>Ga0105164_10002272_pt1 | contig 11903 bp, 13 predicted proteins | sample VDWuncwatermetaG_FD_89674 | JGI IMG/M metagenome (GOLD analysis project Ga0105164, IMG submission 89674) | Wastewater microbial communities from Netherlands to study Microbial Dark Matter (Phase II) - VDW unchlorinated drinking water | ecosystem: Environmental > Aquatic > Freshwater > Drinking...
GAGAAGAGGGTCTCGGTGAAGCTGTCGTTGTACTGCAGCGCCGCCTCCAGGATCACGCCGTCTTTCTCGCGCGAGAAGGTGACGATCTGCTTGTGGAGCGGCGCCTTGCCCTTGTTCAGGTACTCAACGAAGGAGGTGACTCCTCCCTCGTACTGGTAGGTGCTGCTCTTCTCGGAGCGCTCGTCGACGAAGTGGATCTTGAGGCCCCGGTTCAGGAAGGCCAGCTCTCTCAGGCGGGTGGCCAGCGTCTCGTAGGCGTAGTCGATTTTGACGCCGAAGATCCCCCGATCCGCTTTGAACGTCACCTTGGTGCCGGTGCTGGTCGATTTTCCGACGACGATCAGCTTGGTCTTGGTCTTGCCGGCCTCATAGCGCTGGCGGTACGTCTTTTCGTCGCGGCGCACCTCCACCTCCAGCCATTCCGAGAGGGCGTTAACGACGCTGACGCCGACGCCGTGCAGCCCGCCGGAAACCTTGTAGGAGCGGTGGTCGAACTTGCCGCCGGCATGCAGCGTGGTCAGCACCACCTCGACGGCCGGCTTCTTCTCGGTCTTGTGGATGTCCACCGGGATGCCGCGTCCGTTGTCGGCCACGCTGACCGAGTTGTCTGGGTGCACGGTGACCATGATCTCGGTACAGTGGCCGGCCATCGCCTCGTCCACCGAGTTGTCCACCACCTCGTAGACCAGGTGGTGCAGCCCGCGGACACTGGTGTCGCCGATGTACATGGCGGGGCGGCGGCGGACCGCTTCGACTCCCTCCAGTACCTGGATCTTGGTGGCGTCGTAGGAATGCGCGGCGCTCTTCTCCATCGGCCGCTCTTTCCCCTTTGCCTTAGGCATCCCTCTTCTCTCCGATGCGAAATGAAAGCTCCCTCACTCTGCCCGCTCCCATCAGCTCAATCAGGCCTTCCTGAAGCTGCAACTTCCTCATTCTCAGCGCATGCATCCAACCGGAGTTTTCCACTTCTACCACCAGCCGCTGCCGGTTCAAGCGCCGGGGCCAGCTGTGTTCGGCTGCTTCATCGCCGGCCAGCCGTTTCCATGTTTGCGCGACCTCTTCCAAACTGGGCCTTCCGTCCGCCTGCAGCTTATGGAGAAGACTGGCGAGAATAGACGCAATGGGGGTTGTGGGGGCGGCCTTGGCTTTTTTCAATGGCTCAGCTGCATGGGCAGGACCACATAGAGGTAATGATCCTTGGTGCGGATCACCCCGGGTCGGTCCGGACCCGGCAGCTCCAACTCCACATTTCCGTCGGAAAGAACCTTCAGGACATCAATCAAGTAAGAGGGGTTGAATCCAATGGAAAACTCCGGCCCTGAATATTGAACCTTGACCTGCTCGTGCGCTTCCCCCACCTCGGGTGTTTGTTTGGAGATAACCAACTCGTCCACTTTGAGATCCAGACGGATGGAGGGAGAGTCTTGGGTGGACCAAAGGCCGATCCGGCGAGTGGCCAAAAGCAATTCTTCCCTGGAAACCATCAGCTTATTGGGGCTCTCCGCAGGAATTACCTGCTCATAATTAGGAAATTTCCCTTCTATCAAGCGGGAGATCAGCACTGTGCTTCCTAATTCAAAGGCGATCTGGCTCTCCTTCAAGGCGATCCGGACCGTTGGGCCATCCCCCAATAGCCGTATCAGTTCTGAAATGGCCTTTTCTGGAACGATCCTGTGCGACTCACCGACCGGCGCGCTCTTCGCCTCCCGCTCCACCATCGCCATTCGTCGCCCGTCCGTAGAAACCAGCCGCAGCCATCCCTTCCGCGCTGTAAACAAAACGCCGGTCAGCACATAGCGAGACTCATCTTTTGAAACAGAGAATTCCGTCAAGGACAACATGGCTTGGAGGACTCCCTGATCGATAACGATGTTGTCTTGCCCGGCCGACACCGGCATTTTAGGAAACTCTTCTTTGGGGAGCCCTAAAATCTTAAAAGATCCTCTGCCGCACTCGATGCTGACCTGTTGGTTCTTCTTTGCTGTAATGAAGAGGGCCTCATTGGGGAGCTCTTTCACGAGATCCATAAACCTCTTCGCGGGAACAGCAATGGCTCCTTCTTCAGCCACCTCCGCGGGAAGCAGGGTTGAGATCCCTAACTCAAGATCTGTTCCTGTAATTTGAATTCCCTCTTTTTTTGCCTCAATCAGGAGATGAGAAAGGATGGGTAAAGTGCTGCGGGAAGGAACTGCGGGATAGACGATCTGCAATCCCTTTAAGAGGTTCTCTCTGGAAACGCGTAGTTTCATTAGGCAGCGGTCTTATTTGTATTAAGGTTAAAGATAACCGTATTAATAATAAGCCCTGTTGAAACTGTTAAAAACACCACAACTATAGCAACAAAAAGAGGTTATGTTTCAAGAATCGTTGTGGATAAAGCGCTGCCCCTGTTCACAATATCAACAACCCCCTCTGTCCGGCGAGGATATCCACACTTTCTCAACAACTCTAAAACTTTTGTCTCAGGCAAGAGAGTAAATCTTTAATCTGGCTGCCACGCGCCACCTCTTTCGCTATTTTGCGGCAGGCATAGAGCACCGTCGTATGATCCCGCCCCCCAAACGCCTCCCCAATGGCCGGCAGGGAAGCATCTGTGAGCTCCCGGCAAAGTGTCATGGCCATCTGTCTCGGCAGTGAAATCTCCTTGGAGCGTCGCTTCCCTCGGAGTTCCGCCTGAGAGAGATTAAAATGAGTTGCAACCACCTTTTGAATTTTATCAATGGTTACTGCTCGGGCTGTTTCCGCCACCACCCCCTTCAACACCTCCTGCGCCATGGAAAGAGAGATGATGCGCCCCGTCAAAACAGAATAGGCAATCACCCGGTTGAGGGCTCCCTCCAACTCCCGAATATTGGACGTCACCCGCTCAGCGACAAAGAGGGTAACCGGGTCCGGAACGGAACAGCCTTGGGTTTCCGCCTTCTTGCGGACAATCGCCACGCGCGTTTCCAGGTCTGGCGGTTGCACGTCCGCGACTAGGCCCCATTCAAATCGGGAAACCAATCTTTCTTCAACACCGCGCAACTCCTTGGGAGGACGGTCGCTGGAGAGGACGATCTGTTTGTGGGCGTCGTACAGCGCGTTGAACATGTGGAAAAAGGCTTCCTGCGTCGCTTCCTTGCCGCCGATGAACTGGATATCGTCCACCAAAAGCACGTCAACGGAGCGGAACCGATCGCGGAAGGAGGCCATAGAGCGATTTTGAATGGCGGAGATTAATTGGTTAGTGAACCGCTCGCTGGAGAGGTAAAGGCACTTAGCTTGAGGGAATTTCTCGCGGATCCGGTGGCCAAGCGCCTGCATGAGATGCGTCTTTCCCAAACCCACGCCGCCATGGATGAAAAGCGGATTGTAAACTTTCGCAGGAGACTCGCTGATCGCCAGTGCCGCTGCGTGGGCGAACCGGTTGGAGGGCCCAACAATGAACTCCGAAAAGGTGTACCGGGAATTCAGGACGGAGTCCGGCACCGACTCCCGGGGAGGCCAGGGTGCCGTCGCCGTGCGCGGGGGATCAGCAACCACAGGCGCGCTCGCCGGAGCCGCCGCAAAAGCGCCGAGGGACGAGATGGCGTACTCCACTTGGATCTTGGAACGGGTAATGGATTGGAGTGTTCGATCGATTAGTTCGCTGTAATGGCTCGTTAGCCAATCGCGGAAGAAAGGGCTCGGCACCTCCACCACCAGCGAGGCCCCGGCGGAAGAAACGGCCCGGGTGGGTTGAAACCAGGTCTCGTAGGCTTGGCTGGGAAGTTCGTTCTGGATTTGAGCCAGTGCTTGAGGCCAGAGGTTGAGATCCAAGAGATTCATCAATCGTAAGAATGGAGAGTCTAGCACACCGGTGTTTGTTTGACAAGCATCCGACCCCGCTGACCCCACCACCTCCAGCGATGAAACGGCGTTTCATGCTTCGGAAGAAGCAGTCCAGCCATCCGTTCGGATGGCTGGACGCTGGAGGTGGTGGGGTGATACAATGCGCGCGTGAAGAAAAAGCTCACACTCAAGTCCAACACCAAACGCAAGCGCAAGCATGGATTCCGGGAGCGCATGTCGCGCAAGGGCGGCCGGCGCGTGCTTCGGAAAAGAAGACAGAAGGGCCGGCGGCACCTCATTCCGTAATTGTCCGGGCAAACTTTCGGACGCTCGAAGCGGCTCCCTGGAGGGAGAGATTTCCAGCGGTTGCTCAAAGAGGGCAAAAGCCTTCAGGGTGAGAGTCTTCTTGTTAAGGCATTGCCCAATGGACGCAGGCAAAGTCGCTTTGCCTGGTCGGTCAAGCGAACCGTCGTCAAGACTGCGGTATCCCGCAACCGGCTGAAAAGATGCATTAGGGAAGCATTCCGGCGCAATCAAGAAAAGATCCCACCAGGCTTCGATTGGATTGCAATCGCGACCAGAATTCCAAGGGAAACAACGTATCTATATATAAATAAAGAACTTACAAAACTATGCTTGGGATTATCCCTCAAATTTTACTGATCGGAATCCGGTTGTACCGAACTGCGGCCGGAGTTTTCGGGATGCGTTCACCCTGCCGGTTTTACCCCAGCTGCTCGGTTTATGGCGAGCAAGCGATCCAAAACCTTGGGGTGATCCGGGGAGTACGGATGATTGCGAACCGGCTGCTGCGGTGCCACCCCTGGAATCCGGGGGGCGTGGATCTGCCCCGGGTATCTTTGGATAGTCGCAGATGAAACAAGAACAGAGATTCCTCCTCGCGCTGATTCTCACCGCCGGGATCCTGAGCCTCTGGTCCGCGCTGACCCCGCCCGCCCGCCTGCCTGCCCATCAGCCGCCGGAGATCGCAACGGAGCAGAAACCGGCGGTGTTCGAGGCAGCATCCGGGGAGAAGACGAATAACTTCGAGATGGGGCGGTTCACTATCGGAGTAGGCCTCTCCCGGGGCGGGATCGGAACGCTGGAAGTGGATCACGAGCCGCTCCTCGAACAGACAGTGCCGGGCTTGCTGGAAGTCCGGTGGGGAGAGCCCCATCCGGAGCCGGTCCGCTTTGATAACCGTCTCTCGGATGGAAAGCTCCTCAGCGAGGGGTCAGTTAGCGCTAGCGGCATCCGTATCCAGCGTGAAATCCAGCCTGAAGCCGACGGCAGCTTCAACCTTAAATGCCGAATCCGCGCCCTAAATGAATCCAAGGAAGCGCGACTCGCTCAGCTCCAGGTGGTTATCTATCTGCCGCTCCACGCATCGAAGGACCCCAGCGGCCGATATCATCCGAGCGCCACCCTTTATCTGGACGGCAAATCGCAAGCCATCTCCGTGGGCCGCGGTCAGGAGAAGCGCTTTGCAAAGACCCCGGCATGGGTGGCTTCTCAGGGGAAATCGCACGTCGTGATTGTTCGGATCCCCTCGGGCGAAGGGGTGTTCCACGTGGAACATTCGGCCGGAGGCCGGGTAGAAGGATGGCTGGAGCTGCCCAGCCAAGAGATTCCGGCTGGACAGCAGCGGGAGTGGGAATTTCCGCTCTATGTCGGGCCGATGACAATGGAACCCTTGAAGAAGGCAGGGCTTGAGGAAGCGCTCTCGTTTGGAGCCTTCTCGGGCATTGCCCGCTGGCTCCTGACCTTTCTGGATTGGAGCTATAACCGACTTCATAACTACGGCTTAGCAATCTGTTTGCTGAGCGTGGCAGTCTGGCTTCCGTTCTCTCCTTTGACCTGGTACGGTCGGTGGCTCAGCACCCAAACGATGCGAAAGATGGCCGCGATCAAGCCGCAGGAAGCCAGGATCCGGAAAGAATATAAGGATAAGCCGGACGAGATGCACCGGGAGCTGATGCAGCTTTACCGTAAGCACGGCGTCAATCCGGCCAGCGGCTGCATCGGCTGCCTGCCGCTCCTGTTTACCTGGCCGATCTACATCGCGCTGTTCCAAGTTCTCACCAGGGCGCCGGAGCTGCGGGGAGCTCATTTCCTTTGGATCCGGGATCTGTCTGGTCCGGACGGCCTGATCCCGCTGCCCCTTCAGATTCCTCTGCTGGGCGCCCGGCTGAACGTTCTTCCGATCGCCGCTACAGCAGCCACTTATTTCCAGCAGGCACTGATGCAACCGCAGGACCCCGCCTTCATGACGGAGGAACAGAAGGCGCAGCAGCAGATGATGAAGTTCTTCCCGCTGATGTTCCTCGTCATTTTCTACCAGCTCCCCTCCGGCTTCATGCTATACTGGGTCGTCAATTCCACTCTCACCGTCGGGCAGCAGCTCCTGACGGACCGTTTGGCGAAAAGCCGCAGTTAAACAGATTCAGTTGTTCCACGTGGAACATGGGTAGGACAATCGCCGTCTGTAATCAAAAAGGGGGCGTGGGTAAAACCACCTCCGCCGTCAATCTGGCTAGCCAGCTGGCGCTCGACGGAGTCCGCGTTCTTCTGGTGGACCTAGATCCCCAGGCCAACGCCACCGGCGGGCTGGGCATTGACAAGCGCAAGGTCGAGAAGACGATCTACCAAGCCCTGCTGGACCAGATCCCCCTCCAGGCTGTCGCTCTAAAAACGCAGATTCCCAACCTCGACCTGATCCCTTCGCAGGTTTCGCTGAGCGGCGCTGAGGTGGAAATGATCGGTCTTCCGGATCGAGAAGGCCGCTTGAAGAAAACCCTTCAATCCGCTCGGTCGGAGTACGATCTGATCCTAATTGACGGTCCGCCCTCTCTTGGGCTCCTGACGGTGAATGCGCTGGTCGCCTCGGACGGCGTGCTGATCCCCTTGCAGTGCGAGTACTACGCTCTCGAGGGCTTAAGCCAGCTTCTGGAAACGATCCGGATGGTGCAGGAGGGATTGAATCCCGGGCTCATCATCCAGGGGATTCTACTGACGATGGCTGATTTCCGGACCAAGCTGACCAGCGATGTCATTGAAGAAGCAAGGAAGTTCTTCGGATCCAAGGTGTACGATGTTGTCATTCCGCGGTCGGTGCGCCTCAGCGAAGCCCCCAGCCGCGGCTTGCCGATCGCCCTGTACGATCCCGGTTCGATCGGCGCGCAGGCGTACCGCCAACTGGCAAAAAGAATAAAGGAGGCGATCCATGTCGGAGATGCGAGGCTTGGGGAAAGGGATACGAGCGTTGATTCCGGAGAGCGGACCCCTGGCTCAACAGGAGATCCAGAAAGTCCCGATCCAGTCCATTCGTCAGAATCGCTTCCAACCAAGGAAAGTTCTTAATGAAGCCTCTATCCATGAATTAGCCGATTCTATAAGGGAAAGTGGATTGATTTACCCACTTTTGGTCAGAAAATCAGATGAAAGTGGAGTAGATGGACCTAAATACGAGTTAATAGCTGGGGAAAGACGGTTTCGAGCCTTGAAGCTGCTTGGACAAGCCGAGGCGCCGGTTATTGTCCGGGAAGTTGGAGACCGCGATGCTCTTCAGTTGGCGTTGGTCGAGAACCTGCAACGGGAGGAGCTCAACCCGATTGAGCAGGCCAAGGCTTATCAGCGTCTCCAATCGGAGTTTGGGTTGACCCAAGAACAGGTTGCCTCCGCGGTCGGAAAAGACCGGGCCACGGTGGCGAATACGATCCGGCTCTTGAAGTTGGCCGACAAAGTTCAAGAAGAAGTAGCCGCGGGAAGGCTTTCGTTGGGGCATGCGCGGGCGCTGCTGTCTCTTGATTCGCAGAGAAGCCAGCTGCAGTTGGCCGAACGGGCGATCGGCAACGGCCTGTCCGTGCGGCAGATCGAGCAGCTTGTCCGGGAAGCGGCGTCGAATGAGGAAAAGTCGCACCGGTCGAAGCCCCGCGACCCTCACCTGGCGGCGGTGGAGCAGAAGCTGGAACGAGCGCTCGGGACCCGCGTGAAGATCTTTCACGGCCGCACGCGGGGATGGATCCGGGTTGCGTACTACTCGTTAAAGGACTTGGACCGGCTGATCGCCCGATTGACTTAAAATTTATATCGCCTATAATTAAGGATTCCCATGACCCCACCACCTCCATTGATGAAACCCGGTTTCATCACTCCTGAAAGGAGTGGTGCATCTTTGATGCAAATGGAGGTGGTGGGGTGATCCAACAAACGCTTGTGATGATCAAACCGGACGGCTTGATCCGTTCCTTAACCGGGAATATTCTGACCCGGCTTTCGGAGACGAAGCTGGAGATCGTGGCCGGCAAGGTCTGCCGCGCTTCGAGAGAATTGGCTGAAGAGCACTACCAGCATCTCAAGGGTAAACCGTTCTACGAGGAACTGATTCAATACCTCCAGGGAGAACTCCACGAACGCCGGAAGGTGATGGCGCTGGTCTATTGGGGAGAGGATGCAATCGCCAAGGTAAGGGATCTGGCGGGCGAGACGAACCCGGAGAAGGCCTCTCCTACCTCGATCCGCGGGTCCTTCGGAAGGATCCGCACCACCGGCCTCTTCGAGAACGTCATCCATGCCTCAAGCGACCCGGCCGAGGCGGAGCGGGAAATCAAATTGTGGTTTCAGCCGGACGAGATCATCATCGATCTCTATCCGACCAAGAAGGTGAAGAAAGAAACCGTCGTCCAGGAATGGGTGTAGCCACTTCATGCTGATCAGCATGACCGGGTTCGGCCGGGCGGAGGCAGAGTTGCCGGGCGCCGGCCGGGTGGTGGCGGAGGTTCGCAGCGTGAACCATCGCTTCCTCGAAGTCGAGTGCCGGCTGCCGGAAGGGCTTCAGGCGTTTGAGGAAACGGTCCGCGCGCTGGCGGGTCGAAAAATGGTGCGCGGGCAGGTGCGCGTCTCGGTGGCGGTGAAGGGATCCCGCGAAGCGGCATCGGTGGTTTTCCAGATGGCGATTGCCCGCCGATACTTGCGGCAGCTGGAAAATTTCCGGCGGCAGCTGAGGGTTCAGGGCCCGGTCACGCTGGAGCTGCTGCTGGGGCTGCCGCAGGTGATGGCCGTCGCGGAAAGAAATGATTTTTCCTCCACGGCGGTTTGGAAACGGATTGAGCGAGCCGTCGAGCAGGCGCTGGACGGCTCGGTGCGGATGCGGCAACGGGAGGGAGCCCGCTTGGAAAAAGTCCTCCGCCGCCGGATGGATCTCTTTGAGCGGTTGAGCAAGCAGATCCGCCAGCGGGTTCCCCTGGTGCAGAAGGGCCTGCAGGAACGGCTGGCGGATCGGATCCAAACCGCGTTGCGCGCAGTCGGGCGGGAAGTTCCGCAGGATCAGCAGCGGTTGGTCCTGACGGAAGCGGCGGCGTTGGTGCAGGCGACCGACGTCAGCGAAGAGCTGGAACGGATTGAGTCGCACCTGACGGCATTGCGCAAGACGCTTTCCGGCCGGCCGGAAAGCGGCGGCGCCAAGAAGGGGGAGCAGACCAGCCCCGGCCGCACGTTCGATTTCCTGGCGCAGGAACTTCAGCGGGAGGTCAACACGCTCGGAACGAAACTTCGGGACGGGACCGTCGGGCGCTGGGTGGTCGAGTTCAAGGGACAGATTGAAAAGCTGAGGGAGCAGGCAGCCAACATTGAGTAGGCGCGGCCGCCTGTTTGTGCTCTCGGCCCCCTCGGGCAGCGGAAAGACGACGGTGCTCAGCGCCCTGCTGAAAAGGAACCGGGAGTTGGTGCGGTCCATCTCGGCGACCACGCGGCCGCCCCGCTCCGGCGAACGGAACGGAAAGGATTATTGGTTCCTCAGCCGGGCCCGGTTCCGGGAAGGGATCGCGCGCGGCCGTTTTCTGGAATACGCCCGGGTGCTGAAAAACTGGTACGGCACGCCGAAAGCGCCGATCGAGAAAATAACGCGAGCGGGCAAGGACGTTCTGCTGGGGATTGATATCCAGGGCGCGCGGCAAATCCGGCGCGGTCGGCTGCCGGCGACCACTATTTTCCTGCTGCCGCCGTCGCTGAAGGTGCTGCGTGAAAGACTGGAACATCGGGGCACCGAGACGCCCGAACAGATCCGGGATCGGCTGAATCTCGCGCGGCGCGAGCTGAAGGAAGTGGGCCGGTACGACTATGCGGTGGTGAACGACCGGCTCCGAGAAGCGGTGGTTGCGGTGGAACAGATCCTCCGGGCGGAGCAGTTCCGGGTGAAAAGGTAAAGCGGAAGGGAATGAGCTTGGAGAAAGCGAAGGTCATCGACGTGGAGAAACTCGTGGAAAAGACAGGGTCCGTTTATAAGCTGGTGATCATTGCGGCGAAAAGGGCGCTGGAGCTGAGCGAAGGCTCGCCGAGGCTGGTGGAGGCGGGGGCTAAGGAGAAACCAGCCGTAGTCGCTTTGAGGGAGATGGCGGCGGGGAAAGTCACCGTGCGGCTGAAGAAACAAAGCAAGGGATAATGGAAATCGTCGTCGGGGTCACCGGCTCGATCGCCAGCTACAAGAGCTGCGATCTGGTCAGCGCGCTGCGCAAAGAGCCCGGCGTCGTCCTGCACGTGGTGATGACGCGGGAGGCGACGCGGTTCGTGACCCCGCTGACGTTTCAGACGCTGTCAGGGAATAAGGTTTACTCGGATGTTTTCGAAGCGCCGGAAGAGTGGGACCTGCTCCACACCTCCCTGTCGGCCCAAGCGGACCTGATCCTCGTCTGCCCGGCGACGCTGAACCTGATCGGGAAGATGGCGAGCGGGATCTGCGACGACTTGCTGACCTGCATCCTGTTCGCCTCGAAGGCGCCGGTGATCCTGGTTCCGGCGATGAACACAAACATGGTCGAGCATCCGGTAACCCGGGAGAACATCGCCCGGCTGAAGAAGCTGGGGGTCGAGTTCGTCGGTCCCGTCCACGGAGAGCTGGCCTGCCGGCAGGTGGGGATGGGGCACATCGCGGAGCAAGAGGAGATCCTGACGGCTGTCCGACGCCGGCTGAAAGGAAAGAAGGAGAAGAGATCCCGTTGAAACGGCCCCACTATAAACTGCTGATCACTGCGGGACCGACCCGGGAGCCGATCGATCCGGTGCGGTTCATCTCGAACTATTCCACCGGGACTCTTGGCTACGTGATGGCCAAGATGGCGCGAACGCGCGGGCATCAGGTCACGCTGATCAGCGGGCCGACGGAGATCCCCCGCCCCCCCGGCGTCACGAAGGTGCCGGTGGAGACGGCCGCCCAGATGCACCAGGCGGTGGGCAAGCTGTTCCCGAAGATGGACGCGTTGATCATGGGAGCCGCCGTCGCGGATTTTCGGCCGGTACGCGTCGCCAACCAGAAAATCAAACGCTCCGGCGTCGCCGGCTCCGTGCGCCTGTGGCAGCTGGAGCTGGTGGAGAACCCCGACATCGTGGCCGACGCGGCCAGCCGGCGGAAAGACAGCCAAGCGATCATCGGTTTCGCGCTGGAAACGCAGAACCTGCTTCCCAACGCGAGGACCAAACTGAAGGCGAAAGACCTGGATGCCATCGTCGCGACGCGGTACTTCCCCAATGCGCGGGGGCGGGGCCCCTTCGGAGACGAGCCGGTGGAGGGGGCCATCCTGAAGCGCCGGGGAGCGGCCAAGCCGTTCCGTTCGCTGAAGAAGAAGATCCTCGCCGCGCGGATCCTGGACTGCGTCGAGGAAATCTTAGCCTCCCTGCCCCGTTGATTCCCCACGCCATTCCTTCGGGAGAGGGGGTCGTCTTGCGGGGGGAGTGCCTGCCTGCCGGACAGGCAGGCCTGCCTGCCGGTAGGCAGGGGAAACTCCCCCGCAAACGACCTCATCGAACTTTGCTGGATGGGGGAGCCCGGAGGGGGAAACCACGCAATGGTTTCCCCCTCCGAAAAGGCGATGAAACGACGAGGTTTTCTGGCCACGGCCGCGAAGCCGTCAGGCACACACCCTTCTTTGCATGCCCATATCATTTCATCGCCTTTGGTGCGGTAGCCAAGTGGTAGGGCAACGGTCTGCAAAACCGTTATTCATCGGTTCGAATCCAACCCGCACCTGGCCTTATTCTTGGGGGGATTGAAGTGGGAAGTCGTGGGCGGAAGCAAAAACGGTTTGGGTGCCGGAGGGGCC
>Ga0105164_10002273_pt1 | contig 11900 bp, 11 predicted proteins | sample VDWuncwatermetaG_FD_89674 | JGI IMG/M metagenome (GOLD analysis project Ga0105164, IMG submission 89674) | Wastewater microbial communities from Netherlands to study Microbial Dark Matter (Phase II) - VDW unchlorinated drinking water | ecosystem: Environmental > Aquatic > Freshwater > Drinking...
CTCGAGCCGATGCTGCTCACCTGGAACGCCGTCTACGAGGACGTCCGTCCCCACCAGGCCCTGGGGTACCTCACGCCGAACGAGTTCTACGCGCAGTGGCTGAAGACCCATCCCGTCAGCGCCGGCGCCGAGACCCCGCTGTCCGACATGTCTTGACCCAGCACACGGTCTTGCGATGGCGGGGATCGCAAGCTAGCATCCGGTCATAGGAAACTAAGGAAGTGGCGGAAATGAATGACTTAACGTACCGGGGGCTTCAGAAAGGCCCGCCGCTGATGACGCCCGAGGAATTCGCGCAACTCGTCCGCGTTACGCCCCGCACCGTGAACAACTGGATCCGGGCAGGCGAGGTCGAAGCGATCCGGCTGTCCGACCGGGTGTACCGGATCCCGCGTGCGGCGGTCGTGAAGAAGTTCTTCCCGGACCGGATCCAGCACCTTCCGATCCGCACGCGTGGCCGCGTTCCGAAGCCCGGCAGAGACGAGCGCCTGCGTGCCCGCGCCAAGAGGCGAACGCCGGTCACGGCCTGACCGGCGTGCTCGGCTGGCGCCCCCGGCCACTCTCGCTGGCTGAACTCAACGCGCGCATCTCTCGACTGCGTGAGATCTCCGAAGCTGACGGCGACGAGCTCGATGTGGCGCACATCCCGGGCCTCATCTGCGCTACTTCCGCTTGACAGTAGTTCCCAGAAAATACACGATATCGATATGTCTATCGATATCTTGCAAAAACTAGGATTGGTCCGCTTGCCCACCGTAGACCAGGCGATGGCCTGGCTCATCGAGCATGGGCCGGTGGTCGCGGATCCGCCGTTCCCGAACTGGGTGCTGCGACAGCTCGTGCGCACCCAGCGGGTCGCGCGGCTCCGACGCGGGCTCTATCTCGTCCCGCGTCCTGACGGCACGATGCTCCAGCTGCCAGCCGTGGCCGCGCTTGTGATGCCCGAGGGATACCTGAGCTTCTATGGCGCGCTCACGCTCTATGGCCTCACCGACCAGGACGCGGCTCATTGGGGGATGGTCACGCGCGCACGCCAGCGCCCGCTGCGCTATGGGCCGCTGACGCTCGAGTTCGTCACCTGGCCAGCGCGCGTGCGCTCGGCGAAGACGCGGCAGCGGACGATCGACGGCGTGTCGGTACGACTCGCCACCCCGGTGCAAGCGTTCTGCGACGCTCTCGAGCAGCCACGGCTGGGTGCGAGCTTCCCGGAGATGCTGCGGGTGCTGCGGACCGGACTAGCGACACGCGCGCTGACGGCCAGCGCGCTGCGCGCGCACGCACGTGCGGTGAATTCGCCCGCGCTCGCGCGCCGTCTCGGACTCCTACTGGAGCTCGCGACGACGAACGTGGACCAAGAGCTCGCGGCGATCGCGCGGCGATCGCACGCTTGGACGAGCGGCGATCGGCTCCAGGAGCGCGCGAGCGACAGCCGATGGCGGGTCCGACTCTCGCGTTCGCGCGATGACCTCACGCGGGCGGCGACATCGTGACCCCGAAGAAACGTCCTCGCCGCGAGACGCCGACGCTCACGTCGGTGCGTGCGCGTCCGGCGCAGCAACTCGTGCGTGTGGATCCGGCGGACGAGGACCGCGCGGTCATCTTGGGGCAGCTGGCCGAGCTCCTTGTCGCGCACGCACGCATCGGACAGCGCATCGCCTTCAAGGGCGGCGCGATCATGCATTTGGTTGATGGGAGCGCTCGACTCTCACGCGACTTGGACGGTTCGGTCGTCGCTGGCAGGCCGGTGCGTCGTGTCTGGGTCGAGCAGGCCCTCTCGACACCAGCAGCGCGACGGGTCGTCGTCTCAGTCCCGAGGATCGTGAACGAGAACCCATCGAGCCTGGTCTTCCCGGTGGTTACCTGTCGATCGCTGTCGCGGCGCGGCCAGGCAACGCTGGGTGTCTCGTTCTCGATCAACTGGGACGACCCCCTCCTCGATCCGCCCATGATGGCGACGGTAGAACTGGGGAGCCGGGCAGTGCAGATCCCCGTATTGACGGCTCGCGAACGCGCCGCGGAGAAAGTGCGCACGTTCCTCACGCGCGGGCAGGCCCGCGACGCGTACGACCTGCACCACTTCGGTGCGCACACGCTCATCGCGACCGATCGGCGAAGACTGCCGCAGCTCATTTCGCGGAAGCTCGCGGGTCACGTTCCCGATCATTGGGACCTCCGGGCCCGGTGGGACGAGCAAACCGATCTCGCACGCGAGGCGTACGAACGAGGAGAAGGACTCGTCCTCCTCCGTCCGAGGCCGCCTTGGAATGAAGTGCTCCACGAGCTTCAGCGTTTCAGGACGTGCCTGCCGCGTCGCGCCGCATAGAGCGCGGCGTCGCGGCTGCGAGGAGAGAACGATCTGGCTCGCTCAGCGCCTGGTCGTCTCAGGCTGTCGCTGCGCCCAGTCCAGAGCGAAATCGGCGACCTCCTCCCAGCCCGGCTGCGCGCAGATCCAGTGCGTACGGCCCGGGAACACGCGGTACTCGGTCGTTGCCGGCGCCCGCTGCTGCATGCGGAAGTTCGCCCGGTTCATCCGGGCTTCCACGGTGCGGTCGAGCTGGCCCGCGACGATCAGGAGCGGCGCGCGTCTGCGTCGTGGATCGACCTTCGTGACATCGGTGAACGGAGCCAGGAGCGCTTGCAGGAACATCCGGCCAGGGACCGGGACGACGTACTCGTAGGCGGCGCGCTGCTCCGCGTCGCTCAGGGTGTGCGTCCAGCCCCAGCGGAAGCTGTCGAGCGACATCATGCGCACCTGCCGCCACGCTCCCCATCCCATCAGTACCGGAAGGCTCGCGCGCACCGCGTTGACGCCGGGCAGCACACCCTTCGGCGGAGCCGGGTCGATGGCGACGCCGGCGACGCCGAGCCCGCGGTCGAGGAGCATCTGGGTGAAGAGGCCGCCGAACGAGTGCCCCACGATGATCGGCGGCTCGTCGAGCGCGCGGATCGCCGCGGCGTAGTGGTCGACGATCTCGCCGATACCGACGGCCGCGAGGCGCGGGTCGGGCTCGCGGCGCAGCTGCGGGATCGGTCGATCGTCATAGGGCCAAGCTGGCGCGACGCAGCGGTAGCCCCGTGCGCGGTAGCGCGCGGCGAAGCCATCCCACGACGCCGGGCTCGTGAATGCGCCATGTACGAAGAGCACGGTCTTCGTCATGCCTGCGTCACACCCACGACGGGCAAGCCATGGGCCTGCGCGCCGATGGCGAGGGCGCCGTCATGGGTAGCCACGACCAGATCCGCGCGCGTCATCTCCTTCCAGAGCGGTGCCGTGGCCAAGTGGATCGCATCGAGCGTCCCAAGTAAAACTGAGAGACAGTTCCCGTGTCGCGTACACGGACTTCGTGCGAGTTCACAGCGGGACCGCCCCTGTCACTCCACACTCGGACACGACGTAGAACCTAGGCGAAACTGGGCATTCCTGTTGACGACCGGGCGGCCGCCGCCCAGCGTCCCCGGTGAGTGGACCCGAACGTCGTCCTTCCTCTCCTCTCGTCGCTGACGAGCTTCGTCTTCTTCGGCCTCGTCCTCTCGCAGTGGCTCGAGCGCCGGCGCAGCTTCCAGCTCGTCTGGGCCATCGGGCTCCTCTGGTACGGCGTCAGTGCCGGCACCGAGTTCCTCGGGAGCGCATTCGGATGGAGCGAGCCGCTCTATCGCGTCTGGTACCTCATCGGCGCCTTCTTCGTCGCCGCGTACCTCGGGATGGGGACGATCTACCTCCTCGGGCGGACGCGCTTCGGCTACTTCGTCGCCACGGTGATCCTGCTGGGCGGCCTCTTCGGCCTCTCGATCCGCGGTCGCTATCCCGACGCGGGACCGCTCGCGACGGCCGTGATCGCCTTCGCGGTCATCGCGGCCGTGGCGGTCGCTCTGACGACGTGGCGGAAGCGCGAGTGGTCAGCGCACGTCACGATGACGGCCCTCGCCCTCGGCTCTCTCGCGGTCGCGTGGCTGGTCCTCACGACGCGTCTCGACGCGCCCGGGTGGGCGGTGGATCCGGCCACCGGCGTGCCGATCGGAGAACGGATCCCGGGCGAGATACGCGTGCTCGCCGCTCCGTTCAACATCGCCGGTGCCTTTGCCCTCGTCGTCGGTGCGCTCTTCTCGGCGTACGTGTTCATGCCCAAGCGCAAGGTCCTCCCAGGCCGGCCCCTGCCGCCGGTCGTCGCGCAGGTCTACGGCGCGGTCGCCGTCTGCGTGAACTTCCTCGCGTCGCTGCCCCTCGCCTTCGCGGCCCTGCAGCGAGGCGAGCTCCACTCCCGCGTTCCGGCCACGATCCTCATCGCTGTCGGCGGCTTCATCCCCGGCGTGACGAGCGGCCTCAACCGGTTCGGGATCACGTGGGCCTTCTTCCTCGGCGAGCTCCTCGGCGTCCTGTTGATCTTCCTGGGGTTCCTCGTGAGCACCGAGGTGTTCGCGAGCGGGGTGCGCATCGGGCCGCTCGTCCTCGCGCAGCGAAGGACGGTCAGCAGCTAAGGAGCGCTATCCTCTGCGTCGCGCGACGACGCGGACAGCGCCTTCGACCCGACGCCTCTCAGCGAGCCGGGATGGTGACAGCCGGCAGGTAGCGGGCGAAGGAGACCACCGCCGAGCGCTCGGGGTCCGGCCCCGTACAGCCGGTTCGAGCGCCGTCGGGAACGTCCCGGCGGAAGTCGGGTGGGACCGCGAGGCTTCACGCCCTCGTCCCGATAGGGACAGAGGGCGTTTCGCATTTTTCGTGGAGGCGCGGCATGTCGAAGCAGCTCGGACGCAGACCCGGCCACGCGGAGGAGGATCCGCTCCACCCGCTGCGGCACTCGACGGCGCACGTCATGGCCGGGGCGGTGCTCGACCTGTTCCCCGGCACGAGGCTGGGCATCGGGCCCGCCCTCAGGGACGGCTTCTACTACGACCTCGCGACGCCGCGGCCGATCGCTCCCGATGACCTCGATCGGATCGAGGCGCGCATGCGCGAGGTGGTGCAGGCGGACGTCCCGTTCGAGAAGAGCGAGATGTCGCGCGAGGAAGGGCTCCGCTTCTTCACGGAGCACGGGCAGGACCTCAAGGTCGAGCTCATCGAGAGCTTCGACAAGGCCGAGGGCGCGGAAGGAGGCGCCGTCTCCATCTACAAGCACGGCGAGTTCGTCGACCTGTGCAAGGGCCCGCACGTCGATCGGACGGGGCGGATCAAGGCGTTCAAGCTCATGTCCATCGCCGGGGCGTACTGGCGCGGGGACGAGTCGCGGCCGCAGCTCACGCGCATCTACGGGACGGTCTGGCCGTCGCAGAAAGACCTCGACGCGTACCTCGAGCGCCTCAAGGAGATCGAGCGCCGCGACCACCGCGTGCTCGGCCGCGACCTGGAGCTGTTCCGCATCGACGACGAGCTGGGCAGCGGCCTCGTGCTCTGGCTCCCGAACCTCGCCATCGTCCGTGAGGAGCTCGAGACCTGGTGGCGCAAGGTGCATCACCAGCGCGGCTACACGCTCGTCTACACGCCGCACATAGCCCACGAGAAGACCTACCAGCGCTCGGGCCATCTCGAGAAGTACGGCGAGAACATGTACGGCCCGCTCCTTCTCGACGATGCCGGGGTCGGGGCCCCGGCGAAGACCAGCACGCAGCGGTTCTGGATCAAGCCGATGAACTGCCCCGGCCACATCAAGGTGTTCCAGTCGCGCGTGCGGTCGTACCGCGAGCTGCCGCTGCGCATCGGCGAGCTCGGCACCGTCTACCGCTACGAGCGGGGCGGCACGCTCCACGGGATGCAGCGCGTGCGCGGGTTCACGCAGGACGACAGCCACATCTTCTGCACCCCCGACCAGGCCCAGGAGGAGATCGGGAAGGTCTTCGACCTGGCCATGGAGTTCATGAGGCTCTTCGGCTATGTGGACCCCGTCATCTACCTCTCGACGCGTCCGGAGCGGCGCCTCGGCACCGACGAGATGTGGGACAAGGCGGAGGGAGCGCTACGCCAGGCCCTCGGCGTGCGCGAGGTGCCATACAAGATGGACGAGGGCGGCGGCGTCTTCTATGCCCCGAAGATCGACATCAAGGTCATGGACGCGATCGGCCGTGAGTGGCAGATTCCCACGATCCAGGTCGACCTCAACCTGCCGGAGCGATTCGACGTGACGTACGTGAACGACAAGGGCGAGCGCGAGCGCGCGGTGATGATCCATCGCGTGCTGTTCGGGAGCCTCGAGCGCTTCGTCGGCGGCCTCATCGAGCACTACGCCGGGAACTTCCCCCTGTGGCTCGCCTGGGAGCAGGTCGCGATCGTCCCCATCCGCGAGGACGCGATGGGGTACGCGCGGACGGTCGCCGACGCGCTGCGCGCCGAGGGCATCCGTGTGCACCTCGACGAGCCGCCGCTCGCCGACATGCGCGAGCGGATCCGCGAGGCCCAGCACCGCCGCGCCGGCTACATCCTCGTCGTGGGCGGGAAGGAGGCGGAGAGCGGCACCGTGTCCGTCCGGCCACGCGGCGCTGCGAAGGGGCAGGAGGAGCGCGGCGTGAAGCTCGACGACTTCGTCACGCGCGTCGCGGCGGAGCGCGACTCGAAGGCGCTGCCCGGCGACTTCAAGCCGGGGGATGAGGGGCCGAGCGTGGCCGCGTCGGTCGTATGACCGAGGCGGCCGTCCTCGTCGGCGAGCGTGTGCGGCTCCGGCCCGCGGTCGACGCCGACGCGCCTGACTTCGTTCGCTGGGCGAACGAGGCGGAGTTCGCCTGGATGCAGTGGGGGAGGAGGCCCGGCAGATTCCCGGATGGGAGGGCGGCCGGCGAGTGGATCCGGCGCTTCGAGCCGCCGGCATCGCGCCTCTTCGTGATCGAGCAGCTAGGCGGCGAAGCCGCCTCTTCTCTCGCAGGGGGCTCCGCCCCCTTCCACCCCCGCGGGGGCCGCCCGATCGGCTTCGCCAACCACCGCGACTGGCGCCCGAAGCCGCGCAGCTGCGAGATCGGCATCGGGATCGGCGAGCCGGCGCTGTGGTCCAAAGGTCTCGGACGCGACGCGCTGAGGACCCTGCTCCGTCATCTGATCGACGATCTCGGCGCCCACCGCGTCTCTCTGAGCGTCCTCGCGTTCAATGACCGGGCGATCGCCTCCTACAAGGCATGCGGCTTCGAGGTGGAAGGCATCGAGCGCGACGCGGTGCTGACGGACAATGGCGCTTTCACGGACGATGTCCGCATGGCATTCATCGCGGGACGGGAGCGGCCCGCCTTCGACCCGCGGCCGGCCACCCTCGAGGGCCGCCACGTCCGCCTCGAGCCGCTGCGGATGGAGCACGCGCCCGAGCTCTACGAGGCGGTGAAGGAGGAGGGGATCTGGACGTGGCTGAGCGCCGACGCTCCGCCGTCGGTGGGCGACATGGACCGTTACATCCGCGACGCGCTGGACCTTCAGATCCGCGGAGAGCACGTGCCGTGGCTCACGCGGCGGGTATCCGATCGGAAGGCCATCGGCACGACTCGCTACGGAGCGATCGACCGCACCACGCGATCGGTGGAGATCGGCTGGACCATGTTGTCGGCGGATGCGCGGCGAACAGCGGCGAACACGGAGGCGAAATACCTCCAGCTGCGCCACGCCTTCGAGGAGCTCGGCGCCGTGCGCGTGTGGCTGAAGACGGACGTGCTCAACGAGCGTTCGCGCCGCGCCATCGAGCGGATCGGGGCGAAGCTGGACGGGGTGATCCGCAACGAACGGACCGTGCGCGACGGCCGGATCCGTGACGCCTGCTACTACTCGTTCATCGGCGGCGAGTGGCCCGACGCCCGCCGGCACCTCGAGCGCCTCCTGGCCCGCTAGCCTTTTCTTCCCGGCGGTCGCCTGCGGCGCCGCCTTTCGCCGCAGGCGCTCCGGCATGAGCGCTGCTAGACTTCCTCCCAGTTGAAGTTCCTGTCGTCGGAGCCGCTCTGAGCCGTTCGCTGAAGGGCGTGCCCTCATAGCCGAGCTCCGGATCAACGACCAGATCCGCGTCCCCACCGTCCGCCTCGTCGGCGCGGACGGACAGCAGCTGGGCGTCGTCCCCACTCCGCGCGCGCTCGCGCTCGCGCAGAGCGAGGGATACGACCTCATCGAGGTCGCGCCCACCGCGGTGCCGCCCGTGTGCAAGATCGGCGACTACGGGAAGCTGCGATACGAGGCGCAGCAGCGCGAGCGCGAGGCGAAGAAGAAACAGCGGACCATCACCTGGAAAGAGGTCCGCATCGCGCCGAAGATCGACGAGCACGACCTCGACACGAAGATCAAGACCGCGATACGCCTCCTCGCGCACGGCGACAAGCTCAAGCTCGTCGTGCGGTTCCGTGGGCGCGAGCTCGCGCATCCGGACCGCGGGCGCGTGCTGCTCATGCAGATGGCCGACCGCCTGAAGGACATGGCGGCGGTGGAGCGGCCGCCGCTCCTCGAGGGTCGTCAGATGATCATGGTGATGGGCCCCGCCCGTCCGGGTCAGCCCGCCGCACAAGCGGCCCCCGCACAGCCGGCCGGCGCCCCCGCGCCCGCGACAGCCGCGCCCACGCCCGCTCCGGCTCCTGCCGCTCCCGCCGCATCGCGGCCCGCACCCGTCGCGCCGGCGGCTGCGCCGCGTCCCCCGGCAGCGGCACCCGCTAGTCCCGCGGCGGCCACGCCGGCGCGTGTGCCGGCCGCAGCCACGCGGCCCGCGGCTGCCGCACCGGCGGCACCGCGCGCGGCTCCCGCGAGGCCCGCCGCCGCTCGTACACAGCGACCGGCCTAGTCTCCCTTCCCTTACACTGCCTCTTCCGACCCATCGACCGCGTGCCTTCGTGCGCGCTGGCGGCCGCGCCTAACGGCGCCGCCCAGCGGCCGCGCCGAACAAGAGCGGCCGCGCCGAACAAGAGCGGCCGCGCCGAACAAGCTGGCGCGATTGCCGAGAAGAGAGAGCGGAAGTAGATGCCAAAGATCAGGAGCCACAGCGGCGCGAAGAAGCGGTTCGAGGTGACCGGCAAGGGCAAGCTGCGCCGCGCGAAGGCGTACAAGGGCCACCTCAACCAGCACAAGAGCGCGGCGCGGAAGCGCCGCCACCAGGGGAAGGCGCTGGTCGCGAAGGGTGACCTCGCGCTCGTGCGAAAGCTCCTCCCGCACCTTTGATGGGGGCCCGGCCGCTGATGGGGGCCCGGCGGCGCCGGCGAAGCCGGACGCGGCCGCACGAAAGGAACTGAGATGGCTCGGGTCAAGAGAGGCGTCGCCGCCCACAAGAGGCACAAGAGGCTCCTCGCGCAGGCCGAAGGCCGACGCGGCGCGAAGCGCAAGCTCGTCCGTCCGGCCCGTGAGGCCTCGTTCCACGCGCTGGCCTATGCGCTGCGCGATCGCCGCGCGCGCAAGGCCCAGTTCCGAGCGCTCTGGATCGCGCGCATCAACGCGGCGTCCCGGCAGGCCGGGGTCTCGTACAGCCGGCTCATGTCCGCGATGCGTAGCGCCGGCGTCCAGCTCGACCGCAAGATCCTGGCGGACATGGCCGTGCGCGACCCGAAGGTCTTCCGCCAGTATGTCGAGATGCTGAAGGACGGGTCCTTTACCAGGCAGGCCGAGCGCTCGTAAGAGCGCGCTTCCTGGCGACGACGGCCCGCCTTCCCTAAGAGAACGGAAGGCGGGTCTTTCTTTTCGGAGGCGGACATGGCGACCACGGTAGATGCCCTGAGCGAGCTGGCGGCGAAGGCCGAGGCGGAGATCGCGTCGGCCAAGGACGAGGCCGCGCTCACCGCGCTGCGCGTCCGGTACGTCGGCCGGCGCGAGGGCGCGATCACGAAGGCCCTGAAGGAGCTGCCCTCGCTCCCAGCGGCCCAGCGCCCCGCGTACGGCGTTGCGGCGAACGCGGCGCGCGAGCGTGTCGAGGCCGCCCTCGAGCGCCGCGCGTCGGAGCTGCGTGGCTCCGCCTTGGAGCGCGAGCTGACAGGCGGGGCCGACGACCTCACGCTCCCGCCGCGCCGCGTGCGCGTCGGCCGCTACCACCCGATCACCCGGACGATCCGCGAGATCAGCCGCATCTTCGCCGGCATGGGCTTCGAGGCCGTCGAGGGCCCCGAGGTCGAGTGGGACTACTACGCATTCGAGGCGCTCAACATCCCGCCGGACCATCCGGCGCGCGACAAGTTCAGCACGCTGTGGGTCGGCGCCGAAGGCACGATGGAGATGGCGCTCTCGGCTACGGGCTCAGGCCGCACAGTCGCCGGCGGCGGCCGGCGGCAGCGGATGCTGCTGCGGCCGCACACGTCGCCGATGCAGATCCGGATCATGGAACAGCGCCAGCCGCCGGTGCGCGTGATCGTCCCCGGCCGGTGCTTCCGGTTCGAAGCGACCGATCCGAGCCATGAGACGGTCTTCTTCCAGTACGAGGGTCTCGCCATCGACGAGCAGCTGACGATGGCGGACCTGAAGGGCGTGCTCTATTCGTTCGCGCGGCAGCTCTTCGGCGGCGAGCGGAAGGTCCGCTTCCGCCCCGACTACTTCCCGTTCACGGAGCCGTCCGCGGAGATCGCGTTCGACTGCTTCGTGTGCGATGGCACCGGCGTCACGAACGAGGGCAAGTGCCGCACGTGCGGCGGGTCGGCGTGGATCGAGGCCGCGGGCTGCGGCATGGTCCACCCCGACGCGCTGCGCCGCGTCGGATACGACCCGACGAAGTACCAGGGCTTCGCGTTCGGCGGAGGCGTCGAGAGGTTGGCGATGCTGCTCACCGGCACGCCCGACATCCGGCTGTTCCACCAGAACGACCTGCGCTACCTGGAGAGCGTCTAGCCATGCCGTCCCTTCGGGTGCCGGTCTCGTGGCTGCGCGACCACGTCGACATCCCCGTCACCGCGGACGAGGTCGCCGAGCGGCTGCACATGGCCGGGATCGAGGTCGACCACGTCGAGAAGAGCGCTGCCTGGGGCGACAGGGTGTGGGTCGCGAAGGTGACGTCGCTGGAGAAGCATCCGAACGCGGACAAGCTGCTGCTGGCGAGCGTGGACTACGGCGACGGCCGCACCAAGACCGTCGTCACGGGCGCGCCGAACCTGACGGTCGGCGCGATCGTCCCGTACGCCGAGACGGGAGCGACGCTCCATGACCCCCACGGCGAGGGGACGTTCGTCCTGGAGCCGAAGAAGATGCGCGGGGTCACGAGCGAGGGCATGGTCCTGTCCGAGCGCGAGCTCGGGCTCGGTCCCGATCACGAGGGGATCAAGATCCTTGATCCCTCGCTGCCCGTCGGAGCCCTGCTCGCGGACGTCCTGGGCGAGACGATCATCCAGCTCGAGATCGCGCCGAACCGCGCGGACGCGCTCTCGATCGTGGGCATCGCGCGCGAGGCGTCGGCGGTCCTGGGGACGGCCTTCCGCCATCCGCCGACGGAGCTGCTCACGTGGAGCCTCGACCCCGCGCTCCTCACGGTGCGCATCGAGGACGATCAGGCCTGCCCCCGCTTCGCGGCGGCCTACCTCACGAGCGTGCGCGGCGGCCCGTCGCCGGCGTGGATGCAGCACCGGCTGCGCGCGGCGGGCATGCGGCCCATCGACGTCGTCGTCGACGTCACGAACTACGTGATGCTGGAGCTCGGCCAGCCGCTCCATGCGTACGACGCCGATCGGCTTCGTGGCCGCGCGCTCGTCGCGCGCCTGGCTCGGCATAGCGAGACCCTGCGCACGCTCGACGGGGTCGATCGGATCCTTCGCCCCTCGGACCTCGTCATCGCCGATGACGAACGCGCTCTCGGCCTCGCGGGGATCATGGGCGGGGCGGACTCGGAGATCCGTGCGACGACGACCGCGATCGCGCTCGAGTGCGCATCCTTCGAGCCGCGCCGGGTCCGGCGCACGACCGAAGCGCACGGGCTGCAGGGGTCGAGCGGGAGCGCCGCCGCCCGGCGGTTCGGGCTCGACCTGAGCCCCGAGCTCGTGCCGATCGCGCTGGC
>Ga0105164_10002275_pt1 | contig 11891 bp, 12 predicted proteins | sample VDWuncwatermetaG_FD_89674 | JGI IMG/M metagenome (GOLD analysis project Ga0105164, IMG submission 89674) | Wastewater microbial communities from Netherlands to study Microbial Dark Matter (Phase II) - VDW unchlorinated drinking water | ecosystem: Environmental > Aquatic > Freshwater > Drinking...
CATACGAACTGATGGCAACCTGAGCGTAGCGAAGGCTTGCCAACTCCGCCTCTGTCAAAACTCTTTAGCTGTTGGAACAAGTATCGTTCATGCTCCGTAGGAGTCATCCCTCTGAACTCAGTTGATTATTTTTGCTCTTGAGTTTTGACAAATGATGCTAAACACATACAGCTACTAGTAATGTTTATATATGACACATATAAATTAGAGCGATTTCGCAAATGGAAGCTGAAATTTTGAGTGAAATTAAGGAAGCTGAAAAGAAAGCAGACGAAATTATAGAAATGGCTAAGAAAGAAAGCGAATCAATTCTGCATAATGCTGCAGTTAATTCTTCAAAACTTTTGACTGAAAGACAAGAGGAAATTAAAAAATCTAAAGAAAAAAAGATTATGGATTTTAGAGATAAAGCTAAATTGATAAAAGAGGAAAAATTAGCCGAAGGCAAAGTTATGGTAAAGCAAATTAAATCAAAAGCAGAAAAAAATATTTCAAAAGCAATTGATTTTGTTCTGCAAAAATTTGAGGAGACTATCTAAAATGTTAAGTCCCTACGAGATGGATAGCGTAATAATAACAGGACCTAATGATGTTCAAGAGGATGTGATTAAGGAACTCCATAAACTAAAAGTGCTTCATATTTTAGAACATTCAAAAAACGATTTGGCAGACATCGGTAAACCATTAGAGAATGCATCAAATCTTTCTGAGGCGCTTGTCAAAATCAGGGCATTAATCTCGGCGCTTAACATAAAGAAGGAAAACGTTAAGTTTGAAATTAAGCGTAATCTGTTGGATATTCAATCAACTACAAGGAAGCTGAATGAAGATGTCAACAGCAATTCAGATGAATTAAGAAAAACTGAGGAACTTATTGCTAAAAATAAAATCTTAGTTCAGGAGTTAGAAATTTTAAAAGGTATAGATATTCCTCTTGAGTCTTTTACAGATTATAAGTCATTAGCTTATTTTACTGGATTTATTAAAAATAACATTAACGCTCTGGAAGTTGATTTGTCTAAACTAACAAAAAAATTTATGATGTTTAATAATGCGTCAAAAAAAAATATTTTTATAGTTTTATTTATAGATGCGGAGAATAAGCTTAAAGCAAAAGAAATTTTGCAAAAATTTAATTTTCTTCAACAAAACTTTGCAAATATTGGAAATCTAAAAGGAAACGCGTCAAGCAACTTAAAAAAAATAGAAGAAGAAATTAGCAAACTTAAGAATGAGAAACAAGAAATTAAAAAAAAGCTTGGAATGTTGACTCAGCAATACGGGGAGTTTCTAATAGCGGCTGATGAGTTTTTAAGAGAACAACTTGAAAAAGCTGAAGCTCCTTTAAAATTTGCAAGCACTAAAAGCAGTTTCCTCATAAAGGGATGGATTCCAGCTAATGAGTTAAAAAGTTCTATAGAAAAATTAAACAAGGCTTCAAAAAATAAAATATTTGTTGCATTTCAGCCTGCTAAAAAAAATGATGATGTGCCTATAAAACTTAATAATCCAAATTATGCAAAACCATTTGAGTTTTTCATTGACCTTTACAGTATGCCTACTTACAAGGAGATAGATCCAACATTTTTTATGTTTATAACTTATCCAATAATGTTTGGCATTATGCTTGGTGATATTGGCTATGGGGTAGTTGGGATAATATTTTTTTGGTGGCTCAAGAAAAAAATGCCAAAGTCAACAAGCTTTCTTAATGTATTGATTCTTGCATCTTTTGTTGCAATAATATTCGGGTTTTTCTTTGGTGAATTATTTGGATTTGAATTTATCAATCCCGTTATAAGCAGAGAACGCGATATGATCACTTTGATGTTTATAGCCATTGGAATTGGAGTAGTGCATGTGAATTTAGGATTAATCATAGGATTTGCTAATGAGTGGAAAAGCCATGGATTAATGCATGCAATTTACGCAAAAGCTGGCTGGATTGTATTGGAGCTTGGGGTTGCAATGGTTGCATTATCCTATTTTAAGATAATATCAATATCATGGATGCTCGGAGCAGCATTCCTTTTAATATCCATACTAATGCTGCTTAAAGGTGAAGGTATAAAAGCTCTCTTGGAATTGCCATCCATCTTCACAAACATTATGTCATACATCAGGTTAATGGCCATAGGGGTGTCGTCAGTGATACTTGCTTTGATTATAAATGATTCAGCAAAGAAGGCGTTTCACAATGGAGGTGTTTTTGTTTTGATGGGGGTTTTAATTTTAATAATTGGCCATTTGATTAATATTTTTCTCGGTTGGCTAGGCAGCTTTTTGCACTCGATGAGGCTGCATTACGTGGAATTTTTTTCAAAATTTTACCATGGCGGTGCTAAGAAGTACCAGCCATTTGGATTAAAGGAATAAACATAGTAATGGAGGTAAAAAATGGCAGTAGATATTTCGACTGGTTTGATAGGGTTAGCAGCGGCCATAGCAATCGGCTCTAGCGCATTTGCAGCTGCATTGGCTGAAAAAGAAATTGGAGTTGCAGCAGTAGGTGCGATGGCAGAAAAGGAAGAATTGTTTGGTAAAGGTTTGATACTTACAGTTATTCCGGAAACCATAGTTTTATTCGGGCTGTTAGTGGCATTCTTCATCTTGAATCTGGCAAAATAAGCAATTAAAAATGGGAATTGAAGTAGTAAGAGAAGATATACTAAACAAAGCAAAAGAGCAATCAGCAGGCATAATAGCGCAAGCTAGAAAAGAGTCTGATAAGATTATGAAAGAATCCTTAATTAAAGTTGAGGAAATGAAAGTAAGGACTGAAGAAGAAATCAAAAAAATTCTTGAAATGATTAAAAAACAAGAGTTGGCTTCTGCTGAACTTGAGAGCAAAAAAATGGTTCTTGAGGCAAAAAAGCAGATTATTGAAAATGTTTTTATCGAAGTAAGAAAAAAACTTGAAGCATTTGACGACAAAAAAAGAGAAACATATATTAAAAAGCTTCTTGAGAAAGCAAAAAAAGATATTGAGGTGGAATATGTTTATTGCGCCAAAAGAGATGTTAAGTTTTTGAAAGAGCTGAAAAGTGAAAATGCCGACATGATTTGTGGTTTGATAGCTGAAAACAAAGAAAAAAACATAAGGGTTGATTACAGTTTTGATACCATGCTTCAGAACTTAAAGGAAAATGAATTGCAGATTATAAATAAAATATTATTTGGTTAAAATGCTAAAACTGAAAGAACCTGAAGTAAAAAAAGTAAAGCTTGGATTTTATCCGTATACATATGTTAGAACGGTTGTAATGAGGTCATTGCTTTTTAAAAGAGATGACTACCATAAAATGCTTAAAATGAGTTTCAACGAAATTGCAAAGTTTTTGCAAGAGTCTCATTACAGAAGCAGCATAAACGCATTGGCCACAGAACTTTCAGGCGCTGATTTGCTGGAGATTGCTTTGAACAAAAATCTTGCCGAATCTTTTAAAAAATTAATAAGAATATCCCCATATGAGCTTGCTTTACTTATTAATGAATACATAATGAGGTATGATATAGGAGATATTAAAACTGTATTGAGAAGCAAATTAACGAATGCAGATAAAAAATTGACCGCAAACTCAATAACGGCAGCAGGCACTTTGAGTTATGATTTTTTAATTTCACTTCTAGAAAAAGAATCGATCGAAGAAATCTTAAAGAATAACAATATTATTGATTTTTCCTATTTAAAGGATGGTCTGAAAGAACTAAATGAGAAAAAAAGTTTAGTTGCTATCGAAAATGGAATGGACAGGTATTATTACAATAACCTAATTCAATTTTCAAAAATTTTGCCAAAAGAAGGCGCTTTATTTAGAGATTTTTTGTTAAAGGAAGTTGAGGTTCTAAATATATTGACATTGTTAAGACTAAAAAAATCCAAATTTAGCAAGGATATCACAAAGAATTTTATTATTTTGTCATGGGATAAAATAAAAGATTCCAAAATCATGAATTTGGCAAAAGTAGATGACTTGGACGAACTTTCAAACGCTTTCAATAAAACCGAATACAAAAATATTGTTGCAGAAGGTATTGAAAACTTCAAAAAAAGCGGCTCGTTGATAACTCTTGAATCAGAACTTTACAAATATTTGCTTAAACAGTCTACCTTGTTTATGCACCAGCATCCTTTGTCAATTGATGTAATCCTCGGATATATGTTTGCAAAAGACATCGAAGTTAGAAATTTGAAGATAATTGTAAAAGGCAAGCAATTGGGATTGAAAGAGGATTTTATTGAGAGCCAGTTGATATTTGAATGAAATAAACGCATTAACGATTGAACATTAAATAAAGTTCATTAAAAATAAATCAATAAAAAATATAACTAAAAATTTTAAAAATATTAATAAAATAAAAAATAATTCAAAAATTATTATCAAATAATTATTTAAAATTAAAGATACATAATAAAAAAATAAATTATCAATTTATATTTTTTAAATAAAGTTTAATGGCAGAAACGTTTAATGCGTTATGAAAGATAGAAAAAATATAACAACAAACATTAATTTTGCAGTAATAAAAATATTACAAAAATCAAAATAAAACTTTAAAAAATGGTTAAACTTGCAGTTGTTGGAAGCAATGAATTTGTTGTCGGGTTTCAGTTAGCTGGGATAAAAGACATTACAGAAGCAGACACTGATTATTACAACGAACTCAAAAATTTGAAAAATAGAAAAGATGTTGGGATTATAGTGGTTGATGAAAAAATAATGAGTGTACTGGAAGCGCATGAGAGACAAGAAATTGAAGCTTCGGTTGAGCCTGTTTTTATACCATTATCAACACAATCTGAGCAGGAAAGCTTAAAGAGGCTTATCAGAAAATCAATTGGAGTGGATTTATGGAAATAGGGAAAATGGACAAAGGAGTTTTATACAGAATTGCAGGACCTGTTGTTGTAGCCAAAGGAATAAAGCCAAGAATGTATGATGTGTGCAGAGTTGGGAATGAAAATTTAATGGGAGAAGTAATACAGTTAGATGGTGAAAAGACGATAATACAGGTCTATGAGGATACTTCGGGAATCAAGCCAGGAGAGCCTGTAATAAACACAGGAGATCCATTAAATGTCGAGCTTGGGCCTGGAATGCTTGGCAGCATTTATGATGGCATTCAACGGCCATTGCCGGTTTTACTGAAACAAATGGGTGATTTTATCAAAAGAGGAGTAGATGCGCCTGGACTTGATTCAGCAAAGAAATGGGACTTCAAAGCTAGTGTTAAAAATGGGGATAATATTACTGGCGGCCAAATTATTGGGGAAGTAGAAGAGAATCCTGGCATAATGCATAAAATTTTGGTGCCTCCAAATCAAAAAGGGAAAATAGTTGAAATTCATTCGGGAATATTTACCGTAAATGATGCAGTAGGAACACTTGACAATGGATTTAAGCTAAGGCTGAAACATAATTGGCCTGTGAGAGTACCGCGGCCTGTCAATGCAAAATTAAAACCAGATTCGCCTTTGATAACTGGGCAAAGGGTATTTGATGCTTTATTTCCATTGGCAAAAGGAGGCGTGGCTGCTATTCCAGGGCCGTTTGGCGCCGGGAAAACGGTTTCTCAGCAGCAGCTTGCAAAATGGTCTGATGCAGATATTATTGTTTATGTTGGATGCGGAGAAAGGGGAAATGAAATGACAGAGGTGCTTACAGAATTTCCAGAACTTACTGATCCCAGAAGCGGCAAACCATTGATGAATAGGACAGTGCTCATTGCAAATACCTCAAATATGCCTGTAGCAGCAAGAGAAGCAAGCATATATACGGGTGTTACAATTGCTGAATATTTTAGAGATATGGGATACTCTGTTGCATTGATGGCAGATTCAACTTCTAGATGGGCAGAAGCTATGAGAGAGATTTCATCAAGGCTTGAGGAAATGCCTGGCGAAGAAGGCTATCCTGCTTATTTATCAACTAGACTGGCACAATTCTATGAGAGGGCTGGCAGAGTTGTGCCACTTGGAACAAAAAAAGAAGGAAGTGTTAGCATTATTGGAGCTGTAAGCCCTCCAGGAGGAGACTTTTCAGAACCTGTAACTCAAAGCACATTGAGGGTTACAAAAGTTTTTTGGGCGCTTGATGCAAAATTAGCTCAAAGAAGGCATTTTCCTTCAATCAATTGGCTTACCTCATACTCTTTGTACCTTAATACATTAGAGCAATGGTATTCAAAAAATGTTGCATCAGATTGGAGCACACTAGTAGGAGACCTGATGAGTATATTACAAGAAGAAGAGAAATTACTAGAGATTGTACAATTAGTTGGCTCTGATGCGCTCCCAGATAGACAACAAGTGACGCTAATTGTAGCAAGACTCATTAGAGAAGTGTTATTGCAGCAGAATGCATTTCATGAAATTGACACATTTTGCGAATTGAGGAAAACATATATGATTATGAATTCAATAATGCATTTTTCAAAGTTAGCCAACTCAGCAATGGATGCTGGTATGAGGGTGCAGCAGATTTACTCTTCTAAAGCAAAAGACAGATTAAGCGAAGTGAAGTTTGTAAAGGATTATGAAAGATTATTGAATGAAATCACAAGCCAGATGGAAAAGGAGTTGAAAGTATAAGTTAAATTTTTTGTTGAAATAAAATTTAATGGCAAAAAATAAATTAATGCGTTGTGCCAGATAAAATATTAACACAAAAACATCAATTTCACATAACAAAAAAAACGCTAAAACCCAATAATGAAAAATTCAATAACGATTGAACAGTCGAATGCGAGTGAGCTCGCTCACAATTGACAACGAAAAATCCAATAACAAAAAACAAATTAAAAAATAATAATTAAAATTAAAAAATGAAAAAAGAAATTTCAGATAGGAAAAAAAGATATAAGGAAAAAATAGATTATGCTAGAGACAGGATCTCTGATTTGGAAGACTGGCTTTATGCAGAAGACATAAAAGAAAGAAAAACTTTTTTTGCCTCTGAAAAATCATTTCAAGAAGTTGTGGAATGCTTAGCTGATATTTTTTCTATGGTTCTTTCCGATTTAAATTTAACTGTGAATGATGATTATTCAAACATAGAAAAATTAAAAGAAAAGAAGATTTTAAGTGAAGAAAATGCATGTACCTGTATCGAGGCAAATGGATTGAGGAATAGAGTAGTGCATAGGTACAATCATATAGATGAAAAAAGGTTTATTGAAAGTAGTAGAGAATTAATTCCAAAACTTGTTAAAATACTCGATTATATTGAAAACTACTTAAAAAATCTCAAAAATGGATAATAATATTCTAACAAATCTAAAAAAGGATTTAGAGGAAATAAAGAATAATGTATTTGCTATTTTAATTTATGGTTCATACGCTGTAGGGGATTTTAATACAAGAAGTGATGTGGATGCGTGTGTTGTATTAAAAAATAATGATAAAGAAGAAATAAAAAACATTTACAGAAAAATTTTAAGAATATCCTCAAAAAATGAAAAATATGATATTAGAATATTCGAGCAGATGCCACTTTTCATGAAAAATCAAGTAATAAAAAATGGCAAGATTATTCATGTAAAAGATAAAGCAGGGCTTGAAGAATATTTTTATTTTTTCAGGAAAATATGGAATGACCAAAGTTTAAATTGGGTTGATATAAAATTATAATAAATAAAATTCAAAATTAAAATGAAGGAATACAAAACAATTACAAGAGTTGCTGGACCTTTGATTTTTGTAGAGAAAACCGAACCAGTTGGCTATGCAGACATTGTAAAAATAGCCTTGCCTTCTGGTGAAATAAAAAATGGGCAAGTGTTAGACACGAGCGATGAAATTGTAATTGTGCAGGTGTTCGAAGGAACTTCTGGAATTGATGTCGATACCAGAGTCAAATTTTTGGGTGACACTTTAAAATTAAATGTTTCAAAGGATATGTTAGGCCGTATACTTAACGGCAGCGGCAAGCCAATCGATAATGGGCCGGAAGTAATACCAGAGAAACGATTAGATATTATTGGTGCTGCTATAAATCCATATGCAAGGGCATCCCCGCATGATTTTATACAGACAGGAATATCAACTGTGGATGCTATGAACACTCTTGTTCGAGGACAAAAGTTGCCGATATTCTCCGGAAGCGGTTTGCCTCATAATGAAATTGCATTGCAAATTGCGCGCCAAGCTAAAGTCATTGGCAAGCAAGAAAATTTTGTTGTCATATTTGCCGCAATGGGCATCACAAATGAAGAAGCTCAATATTTTATAAATGATTTTGAGCAGACTGGAGCTTTGGAAAGAAGCGTTGTATTCCTTAATCTTGCAAATGACCCTGCTGTCGAAAGGTTAGTTACACCGCGAATGGCATTAACTGCAGCTGAATATTTTGCTTATGAGCATGGTGCCCATGTTCTTGTAATATTAACTGATATGACTAATTATTGTGTTGCAGGAAATACTGAAATATTTTTCAATAATGGAGACATAGTTAAAATAAAAGATTTTGTTAATTCATTATCAAATTCAACCGACAAGGAAACAACTTATGAGAATAAAATAATTACATGGGATGGTGCTAAAGAGGCAGCAAAAAATGTTTCTAGAGTCCAAAAAATTCCTACATCACCTTATATGGTAAACATAACAACTAGAAATGGAAACTCTATAAGCGTCACACCAAATCACAGAATACTAACTGATACAATTTATGGTCCAAAAATGACTAGAGCAGATTTACTTAAAAAGGGAGACAAAATTTTTTCATTATCCAAAATTTCCATAGAGCCAAATTCATTTACTATTTTGGATATGTTGAGGGGCGATTTTATTGTTATTGTTGAGGAATATTCCTTAAAAGGATTAAATAGGGACTTAAAAAAGAAATTTAAAACTATTAAAATTGCCTCAAAAAAACTAGGATTTGATTATTATAGATTCACAAATGCAAAAAATATGTTAAGTGTGTCTGATTTAGAAAAATTGAAGAATGAATTTACCACTCAAGAACTTTTAGCAAATATAAGGTATATATCTACAATTGGAGGTGACAGGAGACAGGTTGGATTTAAATATGCCAACGAGAAACTAATGTATTTGTTAGGTTTAGTATCTTCTGACGGTTCTTTGATAAGCAATGAAAAATCAAACATTAAGAGAGTAGATTTTTCAAATAAAGACGAAGCTTTACTCAAAAACTATTCTAGTAAATTTGATGAATTATTCCCAAATAGTAAATTAAGGAATTTTAAAAATCAGTATGGTGTTACTATATTAAGAGCTGATAACTTCTTGTTTTATACAATTGCAAAATTTTTTGATATAAAAAATGATTTTAAAATAATATTCAAGTTGCCAAAGGAACTTATAGCAGCATTTTTAAGGGGTTATTTTGATGGCGATGGCTATTGCAATGTTAAAAAAAAATGCTTAATTTATACCACAAAAGAAAAATTAATAGCAACAAGAATACAACAACTGCTTAAAAGAATTGGAATCAGTTCTTTAATTATACAGAGAAAATCAAAAGGGTTTGCAAATTCAAATGTTTTTGATGTGAAAATAACTGGAAAGAAAGATTTGGAATCTTTTTACGCAAACATAAAGTCGGAGCACCCAAGAAAATTATATTCTCTTAACAAAGTGATGGGTTCTAGATTATACAGTTCCGAATTTGATTTTGCTCCAAAAATATGCGGGGTCTTGCTTAGAACTCTAAGAAAAAAATATAAAATAAATCAGAAGCAGCTTGGCAAAAGCAGCACTATTTCAATGGTAGAGAACGGTTTTAGGAACATTGGAAAAAGCTTTTTTAGTTTATGGATAAACAAAATAAAATCTATTATCAAAAAAGAAGAACCGTTGATAAATGAATTAGAAAAATTATGTTCTGACGATTTTATTTTGGATGAAATAAAGGAAATTAGGTTTGAAAAAGCAGACGAATTATTTGTTTATGATGTAACTGTTCCTGAAACTGGAAAATTTGTTGTTGATAAAGGAGTTATAATATCCAATTGTGAGTCACTTCGTGAAATAGGGGCTGCACGAGAAGAAATTCCTGGAAGAAGAGGTTATCCTGGATATATGTATACCGACCTTGCCACAATATATGAAAGAGCAGGTGTTATTAAAGGAAAGAAAGGAAGTATCACACAACTCCCAATTTTAACAATGGTGGGCGATGATATAACCCATCCGATTCCTGATTTGACAGGATACATAACAGAAGGTCAAATTGTGTTGTTGAGAGAACTTCACAGAAAAGGCATTTACCCAAGCATTGATGTTCTGCCATCTCTTTCAAGGCTGATGAATCTTGGCATTGGACCAACAAGAACAAGAGAGGACCACAAAGCTGTTTCTGACCAACTTTATGCTGCATACGCAGAAGGGCGAGATTTAAGAGGATTGGTTGCAATAGTTGGAGAAGAAGCATTAAATGAGCGCGATAAAAAGTTTTTGAAATTTGCTGCGGAATTTGAAGATAAATTTGTCAGGCAGAAAAGGGATGAAGACAGGAGCATTCAGGAAACACTTGATTTAGGATGGAAACTGCTTGGCATATTGCCAGAAAATGAACTGACAAGAATAAGCCCGGAAATGAGGAAGAAGTATTACAGGGGAGAAAATAAATAATAAATTTTTGGAGTTATGAAATGGATGGGGATATCAATAGCTTTGGTCCAGATTTAAAAAAACATTTAAGATTATTATCAAATCAATATATGCATCAGCAATACATATCATTAGAAAAAAATATTGTACACTGGATTGAAAATCAATATAGACTATTGTTGAGAATATTACCTTCAAATGATGGTAAAAGTTATAGTGCAAAAATTTTATTTTCAAATGAAAGATAAAAATGTCACAAGACATTAAACCAACAAGAAGCGAACTGCTGAAATTAAAAAAGCAGATTAAGTTAGCTAAATCTGGATACAACCTTCTGAAAAAGAAAAGAGACGGCTTGATTCTTGAATTCTTTGAGGTGTTGAAGAAAGCAAAAACATTAAGAAGCGAGCTTGTTGATGAATATAAAATTGCGCTGGAGAAAATAAATATAGCAAGAACTCTGGAAGGCGATTTAAAAGTCAAGTCAATTGCAATGGCGATAAAAGCCATTCCCGATGTCAAGCTTACAACTAAAAATATCATGGGTGTTAAAGTTCCAAAGATAGAAGCTTCTGAAATAAAAAAAGCATTTATGGAAAGAGGATACGGCATTTACAATTCATCTGCAATTGACGAAACAGCCGCTGCTTACGAGAAAGTAGTCGAAAAAGTAATTTTGGCAGCAGAGGTTGAAACATCAATGAGAAAACTGCTCAATGAGATTGAAAGAACAAAAAGAAGAGTTAATGCGCTTGAATTTGCGGTTATTCCAAGACTGGAAAACATAAAATCATTCATCCAGCTCAGGCTTGAAGAAATAGAAAGAGAGAATATCTTCAGGATGAAAAGGATAAAAGCAAAAGCGTAATATCCAAAAAATTCATTGAATAAAAAACACAATAAGGCGTGAACATTAAACAAAAAACTCATTAAATTTTTAACAATAATAAAATTCAAAAAATCAATAAAAATAATGGAAAAAAAGACAAAAGAAAAAATTATATCAAAACTCCCCATTGCTTTGCATATAATCAACTTTATTCTGGTTATTGCTTTTCTTGTTTACCTTTACTTTTGGATAAAGGCAAGGGGTTGAAACAGTAAATTAAACAACATCCAAATTTTGTTATTTAAAAATATTCTGTTAGTCTGTTATGTTTAAGACGCTAACTTCGTAGAACCGTTATTATTCAGCATCATGAAGTTAAATTTCAATCCGTCGCTTCGCGACAATAGTTAGTGCTCAGCAAAAATCTTCTTCCAATGATTTTTGCCTCGCCAATTTATACATTAAAACTAAATAATTTGAAATGAA
>Ga0105164_10002276_pt1 | contig 11891 bp, 15 predicted proteins | sample VDWuncwatermetaG_FD_89674 | JGI IMG/M metagenome (GOLD analysis project Ga0105164, IMG submission 89674) | Wastewater microbial communities from Netherlands to study Microbial Dark Matter (Phase II) - VDW unchlorinated drinking water | ecosystem: Environmental > Aquatic > Freshwater > Drinking...
GCAGGCACGCCATAAAACTTAAACTAATCACTCGAGTTTTCTTGAATTCCTTTGATGGATAGCCAAATCGGTCACTTCCGCCCTGTCGGGCAAATATACCCTATGAATTGGAGACGGAGTAGGGTCCCAAAATGTGGGTCAATCAAGAAGATGCTACCGCTCGTCTCCCGGCCCTTGAGAGCGGCCCAGGCAGCTTTTTTACCTTCACTTTCTGACCGAGGTGAGGCAGCAACGCATAGAATGGCAAGAAAGACGTCATCAAATAAACCGCGAACAATCGGTCAATGGTTCGCATCTCTGGAAAGACTTGTTCGTGCTGGGTTCGGGGAGGTTTCTCGATATCCGGACAGGCTACCTTGACCTCGAGAGTGGTTCGGTCGTGAGGATGGAGCTTGACTCTGACTTCTTCTGTCACCACCATACTCTGGACGTTGTCCCCAGCTGGCTCAAGCTTGGTGGCCACCTCGACCTCCACAATCCAGATACGTTTGGTCCTGTTCGTTATATACAGAATATGATTCGAGCTTCCGCTTCCGTACCAGGTATAGTCGATGTATCCCTTAGACCGTGCCGTGTCGAGATCGAGCGAGAATGCCGCGGGAGGAATTAAACCAAGAAAGCGCGCAACAAGCAGAATTGCGCCGTACCTCACGCCAGGCAATGTAAAGCACGAATCCCCATCATTTCCCAAGCATTGAAAAAGCCTCCTTTTATGCCGAGGCCAGCAAGGCATGCTGGATCGGAGAATTCGCCAAATCCACCTTACTACCGCGCGTATTGGACGATTCCTCCCCTACTCTGGACTAGAAACGCCCACGACAGCATGACCCTATGCCTGCCTCTCACCTGGCAGACCATTTTAAGCGGTGGTATATTGCCTACTGATGGAGAAGGTCAAAAAATTGGTAGAATGTCTGAAACGGTACAACCCGGAACAAATCATTGTCTTTGGTTCCTATGCCCGGGGGGAGGCTGACGAGCGAAGCGATCTGGATGTCGTGGTTATTAAACAGACAGAGAAACGGTTTCTTTACCGACTCATCGAAGCGGCAAGGTGTCTGGATAATGACCTCGGAAAGGTCGACGTGTTTGTCTATACCAGAGAAGAGTTTGAGGAGATGCGGCAGAGGGGAAATCCCTTTATTGAAAAGGTCGTAACCGAGGGGAGGGTTATCTATCCAGACCAATAAAGAAGAAGCTTTGCAGCGTATGAGCAGACTGCCCTGGAATGGAGCATAAAGTTCAAGATCTGAACCCTATGTGGTGTGCTTGTTAGACCACCCAGAATCGACTATAAAGGTAAGCGTGGCCGAATGGACAACGTTTCCCAATGCGCCAATCACGGAAGCGCTTTTGGACATCAGGGTCCAACTACCTGAAGACGTAAATTTGGCTCAGCTAGCGACCTTCTACGATTCTGTAAAAGAGCGCTATCCAAATAAACGCGAGAGGCTATCATGGCAAGGGGGTATGAAACTGACTCCCACGGGCGACGTTGAAGTTATTCAGTCACAAGGCGGCCCGGACGGTTACCTGCTTACTTCTTCGGATGGTAAGCAGATCGTTCAGGTGCGTCTGGATGCTTTTACGTCCAACAGACTAAGGCCTTACGATAGGTGGGAAACCTTTCGTGACGAAGCACGGGACCTTTGGGAGCTTTACGTGAAGGTGGCCCAACCTAAACAAATCACCCGCACAGCGCTGCGATACATCAACCGCATAGAGATTCCATTACCGATGCGGGATTTCAAGGACTATATCCTTACTGTCCCAGAAATAGCTGCCGAGTTGCCTCAAGGGCTAGCAAAGTACTTGATGCAGTTGGTTATTCCGGTGCCGGAGATACCTGCTACGGCGATAATCACGGAGGCTATGGAGCCTGCCGCAGAGCCTACGAAAGTTCCTTTGATATTTGACATTGACGTATTCTCCTCAAAGGTGTTCGAAGTGAAGGACGGAGAGTGGTGGCAGGTATTTGAAAAACTTCGAGATTTGAAGAATAATATCTTTTTTAGAAGCATAACAGACAAAACGAAGGAGCTTTTCCAATGAGCCCGGCCCATACCGAACTTGCATGGCCTCCTAGGAGACAGCCCACCCCACGGCCATATTTGCCAGATGTTTATACGGAAGGTCTAAGTGAGGAGTCCAACGCTATTCTAAACCGATGGCTTGAAACCACTCATCATTACTTTTTCCCTGTCAGCAGAGAGACAACCGCACAAAAGTTCCGAGGCCTGGCGGATACGTGGAGAAATGAAACGCAAGCGTCGTCTTCCGTCACCGAAATGGCTATGCATCCTGCATACCAGCAGATTATTGGAATGGGGCCTGCTGCTATCCCGCTCCTACTCCGTGAACTTGAAAACAAACCGGATCACTGGTTCTGGGCGTTGAAGGCTATAACTGGGGTGGATCCTGTGAAACCATCTGAACGCGGTAGGGTGAAACAAATGGCAGCGGCATGGATGCGTTGGGCAAAGGAGCAGGGTCATAGCTGGTGAGCACGACAATTGAGGATTTATTTCCCCACCTACAAGCCACAGGCTACGAGATTACAAGTCCACCAAGCACTGAATATAACTGTATTGCCTGGGCGGCACACGAAGACGACCGCTGGTGGTGGCCTGATCCTGCTGGAATCGGTTATTGGCCGGATAACTCACGTCGAGAAGAAAACGTGGGAGTCTTTGTTCAACTATTTAACACACTTGGATACGCTCCTTGTGACATCTCTGAACTAGAGCCGGGTTTCGAAAAGATGGCCATTTTCGTAAATCCGAACGGTGTCCCTACTCATGTGGCTAGGCAACTGAGCAATGGAAGATGGACAAGTAAGCTTGGAAAGGCAGAAGACATCGAGCACAGTCTCGAAGGGCTAGAAGGTACTGCCTATGGGTCTGTGGCTCAGATTCTAAGGCGGCCTATCCATCAGTCGCAGACTTCTTGACTCGCTGCTGATAGTTCAGTGCACGAAGCCACCTCGAGCAGAGCGATGTCGATGTAGTGGTTATCAAACAGACGGAGAAACGTTTTCGTCACTGGCTCATCGAGGTGGCAAAATTTCTGGATCGCTACTACATTCCCACACGATACCCTGATGCCCTCGCAAGCCCTGCCGTCCCCTACGAAACTTACACCGAAAAAGATGCCGTCGAGGCTATAGGGCTAGCAGAAAAAATTACGGAGTTGGTAAAGCGAAAACTGTAAATAGCGATAAGAACCGTAACGAGAGGGCACCTTCGCTCAACTTATGCAATCTACGCAAGTCTGGCACCGCCCACGCCGAGAGAGTTCGTGAACAAGACTAAAGACATGCCAAGGTGGCTCAAACGTCTGAAGCTCGTGAAGACAGAGCTGAGGGAGGTGCGATTTCCCCGTAGCGCTGAGGACGGCCTTCGGCAGTGCGCGTCGCTTTCGGCCCTAGCGCTCCGGTTGCTCAGGGAGGAGGTAAAAAGAACCCGAACCAGGGGCGATGTGGAACGAGCTAATGTGGAAACGCGCCGCTTCCTGGCTCGCCTTTCTTCTACTGACTCCGAATGGACGGCCCGATGGAGAAGAGATTGTGCCCGATTCTTCCGAGGATAGTCTGCTTCAAGCCTTGAGTCGCGCAGTCCGCTGCTTTCAAAGAATACACGCACCTTATGTGCTCATTGGTGGCTGGGCAGTAGCCGTTTGGGGTAGGCCTCGGGCCACAATGGATCTCGATTTCTTGGTGATGGTCAACGAAAAGAATTTGAATTCCCTGCTTGCTGAAATGGTGCGGGCAGGAATAGCAGCTGACGATGGCTGGTCAAAACACAATCCTATGCTAAGGCCTTTTCAGGTGCGTCTCCAATTTCGGGAGGTCACACTCGATATCTTGCGTCCCCGTGATCGACACGACCGTGAGTTGTTCCGGCGGCGGCGAAAGAAGCGGCTGGAGGGAAGATATTATTGGATTGTGGCTCCGGAGGATTTCATTCTCCAGAAGCTTAAAGTCGGGCGGCCCAGGGACTTTGAGGACGCCATTTCCGTTTTAGAGAGGTCCCGGGGAGAGCTAAACCGCCGCTACTTGGAACGATGGGCCAAGCGATTGGGAATCATAGGGGAGCTAAGCTACATCACGAGCCTATGATGCGTTTCTCTCACCAGAGAATATCACGTATCAGACCCCCAATCTCGCTCAAACTCCAAGACCAGGACGCGCTGCAATCCGCCTATGATGCCTACGCGAGGATGCTGGTTAACCGGCGCCTGGTCGTGCCGGAAAGCACCGTGGCCGGAGTCGTGGAGTTTGCGCGCGAGCAAGGGACGAATGTGCGCAACAAGGCCGCAGAGATCATCGACAACGGTTTTGCCGAGAACCTAGAGAAGAGCGGCTTCTTAAAAGAGTTGTGGGGCGGCGAAGTTCCCAAATAAAATCCAGCCGGTAGAAAAAAGTTCCCCGATTAAGATCGACATTGGCGGATCATTGGATGTAGTGGTATTATCCCGCTGATGGATAAGATCCAGAAAGTGCTGGAATGTCTGAAACGCGACAACCCGGAGCAGATCATCGTTTTTGGTTCGTATGCCCGTGGGGATGCTGACGAGCAGAGCGACGTGGATGTCGTGGTCATTAAACAGACCGAAAAACGGTTTCTTGACCGGCTCATCGAAGCGGCAAGATGTCTGGATAATGACCTGGGGAAGGTTGATGTGTTTGTGTATACGAGGGAAGAGTTTGAGGAGATGCGACGGAGGGAAAATCCGTTTATTGCGAAGGTCTTAACTGAGGGGAGGGTTATCTATCCAGGCCAATAAAGAAGAAGCTTTGCGTTGGCTTGAGCAAGCAGAGCATAACCTTAAAGTTGCCAGGCATAATCTCCCAATCCCCTAGCGAGTCCTGCCGTCCCCTACGAAACTTACACCGAAAAAGATGCCGTAGAGGCGTTAGGGCTAGCAGAAAAGATTACGGCGCTGGTAAAGAGAAAACTGTGAATAGCGATAAGAACCGTAACGAGAGGGCAGCTTCGCTCAACTTGTGCAATCTACGCAAGTCTGGCACCGCCCCCATCTGCCCCCGATGGAGGTAAGAGACTTTTAAATCAACTGGCTATACGAGGCGTCAAAGATGATCTCTTTTTCTGCAGGGCCTCTATCTGGTGGGGCGTGGGACTCTTCCCAGAGACCTAGGTGTTGAAGGATTTTTTTAATGACATCAGGCTGGTCAATGACCGTACTTGCAGTTCTCCCGCATACGGTTTCCCTCGTCGTTGTCTTGCCACGCGTTAGTTAAGTTTTTCGGTTGGGGCTCGTTCTGAGGTCAACTTCTTCTCCCAATTGCTAGCCCACCAAAGCTCCTATTCAGTGGAACGCGCAGAAAACACGCTCAAAAATGGTTCTGAGGTTTGCCCAATCGAACTCTTCCAGCCGACTCGGTTCTCGTTTACACGCTTCGAGCTTGTCAACGAATCTAGAATGAACGCATTGTTTGTTCACAAGGACTCCTTGATACTTTTCTTCAGATCTCGAATAGCCCGTCCATTGAACCGGTACAAGATCGCCATCTGCTTCTAGAACATCTTGCCCGAGATATAACTCGATGGCACATGCAAGCCCGTTTATGTCTGATCGTGCGATACCATTGGGACCGAGCGTGGGGTAGTTTCGGGCCAAGTCGATCTCTGGAAGGCGCACTATTTTGATATTCTCGGGAACCGCGATCAGGGCTAGACCTCGGAGTGCTTCGGCTGCAGCCGTATCGTTATCGAATAACGCAATTGTCCGATTCATTATTCCTGCGCCAATGAAGGCTCTAACTGTACTGACGAGAGCACCGGCTCCCCCTTCGGCCTTCGACACCTCGAAATCCATAAACGAAAAATAATCCGCTAGATGAGGGTAGAGTAAACGAAGAGAGTCTTCGAGAATCCGCCGGTCCATCTTGCCTTCCGTCAAAATAATTATCTTCCCATGGCGGGGATATTCTCCGATAAGGCTTTGGGTAGCCAATTCGGCGATCGGGTCGTCTGGTTCGTAATATCCAGCGTGGACTATATCGGTCAAATCATAAGTGGCAAAAGCGTGCTCGGGACAAGTCTCCGCAAACGCGCGAATCAGGAATCGAATATCGTGGCAAGGGAAAAAGTCAAAATTCTCACGATTGTTTCTAAAGAGTCTCTTTACGAGGCGTACGTCGTCATGCTGAACAATAGACTCGGTCGAAAATCCCCTCAAACGCCGTTCGCGAATAGTTTGGAATGCAACCAAAAAATCTTCGAAGCTCGCTCTCTCCAAGATCGCAAGATCAGAGTCATAAAGACGTTCTCGTAACCTATCGTTGGTATCGGTCATCCTTTCTATTTCACCCAGTTTAGATTCTTCAAAATCACGCTTGGTTTTTTCGAGCGTAAATCCGAGTAGATCCAGTCGAGACTTGAATTCGTAAATTCTAATGGAATAAGTAAACGCTTCCTCTTCTGAGGCGTCTCCATGAAGATTCCCCCATACGAGTGGATTACGCTCGCAAACCTTTCGTACAAAGACTCGGCGGTCTCGTTCACGGAAAAAAACCATTAATTCCGGGATAGGGTAACATTTCGTTTCTTCAATCGGGTAATCGGCAAGTTCAAATGTGCAGCTGGAGCTCATTCGTGTTACTCACCATCCTTTCATATCTACTATATTATCATCAACCGTAGCACGGAAAGTAGCTTTGTTCGCGTGGTCATTAGACTAGCATTCGTCTTAAAGTCAAATGCTCCCTTTCTTGCAGAATCGAATCCAACCTGACAGGCTAGCGTTAACAAACTCAATCCCGAGGCACACAATTTCAAATCATGAGCACTGAACCGAACAAAGTTATCTCCGATAAGGGGCTGTTATGTCAACTCGAGCCCGGCTCGAAGATAAGGCTGGACATCTGCCCCCGATGGGGGTAAGAGACTTTTAAATCAACTGGCTATACGAGGCGTCAAGGTCTTCTTCCCAGCGGTGGTCCAGGGTTCCATCATCACGGATGTAGTCGAAGATGTTACCGAAAGTCTCAACGATAGCGTCTAAGCCATTGGGCGGGGTGATGTCCAACCCAGGTATTGTGGGTGGGGAAAGTGGCTGTATCTCCTTCTTTGTTGGTATCTCAAGACGCTGCCCGACGAAGATTCGTTCAGGGTCACGGATGCCGTTATAGTCGGCGATGAGAGTAAAGAGATTAGCATCGTCAAGTTCTTTCTTAGCGATCTTCCTGAGAGTGTCCCCTTTCTTAATCAAATAAAACCGGGCCATTTCTTAGCTCCCTCGCGCTCAGAGGTCGCGGTTTGATGTTGCGAATCGTTCATTGGTCACCGGCCACATTTCGTAGTATTCATGGCCGATGGTGCATCTTGCGTTTTCCATATTAATACCAAACACAATCCACTGAGTAGACGTTAAGAGTTCTGTACTTTAGGATCCGGGCGATACGGGTCTTAGGGATCCTTCGATTCTACGCCCTCGCGTTTCAACTGCTCAAGGGAGTCTGAAGCCGGATAGGAGCAAGAACTGCACTGCTCCAGATTGGCTGGAAAATATTTGTGGCACTCCATGCAATACACCGAGAGGTACTGTAAGTAGGACCAAGTCCCCTTCCAGGTCGTAATTTCAGTAGGTCCAAGCCTCGTCATCGCATTAATCTTGTCCCTGTAGAGGTCAAAGGTTGCCTTGAATGTCTCTCCATTCCGTCGGTGAAATGTGAGAGACAACCGGTATATGAGATAGCCAAATAAGATGAGGATTAATCCCCCGAGCGCAGACAGTTTTCCCGTGCCCAACGGCAGGTGTAAGAGAAAACCCGATGCTAGGTTTATTAGTGCTGTTATAATCCAGAGCATGCCGCCTAAAAAACCAGCTGCTGACAGATGAAGGAAGCCATCCGCAACGGACCATGCTCCGTCGATTTCCGTTTTTTTATCCTTGTCCAATTCCAGCCAAAGGCGAGGCCAATAAAACACCGAATCCATTCCATATCGTGTCTCAGGATAGGCCTCGTATGCAGCCAGAATATTGCCTAGAAGGGTTGGATGGGAAGCATAGGGATTCCCTTTTTCATCCAGTGGATACATACGGAGCCTGGCCCAGATCTCGTCATACCGAAGAGTCCGTTTTTCCGTTTTCGCCTTCTCTGCGGATTTCGTGAGCGCTCTAACACGTGAGGCCTGGAAAGCTTGCAACCAATCGAAAAGAAATTGTGACCAAAGAAGTCGTCCTTCGAAAATCTTGTAGATCTTGCCACTTAGAGCGGAAATCAGCGCCCCAATGAGGAAGATGGCAACTACTACTAGGAGGAGTTCACGCCAAATATCTGTAAAAGCCGCCGACAAAAGGTCTGTCCTCAGCGAGGTGAAAGGGTATATGAGTACGGTTGCGAGCGCTCCCGGGAGAACCACCCGCATTAGGGTCGGGAATTGAACAAGTGGCTGAATTTTGTCTGCGAGACCTTTTGCTCCTTCAAATCCTAGAGGTAGTGCCATTAGGTTCTCCGAAATAGTTATGGATCTCCCGGCTTTCCTTTGCCCGGTCCGTGGGGACCAACCGACTCCAAACGAACTCTAAACCGGTCGAGTTCACGGAATACCTTCTCGACTGTCTTCAGATCAAACCACTCGTGCAGCTCGCGGACCTTGTTAGAGGCTGATTTTAAATCATCAGATAGGAACGTGTAGGTTCGCCGGTCTCTGGCTGACACACTACTTGAAAACTGCTCGGAGGCGTACATGTTTCTAGTAAGCTCAGCCTGGCTACGCCATTCAGCCACTGTGTTGACTAGTCCACGCGTCTTCGATCTCTCTTGAGCGTCGGTGGTTGTAGTCTCACGTTGTCTCAAGTAGTCCTGTGCATCCTGAAGTAGGCGAACAAACTCACCGATCAAATTCAGCCAATCATTTGGCATTGAAGTCTCCTGGACTAAAACTGCATTGATGCAAAGCTTCTAAGTCGAGCCCTATAGATCCTTGGCTATGCCCAAGAGATTAGGTCCTCGGCAAAAATTTGGCACGCGAAGAGCAAGGTCTTGGCAAGTGAAAATGGGTAATAGATTCGCGTTATTAAAAGCATGGTCCACTTTAACTAGCGGAAATTCTTCTTGAGGTAGAACCGCGTGTCTTAAGACTGCCCTTAATTGTTAGGGTTTCCCTCCGCCAGAGCGGTCGGAACCAGGGGGCCCTGAGCCAGCGCCGTGGGGTCCAGGTCTTCCTCCGCCAGGGCCGTGGGGTCCAGGACCAGCAAGTTCGGCGGACACTCGGTATGCGGTCACCGCGGTGCTCGTTCCTTTCACGACCATCACTCCGGACCAAACCTGGTTCGTTCCCGGCGGCTGTGGGTTGCCTTTTTTAACCACTATGAGCTTTTTAGGAACTGTGCCCGGCGCGAGTTCGCGAAAGGTGACAATGTTCGTGGGCACATTGTTGCGGACTGAAACCTTGCTGCTTATGAATTCTGAGGCTGATGCCTCTTCGCCGGCAATCTGAAGGTTAATCTGATCGAGATCATATTGCCCTTGAATCTCAACGCCATAGTCATCCATGATTGGCCTCCACTATTCGGGCAGAGGAATGCCCGCATCTCTGAACGCCCTGGTCACCTTGGCAATGAGTTCCGGCGTTCTGGCTCCTCGGACGTACCCCTGGAGCTGTTGCTTCACGGCGTCTAGGGTGTCGGCAGGCGTCACCTTCGGATCGAGCGCCTGGACAGCCTTCTTGGCCTTGTCGAGGTCTGCTTGGCTCAGCGCACCGATCGCCGTCGTCAGCGCCTGTTTGCTCACCACGTCCTTGATCGTGAGAGGTGTCAGCGTGGCGATAACGTCGTCATGCTGTCGTTCTTTCACCGCGGCCTCCATCTGAATCGCCTGAATCGCCCCCGTAAATGTTCCCGCAAAATAATAGCTGTGGAGATCGGTGACCGCTTGCTCAAACCGATACTCATCCAGGCTCCCCTTCATGCCAACCAAGAGCGGCACAAGCGCTTTCTTTCGCTCCGCATTCATCTGCCCGACGAGGGCCGGGATGGTCTGCTCAAAATAGTAGTTCTTGTCAATCACCTGTTTCGACCCTGTGACGCCCGCTGCAATGGCAGCTAATAATGTCTTCGTCGCGGCGCTTGACACTGATGTACCAGCGAGGTTCAGGCCGAGCATTAGGATTCCACTGGCTGAGTCCAGCAATTGCCGATCGGAGGTCAACTGCCGGACAAACTGGATGTAACGGATATTCATCAAGGTGACGCGCCCGATAATAAACTTATTGCGCGCCGCGTCAGTGGGGTTCTTGTAAAACTCCGTGATCGTGTTCGCCTGCTCGAATACTTGGGCCAGCTGCTCAAGATCCCTGTTCACATCAAATGATGGTTCCGGGGCCCCGCCATAACGCATACTGGCACAGCCTGTTAAAAGGCCAACCATCCCGCAGGTGACCATCGCGAACTTCCTCGAATGCCACAGAACCTTGTACCTTTGTAGATGGCTCACTGTATTGCTCTCCTACAACTTCGCGGGGTATGAATTACGATTGCAGTGTCCTCCATGGCTTCCCTCTCTACACGTCACTCCCGAATCTAGCTTTGCCTCCGATAACTCACTTGGCTGCATCCGAGGTCGGCGACGGGTCCGGAAATATGCGCTTCTTGATGATGTCCAGCAGGCCGAGGGTTCTTCGGATCGCAAACCCAAAAATGAAGGCAAATCCGACATTCCCCTGGATCGAGGTTGTTGCGGGAGATATTCCCGTGATCCCCGTCAGCACAAAAAGGAAGAAGATTATCAACACCACAACCGGAGCAATGAGAGCTTCCGTCCAAAACATGGCGATCTCTTGTCTTGAGAAGCTTCCCCGACCCAGGCATCCCGCAATGTAAAAGAGAATTCCCACGAGAACGCCGATCTCCGCCCACCAGGCAATCTCGTACCATCTGCCGCGCCGGTCATTCCACAAGAAAACCTCGCGTAGCGACTCAAGCTCGGGCAGGAGCACTTTCTTCAAATTCTCAAGGCTGTCTGTTTCAGTGATCTCACCTCGCTCTCCTTCGCTCTCTGCAACTCCAAGCAGACGTAGGGACTCAAAACTAAGATCGAGACCGTCCACTTTCGCACGCAGCTCCTTGATCCGGCCTTCGACCTGTTTTTTTAGACCGTCTATTTTCTTTTCCAGATCCGGAGTTTTTTTGTTCCCTGCTTCGTTTTTCGCCTTCTTTAGAGCAGCGATGTCGAGCTCGATGTCCCTGACTTGTTTAGCAACGCCAGAGATCAATGCAGGCTTCACAACAGTTGGCGGGCTAGGCTTATGAAGTTTCACATAAACAACCGAGGCAATCAGGAGAAGGAAAAAGAAGATAAAGAAATAGAATTTTCCGACACAAAGTTCCTCTGCGTTAAGGCATGTAAGCTCTTTGAATAGACACCGCAGGGTCTCGCCGATTTCCTTCCTCTCTGGCTCGGGCTTGCCCTGCCAGGCATCTGCATCGACGTTGCCGTCTTTAAAGGGAACCTTTTTTTTAGTGTCGTCGTACTTGTCTTGGATAGGTTTGAGGCGCTCACTGAGCCCTGTTTTAACACACTCAGCTTTTTCTTTGAGCTTGCTTAGAAGGGAGGAAATTTTGTCGACATGACCAGCTATCTCTTGAGCCGTAGATGGTCGTTTACTGCACCACGATCGCAGGGTTTCAAACATATGGAGTTCCGGGGTTAGGTCTTGCGATCATACAAGGAACACCCGTTCGACAGTAAACGGTCAGGCAGGTCTGGGACGAAGGTAAGTCATTACGGCTGACCGGAATTGGTGCTCTAATACTCCAGTCAGCCAAGTCGTGTCAAGCCAAATCTTATGTCATGTTATAGCTAAATCTTATGTCGAGGCCAGCAGTGCCCGTTGGATCAGGGACTTTGCCAAGCCCACTTTGTA
>Ga0105164_10002277_pt1 | contig 11890 bp, 9 predicted proteins | sample VDWuncwatermetaG_FD_89674 | JGI IMG/M metagenome (GOLD analysis project Ga0105164, IMG submission 89674) | Wastewater microbial communities from Netherlands to study Microbial Dark Matter (Phase II) - VDW unchlorinated drinking water | ecosystem: Environmental > Aquatic > Freshwater > Drinking...
GGCTTAAATAGTCTGCATAAAGTTGATGGTTTTTTTTTGCAGCTTACATCAGCTCTATGTGTCTTGGGATTAATTTTTGCATTTAGCAGCTCTATTTATGAATCACATAGACTTACAAATAATTTTTGGTCTTTGGGAGTAAAACAACTTTTTGCTTTTTCTATTGGTTTATTTCTTTTATTCGCTCTTTGGAGGATGAATTATAAATTTTTATTTGGAATAACGTGGCAGTTTGCAATAACTATGCTTGCTTTAATGCTATTGCTTTTTACTCCAATTGGTGTCACTAGCGGTGGTTCAAGTCGCTGGATTGATTTGGGATTTTTTCAGATTCAACCTGCAGAAATTACAAAGCTTGCAGTTGTTTTATTGATATCAAGATTTTTAACTCAATACAAATGGACCGATTTAAAAAAATACTACTATCTTATTTTTTCTTTTATTCTTACTGGTTTGGTTTTAGGGCAGCCAGACTTAGGTTCGGCAGGAATACTTTTAATAATGACATTAGTTTTACTTTTCTTATTTGGTTATCCTATTTGGATATTACTTCCTACATGCTGTTTGGCTATTTGTGGAGTGATTTATAAAGTTGCTTCTACTCCATACCAAATGAGTAGAATTAATTTTTGGCTTCATCCTGAGCTGGATCCACAAAATCAAGGATATAACTTAATTCAGGCAAAATATGCATTTGGTCTGGGTGGGCTTTTTGGTGCTGGTCTTGGGAATTCTATACAAAAAGAAATTGGACATCTTCCCATTCCTCATGCAGACTTTATTTTTGCAGTGATTTCAGAGGAAATGGGTTTTCTCGGTGCTACTGCAATTTTAATTTTATATTTAGCCTGGATTTTAAGAGCAGTTTATTTAATTAATCAAGTTCAGGATAAATATGGAAGAATCTTGGGTAGTGGAATTGTTTATTTAATTGCATTTCAGGCAATAATAAATCTTACTGTAGCCAGTGGTCTAATGCCTGTTACTGGTGTGACATTGCCATTTTTTAGCTGCGGAGGGACATCATTGATGGTTACATTGGCTATGGTTGGGATTTTGTTTTCTATATTAAGTTTTAAACAAGCAGTTAAAGATTAAACCGTTCTACCAGCAGGATTAGGGGCAATAGCAAATAAAACTTCTGCTTCTGCTGCTAAAATGCCATCTACTGTGGCTATACCTTTAAATTTACCGATTGGTCCTTTTAATTTAAGTAGTTCTACTTGAAGTATTAATTTGTCTCCAGGTACTACTGGCTTTTTAAATCTAACGCCATCAATTCCAGCAAAAAGTCCAATCATTCCTTTATATTCTTCTTTGCATAACATGGTTATACAGCCTAGTTGTGCTAATGCTTCTACAATAAGTACTCCTGGCATAATAGGGTTTCCAGGAAAGTGACCTTGAAAAAATGGTTCATTACTAGTTAAGTTTTTAAATCCAATACCTTTAATTCCTGGATCTAAAAAGGTAACTCTATCCACTAATAAAAATGGATATCTATGTGGGATTATTTCCCTAATTTTGTTTATGTCAAATACAGTTTCTAATGTTTCTGTCGTCATAACGAAAATATTCTAACATAGGCACAAGATTTGGGAACTATTATCAGGTATGACATAAGATAGGCTCTTTACTTCTTTCAAAACGTCATATCAATCCTATAATAATTACAGGTGTATAAAAAAAATGGGTGAAGGTTTAGAAGTTATAGTTTCAGCAGTCCTGTCTAATTTTTTAGCACAGTTCTATAAATTTGTTTCACACCTTATCGTAAATAAAGAATTTAATTTTAAGAGACTTTTTCAAACAGGTGGAATGCCATCCAGTCATAGTTCTTTTATGATGGGTATGACTACTAGCGTAGGTTTAGTTAAAGGATTTAATACCGCTGAGTTTGCAATAGCACTAACTATTTCATTTGTAGTTATGTATGATGCTGCTGGTTTAAGAAGAGCCGTGGGAAGACAAGCTTCAGTCTTGAATCAGATTCTCGCTGAGGTTTTTTCCGGACATCCACATTTAAGTGGTCAAAAGTTTCGTGAATTGCTTGGGCATACTCCAGTAGAAGTTTTTATAGGTGCTGCTTTAGGGGCAGCCATAGCCGTTCTTGTTCATTGGTGGTGATTAACAATTATTTAACTTTTATACTTTACTGTCTTTGAAGTATGAGCATTACTCTTTTACAATCTACTTTACGAGATCTGATGCTCTTGGTTAGAGAGTTGCCAGAAAGAATAACTTCTGATGAAAGAGCCGAAATAGATAATCCACCACCTGGACCTACTAGTATAAAAATGGCTGCCCTTTTTGGAAGGGAAATTGAACCACCAAGTGTTTTTGAGGTAGAAAGACATCAAGCTTTAATAGAAAGAGAAGATAGTGAGATAACTGAACTTGGTTATTTTGATGAAAAAGTATTTGAAGCCTATAATGCTATTGAGGATAAATCAACTTTAGTAAATGAATTAGATCCTCAAGAATTAAAATTATTAAAATTAGTAGTGGCACAAAAGGCTGTACATAATTTAGTGGTAGCAGTGGAATCTAAATTAGTAGGAAAAGAAATTGATGTTGTAAAAATAGACGAGGATCTGAAATTCTCTGGTATAGAAAATGATAAGGCAGTTATAGATGGTTTAAAAAAAGCTCAAATGAGACCAGACGAGCTTAATGCATTGTTAATTGATCCTATGCCAACACCATATGAACCAACAACATATCCTTCTATGTATTTAGTTGATGATTTAACTGATCTTTTTTGTAGGCTGATGGGTGAGACTATTAAATTTCAAATTAATTAGCAATAAGGCTCTCAACCTTAGCTCCATCAGTGGCTACATTTAAAACTCTATAAGTACTCTTAACTTTAAACTCAAGCCATTTTTCTTGAATTACTTTTCCAATTTGCTCTGCTTTTTCTTTTCCAATTGTAAATGCAGCTAATGTAGGACCTGCTCCTGATAAGGTCGCACCATATGCTCCAGCTTTAATAGCAGAACTAAAAATAGTATCCATTCCTGGAATTAAATCTTTTCTAAATGGTTGATGGAGTCTATCCTGAAATCCTATTTTTAAACCCTCAAAGTCTTTATTTAATAAACATGAAAGTAAGTATGCTGTTCGGCTTACATTAAATGTAGCATCACCGTATGTAAGATTTGCTGGTAATAATTCTCTAGATATTCTAGTAGGAAGTTCAAAATCAGGTGTAATAGCTATTATCAAAAGCTCTTTTGGCCAAGGGAACTGACTAACAAAAACTTTGTCATCTGAAGAAACTGATATGGTTAATCCACCATAAATAGCCGCAGCACAATTATCTGGGTGCCCTTCAATTTTTGTAGCTAAATTTAAAATATCAGATTTCTTTAATTCATTTCCCATTAAATGATTTGCAGCTAATAATCCGCTAACCACTGCACTGGCACTAGAACCTAGTCCTGCTGAAAGTGGAATGTTGCAGTTTATATCTACCTCAATTCCCGGAGGATTTTTTTTAAAAATTTAAATGCTTCACAGAATGACTTGTAAACAAGATTTGTACTATCTTCTGGGAGTTTGTTTGAATTGGTCTGATTTATTTTTAAACCATCTTTAGTAACTCTAAAAGTAAAATCATTGTATAAATCTAAAGCAAGGGAAAGAGTATCAAACCCTGGTCCTAGATTTGCAGTGGATGCTGGTACGCGAACTTTAAAAACTTCTGACATTTTGACCTTCTTTAGCTAAAAGCCCCTCAATAATTTCTAAATCATCTCTATAAGTAATTTTAATATTTTTTCTGCTTCCTATTACAAGATTAACAGGTTTTCCCATAAGTTCTACTAGGGTTGCTTCATCAGTTGCAACACTGCTTGAAAGATCGGATTTTTCATATATATTTTTCAGGAGTTTATAAGTAAAAACCTGTGGAGTTTGTATTTGATAAAGAGAATCTCTATCAACAGTTTTTTCTATATACAATTTGTCTTTATCAGATAAACCTTTCTTAATCGTATCTACAACTGGTATACAAAGAATAGCTGCTCCAGATTTTATGGCAGAATCAATGCATTTTTTTACATCATTTATTTCAAATAATGGTCTTCCAACATCATGAATTAAAACTAAATCAGTGTTTTTAGATAAAGCTTTAAATCCATTTTGTACTGATTCTTGTCTTAATTCCCCACCCAGAATACCGCTAATTTTTACCGAACTATTGTTTTTAAAATTATTAATTAAAATATTTGTTTCTTCTGTATCATTAGTAACAATGACTATTTCTTTTAAATTATCTAGCTTAAGAAATTTTTCAAGGGAATAATAAAGAAGAGGTTTGCCATTTATTTTAAGAAATTGTTTTGATTTGTTTGACCCGAGTCTGGAAGCGTTCCCAGCGGCAGCGATGATGATAGATAGAGCTGTGAGCTGTGAGCTGTGAGCCGTGAATACATGCTTTGTCTCAGCTCTTGGCTCCCTGCTCTCAGCTCTTTTGTTTTTCATCTTTTCCGATATTCTTCCACCACTTTATTTAAAATAATGTCCCTCACTTCACTAAGTGGTTTTTTAATATTTATTCCAGCAGCTCTTTTATGACCACCACCACCAAGCTCCATAGCTATTTTACTTACATCAAAATCAGTGTTTGATCTAAGACTAACTTTTGTTTCATTTTGATCTTCTCTTAGAAAAATACCTACTTTAACTCCTTTTGCTCTCATCATATGATCTGCAATGTCATCAGTATCTTCTCCTGTAGCAGAATTTAATTTCATAGTTTCTTGATTTAAAAATGTCCAGGCTATTTCTCCACTTTCAAGAAGTTTGATGTCATTTATTGCTGATCCAAAAACTTTTATAGCTTTAAATGGTCTTTCAAGAAAAGCTTTTCTATAAACAGTAGTATATTCTGCTCCACTTTCTATTAGTTCAGCTCCCCATCTAAGTGCTTCAGCATTAGTGTTTGTGTGAGCAAAACATGCTGTATCTGTCAAAAGTGTAGTGTATAAAAGAGTAGCTATTTCTTTGCTTAAAGTTATTTTTAACTCTTTCGCTAACCAGCTAACAACCTGTCCTGTACTAGTGGCATCAGCTTCTATCCAATTCAAAGTAGCAAATCTTTCATTTGAAATATGGTGGTCTATGTTTATTGTCTTTTTTGCTTTCTCAAAAAGTATTTGAGCTTTTCCTAATCTTTTCACGGACCCACAATCAAGACTAAATGCTAAGTCATAGTCATTTTGAAGACTTTTATCATCTGGTAATTTTACAAGATCAGTAAATGGAAGAAAATTATATATTTCTGGGACTGGGTCGGAAATTACATGATCTACGCTGTGACCTAAATCTTTAAGAATTTTACCTATTGCTAGCATGGAACCTAGGGTATCTCCATCAGGATTTTGATGGGAAAGTACTAAGCTCTTTTTAGAGGATTTAATAGCTTTTATTATTTCAAGTAGGGTTTGAGTATTTTGCACAATATAGATTATACTCTAATTATGATAAGTGATACTAGCGATTGCATTTTTTGCAAAGTAGTAAAAAAAGAAATACCAACAAAAATCATTTATGAGAATGATGATTTTATTGCTTTTAATGATATTAATCCAGTAAGTCCTTTTCATGCACTTGTCATACCTAAAAAACATTATAAAAACTTCCTGGAAGTAGACGATGTAAGCGTTTTAGGAAAACTTATGGCTACAGTCCAAGAAGTTGCTAAAAATAATAACTTGTCAGATGGTTTTAGAACAGCTATTAATACTGGTGATAATGGTGGTCAAACTGTTTACCATTTACATGTTCACATTTTAGGTGGGAGATTTCATAAGTGGCCACCAGGCTAAAACGTGAATTGTGGATAGTTGATCGTGGATCGTACTTATAATGCAAAAGATTGTTTTTATTATTTCTATTCTAACCGTTAAAACGGTAGCTTTTTTTATATCATTTTTTAAACTTGGTCAGGCGTCTAATTTGCCAGGGAAAATTGCATTAAAAATTAAAAAGGATATTTTAAAACAATTTAAATTTAATGAAGACTTGAAAATTATTGTAATAACTGGGACAAATGGAAAAAGCACTTCTAGCGGAATGCTTACTAGTATTTTTAGAGCCACAGGAAAAACAGTTATAACTAACAGTGCTGGAGCTAATCTCTTAACAGGAATTATAACTACTCTATGTAGAAATTCTACTGTCTCTGGAAAAGTTAATGCTGATTTTTTAGTCCTTGAAGTCGATGAGGCTACGCTAAAATACATTACAGAAGCTTTAAAAGTAGATTTGATCTTAGTTACGAATCTTTTCAGAGATCAATTAGATAGATTTGGTGAACTCGATACCACCGTAAAGCTAATTGAAGAAGGACTTAAAAATTCAAAAAATGCTCAAATTGTTTTAAATGCAGATGACCCAAGAGTAGCTTTCTTAAAAACAGAAATTTCTCAAAAGAAAATATATTTTGGTTTGTCTTCTAACTTAAATGATGAAAATAATGAGAGTCTATCTGAATGGAGTAAGGATCCTGAAGAGCTGGCTAAGTGTCCTAAGTGTAATTCTGAACTTGTTCTGGGAAGAAGGTATCTTGCACATCTTGGTGACTATAAATGCTCACATTGTGATATTAGAAAGCCAGATTTAAATTTCTTAATTTCTGATATTAAAACTGATCATTTAAGTACTTATTTTAACTTGATTGAAGTTTCTAATAGTCTTCAAAAAAGCAACTTTTTCTTACCAATGGTAGGGATATTCAATCTTTATAATGCTGCCAGTGCCATTGCTGTAGCAAAAACAATATCAAGTCCTACTCAAATGCAGATTCAAAAAGCTTTTCAGGCATACTCTACTATATTTGGTAGAGGAGAAAAAATAGCCGTAAAGACGCCCCACCAGGGCATTTCAACAGCGTGGGTTTATCTAATAAAAAATCCAATTGGTACTACAGAGGTTTTAAAAACTTTATCTAAAGCCCCTAATGCAAGATTTTTAATAGCTATAAATGATAATTTCGCTGATGGAAGAGATGTTTCCTGGCTTTGGGATGCAAGATTTGAACTTTTATCAAATAGTAAAAAAGAAATATTTGTATCAGGTAAAAGGGCTTTTGATATGGCACTTAGATTAAAATATGCAAATGTGAAACAGGACTTAATTAAAGTAAATGAAAATATAAAAACAGCTTTATATAATGCATTGAGTACGTTGGAAGATGGTGAAACTCTGTATGTCTTGCCAACTTATACCGTATTGCTTGAGATGCAAAGAAGAAAACTATGTAAGAGCGTAAAGTGATGTTATAATTAACAGTTCGCTCACATGATCATAGATAAATTAAAAGAAGAATTTTTAAACTGCCGGGTAGGACAAACTGTTATACCTAGACTTAAAGCTCAAAAGGGTAGCGAGCTATATTTTCATGGCATTACTGATCCAGCAAAACCTTTTTTCTTAAGCGCTCTTATTAAACCTGTTAATAGAACGATTTTATATCTTGCAAATGATACTAACTCAGCTCTTTCTATTTATTTTGAAGTTGTTAATCTGACGAATCTTCCTGTTTTTTATTTCCCTTCTCAAGAAGTGTCTCCCTATGATCAAATATCCAGCGATGCTGAGGTAATTTCTCATCAGTCAAAAACAATATTGCATTTGTTAAACAAAAATGAACCCTGTCTAATCATCTCAACTGCTAAATGTTTGCTTGAGAAAATTTGGAATAAAGAAGATCTCAAAAATAATATTTTTGAAATTAATCATGATACTAAGATCGAACCTCAAGAGCTTGCAAATAAACTGGCAAGGCTGGGGTATAAAAAAGTACAAGCTGCTACAAGTAGAGGAGAATTTAGTATTCGTGGAGACATTTTTGATATTTATCCTATGTGTGGTGAATCCAGCAGAATTGAGTTTTTTGGAGATGAGATTGAGGCAATAAGAACATTCTTAACTACAACTCAAAGATCTCAAGAAAATACTAATTCAATTTTAATTTCACCTAGATTTCATGTCATAGATGTTGAAAGCAATATAGATAAACTTGAAGAAAAAATTCTTTCTGCTGCATCTAATGAAGAATTAAAAGAAGTCGCACGTAAAGATATGGAAGAGATCAAAACAAATAGCTTCTCTGAAGTGGTTGAGTATTACTCTTCATTTTTAAATCAGAGAAATTCTTCTCTTTTTGATTATTTGTCAGATGATACTCTGATTGTTGTAGATGACTATGAAGCCAATGCACATTTGCTTCAGTCTTGGTTTGATAGAAATGCAGATATTAAGAATGAATTAGAGAAGAAAAATAAAATAATTCCTTTGTCCGTGCCTTTATTGCATGAAAAAGATTTTATTTTAAGCAGTTTGAAGAAATACTCGATATCTTATATTGCAATGTTTGATGTTTTCGAAAGCAGAAATCCTGAATCTAACGTTAGCCCGCAAACAATAAATCTAGGATTGGAGCCATCTCTTAGATTCCACAATCAAATTGAAAAATTTATTGAAACAACTAAAGAATGGATTGATTTAAATAATAAAATAGTGATTTTTTCAGATCAGCCTCAAAGAGTTAAAGGTGTTTTAAAAGAGTGGAACATCTCTAGCTTATATACAGATGAAATTAGAGAAGGTGATTATGAGAAAGGACATATATTTATAGCAAGAGAAGGAACGGTAAATGGTTTTAAAATACCATCTGCAGGTTTAATCATTCTTACTGATCAGGAGATCTTTGGTACAAAAAGAAAAGCCACTCTTCTTAGAAAAACATCTAAGAGTGATAAGTATGATTATTATTCCAGTATAGAAGACTTGAAACCAAATGATTTTGTTGTTCATATAAAACATGGTGTAGGAAGATATAAAGGACTTGTAAAAGTATCTTTGGATAATACCTCACGTGAATATCTCCTAGTTGAATATGCTTCTGATGGAAAGCTTTATTTACCCGTAGAACAAATCAATCTTCTTTATAGATATAGAGGTTCTGGTGATTCTGGACCTAAGCTTTCTAAATTAGGTGGGGCTGATTGGGAATTAACTAAGAGAAAAGTTAAAAAAGCAGTTAAAAAAGTTGCTGAAGATCTTTTAAATCTTTACACAGCCAGATCTAAGATGGAGGGTCATGCTTTTAATCCAGATACTCATTGGCAAGTTGAAATGGAAGAAGCATTTTTATATACAGAAACTCCTGATCAATGGAAAGCTATTTGTGATGTTAAAGCAGATATGGAATCTACTAAGCCTACGGATAGACTTATTTGTGGAGATGTAGGTTTTGGTAAAACAGAAGTAGCTATAAGAGCAATTTTTAAAGCTGTTTTATCTAATAAACAAGTTGCTGTTTTAGTACCTACCACTATCCTTGCTCAGCAGCACTTTAATGTTATTTCAGAAAGACTTGCTCCTTATCCTGTTAGGATAGGGCTTTTAAGTAGATTTGTAAGTCCTAGAGAACAAAAAAATGTTATTGCAAAACTAACACTTGGTGAGCTTGATGTAGTTATTGGTACTCATAGACTATTACAAAAGGATGTAATGTTTAAGGACTTAGGATTAGTTGTTATAGATGAAGAACAACGTTTTGGAGTGATTCATAAAGAAAGGTTGAAGCAGCTTAGGGTAACAGTAGATGTTATTACTCTAAGTGCTACACCAATTCCCAGAACTCTTCACATGGCATTAACTGGTGCTAGGGACATGTCCTTAATTAATACACCACCTACAAACAGGTTGCCTATTAAAACTTTTGTTCAGGAATTTAAACCTACAATCGTTAAGACTGCTATTTTACATGAATTAGAACGTGGTGGGCAGGTCTATTTTGTTCATAATAGAGTTGAAAGTATTTATAAAACAGCTGCTTATATTCAAGAGCTTGTTCCTGAAGCAAAAACTACAATTGCTCATGGTCAAATGAATGAAAAAGAGCTTGAAGGTGTAATGTTTGATTTCTCATCAAAAATATTTAATGTATTAGTTTGTACTACCATTATTGAATCTGGATTAGATATTCCGAATGTTAACACAATAATTGTTGATAATGCTGATCAAATGGGACTTGCACAGCTCTACCAATTAAGAGGTCGTGTAGGGAGATCTGATCTTCAGGCTTATGCTTATTGTTTATATCCTGAAGATAGGGTTTTGACAGAAACAGCTAAAAATAGATTAATGGCAATAAAAGAGTTTTCTACTCTTGGTTCTGGATATCAAATTGCACTTAGGGATATGGAAATAAGGGGTGTTGGAAATGTTTTAGGGGCAGAGCAGCATGGACATATGATATCTGTAGGGTTTGATTTATACTGTCAACTTTTAAATGAAGCTGTAGATAAACTTAGAGGTCTTGAAGTTCAGGATGTGGAGCTTCAAGCAGTTGTAGATTTAAATATAAGTGCTTTTATCCCTTCTTCTTATATTGAAGATGAGCACCAAAAAGTGATTGAGTATAAGAGATTGTCTATTGTGAAGAATAATAGGGAATTGGAATTTATAACTAAAGAGTGGAAAGATCGTTTTGGTAACTATCCTGAAGAAGTTGAAAATCTTATTTCTATAGTTGAGTTGAGGCTTTTAGCAAATGAAATTGGTATAAAATACATTAAATCAGAAGGTGGCAGCTCATCCAATATAAAAATCGATTTAAATTTAAGATTGGATAAATGGCTAGCAATTCAAAAAAGATTTCCTCGAAGCCTGATTGTTAGAACTGCTTTTAAATCTTCAGCTAGGGGTGGAGCAGATTCTTCTTCATTCTTGCTGGTTAAAGGATCAGATATGAATGCAAGGCAGCAACTTGACTTGCTTTTTGAACTAGTAAGAAACCTTAAAGAATATGGCATAAATGAAAAAATTGCATAACGAAATCAACACATATAAGGAACATTGTAATTAGCATTATTTTGTTTTAGAATGTATTTGTAAGGAAGATAACCATGAAAAAATATTTATCAGTTTTTCTTGTTCTGGCTTTATTGTCTCCTAGTGGCTCATTTGCAATAACTCCGCCTCTAGCCAATGAAGAGATTGTAGGTACTGTTAATGGTGAATATCTTTCTCTGAAAGAGTTTACCAGACTGGTAAATGCTCAAAGGAAAACCTTTCGCCAAAGTTTAAATTATGACTTATTTTCAAAGGCATCTACTTCTAAAAGAAAAGAGCTTTTAGTAAAAGCTAAAAGTGATGGGTTTGCTGTTCCTTACGAAGATTTTAGTATAGCTTGGGGAAACCTATTGAAAAATTATGCTGGTATTGGAAATCTAGAGAAAAAAGGCAAAGAGAACAAACTTCTCCTTGTAGATATTCAAAGAAAACTTGAAGACAATATTTTATTAGATAAATACTTTGACAAACACATTAAAACAAAGCTTTTAGGTTTAATGGTAGATGAAGCTATTGTTTTAAGTGAAGCAAAACAAAGAAACATTAAGGTTAGTGAAGAAGACATAAGAAATAAACTTGATCTTATTAAGGAAAAACATGGTGGTGATAGTGGTTTTATTAAATTTTTAGCAGCAAATAATGCAACTGTTGAAGATGCTAAGCAAGAAATTAGAAACCAGCTTTTATATCAAATGGTAAAAGATTCAGTTTCAAAAGAGCTACAAACTGATAACAAAGAAAAAATAAAAGCATATTTCAATATTAAAAAACGCAGTGCTGATATAGATATAAGTTCAGAAAAGGTGCTTGGAAAAGATATATCTCTTCAAATGGCAGAAATTGTAAAAACTGAATCTCCTGTTCAAGTGGTTTCAAAACAACAAGTAGTTCAAGCTTCTACTCCCCAAAAAACTAAAATTGAAGAGTTGCCTAATTTGAATGAAATTACTCGAAAGATTACTACTGAAGTAAAAAAACAACTTTCTAATGAAATGAAGTTACTTCAGCAAAAACTAGA
>Ga0105164_10002278_pt1 | contig 11885 bp, 11 predicted proteins | sample VDWuncwatermetaG_FD_89674 | JGI IMG/M metagenome (GOLD analysis project Ga0105164, IMG submission 89674) | Wastewater microbial communities from Netherlands to study Microbial Dark Matter (Phase II) - VDW unchlorinated drinking water | ecosystem: Environmental > Aquatic > Freshwater > Drinking...
TCTTAAATATGGGCAAAAACATACCCACTACCATTACTCCAATAACTAGCCCCATAAATAGAAGTATGATTGGTTCAAATATTGTGGTAAAGCGCCCCAAAAATGTCTCCACATATTCTTGATAAAAAGCATTTATGCGCTTAAGCATCTGCGGCAATTCTCCAATCTCCTCTCCGATTGCCACCATCTGAACTACCATCGGCTCAAAAAACTTGCTTTTTTCCAATGTATTGCTTAATGGCCTTCCTTCGCGCACATCTTCTTTTATCCGGCGAACAATATCTGCCATCATTACGTTATCTACGCTATGCTCGGTTATCTCCAGAGAATACAAAAGCGGGACGCCGCTTTCAATTAAGGTGGACATGCCTGAAGAGAACCTTTCTACGATTAAAGCGCGGAAAAATTCACCAAACATCGGTAGATTAAATTGAAGCCTCTCAAACTTTCTTCTGCCTCCTTTGGTACCTACATATTTCTTTAATATAAAAAAACTCACAATGAGCGTACCGATAATAATCAATATAAATTTTCTAATAAATTCACTTACCGCCATCAGTATCCGGGTCAGCAGAGGTAAAGCAATATTGAATCCTTTGAATAAACTGGCAAAAGTGGGTATAATCTTTATGGTCAAAAACAAAAGGGCGCCTAGGCCGGCAACCATGAGTATAGCCGGATACATAAGGCTGGAGATAAGTTTTCTCTTAAAAGCAGCGTCTCTTTCAAAGTAACTGGCTAAGCGGCCCAAAACCACGGCTAAATTTCCACTTGCCTCACCGCTCTCTACTAAATTAACCCAGAGTTCCGAAAATACTTTCGGATGTTTAGACATCGCTTCATGAAGACTGGTTCCTGCCTCCATGTTTCTCTCTAATTCTTTTATAACATTATAAAACTTGCGGCTGGCTATCTGTTTGGAGATAATATCCATGCTCTTTAGAATAGTAACTCCTGCACTTAACAGAGTAGCTAACTGCCGACAAAATATCACCAAATCATCACCTGTTATGCGGTAATGTCGGAACCCAATCTGTCTTTCTGTAGGTTTTAACTTAACAGTAGTATCTGTTGCCTCCGGGGCTTCTGGAATTATACTTATTACTAACAAATTTTTTGCCTGAAGCCTGCTGACTAATTCATCGGGAGAAGGGGCTTCCTCGGAACCGCTGATCTTTTTACCCAAGTTGTCTCTTGCCACATAAAAAAATCCCGGCATTATTCTGCTCCCAAGGTCACGCTGAGTGCCTCTTCTAAAGAGGTAATACCGTTTTCAACCTTTTTTATACTTGATTCATAAAGTGTCTGCATACCGCCTGCTCTGGCAACCTCTCGTATCTTCTGAAAAGGCGCCCTCTGACTAATCAAGTCCCGTATCTGTTCATTTATAGTCATAACCTCCGAAATACAAATCCTGCCTTTATAACCAATTTGACTGCATTTAGCACAACCTTTGGGCCTATAGATTAAATCCGTTTTTAGTTTTATGCCACCTAATTGTTCAGATGTGGGTTCGTATGCCTCTTTACAATCAGGGCAGAGTTTTCTGGCAAGCCTCTGAGCTACCACACACAGTAAAGAGGGAGTAATGAGATAGGGTTCAATTCCTATATCTATTAGGCGACTTATGGCTGAAGGCGCGTCATTAGTGTGTAAAGTGCTTAAGACCAAGTGGCCTGTTAAGGCAGAACGGATACAAATCTCCGCAGTCTCTAAATCTCTAACCTCTCCTACCAACATTATATCGGGGTCCTGCCTTAGGAAACTGCGCAGAGCAGTGGCAAAGGTAAGCCCTATTTCCGGTTTTATCTGAACTTGATTAATACCTTCTAATTTATATTCAACCGGATCTTCAATAGTAAGAATATTCTTTGTGGGGCTTTTAATTTCGTTTAATATTGCATACAATGTGGTTGTCTTCCCGCTACCTGTGGGACCAGTTAAAAATACTAATCCATAAGGTAACTTTATTGCCCGACGTATCTGCTCAAGTTGTTTGGAATCAAAACCTAATTGACCAAGGTCTAAAGCAACCACACCTTTATCAAGTATACGCAAAACTACCTTCTCGCCGTATATTGTAGGGATTGTGGATACCCTTAAATCTATAGCGCGATCTTCTAGTTTTACTAAAAATGCGCCGTCCTGAGGAAGCCGTTTTTCCGCAATATCTAATTTGCTCAATATCTTTATACGCGATATAATTGGCAGATGCAGATGCCTGGCAGGTGGCGGTATTTCAAATAACTTACCATCAACACGGTATCTTAAGGCTATCTTACCTTTGAAGGGCTCAATATGAATGTCCGAGGCGCGTTCATCAATAGCCTGACGAATAATCAGGTCTACTAATTTTACTACCGGCGCCTCTTCAGCTCGGGCAATAAGCTTATCTAAACTTAATTCCTGGTCAGTATCTTCCTCTCCTATAAAAATGGCCTCATCGCTAACAGCGCTGTAAGAGGCCTCTACTGCCTCCTCAAACATTTTAGATTTGCCATAGAACTTCTCAATAGCCTTATTAATGTCAGACCTTGTGGCAATTACAGGATTAATCTCACAGCCCGTTATTTTTCTTAGATTATCCATAAGAATGAGATCCAGGGGGTCAAACATTGCTACTGTAAGTGAAATTAGGGTGAGTGACAAAGGCAGAACAGTATTCTTGAGTGCAAAGTCCTTAGGAATAATATTCTCTAAATTTTGATCAAGCGCTGACTTTAGCTCACTACCCAAAGAAAAATAAGGAATCTTTAGTTGTTTACCCAGCGCTACAACCAATTGGTCTTCTTTAAGCACCCCCATCTTGATCAGTATCTCTCCTAAACGGCCGCCTTCTTGCCTCTGGGTACTAATTGCCTTTTCTAACTGGGATTGGCTAATAATGTTTTCTTTAACAAGGAGTTCGCCTAATCTTAAGTATTTTTCTTTGGCAGACATTTACGCTCCATTAAATTTTGTTTATATTTTCTACTATACTATTAAAGTATACAACAAATCCCATTAATATTAAATATTAAATTACCTCATCGTTCTCTCAAAACTATCTAAGCTTGCATTTATAGTCAATTTGCGGTCAAGTGGCGAAACAACATCCTGCTCTCTCCCAGGCAGAACAGCCTTTTTTGTAGGAGCTAATCTCATCTCTTTATCTTTTACAATGTGGGGGGTAATAAAAACGAGTAATTCACGGTCAAGATCCCTTGTTTGGTTTTTGTTTCTAAATAACGCACCTAATATAGGAATATCGCCCAGTATGGGCAGTTTTTTAAATACTACCGTTTTATCCTTGTGAATCAATCCACCAAGAATTACAGTCTCTCCATCAGGAACCTTGACTATAGACTTTGTGGTTCTTACTTCGGCATCTGATTGAGTAGGAGCAATAGCGCTTGTAGTGGTTATACTTGACTTTGGGTTTATAACCATGGTGACCTCGTTTGTCTCAGGATTTATTTGTGGCGTTACACGTAGAAAAATGCCGGTCCCTTCAGAAGTAAGCTTAAGATCGGTTGATCTTATATATGTAATCTGAGCGGTGCTACCGCCTGTCGTTGGAACCGTGGTGGTTGTCTGTGTTCCTACTATCTCATCTTTTGTAATAGCTATTTCTGCAGTTTCATTATTTAAAGTCAAAAGCCTTGGCCTGGCCAAGTATTTTGTATCTGTGTTAGTCCTTAAATAATCTAATATGCCTGCATAGGTGCTACCAAAGGTAAAAGCACCATCTGCATTTTTCGCGACGGTTGCGGTGCCAGCTGCATTAAGTCCGCGAATAAAGAATTCTGCTCCCCTTCTCATAAATCCTCCGGGTAAAGTTAAAGTAAAGGGGTTTTCGCCAAATTCAAATCCCAATTTATCTACTACATTTTTGCTTACATCTAATATCTCTACCTCAAGCATTACCTGAAGCTGTGGTATATCCAAACAGGCAATTAGGCGGTCAATTTCTGGAAAACGGTTAGGCACATCAGTAATGATTAAGCTATTGGTTAGCCTATCTTCGGTAATCTTGCCTTCTTTGCTTAAGATTTGTTTTATAGATGTTAATATATCCGTATCCGTTCCACCTGAAGATCCAGTAGTTGAAGATCCAGTACCAGTAGTTGAAGACGCTTGAGCCTTGCTTAACAAATTATCTTTCTCCTTTTCTAATTTGGCGCTGGGAACACTGCGATATTTAAGGTAATAGACTTTAGTCATTGTTTCTGTTTCCGGCTTACCCCATTCTTTGACAATAAAGATGTTTGTCTCTTCATCCAATTCATAAGTAAGGTTATTTGCCTTAAATAATTTATCCATTGCTCCTTTTATGGGGACTTTATCTAAATAAAGGGTGATGGTCCTATCCTGCACTGCCTCCGAAGCAATAAAGTTTAAGCCCGACTGGATGGAGAATATCTTTAATATGTCTTTTAGGCTTGCGTCTTTAAAGTCCATAGATATGGTTAATTCTGGATCAAGATAAAGCATATCCTGTTCAGCATTTAGTCGCGGCAGAAATAAACAAAAGGATAGAATGAATATAAATAATTTCAGATTATTCTTCATGGTTTCCTCCTTTTAATTTTGCTTTCAAACTTTCTAAAACTGCGGTTGTGGAAGGTAAATTATATTGTCGATTTTCAAAAGATACAATTATGGCAGACTTATTTATATCAACGATCTGCACCTTATCTATGGTATCTCCTATTTTTACAACCTTATTATTTATAATAGCCTGGGGGGATGCACCTCCCCAGACTATTCCTTGTATCGTTAAAGTTGGTAGAGGTTTTTCCTGAATTTGTTTTTGTGGTAATTGCTCTTTTATCTGTTTTTCTTTTCGAAGAGACCGAAATGGATCTCTTAAATCTCCTGCTTTGTATTCTATATTAGGCATTAAGGAATTCTCTGGCACAGCTTCCATTTCTTTAAATAAAGAAATTAATATCCCTATTATTAAAAAGATTTTTACTCTCTTTTTATGGATTTCCATTAGTGCTCTCTAACTAAATCCTGAATAAAATAGTGCTTAATGTTAAATTAATCGTCAACTTGTCTGTCTGCGCTAATTCTCCAGGCCTTTCTGTTGATTTTGTTGATTTTAGAGTAAGCCTGTCCACAAAATATACATCGGGACTGCTTTCTAAAGCGCTAATAAATTTACCTAGGGCATGGTAATTATCAACGTCAACCGCTAAATCAAAGGAATATTTAATATATATAGGATAGTCTTGCGGTGCATCTGGCTTAAGCGAGATAATCTTCACCCCATATTTTTTGGCGATATTGCCAATTGCATTCAAAACCAAAGAGATATCTTTTCTGTTCAGGAGATCTTTATAGGAATTAACCGTTTTTTCCGAAATACTGAGATTTTGTAATATCTCGTTATTATTTAACTCAGCGTTTTTTTTATTTTTAAGTAATTCAGTGCTTTTAACTTGAGATTTATAGATATTAACAACAATGGAGGAAGCTATTAAGATTATTATAAAATTTATTATATTTTTTTTATTAATATTTAAACTGTTTATTGTTTTTAATTTCATATTATTATTGACCTTTATAATTCTGAATTAATATCACAAAATGCGTCATAGTATCCTTTTCAATTTGCTTGGTGTCTATAGAAGCAATTCCTATCTCTGTAAAATATTTAATCAGTGCAGGGTCCTTTTTTAAATTCGCAAGGAAATTATTTAGTAATTCCAATTCTTTACTGTTATCATCCAAATAGACCATACCCTCTAATATAAGTTTTATCTTATTCTCTTCTCTTATGCTTTCAAAAGACAAATCTGTCAGCCACATCCCCTGCGGCAGGAGACGAGGCAGGAGGTCAAGCAGTGAAGTCAGGTAAAATCTATTCTTTATAAGATTGTCCAGAGTAGTAACTTTGTATTTATATTCGGAATATAAATTACTAAGTTTTTCATAACTGGCGTCTTGATTTACTGTAGAAACGTGTGGCCGTAAATTTATTGTATTCTCTAATTCCTTTTTCAAAGGCAATATCCTATATAGACCAAAAAAGAAAACCAAAGCGCATATAAATAAGCTTGCCACTGCTACCATAAAATGTGTTTTAATACCTGTAATTAAAACAGCCTCCACTGGTTGCAGGACACTTGTCTTCTTTAAAGCTCTTTCTTTAACCGATAATAAATTTATTCTTATGCCTGTATTAACCTCTAATAAAGACCCGCTGTAAGCCTTAATGAAAGCCAAAGAGAATGGGATAGTTTTGTCTATAAAATACTTGCTGGCATCTATAAATTGGATATTTAAACCTATTTCTTTAACTAGTATTTCTAAATCTGCTTGATAATTTTCATCCATTATAAAGACCATTTTGTTAATTTTTTTATTAGGGAATTTACGATTGTAATAATCCAGAGATATATGTAATTCTCTTTTTAATCGCTCCATAGCCCTCCCAGATTGATCTTCTCCTATACCAGTGATTTCCCCTTGAGATGCGCTAATTAAAGTTATGTCACGACTAAATAACGGAAAACCGCTTTCCAAAACAACAAAATTAGCTTCGTCATTCTCAACAAGGTCAATACCAGCAAAGGCTATAATACCTTTTTCTCTAACATTGGCTAAGTTAAGTAATCTTACAATGCTAAAAGCTGAGTATTCTATCGCTTCTATTTTCAATCCTGATTGTTCTAAAACTGAAAAGTACTTAGCTAGTGCTTCTTTTTTTATGCCTACAAATAAGATATAATTCTTTCGGTTAGTTTTATCTGGGTTGCGTTGAAAATCGTAAATCAAATCTTCAAGTTTAAACGGAATGTATTTCTTAACCTCAAAATTTACTGCGCTTGCTAATTCCTCTTTGGGTAGAATAGGCATATCAAAGGTCCGTATAATCAAATCTCTGCCAGAAAGAATAACAGCCGCCTCTTTGGCCTCAATCTTGCTGGCCATAAGTTTATCTTTTAGGAGCGTAGCCAATTTTAATTCTTCGGGAACTTTTTCTTGCGATAACTTAGGGCCGGTTATTGCTAAGAGGGGAATCTGGATATTATTTATAGGTCGTTTATTTCTTGTCTCCACCAAGTTGATCGTCTGAGGCCCAAAATATATACCTAATTTATTCATTGAGTTTATCCTGATTTAGATAGCCGCCTTCTGCTCTTTAACCACGCATCAATCTCTTTGCGCTCAAACCTCCAAACTCCTCCTACCTTTATTCCCGTGAACTTACCTTGATGTAACCAATTATATATAGTCTGCTTTTTTAATCTTAGATAATCCGCTAATTCCTCGATATCCATAAGTCTTATCATCTGAATTCCTTAATTTTTAATATAAATTTAATTAAAGTTAATTAAAACATAAAATTATGCTTTTGTCAAGTATTTTTTAATATATTCTTACTTAAACTTACTTAAAATAAATTAACCTCTTAATTTCAATTAAATTAAGACATATAATTTTATAATAGTTTTACTTAGATTATAATAGATTTTTAAGTGGACTAAGGTGGGGCGGTGTAGTCGACAGTAACGATTACAGGGGCAGAGTTGGTCATAACCGTACCAACGCCTTCAGGAGCAGGATTTGAACCAATTGGCTTAATTGTGATTAAAACACTATTGTTTACAATACTGGCTGGACGAAAATCACCTACATCAAATGTCCACGCATAAGAGTTCCCGACTGTCCATACCCCGGTTCTGAGCATCTCCAAGGCATAATTCATCCCTGCATAGGCTGCATAGTAAGCCTGTATGCGGCCTACTTGATGCTGAGTAAGGCGTGAGTGATTCAGCATAATATTAAGCATAATAAATGCCAAGATAGTCACCACTAAAAGCGTACCTAAGACCATAAGCAATGCTATTCCCTTTTTAGCAAAACCATTTAGCTTGTTATATATAAAATTAATCATTTTCCCTCAGGCTTACTTTATAATCGCCATCTGTCTGCTGGAGAATTACATGGCCTTCGCGAGCAAGCCAACCCAGGCTCATCAGAACATTATCCCGCGGCTTATCAATACCACAAACCAACTCTAAAAGATTGACCTCTCCGTGTTGATCCAAAAAATGCCATATATCACCCGCAACTATTCCTATCTCAGTAATCATTTTTATCCCTCCCTAGTTAGTTTTTATTTTAGAAGCAAATAATATGGCTGTCAACTACTTTTTGTTATAACTGCCGCAACGGGGGCAAACTGAGATTGCCTCTTCTTTAGTATTCACGTAAGTATATGTGCATACCAAACAATACCAAATAAACCGAGGGTCAAGAGATAAATCTTTATCTTTTTTCTGTTTACTAAATAACCAAACAATCAGTATTATATCTACAAAAAAACACATGTATAGAGTTATGGCCAAAGAAAAATCTATGTTAATCATTTTTAGTAGAGAGGTCTATCTTTACTGTCTGCCAAACATTAGGAACGAGTCTTGCCTGTTGTATAAAAAGATAATGCCCAATATAGCGCATACTTAAAAGATCCGCCTCCAAATTACCGGATGATATTTTTCTTTTAAGCAGTATATTATTGGCTTTTGCACTTGATACTATATTAAACATGACTTCGATATGCGCTTTCTGCCTATCTCTAAAATATAGTAAAAAATGCAAAGGCAGATAAGGATGCAAAGTTATGGTTGTTTCTTTTCTTTTAGATACAGAAGATATCAGTTTATCTTTGGGAACAAAAGCTATCTTTTCTCTATTAACAGCTAAATATACCAATGGCTTAACATATTGCGGGCAAGCAAGGCCACATTCTTGTTTGCTTTTAAGATGAGTTAATACGATAGGCATATTACTAACTTTATACATCGTGGACAGATATGAATTAATTGATTTGCTATTTAAATCAGAATTGGATAATATCGAACCCCAGAAATAAACCGGGATATAATTTGCTTTTAGAAATCTGTCTCCAAAAGAAAACCCGAAGATACCAAATGCAGCTATATGTCCCAACAACGAAATAACTAATGTTTTTTTTAAAACTGTATGCGTCATTCTTGGCTTGTAGCAATATTTATCTGCTGTATACCTAAGTCCCGACACATATCCCAGATTTCTACTACCCTGCCCAAAGATGCGCGCCTGTCCGCCTTGATTAAAATTGGCTGCTGCCTTTTTGCTACTGTTTTTAGTAAATTATTTAGTTCCTGCATAGTCAAAACTTTACCGTTTAAATAAATTACATTTTCTCCCGATAAAACCACTTCTATATTCTCGTATTTAACAATTTCACTGGTTACTGCCTTGGGTAGATTTACTTTTATACCCGGCTGCATCACAAAACTGGAAGTAAGCATAAAGAATATCAGCAGTTGAAATACCATATCTATTAATGGTGCGATATCTATCTGCTTGAGGCCATGCTCTAATTCCATATGTTTTTTGAATCTCATTTAGCACCCCTCTATTCTGTAAGAAAATTAACCAGCTCTGTAGATGCCTTTTCCATCTCTAGGATAAAATTATTTATACGGCTAACCAGATAATTATAAGCAACAAAGGCAGGTATAGCTACAATTAAACCTGCAACCGTAGTAAGCAATGCCTCCCAGATACCACCCGCTAAATCACCCGGAGAAACCGGATGAAAAGAGGTAGATTTGGCTTGAATAGTCTGAAAACATCTAACCATTCCTGTAACTGTTCCCAAAAGACCCAAAAGCGGAGAGATATGCGCTATGGTAGCCAGTATTGATAGATTTTTTTCTAATTTGGGTATTTCATATAAAGAGGCGTCTTCAATGGCTTCTTTAATTTGGTCGCGTGTGCGGTCATATTTTAAAATCCCTGCCTTTAAAATATGGGCTATGGGGCTTTTTGTCTTGTCGCAGGTCTGAAGTGCTTCTTTTATCTCGTGCCGTTTTATCCTATCCAAAATGTTACCCAAGAACTTCTGGGTATCTATCTTTATCTTATTCAAATACCAGGATTTCTCCAATATTATAGCCAAGGCAAAGACAGAGCACAAAAGTATTGGCCACATTACCGGCCCACCCGCCAAGAATACTTGCCATAAACTCATCTTATATAAATCCATGGTCCCTCCTTTTTATTTTTCGTATTTATTTATCCAGTCTATGCGTTCCTTAGCATACTTGGCTTCTTCGACGTTCGTCAAGACAATCCTTTTATAAATATTGAGTGCCTCTTTAAAATTTTCCTTATTTTCATAAATTCCTGCTATTCTTAAAAGGGACTTAACTACTAAATTGCTGTCTTGCGTATAAAGATAGGTAACTTTTAAATACTCTTCAATTGCCTCTGTTGGCTTTCCTTGTGTTTGTAGAGTTTGTGCTAATTTAAATTGGATATCTGCCATTTGTCTTACCGGCACAACATCCAGACTTCTACGGTAAAAATCTATTGCTTGCTCATAATCACCGGTTTTGGAATAGATATCCGCAATCTTGGGGTAAATTAAGTTAGTAAGATTGGGGTATTCTTTAACTACATCTTTATAAGTCACCAGAGCTAAATCAAACTTATCTTGTCTTGCGTATATATCCGCTATAACAATAGCGGCTTGCCCTGCAAGATCTGACCTGCCCAGTTCTATTACTTTCTTAAAATTATCAATTGCCTCTTCGTATCTAGACTCTTCTACATAAGTCGAGCCCAAGGCATAGAAACTGGAAGCAATTAAATCGCTCTTAGGAAAATCCTGAATAAGCGAAGAGAAATAGCGCCGCGCCAAACTTAACTCATTGTGTCTATAATAATATTCGCCTAACCACCACATAACCTCAGCGGTAAGTCTTGAGTCCGGATATTTAGAACGTAGTATCTTGAATCTGCTTACTGCCTCTTTCTCATTACCTAACTGGTAGTAACAATCCGCTATTTCGTATTCTGCCTTCTGCATAAGTTCTGTATCCTGGTTGTATGTCCTTAAGATATTTTTAAATATCTCTATTGCCTCCTCAAACTTACCCAAATTATACAGGCTAGTTCCTAAAAGATACATCGCCTCAGATCTTAGATTACTATTCTTAAATTCCTCCAAAAACTTCTCAAAATTTTCTTTGCTTGAGTTGTAATCTTCTTTTTGAAAATATACTAAACCCAAGGTATAAGAGGCATCGTCTAATAACTTGGAATTAGGAAAATTCTTTTTTAAACTTAAAAAACTCATAATCGCGCCGTCATAGTTAGAGGATTTTAGCAAAATGAGGCCTAATTGATACTGGACGTAATCGGTATATAGACTATCGGGATAATCTTTTAATATGCCATCATATGTCTGGGCTGCTTTATCATAATCTCCTGAGTCCTGATAGGCATCTCCTATCTGACAAAAGGCAGCGACCTTAACGGTCTTATCTTCGCTCTGTTTTGCAATCTTCTGAAATTCATCTATCGCCTCTTTGAACTGCCCCTCTTTTAAAAAAGCCCAGGCCAGGCCGTAATGTAATTTATCCATAATCTCTTGTGCAACAGAAGCAGAAGAAACTTTCAGCGCCTCTTTATACACGGTTATTGCTTCTTGGTATTGCGCCATATTGTAAAGTGCCTCTGCCTCACCCAGATAAGCCTGAATTATAACGGCTGAGTCCTGGGTTGTATTTAATAATTCATGGTATAAGTTTTTTGCTTCGGCAAACCTATTCGTTTCAAAGTATAAAATCGCTCTCCCCAAAAGTAAAACATCGTAACTACTTTTTTCTAAAACACCTGTGTTGATTTCTGAAAATTTATCCTGGGCTTCCTGGTATCGTTTTAATTTAAGATAACCCCAGCCCATACCTAATTTAGATAAAGCCTGCATTCTATCGTCAGGCGCATTTAGGAGAACCTGAGCATATTCCTGGAGTGCCTCTTGCAAATTATTCAAATAATAATCTGCTTCTGCAAGGTAAAAATACAAATAAGGTAGTTTTGTTTTATCTTCAGCA
>Ga0105164_10002279_pt1 | contig 11885 bp, 10 predicted proteins | sample VDWuncwatermetaG_FD_89674 | JGI IMG/M metagenome (GOLD analysis project Ga0105164, IMG submission 89674) | Wastewater microbial communities from Netherlands to study Microbial Dark Matter (Phase II) - VDW unchlorinated drinking water | ecosystem: Environmental > Aquatic > Freshwater > Drinking...
GAGATAGACTCCGCATGCGCCAGCCCAGATCAGCTGGGCGGCGCTATTTGGGCCGCTCCGGTGTTCCCAATACCTCCAGAAACTCGGCCAGGACTGTGACGGCCTCGGCATCCGAAGGAGCAATCGGTATTGGTTGATATTCTGGATTGAGGGGTTCAAGCATAATCTTGGTGTGCTGCCAAGTACCATGCCACGGTACTGAGCCAACACGATTTTTCCTTGGCGGTCACTCCCGCCGATTTTCCCTTGGGCAATTCGTGGTATAATTGGTGCATGACCAAGTCGCTGATCGACACAAATCCCTATCTTCGGAACCCGGAGCAGTACGAGAAATTTCTGATCATCAACGTCGGGAGCTCCGCGGCGATCGAGCTTGGCCGGCTTCCCACCTCGATTGCGCGGGCCTTGCGGGTGTCTTCCATCAAGCTCGGCGCCGCGTCCCGTGGCCGGCGAGCATCTTCTGCACGATCTCACTGAAGATCCGCTCCATCGGCTTGTAGTTCCGCATTAAGCCTGCCTGAACAGCCGCAAAATAGACTTCTCGCTGCCGGCCTCGAATCGGGCGGAAATCCAGCAGGGGAAGACCGGCCTGCAATGCCATCAGGGTTGTCAGAACACGCGCGATCCGGCCATTGCCTTCACGAAACGGATGGATCAACACCAGTTCGGCATGTACTTCCGCCAACGCCGCGATGACCCGATCCCGCGACTGAAAATTACACGGGGTATAGCGGCGTAACAGCTTCTGCTCAAACTCTTGCATCAGGGAATCAATCTGACCGGCGGCAGCAAATGGAAAGTCGCCTTTACTGAGATGCACGCGCCGGTATGTTCCCGCCCATGCATACACGCCGCCCAACCACACCCGATGCATGTGGCGGATATCCGATGCCGTGAAGCGGCGCCGCTGATCATACTCTCGCACCAGCGCATCCACCGCCCGCTTGAGGCTCTCTGCCTCTACTCGGTCGATCTCAGACTTTCGCGTGATCCCAAGCAAATTCTTGAGTACTCGGCCGCGCGAGCCGGGCTGGAACTGCGCCTCAACCAATCCTGATGTTTCGTACCGATCGCGCTTCTTTGGTGTCATTGAACACCCGACCCTCGCCTCTTGCCCCGCTCACGCCCCTGCATTTTCTAACTTTTAGGCGACACGATTTAGGTCGCCTCCGATTCCCGCTTCCTATTTTCCTTCAAATCTTCCGCAATCGTCGAGAATTGCTCCAGAGCTACCTGCAAATCTTCTGCAATATCCTGGGCAATAACCTCTGGCGCGGGAAGGTTAGCGGAGTCTTCAAGGCTCTCGTCCTTAAGCCAGAAAATGTCCATGTTGACCTTATCGCGCTTCAGTAGCTCGTCGTAGGTGAGGCGCTTGAACCGCTCAGTTTCCTTGCGCTCGTGACGGTTCTGTGGATGGTAGCACTTCACGAAGTCGTCGAGGTCGGCACGCTTCAGCGGATTTTCCTTAAGGGTGAAGTGCGTGTTCGTTCGTAGATCATAAATCCACAGCTTCTCGGTCCACGGCTTCTCGCTCGCCGGCTTGCGATCGAAGAAGAGAACGTTGGCCTTCACGCCTTGGGCGTAGAAGACACCGGTGGGCAGGCGCAGGAGGGTATGGACGTCGGCTTGTTTGAGGAGTTCGCGGCGAATCGTTTCCCCTGCCCCACCTTCGAAGAGGACGTTGTCCGGCAACACCACCGCCGCGCGGCCATGCTGCTTGAGGATTGTAAAGATGTGCTGGAGGAAGTTGAGCTGCTTATTGCTCGTACTAGCCCAGAAGTCGTCGCGGTTGATGACGAGCGATTCCTTCTGTTGCTCACCCGCTCCGTTCACAATGGTCACGCTGCTCTTTTTGCCGAAGGGTGGATTGGCTAGGACCATGTCGTATTCGCCGTGCTTGCCGGCGAGAGCGTCCTTGGTGACCACCGGCGGCTCAGTGTTGGCTTCACCTCCGATACCATGGAGCAGCAGGTTCATGGCGCAGAGGCGCGTAACGCTGTCGACCAGTTCGACGCCGAAGAGCGTGATGTTCTTGAGCCGCTTCTTCTGCTCGCGGTCGAGCGCGTGGTGTTTGACCAGGTAATCGTGCGCGGTGAGAAGGAAGCCGCCGGTGCCGCAGGCCGGGTCACAGATGGCTTGGCCAGGCTGCGGAGCCATCACGTCTACTATCGCGGCAATTAGGGCACGAGGTGTGAAGTATTGGCCCGCGCCGCCTTTGACGTCTTCGGCATTCTTTTGCAGCAGACCCTCGTAGGCGTCACCTTTCACATCGGCGGAGAGGTTAGACCACTGTTCCTTGTCGATTAGATCCACGATGAGCCGTCGCAGCTTGGCCGGGTCTTGGATCTTATTCTGCGCCTTGCGGAAAATGACACCCAACAGACCCGACCGCTTGCCTAGTTCCTCCAGCGTGTGCCGGTAGTGGATTTCGAGATCGTCGCCGTCAAGCTTGATGAGCACATCCCAGCCGAACCCCTTTGGCACGGGTGATTGTTTGTTGAACGGCGGGTGGCTCTGCTCATCGGCCATCTTGAGAAAGAGCAGATACGTCAGCTGCTCGACATAATCGCCGTAGGACAGCCCATCATCCCGAAGGACATTGCAGTAATTCCAAAGTTTCTGAACAAGCTGGGCAGGCTCTGTCATCTGGTTATCTCTTCACCATGCGAATTGGGCGAGGAGCATCCAAGCGGCGCACATCTGGAACTCGGAAGTTCAATTCGATCACCCCCTCTCGCTTGAGCTTCGCCAACACTAGTTCGGCATGCCGCCGCCTGACCCCGTGATCAAAACAAACTCGCATGACATCTGATTCGCTCTTCAAGCGTCCAGCTCGCAGCAGTTGCTCCAGATTGCGCTCAAATGCCCTGACTTTGCTTGGCTGAAACTCCTCAAGCGGCAGCAGCATTTGTTCAGTGGGGATATTTTCCCGGTTAATGTCGAAGTCCGCCTCGCCGTTGATCTCATCCTTTTTCCACGCGACTTGGAGGAACTTGTCCATGCCGAGTGGATGCGCCGAGCCAAAGATGAGTCCATAGATGTTTGGGCCTTTTTTGATCGAAAATGGCGCAAGGTAGTATTTTGAAAGGTTAGGCAACAGAGTTCGGTAATAGTCCAGTGCAGCCCGATGGACATGATGTGGATCATTCGGACGCGTGATCTTCAGCTTGATCGCCGGATGATCGCGGAATCGGTGAAGTGTAGATGATGACAGAAAGAAAAGAAAATCGCAGGTTGGCGCATTGACCAACTGACGGAATACCTGGGGTGTAACGTAATCGACGCCAAATTGATCAATGAAGAGAAGCTTGGCTGCGCGCTGGTTCGCCAATGTTGTCGCGCATTCCTGAATCGCATCCTCGAACTTCAGCGGCCTGATGTCCAACGTCACGTTTGGTAGCCGAAGATGCTGCTGATTGATGCTGGATTCCAGTGCTGTGATGACGGAACGGTTCGCATCGAAGAAATGCGCGCTGATCTTCACTTGAGACCATCCCGCCAGACCTTGGTAGACTTTTAATTGCCGGAGCAACAGCAGCGGGCTCCCCAACTCTCCCGCTGAATTCGTTCCAGGTCCGGCGAAGAAATCGAATAGATGAACCTCTGCTTTGGGTGGTCTTTCTCTGGAAAGAAAGACCGGCAACCATTCGTGGGCGTACAGCTCAAAAATTTTGAGCTTGGTCAGCGTTCCATCATCGAACGGCCTGGTGTGAAAAGCCCTGGCAGATATCGCGGGCATCTCGCTCAAGCTACGGCAAGTTCTTCGCGGAGAGAATGGCGGGTCGCAGCATCCGGAACCGGCGCTTGGTTTCGTGACGGAAACTCGCTATAAATTTGGCCATCGAGACTGCGCCCTGTCTCGCTCTTTCGTACGCCACCCCACTGTTTGAAGAAGAACGCCACGCCTGCCCGATGGCATTGATCTCGTAAACTCCGTACCCATTCAGCCTGCATCGGGCGCGCGCCGGGACCGCTCTCACCGCCGACAATCACCCAATCCATCTGACGAAAATCTACCTGTCCCAGGTCTTCTAACAAGGGTTCGATAGAGAGAAAACGTACTCGCACCTGAACCGACCGGAGAAGATCTACCCGTGGTAAACCGTGCTTTCGGTTCTCGACGCTCACACCCCACCAGATGTGCGGTTGCTCTCCCGCCTCGCGCAATCTCGTCTTCAGCAATGCGGCCATACGTTCTGGCCGCTTTGTGAGAACTTGATACGTATGCCAGTTGGCAAGCGTCATTACCTTCGCTACAGACGCGATGTATTCGTCAGGTACATCTTTGTGGAACAGATCACTCATGGAGTTTACAAAGATCATCCGCGGATTGCTCCAGCGCAGCGGCTCACCTAATTTCTCAGGAACAAGACGAAGATCAAAGCCGAACTCAAACGGATGACCGGGCACGCCGCGAAACCGCTCAGCAAAAGTCTCGGCATAGCAATGGGCGCAGCCAGGGCTAACCTTAGTGCAGCCACGCACCGGATTCCACGTTGCGTCCGTCCATTCGATTTTCGAATTGTCGCTCATTGTTGATAGCCTAGTCTATCATATAGTGGACAAACGTCTACTTAATCTCGCCTCAATACGGCGGCCAGCATTCCGCAGGATGTTGCAGTAGTTCCAGAGTTTTTGGACGAGTTGGGTAGAGTAGAGTGGTTGCTCATGGCCTAATACCGATCTGGGATGGCATCGGGCTCCTCAATTTCTTCTCCGGTCGGTGGCAGTGTTTCCGGGATTTGTGCCACAGCTTCCAGCGCGTTGCGGACCGGTTCGCAACCGGGACGACAGTGCGCCGCGGCCAGTGCCTTTAGTTCCGCAATGCTGCCACCTAGAATCCTACGTGTGTAGAGAGCGATAAGGTTCAATTCAAAAGCTGGTTCGGCGAGATACTTCGGAATCAAGGCTGCTATTTGCTGCCGTTCGGAATCGCTGAGTTGCACGATGAACCGAAAAGTCCTACCGGACTTGCGTCGCCTCAGTTTGACCAAGTGGTGAAGGATTCTGTATCGGCTGTAGGCATTGAAATCTCTGTCGCCGAGAAGTTCAAAAATTACTTGCCGTGCTCGATTGCGTGTTGTGTCCGACACTCCCCCATAGATGGCAGTTTGAACAAGCAACCAGCCAACGTGCTTCGTCGGCCCACGCCACCGCGTGATGACCTCGCGAAGTCGCTCCACATGCCAGACCTTACGGTCGCCAAGTGCGACCAAAGGCTGACCATCTATAGAGCGCGCTCCGAGGAACTTACAAAACTCTTTTGCGTCACTGGACTTTTTTAACTGCTGGTCTTCAGTAAAGATCCGGGAGAACTGCTCAAACGGAAGATCAATTCTTGCCTCGATTTGAGAACCCGCCTGTTCATCCTCCTCTTCTCCGTAATCGCCCCCCAAATAGACCCGCGACATCAAGCTGTCACGGGAGGGCTTATCCTCGGCGATCTCCGTTTTTGACGCGTTCAGGTTCAATCCTTTCCGGAGAAGTTGCTCTTGGAGGATTCGCAGATTCTGAAGAACTTCTGGGCGTGAATTCCCAAAGAGACGCATGTCGTCAACGTAGCGACCGTAGGAGGCGTTCGCTTGAACCATCGCATAATCCACATCCTTCAAATAGATATTGGCGAGATAGCCCTCCACTCCGTCACCGATGGGCAATCCTTGGTGGATTATTGCCGGACTTTCGATCTGTCCGGTGCTCGGCGAATAGTAGATGACAGGAATCTGGAGAAGGCGCCGGAGCAACAATACCAAAGCGCAATTGCTTGGCAGCGAAAGATGGCGGCAAACTGCCTCAATCAAATACTCATGAGACACCGAGTCATAGAATGAGGAGATATCCGTCCTAAGAAGAACCGCGTTGTCTTGGCAGCGATCTGATTGCCACTGACAGAAGCGGGCCCATCCACTTGAAAAATCCTTCGTGAATCTCATCTTCGCCTCGGCGTCAGTCGCACGGCGGTTGGCAAAGCACTGCGGGTGTATCTCCGTTTCGATCTGCTCTGCAAAGAGTATCGCAATGGCGTAGCGAACGGTCAGGTTTTTGATTGGGATGTAAATCATCCTTCGATCGCAGAGGTCGTTCTTCGGAGAGAAGTATGCGAAAGCAGATCGCGGACTAAACTGGTTGGTGTTCTGAAGCTCATCGATGAGTTCTGAAATCAACGTGTCTCGATTTGCATGCGCATACTGAATCTCAAGTGGGTCATAGAAGTAATCGCCGTGGGTTCGGTCAAAGACTGCGTAATCGAGTGCTGCCGAGAGTACGTCTCGGCTCCGTAGTTGGTTGATTGCTCTTTGGTGATCCATTTTTTCCTCTGGGTTAAAGATTTCCTGAGAATACTCGCTGGAGAATGGATTGGCGGAGGCGGGTGGCGCACTGGAGGTTGGCGAACACCACCATTTCCAACTCCTCCACTACGCTCAATCGCCGCTCCGCTTCCGCCACGATCCGCGTTTGCTCGGCAAGGGGTGGAATTGGCAGCGCCATCTTGGCGAAATCGGTAATGGAGAGGTGCTGAATTGCCACACCCCGCGCCTTTGCCCAAATCGGCTTCTGTGTTAATTCGGATTCGATGACCGTTAGCAAAAACTTTCGCTCCATCGGACAGGAACGCAGCCAGATGACCGCAACGCTTTGGTTGATGCAAAATTCGCGTTCAGTATCGACGACTGCGGCGCGGCCAATCGTTCCATCCTTCGTAATCAAGATGTCGCCCGGCTGTGGACGATCCTTCTCGGAAAGTTCTACGTAAGCTTCTTTTGTCGTTAAATCCGCTCCCTCGAAATCAATCCGCCCTCTGTTAACGCCCTTGGCCGTGATTATGGAAATCCCTTCGTCAACATGAGGCATGGGGCGCGTAAACCCATATGTCACCCAATTCGACAGTTGATTCCATGTTCCCCAAACCCAGCCCTTCGGGAGAGACGGAAGATTTTCTGTTTCGGGGCAAGGAGGTTCGACGTATTTCTTTTTGATTCTGGCGCTGGCTTGCTGCCTATCGAACCAATCGCGGCGCTCGGTGAGAATTCGCTGTAAGAGTTGTTCGCCCGTCTCGAAATCCTTCTGCCCTCTGCTCTCTGCTCTCTGAATTTCTGTTTGGGTGGGAACTAACTTTCCTTCGCAAGCGGCTTTGAGGACGGCGGCGCGGTAGCGTTTGAGGTTGACCTGAACCTGCCGCAACGCCGCTACCCCAGCCTCCAGCCGCGTGAATTGCTTCTCGATCTCCTCCACGATTCGGCGCTGTTCGTCAACAGGGGCAACAGGAATTGGAATTTGCGCAGCCTTCTTGCCGGAGATTTCGAGAAATGTCGTTCCGCTGGCAAGCTCAACAGCCAGACTCTTAGCGTGCTGCAGGTGGTAATAGACGTAGTCTGGCGTAAGTCCATCTCGTAGAACGAAGCTCTTGAAACCCTGATTAGTGGAGACCGGATTGGCGGCAATAGCAACATAGCCGATCGGTGCGCGCGAACTGAATAGGACAGTTCCGGCTGGCATAAGTCGAGCGCCTGAGTTTTCAAGGCCCACCCTCGTAATACTGCGAGCCCCACGAGAGATGCGCTTCTCCGAATAACCAGAAAGATCGGCAGGTGTTATCCACGGAATGTCACCGCCGTAATACTCGGCGCGGCTTGTCCTTGGCGTTCCTCCGCCAACGACTTCGGCAACTTCACCCATCGTGCTCCACTGCCAGGTGGCAGGTATTTTCCAGGGACCACTCATGCCACGAGCGCCTCGTTGAGTTCATCGAGCAGGTTGGGAAGCTGCTCGCCGAAGAGTTGGTGGGCCTTGCCGAGACCGCCGCGCTGGTTGAAAGGTGCGCGATCGAAGTCATCCGGTTCGATGCTAAGGCTAATGGCGATGTGGTCGCGGATAAGGTTGAGCCACGCCATCTGCTCGGGGGTGAAAGCCGTCCCTGCCTTGGCCTTGTCCATAAGCCATTCGTTGAACCGCTCGCGGACGGACTCAGCGAAGGGTGCCAGGATGGGCTGTTGTTCCAGTGCGAAGCGGACGAGGGCGACGAGATCGGCAAAACGTCCGACCTGCGAGTGACCCCTAACCTTGCCCGGTGCTGTGGTGGCGAAGGCATCCCAGAGTCGGTCTTCGGTCCAGGCCGCGTGGTTTTCGCGGAGTTTCTTCTCCAGCTCCTTGAGCATCGGCTCGGTGAGTCGCTTGCGGTAGGGTCGGCTGTAGAGGATTTGCAGGGCGGTAATCTCGGCTTTATGCTTCCGGATGAACTCGCGGAATGATGTGGTAAGCTGTGCCGCGCTCTGAGCGCTCTGCTGGGCCGGACCGGCGTAGAGGAGTGTATCCTGCGAAATGACGTCGAGCGTCTGGTCGGTGGCCTTTTGGATCTTTTTCAAAAGGTTCCGCAAATCGGGATTCGCGGCGAGCGGAGCTGCGGCCTCTTTCGCGAGCTTCTCGGCGGCTGCCTTGAGGTCGCGGGCAGGTGGCTCAATGTAAGTGGTGACACCAGCACGGGCAGCGGTTTCAATGTTGTCTGGATCAACCGCATCCAGAAGGCGTCCGGCGATCTGGGAAAGTGTCTGGCCTTTGGCAGTCTGCACGACCTCCGCCTTCACGGCATCATCAAGGCGGCGCTCAAGACGGATGAGGCGTCCGGCCAGCGACTCCAGCGTGGCGGCTTCTGTCGTGCCGAGGCCGACGGCGTCGAGGAGTTTCTCGAATGCCACAGTGGGCTTGCGTTCAAGCGGACGGGTGTCAGTTTTCACACGCTCGCAGACACCCACAGTATCGATGATGACGAAGCGGGTCTTGCGCTTGATGCCGGGGTTGACCTGTTCCATCTCCGTTTCGGAAATCACGCGAACGCCGCGGCCTTTCATCTGGTCGAAGAAGTTGCGCGAACGCACGGAGCGCATGAAGAAGACGATCTCCAGCGGCTTGATGTCGGTGCCAGTCGCGATCATGTCCACGGTCACGGCGATGCGGGGAAAGTAGGAGTTGCGGAACTGCTGGAGCAGAACCTTCGGAGACTCGCCGGTGGTCTTGTAGGTAATCTTCTTGCAGAAGTCGTTGCCCTTGTCGAAGACCTCTCGGCAGATGCGGACGATGTCTTCCGCGTGGGAGTCGTCCTTGGCGAAGATGAGGGTTTTGGGCATGTCCTGGCGGCCGGGGAAGATCTCGGTGAAAAGACGATCGCGGAAGGTGGCCAGGACGGTGCGGATTTGGTCCACGGCAACGACTTCGGAGTCGAGTTCTGGGGCGTCATAGGTGAGGTCTTCGTCCAATTGCTCCCAGCGGACTTTGCGCGTCTGGCGGTCGCGTTTGTCCACGTAGAAGCCAGCGTCCACCGTCGAGCCTTGTTCGGTGATACGGGTCTGAATACGGTAAATGTCACAGCCAACATTCACGCCATCGGCGACGGCTTTCTCATGGCCATACTCCATAACAAGATTCTGTTGGAAAAACCCAAAGGTCTGTTTGGACGGTGTCGCAGTGAGGCCGATGATGGAGGCGTCGAAGTATTCGAGCACCTGCCGCCAGAGGTTGTAGATGGAGCGGTGGCATTCGTCAGTCACGATGAAGTCGAACGTTTCAATGGGAAACGCGGGATTGTACTCGACTGGCACGGGTTCCTTGTAGAGCAATTCGGCGGCCTCAATGGGCAGATCGTCAAGATCGGGCGCAGGCTCTTGCTCGCCTTTCAGCATCGAGTAGAGGCGTTGGATGGTGCCGATGACGACGCGGGCGGAGGTATCGAGCGTGTTGCCGGTGAGGTGCTGGACGATGTACTCCTCGGTGAACTTGTAGTTATTCACCGGGGAAACGAACTGTTGGAACTCTTTAAGTGTCTGCTCCCCGAGGTTGCCGCGATCGACGAGAAAGAGCACGCGGCGCGCGCCCGCATACTTCACAAGGCGGTAGATGAAGTTCACCGCCGTGACGGTCTTCCCGGAACCGGTGGCCATCTGGATGAGCGCGCGGGGCCGCTCGGCGATGAAAGATTTCTCCAAGTTAGTGATGGCCTCGATCTGCGCGAGCCAGAGTTTTGTGCTGATGAGTGGAGGAACCTCGCGAAGACGCTGGGCGAGCTGTTTTTCCTGCTGCACCCAGGCGAGTAGGGTCTCCGGACGATGAAAGGCAAAGACCCCCCGGCTGCGCGGGTCGGGGTCAAGATGGTTGGTGAAGTGGGTCTCCGTTCCGGTACTCTCGTAACTGAACGGAAGTGGCGAGCCCCAATGTGGGAGTCCGGAGCGAGCGCCAGCGACATACTTTCCCGTTTGCTCCTCAACACCAATGAGGGTGTGGCCTTCCGGCTTGGCCTCGACGACACCGATGGTTTTGCCGTCCACGAAGAGAGTGTAGTCCGGCTCGCCGGACTGAAAGGACACCTCGCCGACTGCAACACCCGGGGCGGCAGAGAGGTTAACCGCGTCCTTGTCCTGTACGACCCAGCCGCAACTCTCGAGGAGAGCGTCGATGGTCTGACGGGCTTGTTGTTCGGGCGTTTTAGGCATTGGAGGATGGCAAGCGCAGCGTCATGCTATACGGGGCGGACTCCCGCCGGTTGGACAGGTGGCTAGCTAATCAATTATAGCAAGGGTGGGACGAGCACGCACGTTCTGCACGGAAGCGTGGCGTCAACTCCAGAGGCCGGCGTAGAAGTTGCGGGGCCAGGCGTGGTGGCGCAGCTCAGCCAGCTCCTCAGGCGTGAGCAGCGTGCCGTCGGAGGCCGGCGGCTAGGAGGAAAACCAGGCGCTGCGGCGCGAGGTGCGACAGAGGCAGCCCCCTTGCTTCAGGCGCTGGCGTTGGCGGTCGAGGGAGTCCAATTTCGTGAGCGGACGTTCGCGGCCGGTCGCCAACTCGGCGTCAAGCGGGGAGTGATGCGCCGCGGACAGCTTGAGCAGGCCGGCGACTTCCTGGGTGTGGCGCCGGTAGAGCGCGCGCTGCGCCCCAACCCAGCGGCGGGTTTCCGGCTTGGCGCGGGCGTCCAGCTTGCCCTTGGCCAGCAGGGCCCAGATGGCGTGGAGTTCCTTGTGCTCGGCCAGCAAATGCGGGAGGCACAACTGCGAGGCGGGCAGATCCCAAATCCGCATGCGGTCCTCCCTACTCGGCGGGGTTGGTCAGACGAAGACGAGAAAGAACGTGCCGATCCCTTCGACGAGGAACAGAAGCCTACCCGCATTGTAACACGCGCGCATGCCGAGCAGGAGAAAGGCGCGGAGGGCGGGAGCTCTATTTCGAATACTGCTGGGCGTAGCGGTCCACGACTTCGCGGATCATCCGCTGATACTTCGTCTGATGCCGCGTCGCCTGATGCTTGAAAAACTTCACGCTGGATTTGCTTAATAGCAGCGTGACCTTCACGGTGTCCTCTGGGAAAACCAGTTGGTCCGGGGGCGGAAGGAAGTCTTTAATCCGCGTCAGCTTGCCGATCGGCATATTCGGATCATGCGGCTTCTTGCTCATACTCGCGCCTCCCTTTGCTCCAGTAGCCTGCGCCGTAAATCCTGATCAATGCTCCCCGAAGGGTGAACCGAACCGTCAATATCTACTCCATGCTTCTCAATGTTGAGCCGTTCTTTCTCCAGATCCCACACAAAGTTTCCGGCCATGTAATCCATTCCTAGTCTAGCACATATATGTACAAATAGCAATATTACTATACATACTTCTCTCCTCTGCTCTCTAGGCGCCGATGAGCTGATGGCGCTCATCCATACTCCCAGGGTGAGAAGCTGTCAAGCGACGTTGATCAGGAGAGGACGGGGGTCAACTCCAGAGGCCGGCGTAGAAGTTGCGGGGCCAGGCGTGGTGGCGCAGCTCAGCCAGCTCCTCAGGCGTGAGCAGCGTGCCGTCGGAGGCGACGCAGCAGTCTTCGACATGCGGGATGCGGCGCATGCCGGGGATCACGGTGGTGA
>Ga0105164_10002280_pt1 | contig 11884 bp, 9 predicted proteins | sample VDWuncwatermetaG_FD_89674 | JGI IMG/M metagenome (GOLD analysis project Ga0105164, IMG submission 89674) | Wastewater microbial communities from Netherlands to study Microbial Dark Matter (Phase II) - VDW unchlorinated drinking water | ecosystem: Environmental > Aquatic > Freshwater > Drinking...
CATTAATATTGGCAAATAAATTTCAAAAACATCTTTCATCAGGGAAATACATACCCCGGAATTATACAACACCTGTCCATTGTTTAATCCACTATCAGCAGTTGTGCCGATGTCGGCATAGACCTTCAGAGGCAATTTTAAATTCCCTATTGATGATTTTATATTCACTGCGGTTAACCATTTTGAGGACTGTCCTATTGTAGAATAATATTTGAATCCTCCATCAGTTTCAGTGAACTGATTAGCCAGAATGCCTGTGGTTTCGCTGCGCCCAAGGAAAATATTATCATATAAATAATCCTGGTAGCCTCGTTGTCCGCTTAAACGGAAGCGATAAGGACCAGCTCCATTCTCTGTTGTTCCTATAAATGTACCGGCAAAAAAGCGAACATCCACCCCTTTATTTTTTTTCTTAAAGTTGTAAGAATAGTTTGCAGTTAATGATATTTTGATCATTTTTTCAATGATCGTTTTTGATTCAAAAACCCTTTCACCGCCACCTTGTATGTTTACAAGAATGTTAATCGGTTGTATGGCATCCGACTTTGAAAGCCTGTAAGAAAGATCATGAAAATTCAAATATATCGGATCACGGGAATAGGTGGGAGGATCAACTTCATAATTCCCTTTATAATAATCTTTAAAAATACTAATGTTGCGATAGCGTAAAGTCTGCTTATAGGGGCTTCTCGCATACTTCTTTTTAAATTCAATAGTTAACTCAGGTGCAACCTTATTAAAATTCAGATCGGTTGGTTGGTTGATATAGGAGTAACGTGCTGTTGTTGCGCCAAACGTAATACGCTGAAACAAACTGCTATTTGGAAAGGTGTTAACAGCTACCCGTCCATAGCCTGCAAAATCTTTGGTGCTATAGCTTAACATTGGCATCAACTCAAATTCAAATTTCTTTTGAGGAGTGATGTTATTATAAAAAGCAAAACCGAACATCCATTTATTATAATTGTTCCAGCCTGCAACAGGAGTAAAATAAAGCTGAGTTTTATCAGGATTGTCAAGGCTTGCGAGGAATTGCAATTTTAAAGGTTCCACTTTTTTAAAACTACCTTTGGTTCTGATCGTATTGTTATTTCTATTGATTTCAGGCATGTCTTCCCAAAAATCAATTTTAAAATGATCAACATCCTGTGCCGGGAAGTTGAGTGTTTTTTTACCATCAAAACCGTCAGAATTAATTTCACCTACTACTTTTTTATCTTTTATTCCCTGAATAAAAACAGGTCCTTTTATATCACCGTTGTTTTTTACTTCGATATCCCAGGTACCATCTGCTTTTTTATTCAAAGAAGAAATTTTATAATCTAATTTTTTTGTGGAGTTGATCAGTTCATCGAAGAACCAACCCAGATCTTTTCCGGTTGATTGCTCCAATACTTTTCTCAGATCAGCAGGTTGCGGATGTTTGAAGTGCCACTCATCAAAATACCGTTGCATTGCTTTGTCCATTTCTTTTTCGCCAATGCTCGCCATTAAATAATCAAATACAATTGCTGTTTTAGAATAAACAATTCCACCATAATTTATCTCTGTATAATCATAAGCAGGAAGTTCAATTGGCTGATCCTGATTTTTAACTGCTGAGATCAAATAAGATAATTCATATTGTGATTTATGTTTATAACGCGACATGTCAAATATTTTTCCAACAGCATTGTCAGCATTACCACCGATCAGTTTTCTTTCAGGGTATTTTGTTTGAATATAACGAAGCTCATTAAAAGAATTGATGCCTTCATCCATCCATGGGTGAGCGCGCTCATTGGTCCCCAGCATTCCATAGAACCAGTTATGCCCTACTTCATGTGTGATCACTACATCGAGTTGGAACGCGTTTCCGGAACTGCCGATAACGGTAATGTTAGGATATTCCATGCCACCACCGGCACTGATGGTCCCATCCACAGCAGTACAATGGTTGTAAGGGTAATCACCGTTCCAAAGCGAATAATAATAGATGGCATCATTCATATATTGAATACTCTTTTTCCACAAATTACCTTCAGCATTAGTAAACATGGTCCAGGTAGTAACTTTACGTTTGGTATGTGGCGTTTCTATCTCCCCTTTTAAAACATGGTAACGCTTATCGCAGAACCATGCAAAATCATGCACATTGCTTTGTTTAAAACGCAAGGTTTTTGTTTCACTGTCAGAGGCAGGAAATGCAAGATCCTTTGAATCAAAAGAAGTGATCGCTTCTGTTTCTTTTACTTTTTGATTCAGCCATTCCAGTTCTTTTTCACCATCCACCATGTCGCCCGTTGCGCCAAGCACGTAGTTTTTAGGAAGAGTGATACTTACATCAAAAGTTCCAAACTCCGAATAAAATTCACCCTGGTTTAAGTAAGGCATATAATTCCATCCGTTACGATCATACACCGCTGGCTTTGGGTACCACTGTGTTATTTGATACGATTGACCAATATGTCCGAGGCGGGAAAATTCACCTGAAGGGATCTTAACATGAAAGGGAGTGGTGATGGTTATTTTTTCGCCACTTTTTAAAGGTTGATTCAGAAATAGTTTACAAATGTCAACACTATCTTTGAGCAATTCGTATTTAGCAGGTTGTCCGTTTATTTTAAAATCAAGCTGGTCAATGTATCCTCTTTCTTCCTCTTTCGAAAAATAAAATTTTTCCTCCTGATTTTTTAAAAATTCTTTTGCAAGCGATGTGGTATGATCTTTATATGCATTGGGCCACAAGTGCATATAGATAAAGGAAAGTTGGTTGGGCGAATTGTTAATATATTCAATAGTTTCATCACCCGCAATTTCGTTTTTTACATCATCCAATTTTACATTGATGGTATAATGAACCTCCTGTTGAAAATAGGGTTGAGCAATTCCTGCAAGTGGTAATAAAAGAAAAAGTAAGATTGATTTTTTCATAGAATAGTTTTAGTTTTTCTCTGACAGGGTTTTAAACCCTGTCAGAGGTTAAGAAAAATCGATTGAAAAACAGAAAAAACCCTGTCAGGGGGCTTTTCTTTTTTTATTTAAAAATCTCTGCTAATTTTTTTTCCAGATCTTCACCACGAAGATTTTTCGCAATAATTTTCCCCTCTTTATCAAGCAACACATTGTAAGGAATCCCTTTAAAACCATAAAGTGCTACAACTGGCGACTGCCATGCTTTAAAATCACAAATATGATTCGACCATGTTAAATTATCTTTTTCTATCGCCTGTTTCCACTTGGCAGGATCGGCATCTAACGAAACGTTGAATACATCAAAACCTTTTGATTTATATTTGTTATAAGCTTTTACCACATTCGGATTTTCCGCTCTGCAAGGACCGCACCACGATGCCCAAAAATCAACCAATACCACTTTGCCTTTTTGAGAAGAAAGTGAAAGAGGTTTCCCTTCAGGCGTGTTCATTGTTATTTCCGGGGCAACGGTGCCGATAGCTAATTTCTTTTTTGATGCTACATCATCGTGAAACGATTTAACGTAAGGTGAATTAGGATATTTTGCAAACAAAATTTCATCCATTTTGATATATGTTTCCAAAAAGTCTTCGGCAGGTAATTGCTGAATAGCAGCGAGTGATGCCAGAGAGGTCGGATTTTTTTCAATAATGTTCTGTAAATATTTGTTGTGTTGTGCAAGCAAGGTGTTGTATTCTTTTTCTAAGATCTTGCTTAAAGAGTCAACCCGAACAGGGTCAGTTGTACCATTACCGGCAAATGCCTGAAATACATTTTGTAGGGAATCACGTTTTTTATAATTTTTTGTGGATTCCTTATTGGTTTCCAAAAATAATTTTGAATCCGGTGAACCTTCCGTATTGTAGGTAGTACCAAGATCACTAACGTCCCCGGTAAGGGTAACTTTTTGATTCGCATTCAGGATCAATGTTGCAAAATTCTTTTCTGAAGTTTTTAAACGATAAAAACCAGGTTCTTTGATGTCAGGATTCATTGTAAACTCTCCTTTTTCATCCAGAATAGCGGTGTCAATACCAATAAGGCCGGATGGTGCCATCAGCTCCAAATAAAGTGTTTCGCCATGCGGGTTGCTTAGTTTTCCTTTTAATTCAAAACCATTTCCCGATTGAGGATTAGTATTCGAACAAGCTGCTAACAATATGATTGGCAATACAAGTGTGATGTTTTTTAATTTCATAGATGTTTCGATTTGTTACTTTTTCGATTTGAAGTTTCTATTTATTTTTTTGTAAAATTTAGTTTTCCAGCATTTCCTTTACCAATTCAGTAGCTATTTTCGGGTCGGCTTTGCCTTTAGAAAGTTTCATTACTTCACCCATAAATAAACCTAATAATGTTACTTTTCCATTTTTATATTCCGTTACTTTTTCAGGATATTTAGCAATTGCTTGTTTTACAAACTCAGTCAATGCACCACTATCGCTTTCCTGTATCCAATTATTTTCTTCAGCAATTTGTAATGGAGTTTTAGTTGTTTCTTCCATCATCTTCGGAAATATTTTTTGAATCGCAATGGTATGATTAACTTTTCCGCTGTCAATAAAATCAATCAAAGCAGCCATCCTTTCCGGTGAGATCTTAAAATCAGAAATGTGTAAGGCGTTATCGTTAAGATATGCTTTTACCTGCACAGTTAACCAGTTAGCCGCTGATTTTACACTTTTTGTTTTTGAAATAATGTCTTCAAAATAAAGGGCAATTTCTTTCGAATCGGTAAGTACACCGGCATCGTAAGCTGATAATCCTAACGACTGATATTTTTTGTATAACTCACCCGGGAGCGGAGGTAAGGTGCTTTTTATTTTTGCAATGTAATCTTGGGATACCACCACTGGCTGTAGATCAGGCTCAGGAAAATAACGATAATCATTTGCCATTTCTTTGCTTCGTAATACAAAGGTTGAACCTGTTACTGCATTGAAGCTACGTGTGTCCTGCGAAATTTCTTCTCCGTTTTCAATGGCTTCGATCTGGCGTTTGGCTTCGAACTCAATGGCTCGTTGTACATTACGAATTGAATTCATGTTTTTTACTTCTGTACGTTTACCAAAAGCAGTACTGCCTTTTAATCGCACGGAAACATTGGCATCACAACGTAAGCTGCCTTCCTCCATATTACCATCACAGATCTCAAGATAACGAACAATTTTACGTATTTCTGTTAAATATTTATAGGCTTCTTCACCACTGCGCATTTCCGGCTCGCTTACAATTTCCACTAAAGCAACACCTGCGCGGTTCAAGTCAATTAAGCTGTTAAATGGATCAATGTCGTGAATGCTTTTCCCGGCATCTTCCTCCATGTGAATACGCGTAATGTTTATGTTTTTTTCTGTGCCATTTTCCTCTTTAATGGTGATATAACCTCCGTTGCAAATGGGGGTTTTATCCTGTGTTATCTGATAGCCTTTTGGAAGATCGGCATAAAAATAATTTTTACGTGCATATTCATTGAACTCCCGGATAGTACATTTACATGCCAAACCCAAACGAACAGCAAATTCAATAGCTCTTTTATTAGTTTTTGGTAAGGTGCCGGGGTGCCCTAATGATATTGGACTTATATTCGTATTTGGAAGTGCTCCAAACTCAGCAGAATCGCTTGAATAAGCTTTGCTTCTGGTGGATAACTGTGCGTGGACTTCTAAGCCTATTACTGTTTCGTATTTATCGTAAATATTCATATTTTTTTTGATGCTTATTTCAGGAGCCGAAAGGTACAAAAAAAAATGGTGTTCGGGTAACGAAATATCCCTATCGGAAATTTGCTTTTAGCCCCTTATTTTTAATTACATTTAACCATGGTAAATGAAATATTATAAATTTAGTATTCTCAAAAAGTATTTATTCCGTTTCTAATTGCTCAGAACTTTCGCAATCAATTGCAAAAAGGCTAAAACCGTTACTAAAATTATAAATCAGTGGTTCAAATGAGATTCTATTTTCAGACAATTGCTTTTGTTTTTTTACTATTAATATTTTCATCATGTTCTGTTCAAAAGCGATCCTATAGGCCTGGTTATTATATCACATCTCATACTGAAGTTCCCCAATCAAATAAAAAAGGCTGCGATGAAAACGATGCCACAGGAATATGCAACAATTCCACATTTACAAATGTCTCGATGAATAACAAAAGTTCTTTACGGAGTCAAATAAATCATCTGGACGTTCCTCTCGAAGAAAAATCAACTCGTTCTGATATGCCAATCAAAACAGCAAAACTAAAGTACCTGATTTCAAATGAAAAAGCTGCGTTGAAAACACTTCAGGGCGGTATAATTAAAAATAAAGTAGTGGAGAGGCGTGATCGTATTTTCATACCCGTTCATAACCTAAAACAAATGGATAATTCTGAATCAAAACCCATAAGAAAATGGCAAATGTTGCTGTTGTTTTGTGTCGTTGGCCTTCTGTTGGCTTTTTTAGGCTGGGGTATTGCGGGTCTTCTTACCGCTCTTCTTATATTGGGTAGTGTTGTGGTTTTAGCTTTTCTTATTCTGATAGTAATATTAGGAAACATTGGTGATAGTGCATGGGGATAAATATATTGTGTTTAATTCTCATAGTTTTTGATCATCAACCTCAGGGGCTTATTCAAAATAAATATATTTTATGCACTCTTTGGCTATTGGCAGCACTATTAATTTTTTTCGTTACCTTTACTTTCTTGAAAAGCAATTTAAAAATTACAGAATAGAATAGTGTCTTAGACCAAATTTTTAAGACATTTTAAAATATAACCATTAGAAGTAAATTTATAAAAATGATTGATTTAACAGCAAAAGTTGAAGGGGCATTAGAACAAATGCGTCCGTATTTACAAGCGGATGGAGGCGATGTTTCATTGATTGAAATTACAGCTGACAAAATTGTTAAGCTTGAATTACTTGGTGCCTGCAAATCCTGTTCTATGAGTGTAATGACTCTGAAAGCCGGTATTGAGGAGGCAATTAAACGTGCCGCACCTGAAATTAGAGGTGTTGAGGCTGTAAATATCAGCAATGTTACAGTCGGCTAATTGCATTTATTTGGCAATTAATCAGTAGGCAATTTTACAATTCAACGACCACCTGTTGCCTATTGCATTATTGCACAATTATTAAACTGTTTTTTAGATTCCCATTTGCTAAATTGTAAAATTGTTTATTTTTTTTCCTTTATTCCCTAACCAATGAAAGCAACTTCCTTCATTTCATTTTCCCTTATCTTTTCTGTTTTTTTATTTGAGTCGTGTTCCCCAAATTTAGATATTCCGGAACCAGCAGCAGGTGGCGCTGATTTTTCCAAGACAGTTGCTGTTGGTGGAAATTATATGGCAGGATATCAGGATGGTGCATTGTATCAAAAAGGTCAACGGCTTTCTATACCAGCTTTGCTTTCAGAGCAATTCAAATTAGTTGGAGGAAACTCTTTTAACCAGGCCTTGATGCCCGACAATAATGGTTTAGGATTGAATAGTAAAGTTTGGGAAAGCTGGTTCATTAGCCCAAGTCATTTAAAATACGCCTTCGATTGCAAAGGTGTTTCATCATTAAAACCAGTAAAAATATTTATTTCTGAAACCGAAGCAGCTCCTTATTTAGCGGGTATTGCAGGTAATAGTATTCAAAATCTGGCCATTCCATTTGCAAATACTATCGATTACTTTAACCCCGCTTTGGGTAATAGTTTTTCATCACAAAATACTAATCCCTATTATAACCGGATGGCAAGCAACCCGGGTGTTTCTACAGTTTACGGAGATGCCAAGGCGCAAAACGCCACCTTTGTTACTGCATGGTTGGGTATGGAAGATATTTATAATTATGCCAGCACAGGCGGAACAGGTTCTGCAATTCCTTCTTCTGCAAGTTTCAGCGCGTATCTGGACACAATATTGGGTGGCCTTACAGCTAATGGGGCAAAAGGTGTTATAGCTACCATTCCTGATTTTAGGGTATTTCCATACTATACCCTGGTTGCCTGGGATAATGCGGATCTGAGACAAACACAAGCCGATTCATTAAATGATATTTATATCCCTGCCGGATTAACGCATATCTTTTTTGAAATGGGTCGAAATGGTTTCGTTATTGATGATGCATCAGCAAATGGAAGTGTTCGCCAACTTCATGCCGGAGAATACATTACACTTTCGGTGCCCCTTGATTCAATGAAATGCGAAAAGTATGGTTTGGTATATAATACCATTAAGGACCGTTACGCATTGGACAGCTCAGAAGTTTTTATGATCGATGATGCCATTAATTCGTATAATGCTGTGATCATCCAAAAAGCAGCACAATACAACTTAGCATTAACAGATATGCACGCTTATTTTAATTCTGTGAAATCAGGAATTAAATGGAATGGCGCTGATTTTAATTCAACTTTTGTAAGTGGTGGATTTTTTAGTTTGGACGGATATCACCCCAATCAAAAAGGATATGCTTTAATAGCCAATGAATTTATTAAGGCTATTAATACTAAATACAGCGCTTTGATCCCTACCGTTAATTGTGTTGAATGTGATGGTGTTTTATTTCCGTAAAACTTTTCACTGTCTTCAAATTGTTTTCAAATTGATTTTTTTTTCAATTAATAGTACACCTTTTTTTTAACAAGTTGACATCAAAACACCTGTCCGGAGGAGAGTTGGTGGAAATTTATAATTATACAAAATGAAAACATTAAAATTATTTTTTCTGGCGTTCAGCTTAATTAGTATTCAGCAGGTTTCAAATGCTCAAAATGTTTTTAGTAAACTGGACGAGAAAACTGGCTTAACCGGTTTTGTTGATGCAGATGACAATTACATTGTAAAGCCTGCTTATAAAGAGGTTGATTATAACTTCGGAAGCAATCCCGGTTTATTTAAAGTAATAAACCAAAACGATAAAATAGGTTTTGTAAATGAAGCAGGAAAAGAAGTGGTTCTTTGTAAATATGATGAAGTAAGTTCATTCGAAAAAGGATATTCATTTGTAAAAATTAAAATCGGTGAATCTTCATTTAAACATGGAATGATTGATACTACCGGAAAAGAAGTGATTGTTTGTAAATATGACGAATCTATCTCATTCGAAAAAGGATACGCACTTGTGAAAATTAAAACAGGTGAATTCGACTACAATCATGGCTTGGTTGACAGTACAGGAAAGGAGATCATCCCTGCAAAATATGGCAGATTAGAATATTATCCCAACGACAAGGTTTTGGTATTTGGTGAAGAAAACGCGTCAAATGTTGGTTTAATGGACATAAAAGGAAAAGTGATAATTCCTGTACAATATCAATTTTGGTCAAAAAGAATTTCAAAAGGAATATGGCCTGTTGGTACCTGGCCCGCTGGAACTAATGGTATTTGCGGAGTGGTTAATATGAAAAATGAAACAGTAGTTCCTTTTATTTATGAAATGATAGAAAGTTATTCTGATGAATTGGGTTTGGCTCCTGCAAAAAAAGATGGCAAATACGGTTTCATTGACAGAACCGGTAAAGTGATCGTCCCATTTATATATAATAGCGGTTGGGCATCTGATAAATATTTGGCAGTAAAAAAAGATGGAAAATGGGGCATAATAACCGTTGACAGTAAAATAATTCTTCCGTTTGAATACTCAGACATTACTTCAATAATGGAGAAAACGGCATGGGTTTCAAAAAATGCAAACGAAGGCGACTACGAAATTGATTTGATCACAAAACAAAAAGTAAAGTGATTTTTTTCTTCCTCTGTAATAAAACGCTGTGTACTTCCTATTCTTAATCGAATTGAACGCAATTGTATTTTATTTCCCCGGATTTCTTTAAGCATAAAGAGCTTTAAAAGAAATAAGAGGAAGCATTATCATGTGTCCCAAATCACAATAATGCTTGATCAGGTTCATTTTTTTTAATGTCTCCTGCAAATACTTTTGTCCGGTAAAATAAATTTCATAAAAATTTTAAATAACAAAAATATGACAAAACTATTTGCGATGGCAATTCCTATTCTTGCCGGTAAAACAGAACAATGGAAAAAGTTTTCCCTTGAGTTAAAAACAAAATATAGAAAAGAGTTCAATGCATCAAGAAAGTCTCTTGGAGTTCAGGAACGCACCTTTTTTCAATCAACTCCAATGGGGGATATGATCATTGTAACACTGCAAGGTGAAGACCCTCAGGGAGCATTTCAAAAGTTTGGTCAAAAAACAGATGAGTTTTCAAAATGGTTTGCAAGTCAGGCGAAAGAAATTCATGGAATAGATCTAACCCAAAAGCCTACTGGAAAACTTCCTGAATTAGTAATAGAAACTGAAGAAATTGAAGAAACGGTTCATCTTCTAAAATAAAAAAAGGCGCTTCGTAAGCGCCTTTTTTTATTGACATTAATTATCGAATCATGTTTTTAATTCGGATAACGAACCAATACTTTCTTTTTGTACAATAACGAAATGATTTTTTCGCGGGGAACATCAATAGAGCTGCAATACACCGTTTTTTTTATGAATTTGCTGCCATTGTAATATTCTAATTGAAACACAGTTCCCACGCTCGTACCATAATTTCCATCATAAATTTCCATCTTGATCAGAGAGCGATAGTTAATGCTGAATTTATTTGCAAATGATTCTATGAAACCGCTTTGCAAATAAATATTGTTTTCATAAAACTTGATGGTGAAATATTTATTATTCATAATTACAAAAGCAAGAATGCAAACAATCACAGCCAGAACTGTTGTGGTCTCATTATTTTGCAATAAAAGTACGATCAGAGTAATGCTAAAATAAAGCAGTCCCGATCCCATATTCAAAAGGGTTCTGAAAAAAGAGGCTTCCATTGTTAATTGAGGGGATTCATTCTTGTTGTCAGCGATATCACTTACGCCAAGTAAAGCATTCCTGACGTCTAGTTGAGCTGATTTACCAATGCCCGGCACCTGATTAAATAAAATACACATTTGTTCAAAAAGGTCCGGTGCTTTTAATTTGAATTCATCGGGAGATTCAAAAAAATGTTCGGTGCATACGCTAAAAAATTCATGAATATTGGCCGCTCCATAGCGTCTGAAAATACTTGGATGGCCTTTTTTCAAAAGAGAAAACTCACGCATGGCATTGGCCACCCACTTGTTTATATATTCATCAAAAAAATAATCGGTTTGGTCGTGATTAATTCCATTGAACCGTAAAGCGTGTGTCCACTCATGTATTCCAAGGTTGTAATTATCGGCCGGGTTTTTTAGACCGGCCAAAACGTCTTTCCAGCTCAGACAAATAAAACCATTCAGATTTGTTTCACCTTTGTGCATCTGTTTTGTAGCAGGAGATTCATACACATCCGGGTATATGACCACATACTCAAATGTATCAAGAGTAAAAGTGTCCAACCCAAAAGTAACCTGAACAGCGCAAGCAGAAATAACGATGCGGATCGTATCCGTCATATCCAAATGCTGACGGGCAACAAATTTTTTTTGTTCTATAAAAACAGATGTGCGTTCAACGAAACGTTCTTTTAAATTGGCGTTTAAGTTTTTGAAATAAATAAATGAATGTTCAAGTTCATTCTGAATTACTTCCTTGGCAATTGGTGCTTGAATATATTCGGTAAAATTCAATGCTTGTGTTTTTATATATTGTTCTCAAATGTAATAAATAATACTTGTAGTGTTTTTGATGATCATCACAAGCTTGTTAACTCCTTTTGTAAAAGGGGAGATAACAGCACATCTTGGTGAATCGCATTTCTTTTTGTTCGGCTCTCTAATTTTTTTGTCGTCTTCAATAATGCCACAAATCACCCAATTAATTGATTGAGCACATCCTTTTTAGTCAATTCTGTAAATAGATTTGCATCATAAAGGTGATCCTATAAACACGCTCTTAGCGTATTTACATAAAAACAAATTTTCATCATGAGTTTTCAAGAAAAGGTGTCA
>Ga0105164_10002281_pt1 | contig 11884 bp, 6 predicted proteins | sample VDWuncwatermetaG_FD_89674 | JGI IMG/M metagenome (GOLD analysis project Ga0105164, IMG submission 89674) | Wastewater microbial communities from Netherlands to study Microbial Dark Matter (Phase II) - VDW unchlorinated drinking water | ecosystem: Environmental > Aquatic > Freshwater > Drinking...
GAACGACTACATCAAGAAAAAATCCCCATTTCCCACCATCTGTTTCCTCTGTAACATGGCCAGGACTAGCCCGCACTACCTCTACCTGTTGCAAGACACCAAGCGTGTGAAGTCGCTTAAACGCTTTATTTACTCCATCAAAGATTACGTCTGCTGAAGCAAACGATATCGTCGTGTTGTTGGCTGATGGGCCGTAATTTATAGACAGTTTCATATCAAAGACCTTTCTGGTGCCAAAGCACCTCTCATTGCCTCCCCACTATTGGAAAGGCTCATAACTTTGTATCATAATTAAACAAATTAGTCAATAGCGGCTAAAAAGTTTCACTTCATTCTCAATCCCCTTCCAATTTAAAGTTCTGAATCTGTGCACTAGTGGGAGCAACACTTGACAAAGGCAGTATACGTGATATACTGCCTTTGTTTCTATCTTAAACAGACAACGGAGGTTCAACGTGCCAAATATCCTAATCGTCGGCTTTGAAAAATTGGAGGCTGAGAAACAGTAAGACCAGATTGATGCTGTTATGAAACAGTTGGGCAAAGATAAGAATGGTAAGTCGGCAACAGTCATTCTGGATGCTAAAACCAAGCGGTGCGGAAGCAAAGGCCGTGCACCATACCTGGTCGTTCGACATTCGAAGACTGCCGAATCTGAATTAATCGCCAAAGCACTTCACTTCGCACATTCCTGAAATATAATTTGGTATTGCTAACCTATTTTTTCCAGATAAATCAGTAAAAAAGAGACCGCTTGTTCCTGCGGTCTACTTAGGTAAGTGCGTTTGAAATACACACCTAATTTTAAATATGTATCTGTTCCCTATCTACTTTCCGACGAGTCGACAAAATTTTATTTAACCGATCTGCGTATTTATCAACCTCTCTTGCCTGTTTTATCGTTAATTCAAACTTCATAGAATTACCATTTACCCACCCTGATATTTTTGCTTGAAGATAGCTTATCTGTCTTGCTGATGAAGCTTTAAAGCTCTCTATCTTTACAGATATTTCATCCGAGGCAAGCTCTATGTCTTTTAATTTTTGTTCTGCTGAGGAAAGTTTATCTAGCAGAGATTTCAGAGCTTTCTTGTCCCGCTTCGATTCTGGCCTTAACAGAAATTCATCTATCTCCCTTTGTAGGCTTAAATAGTTGCCATTATGTGAAGCACCTAGTTTATTGTGGTCACTAATAATTTTGTTTAGAGCCCTCGCATCCTCCGAGGCTTTTCTCTCAGAAAAAATAATCTCGCGAAGAAGCTCCCTCCTCTCGCTTTCGTACATAATGAGGTCAAATTTAAGCTCATTCATTGCTACTATAGTAGTCTGCCTAGTAGCCTCCAGCTTCTCATCTGTCATACTGGAATTTAGCGGGAAGAGAACGATCCTACTGGAAGAAGTCGTGACTACGATACCTTTTGACTCAAAAGCCTCCTCAGCCATTAGAGATATGGGCAAAATAAGCAAAAAGAACAATAAAAAACCGATCGATTTCATTGTGAAGCCCTCCTTAAAATACGCTCCGAGACGAAACCATTTCGCCTCTCTATTTTCCACGATACAGGCTAGGACAAATGCTGTCAATCTCAAGGGGGTTGACTTTTTAATTAGTATATGCTAAGCTTGTCCTAACAAAAGTAGGAAGGGTTGAAGGAATTTTTTAAGAGATCTACGCCGCCATTTTTGTATTATTAAAAGGTTAAATAAAATAAATAAATTTTATGAAAGGTATTGTAAAAAAGGTTACGGACAAGGGTTTTGGTTTTATCACAGCAGAAGGAATGCAGAAGGATTTGTTCTTCCACTCCAACTCACTCGTAGGTGTCGCATTTGACGACATTCGCGAGGGTGATGAAGTTACTTTCGAAACTGAGGACGGTCCTAAAGGAATGAGCGCAGTAAACGTAGAGCGCGTATAATAAACGGCTAGCAAAAGCCCCGCCTGTCTTTCAGACAGGCGGGGCTTTTGCTTTTATATTTATCTCGCTCAAAGATTTTAGGACTTTTGCACAGAAGTTAATCTACAATAGATAGTATTAATAAATACATAAGAGTATAATAATCCTTATGGATGAGCTAGAAAAAAAATTTTCTTCACAAGCTTCTAAAACTGAGAAAAAATTCCTGACATTTTTTATATGGTCGTCAATCGTGCCCATCATTCTTGTCTTTACTGCGTGGTACTACACAACTGCAAACCTTCTCCAAAATGAAACTACTGCGAGACAAGTTGCTTTTATACAACAAAAAAATGCAGAGATCTCCCTCTTTGTTGAAAAAATGAAGGCAGAAACAGCATCATTAGGTATGGACGGCCGTATACGCGATATGGCTAGCAAAATAAATAGCTCTTGTCTCAATATAAAAGATATCGCACTATGCCCGCCATCGACTGAACTCTCTGATTATATTATAGGCAATAAAACCCCCCTTGATCCGTCAGTCTACCTGATTGACATTCTAAGTGTTGACGGCATCGTAGTCGCATCAAGTGAAAAAAAACGCATAGGGATTGACCTTAGTGAACAAAAAAATTCCTTTCGTGAGGGCCTCTCCCTACCATACGGAAGTGCAACCTTTTTCCCAGAGATTGTAGCCAACCCTGAGGAGCTCGGTGGACGCGCTATGGTTCACCTTACAAGCCCTATTTACTCAGCTAGTAAAAGTGACATCGTTGGTGTACTTCTGGCACACAGTGGGAATGCGGGTTTAGACAAAGTTGTATCAGAAAATACTGGTCGAACAACAGAAAGCTACATTGTAAATAATAGCAAGATCTTAGTCACGCCATCGAGGTTTATTCAGAATGCTGAATTTAGTCAAGTGGCAAATACATACCCAGTAAGAGAGTGCGTTGAACACGGCATCTCTGTCAGTGGGAAGTGGCAGGACTACCGAGGTGTCGCAGTTTTTGGGGCTTCAGTATGTGACCCAAGACTTTTTGGTACACTAATTGTAGAAACAGACGAGAGCGAGGTACTTGCTGAGATAACCAGATTACGTAACACAGGATTAGCTATTTTTATTGTTCTTCTTATCTTACTATCTTTGTATGCATATCTCTCTGGTGCAAATATTGTGCGTGGAGTAAAACACATTTTGCCAAGCAAGCTTTCTAGTATTGTAACCATAATTATTGTAGTTGGGATTATAATTATTTCAACAATTGGAATATCCTACGTTTTTACAAACAGCATTAGGAACTTTATAATCGACCAAAAGTTCAGTATTATTTCAACTCTTGTCGCGCAACAAGCTGAGCGTCATATCAACCATTCAGAAGTTTCAGCATTCCTAAATCCTGAATCAGCGGACTCTCAGGCAAAATTCAGAGATTTTAGTTACGAGGTAACACATTCATTCCAGTCAGCCTCAGCAGTCCAGCTACACTCCATTTCTGGTGTACTTATTTGGTCAAGCCTACCAAATGCTGACATTGGCAAAAGCCCAGAGGCAGCTGAAGTTGCTGAAACGATCAATACTGGGAAAATTGTCAGGACAAATGCCAGCAGAGAAACAATATCAGAGCTTGGTAAGACTACAATTACTGGTATGTATATGCCTATACTCGGGGCAGGCAACAATGCTGTGGGGGTTGCTGAAGTATATGTTGACACAGACGACATCGCCGTATTCACACAGAGATTACAAACGGTTCTGTGGGTAGGTGCCTTGGTTGCGCTCTTTCTAGTTTTTCTACTTCTTCGCTATGTGCTTCGGGCACAAGACGCAGAGATCATTGCTTCTTCTGCACTACTGGTGGGAGTAATCGAGGAATCCCCCATTGGAATTTTTACTATACTAAAAGATGGCACTATTGAGACCTACAACAGAGCGATAGCTCGCGAGTCAGGCATTCAAGATACAAATAAAATTACCGGGGCCAATATCTTTGATGGCGACTTCTTAAAAAGCACAGAACTTTATAATCTAATCCGAAAGGGGTTACAAGGGAATACGTTTGAAGAAGAGATTGAGACTCCTGCGTCAGAAGATATATCAAAAAAAACCTACCACCACTATTACGGAGTACCGCTTAAAAACAAAGACGGTGAGGTTGAAAGACTCCTTTTAATGTCAGAAGACGTCACCAAACGCAAAGTGCTTGAAAAAGAGGTAGCAGAATACTCACGTGGTATTGAGGGAGAGTATCGAGCTACTCTTGCTGGGCTAGACAAGAGCGCCATTGTATCTATTACAGATAATCTCGGCAACATCACATATGCAAATGAAAAATTTGTTGAAGTTTCTAAGTACTCAAAAGAAGAACTAATTGGGCAAAACCACAGAATCCTGAAGTCTGGGGACCAACCGGAGGAACTCTTTAGTGAGCTATGGTCTAGTATTTCATCTGGAAAAACCTGGCGTGGCGAAATAAAGGACAGAGCCAAAGATGGGAGTTTCTATTGGATAGATAGCACCATTGTGCCTATTCTCGATTATAACGGTGAACCAAAAAATTATGTATCCATACAAATTCTTATAACAGAACGGAAGATGGCGGAGGAGAGACTAAGGACATACATGAGAGAAATGGAAGAATCCAAAATAAAAAGCGAAGCCCTACTAGCAAGCCTAGGTGAAGGAATGATAGCAACTGATAATAATGGACAGATAACTGCTATGAACCAAGCCGCGAAAAGAATACTTGGCTTAGATAGTCGAGATGCGATTGGAAAAAAAATGACAGATGTAATAATTGCAGTAGACGAAAATAATTTTAGGACTGCAGCAGAGCAAATCACCATACCGCCGATTGCTGAGGGTATGCCCGAAACCCAGAACAATAAAATGTATTTTCTAAGAAAAAGCGGTTCTAGTATACCAGTAGCGGTTACTGCTACTCCTGTTATTATAGACGGCTATAACGCTGGCTCAGTAGTCATCTTTCGAGACATCACAGCAGAAAATGAGGTGGAGAAAACGCGTCGTGATCTCCTATCCTTGGCATCACATCAATTAAGGACGCCTCTGTCGGGGACAAAGTGGCTTATAGAAACTCTAAAAAGACGGATTCATGGGCCACTTACAAAAAACCAGGAGGAATATTTGGGAGAACTTTATAAAATCAACGAAAGAATGACAACACTCGTGCACGATATGCTTGGTGTGCTTCGTATGGAGGGAGACATATCAAAATCAAAAAAGGAGGAAGTTTCAATCCATACTATTATTGGTGTCATATTAGAAACACTGGGGGCTACTGCAAAAAACAAAGGGATAGCAATTAGAATGGAGAAAAGTGATGAGTCCTCGCTATTTACTGACCCTCTACTTTTGCGAAGCATTCTTGAAAACCTTATTTCCAATGCTATCAATTACTCTCCAAGTGGTAGCGAGGTTCTCATTAGTGTTACCAGAGATAACAATGATATGGTTTTTGGAATTAAAGACAATGGTATTGGAATTCCTCGTGACGAGCAAAGGCAGATTTTTGAGCGTTTTTACAGAGCATCAAACGCTAAGACATACGACACGCACGGTACTGGTCTCGGTCTATATGTTTCTAATACTCTTGCTAAAAAAATTGGCGCGCGCATTTCTTTTGAGTCGGAGAAAGACAAAGGCTCAACATTCTTTCTTAGTGTTCCAGTAAACGGGACAAATATATTATGAGAAAACGACTACGAGCTCCTTTAGGTTTGTTGATTATTACTGTGGTTAGTACACTTTTCGTGGAGTTTTTCTTTATGCTTTATGATGAGAATATTGCACACTGGTTTAGCCTGTCTGAAAATACGCTTGCGGTTCTCGATGCTGTTTTTATAACAGCATTTATAACTCCATTCATTTATTTCCTAATTATCAAAAGAATAACCAGAGGAGAGGCGGACATACTAAGGCTAAATGAGTCTCTTCTTACTGACAGAAAAGAGACTGAGGAAAACCGTGTCAAGATTACAGCGCTTCTCGCAAGTCTTGGGGAAGGGGTGGTCGCCACAGACAACAATGGCGTGGTTACAATGATAAACCACCACGCGGAGAAGATACTAGGGTGGAGCTCGAACGAGATCATAGGGAAAATTTTTACTGGGGTTGTCCAAGCTACAGATGAAAATGGCAAGCCAACCCCAGCAGACAAAAGGGCAATATCGAGAGTCCTTGTAGGTATACCGAAAAAAAAAGATGTACAACAGTACCAACACCCAATATATGAACACTTATATTATACACAAAAAAATGGAACACAGGTGCCCGTAAAGGTCACCGTGACTCCAATAATATTAAAAAATAAAGTTATAGGCGCAGTAGAAATTTTCTATGACGCTAGCAAAGAAAGACAACTAGAAAAAACACGTGAAGACCTGCTTGCGCTCGCCTCACATCAACTTCGCACACCCCTTTCAGGCACCAAGTGGCTTATAGAAACTCTAATAAATGGTATCCACGGGCCTCTCACTCCTCCACAGAGAGACTACTTGAATGAAATATATAAAATCAACGAAAGAATGACCTCTCTTGTGAGTGATATGCTGGGGGTAATACGAATGGAAAATAGCATAATCCCTATAAATAAAAGTTCTGTGTCTACCGACACAATCATTAAAAATATAATGAAGTCATTTGAGCCGATTGCAAAGGGCAAGTGCATCACCGTCCAAGTAGAAAAAGATGCTGACCACGAAATTGAAACAGATCAAATTATACTTAAGAATATTCTTGACTGCCTAATTTCTAATGCTGTAAATTATTCAAATATTGATGGGTGTGTTTTACTCGGTTTGAAAAAATCTGGAAATGAAATTGTTTTTTCTGTAAAGGATACGGGGATTGGAATCCCTAGGGATGAACAGAAAAAACTTTTTGAGCGATTTTTTAGAGCCTCAAATGCAAAGATTTTTAATACAAAGGGTACTGGGCTTGGCCTTTACATAGCTTCGCTCCTTTCCGAAAGAATTGGTGCTAAACTTTCTTTTGAGTCGGAGGAGGGCAAAGGCTCGACGTTCTATGTGCATATCCCCACACAGGGCTAGCGCTTGCGTCTATGTAGGGCTCGTGTATAATAAACGTATAATTTAATAATAGATATAATATGAACCACGTACTAGTTGTTGAAGATGAGGATTTCTTGGTCCGAGCTTTAAAAGATAACCTTATCTCAGAAGGCCACACGGTTGCTGTCGCAATGGACGGTGAAGCTGTTTTTGATGAGCTTAGAAAAAAGAAACCTAGTATTATATTACTTGACCTACTTTTGCCAAAGAAGAATGGTTTTGATGTGCTGAAGCAAATCAGACAAAGCCCAGAGTGGCAGCTTATTCCTGTTATAATCCTATCCAACCTTGGTGAAGACTCTGAAATAAAGCGTGCTCTTGAACTCGGTGCAAACGACTACTTTGTAAAATCACAACACCCTATTCAGGAGGTAATTGAAAAAGTACGCGAGTACGTAGAGGGTAGAGGCTCGACAAAAATTGGATTGTAAAAATTAGGAATATTTTCACAAAAAAGGCAGAGTAATAATAAGAACTCTGCTTTTTTGTTGTAAATAATAATAGAATAGATGTATAATACATAGAAAGTTATGTTATCCCTAACCAGATCGATCATTGTAAAAATATTATCCATTATATTTATTTTGATGGGTCTTTTGTTATTACAGAATGGAGCACAGGCAGCAGTCCCCTCTTTCCAGGCAAAAGGAACGTTCGCCTCAGGCACTGGAGCATTAACAGTTTCAGTGCCAGCTGGCTATGCAGACAATGATGTTTTTCTGCTCTTCATAGAATCAGCAAATGAAGCAATTACAACACCGACTGGCTGGACGCAAGTAGCCAACTCCCCGCAAAGCACGGGTACGGCCGCATCTTCTGGTGGTGTACGAATTGCCGCTTTTTACAAAGTTGTCTCAGGAGCGCAGGCGTCTGTCTCTGTTGCTGATACAGGCAATCACACGACGGCTATAATTTCTAATTTTCGAGGCGTAGACACAACCTCACCCATTCATATAACTTCGGGAAGAGTAGACGCAAGTGCCACAAGCGCGATAAGCACACCCAGTGTAACAACTACTGTAACAGACACAATGATTGTAAACGTCATCGGTCTAGACAAGGATTTTAATGACACAGACACAATAACTACCCCACCAGTCAACGCAAACTTATCTGGCTTGACAGAGCAACACGATCAAACAGTAAGCTCTGGTGTTGGTGGAGGTATTGCTTTTTTTACTGGAGGAAAGGGGGCGGCAGGAACTGTTGGGGCAACAACAGCTACCGCGGACACATCGACCACGCACGCCTACATAACTATCGCCCTCAAGCCCGCGAACACCGTGCCGACTCTATCGATTTCGCAACCCGATGGAGTGAGTGATACTGTGACTGTTGGAAGCTCATATAACATAACATACTCACTCGCGGATCCAGAGCAGGTAGTTACCTCAGCTTTTTATTATGACACTGATGCAATAGGATTAAACGGTACAGCTATCACTGGCGCCTGCGCGAATGCCACAGAGGGTACAAACTCTACTTGCTTATGGGACACAACAGGCGTTACACCAGGAAGCTACTATGTGTATGGCCTAGCAAGTGACGGCATCGCTCCACAAGTAAGCGTGTATTCGGCTGGAGCAATAACAATCAATCCAGCACCTGTCGTTCCAACTGTCACATCACCTACTGCAACTGGAATCTCCGCAACAGGCGCGACGCTTGGAGCAAATGTTACTTCCCTAGGTATTCCTGCTTCCATATCTGCGCGTGGCGTGTGCTTAGGAACCTCTCCATCACCCACAACAAACTGTCTCGCAGAGGGAGGTACGACCACTGGCGTGTTTACACATTTAAGGACTGGTCTAAGTCAAAATACTTTTTATTATTATCGTGGCTATGCAACAAATAGCACAGGCACAGGATATTCATCAGATGGCACATTTACCACATCATCTGTAACAGGAACTATTTCAGCAAGCACTTCTACTTGCACCATCTCATCTAGCGGAAGTACTTGCAATATTCCATTTACTTGGAGTATCACAAACGCTACTTCTCCAAATTTATACAATAGTACAACTGCAAATACATACTCTAGTTCCACTTCTGGCACTGATGTTTCTTTTCCAATTACCAATGGATTAAACACTATACAAGTAAGAGACGGCGGTACTGCTTTGAATTCAACAACAGTAACTGGTAATTGTACCCCTGGAACAACCTGGAACGGAAGTATATGTGCTGTTGTCTTGACCTACTTTGACATAACAGCATCATCGGGTGCAAACGGTAATGTAACACCAAGCGGAGTAACAAGTGTCTTGCAGGGGTCTTCTCAGTCCTACAGTATCACCCCAAACGGAGGATACGGAGTCGAGACACTTGTTATAGATGGGGCCTCTGTCGCAACATCAACTTCATACATATTCACTAATGTACAAGGAGCGCATACTATCAGCGCGACATTTTCACTTCTTCCGTCGCCGCCAGTGAATTTTTCTATTGTCGCGTCGTCTGGATCAAATGGGTCTGTTTCCCCCGCTGGCACAACTACTGTTGCTCAAGGAGGGTCGCAGGCATATACAATCACGCCAGACAGTGGTTTTACTATTGAGACACTTGTCGTAGACAGCGTAAGTATTGCGACATCAACATCATATACATTTAACAATGTGACAGCCAGCCACACAATAAGTGCAACATTCGCCCTTATCCCCGCTCCACCTGGCTCCTATACGATAATTGCAAACCAAAACCCAAATGGCACAGTGTCACCAAATGGCTCAACATTTGTAACCACAGGAAGCTCTCAGGTATATTCGATTACTCCAAATACAGGCTACACAGTGGGGACACTCATAATCGACAGCTTTTCTGTAGCAACATCCACAACATATACATTTACTAATGTGACAGCAAACCACACAATTGAAGCAACATTCATTGCAATCCCAACCACAGATACACTAGTTGCTGTAGCACGCAGACTAGCAAGCATAATCTTTTCAGGTAAGGCCTTCCCTGGTGGCAGGATATCAATTGTTAGAAAAGAAATTGGCACAGAAGCTACTACAGATATAGGAGACACAACAGACGCAAACGGCTTTTTTAACATAAGATTCACAGACCTTCCAACTGGTACTCATAATTTTGGACTTCTTATCAAAGACCCAGATGGTAGAACATCTCAGACAAAATATTTCCTCTATGATACAAACAGGGGTGACGAAATATTCAAGAGCATAGTAACACCACCAACAATTGATATTTTAAATGGGCAGGTTTCTCGTGGAGGAAGTGTAAAAGTTTTCGGATATGCATCACCTGGGCATACCATTCGTGTCTATTTAAATGATATACTATCAAAGGAGGTCCTCGCGGGGAGAGGTGGTGTTTATTTAGTTAATCTCCCAACAGGTGCTCTAGATTTTGGGCAATACAATGTTAGGGCAAAGCAGATAAATCTTGACGGTGGAATCGAGAGCGACTTCTCCCTTTCAAGAACATTTATAGTTTCAAAGCTTTCAATTGTGAAGGCAGACTTGAGCGGAGACGGTAAGATAGACATCAAAGACTGGAGTATTTTCCTAGCGAGATTTTCATCTAAAAATAACGAGGTGCGGGCAAGTATAGACCTGTCTGGTGATGGAAAGGCCGATATCTCTGATTTCAGTATTTTTATAAAAACTTTAAGAAAAAAATAAATATGTTAAAGATTTCATCATTTTCAATTATATTAGGTATTGCTCTATTTTGCGCCCAGTCAGCAAGCGCTGCAACACTTTTTTTCACGCCAGGAACTGGAGAATTTGGAGTTGATAGAGAAATAACAGTAGATTTTAAAATAGATAGTGATGGCACAGGGATAAATGCGAGTCAGGCGACACTTCGCTATCCAAAAGAAATGCTTGCTGTAAAATCAATTTCCAAGGCTGATTCAGTATTTAATTTTTGGCTGGAAGAGCCATCTTTTTCTAACGAGGAAGGCGTGATTTCTTTTGTTGGAGGTACTCCGTATGGAGTTTCTGGCGCATCGATTCAAGCTCTACAAATTGTTTTTACGACAAAAAGCATCGGTACTGCGGTTGTATCTATTGTAGACGGAGCGGTCACTTCCTCTGACGGAAGCGGTACGAATGTATTGTCAAAAACAAATGACGCAACATTTACAATATCACCTTCTAAAATACCATCTATAGTTACACCTGCTTCGCCTATAATAGTTCTTCCTCCTGTTCAGATAGTACGAAAAACAACACCAGCGGAAGGGCTACCTAAAAATCCGACACTTACTGTGCCTTTATATTCCGACCCCGCTTTATGGTACAACCACTCTGAAGTATTTACTGTATCATGGGTTCTTCCAGCTGATATTTCTGGTATTGCCACAGCCGTAAACAAGCAACCAAATTTTGCGCCAGACAAGAATGAAGGCCTGTTTGACAGTAAAATGTTTGAGCCACTAAAGGACGGCGTCTGGTACTTGCACGTACGATTTAAGAACGATAATGGCTGGGGTCGAGCTACCCACTACAGACTTGGTATAGACACAAAAACTCCACTACCTTTTGAAACTACCATAAACGAGGGTGAGGAGAGCGACAACCCAAAACCAACTTTTTCATTTAAATCAACTGATTCCCTCTCGGGTATCAAAGGGTACGTGGTCAAGATTGATGAAAACAGGCCAGTAATAATCAACTCAAGTGATTTTGATGGCTCATACAAAACAGAGAGTGGGGCTCCGGGTAAACACAATATTATTGTTCAGGCGGTAGACAATGCAGGAAATAGTATCGAAAGCAGTAAACTTGAATACGTGATACTACCCCTAGCCACGCCTAATTTTACTTTTGTAACAGAAAAACTTTTTTCAAATGACTCTAGCGGGCTTTCATTCAAAGGCACCGCAATCCCTTCTACGGAAATACTATTTTCACTTA
>Ga0105164_10002282_pt1 | contig 11884 bp, 8 predicted proteins | sample VDWuncwatermetaG_FD_89674 | JGI IMG/M metagenome (GOLD analysis project Ga0105164, IMG submission 89674) | Wastewater microbial communities from Netherlands to study Microbial Dark Matter (Phase II) - VDW unchlorinated drinking water | ecosystem: Environmental > Aquatic > Freshwater > Drinking...
CAAAGGGATAGCGAAATCACGATCAATGCTGAAACGATCCTGAAAGGCCGCTAGACCCAAACCGCATTTTACGCGAAACTAACTTCGGCTGGTCCCTCGATCCGGCCTGCCTGCCGGCAGGCAGGTCACATCTTTGATTCCGCGTTATCGCGCGGACTGGCCCTTCCCAGCCGGCCAAATTGGAATTGAATGCAAGAAACAAGACACCACATCTTCTGCTGCCGGCGCTGGTCGATGTAATAGCGGAGGTACGCTGAGATAGGATTGGGAGGAGATTCGCGCGCAGGTCGCCTCGCTGAGAAAACTGGTAACCCAGATTCACTGAGGTCCCCGCTTCGGTAAAAACCAAATCCTTCCACAAGCGCGCAAGGAACTTGGTCTCGCAACTCAAAAAGGATTGTCCGGAAATCAAATCCAGAACCCCAGGTTTTCCGCCTTTATGCCTCTGCCGTCATCTTTAGGCTTGTCATAATACCGCCAAATCGCTTAAAATCAGTAGAAACTTGAGTCCTTGCAAGAGACCCCGCTGGGACACTACACGGAGGTGGAAAAACGCTTGTGGGATGTGGAAGATAAGCTAATGGCAAGTTCGAGGCTCAAGTCGTTGATATCTCTAGCATTATAAAATTTTTATATTTTGTAATTTAAATCTTGACACATCTTGAATTCTAGTATAGTCTCGATCCATGCTTAAGCGACGCTATTCTTCTGCTAGTAGGATTGACAGTGTTGTTGACGTTGAAAAACTGAAGTCTGGTCCCCGAACTTGCCTGGAGCGTGACGCTTCGCAGTTTTTTGAGCTCACCTATCTAACGGAAGATCTCCACGGCATGCTTCAGTGCCTTAGCCGGAGATTCGATAGAAGCCAGACTGGCGGCGGAGAATCGCCCGGTCTCATCTTGGCGGAAGGTGTAAAAGGCCAAGGGAAGTCACATGACGTGCTTGTGGCCTATCACCTCTTTGTGAGCCCGGAATGCGCACGCCCTTGGATAGAGGCACGAGGTTACCCGTGGACGCCTCCGAACGATACGGTCGTTTTGATAGAAAAGTTTACCGACCAGTACCTTCCTTTCGACTCTCTGTGGACATACATGGGTCAGAAGCTTGGCGTTTCCTGGTCAGAAAATCATGCTCCGTCCCTTACGGAGTTTCGCTCGGCACTTGCAGACAAGCACATTGTCCTGATTTTCGATGAGCTAGAACGAGGCATCACAAATATTCTTGATCCCGCTCGACGGAGCCAGAACTTGAGCTTTCTTCAAATGCTTTCAGAGGAAGCTAATCGCAATAATCGAGTTACGTTGGTAGCGGCGATTTACAATGGTGCGGTCGAACCCGGTACTACGCTCAAACGAATTCCACGTTTGGAGCTTCGGTTTAGAAAAGCAGAGGATCGCGCCGCGATAGTCCGACATCGCTTGTTTTCCAACGCCGATTCCTATGACCGCAAGGCCGGCGACGACCTTATTCAATCATACCTTAATACTTGGAGGCGGATGGGCGTGCAGGTCAACGAAGCCTACCTCGCGCGTCTGAAGTCTTCATTTCCTTTCTTGCCTGAACTTATTGATCTAATTTTTGAGCGAATGGGTGGAGGCGAAGCTTTTCAGGGTACGCGGGGGGCGCTAGGGCTTCTCGGAGCAATGCTGGATGCATCAGGGCCAGAATCTCGGTTGCTCACAGCGGCCCATTGCAAGTTGACCGATTCTGCATGCGCCGACCGCCTCCAAGATCTAGACCCAGCAGGCACAACCATCGGCTGCGCGACAGGAAATCTCCGTGATCTGAGAAATCAGCCTTACGCCGAGGCAGTTGCGTCGGCTACATTGCTGGCGAGCCTGGTGCCGATGGGGCGAACCCGGGGACTTCCTAAGGAAGAACTCATCCGGCATGTCGCGGAGCCCGGGTGCGATCCGAACCAGTTCGAAGCCACGCTTGAGGCATTTTGTCGATACGGTTCCTATTTTCACAGAGAAGAAGAGCGGTTCTATTTCGATATTGAGGAAAATGAGGAAGCAAAGGTCGAGCTCGAGGCTCTTCGGTCGGGGAGTGATGAATCTGCGCGACAGCAGATCAGCGAAGTCTGGCTTAAGGAACTATTTAAGGATTCGCAGCAAGCCGTGATTCATAATGACCTTGAGACGACCCGTGGGGCCTTAACCAACATGTCGAAAAAAGGTCCGCGTTTCGTTCTCGCCTCGCGCCGGCTTTCAAATCCAGAACGGCACGCTCTTTACAAGGGGGCTGAGTACCGCAATCAGATCGTCTTACTTGAACCACGGGAAGACCAGGCGAATTACATGGCAAATTCCGATCTGCTGTCTGCGGCAAAACGTTATGCCGCCGCTGATAATCTTGCCGGAACAGCCCGCACGGCTGAGCGCAGGGACCGTTACGTAAAAATTTCCGTCCGTGAGCGGAAGCTACTTCTCGATACGCTCAGGCAAGGAGGCTTGGTTTATATCAGAGTCGAGCGATGGGACGAAACTGTGGGAGGGAGCACATTCGAGATCGAACCACTTGGACAAGCGTCGACCCGCGAAGACGTAGTCACCCTTATCCGCACACAAATTTATCCTCAAACTTATTTTGCTGAGCACCTGCGGGATCGACTAACGACCTTCATAGGGCAATCTGTAGAGCAGGTGGACCGGCTCTATCGGACCACGCTCGGATTTCCGGTTCCGCTGAAGGAAGATATGGTCGCGGGCGCAATTCGGCTACTAGTCGAAGATGGAGACGCCCGCCCGCTGGGTTTGCATGGACCACGAGGGCGTGACTTTTGTGGGAAGTTCGTGGACCTGACGCCCTCAGAATTGGATAAAGCTCTTCTGGGTCAGCCCTGGCCTCAAGCCAGCACACCGCCGCCTCTTTCGAGGCCGGCAACGATTCCTTCGCCAGAGCCGAACGGAAGCGAACCAGCAATTCCTGTGCCGTCAACGCCGTCAGTACCTACCGGAGTTGAAACTGATGAGCTGGGAACGCCGTCCTCTCGCTCTCTCGGGGAATTGCGGCAACAGATCGCTGCACGACTTGGCGATGTTGAGAACGCTGGCATCCAGCAGGTCAGATTCCGAATCCTGGCGAATGCTCAGGATGTCGACTTGTCGGGTTTCAGTTCAGGAGTGCGGGGTGGCCTTAGCGGGAGAGGTAGTCTGGATGTTCAAATTGAGGTGACCTGTCCCGGTCCAATGACCAAAGCTGAAGTCGAAGCGAAATGCGAGCAACTACCTCAGTTACCGCAGGGTGTCTATTCGGCCCGACTCTGGATTCTGCGCAAGCGAGGCGGAGACGTATGAGCCCGCGAAGTGACACACTGAACCGCACGATCCTGGATGAGCTGACTCAGCCGGGATTCCGGCTCCCTCGCCTGATGAACTGGCTGATGACGGAAGTGTGGACGATGGATCGATACCGGTCCGTCGGCGGCAAGCCTGCCGATTACTTGCTTGAGGGAGAAGCGCTCGTCCATCATCGCGAGACGCTACTCACACTTGCAGCCGAGTCCCTCTACGATGAGCTTGCCGCAACCCCGCAAACGAATCGCAGCATCCGAGCCTTTTTGGATCAATACCCCGGCGCGTCGGTCGTAATTCTGGATGGGTGTTCCATCCGCGAACTTCCCCGATTGGTAGAGTTAGCTGCCGCGTCAGGACGGCCGATACTGGAGCAAGACTACGGATTCGCCGCGGTCCCGAGCGAAACGGAAATGTTTATCGCTCAACGAATGGGGCTCGGGCTTCCAGCGATTTCCCCTTCGGATCTCCCCGGTCGGCGTGAACTCCGCGAACAGGACATCCGAGCTTACTGGTTCAGGCAGCCCACCGAGCAGATCAGGATTGAAGAAGGGCCGGAGGCGTTGCTGCTATGGATGCGGTTCCCCGACATGCGATTCATGGATACGCATGCAGCCAGTGCGGCGTTGTTCGATTCCATCTGGGACATGTTGGAGACCGTCTGGATGGGCACGGTTCAAAAAGTGCCGCAGTCACGTCCGGTGCTCGTTACCAGCGACCACGGTTATATATTTCTCGGTCCAGGTCTCAGTGAGCCAAGGCTGAATGGTATCGATCGACCTCTGGAAGGTAAGCGCTACCGTGAGTTTTCCCCATCAGAAGAATTGCCTCCAAGAAAACCTGGCTTATGGATTGACTCTGCGCGCCGCTTGGCAGTGATAGCGGGCCGCGTGCATAACCGTCCGCAGGCTCCGTCTCCGAGCAACTCTCTCTATCGACATGGTGGGCTCAGTCTTATGGAAATGTTAACCCCGTGGTTAGTACTCGGTCCAAAGGAGTAATTTTATGAAGCAGAAAATCGGCACCCTTATTGAAGAAGATATCATGCGGCTGGCCAAGCGGCGGGCCGCTGAAGAGGGACGACCACTTAGCGATTTGATTCAGAACGCCCTTGTGCAATATCTCCGAAAAGAAGCGGCGACGCCCAAAGAACGGAAGATGGCATATCACCTGTTTTGCGAACGACCGATGAAAATACCCCCTGAGCAACTTCGCCATGTCCTCGAAGAAGATATGTGGAACCTATGAACCTGGACGATATCCCCAGGGGAAGCCTTTGTGTGCTCGACACCAATATTCTGATCTACGCGGAACAAGGGGCGTCCCTGCAAGCTCAGCGTCTCCTGCGCCGCATTGAAGAACACGACGTGACGGGAGTATTGCCCCAACCCGTGTGGCAGGAAACCATGCACCGGTTGATGGTCACGGAAGCGATCATGCTAGGACACATCCGCGGCGCGAATCCAGCTCGGCAGCTCGCGGGGAAACCGGAAGTGGTGAAAGGTCTGACGATGTACCGAGATAAGGTCAGGGCGCTGGCAACCATTGGTTTGGGGTTTGAGCCCTGTCAGGAGACCGATCTTCTTGCCAAAGCCCTTGAGTTCCAGGAACGCTACGGTTTGCTGACGAACGACTCCTTGATCGCGGCGGTTGCTCTCCGTTTGGAGGCTGATGCGTTAGTCTCGGCTGACGCTCGTTTCGGAGATATCAAGGAGATCAGAGTCTACGCGCCTTCAGACGTGAAGCGCCCTTCATGATCATGAACACCCAGTTACCGCCTACTGCCCAGCCAGCCGACTCTGCAATGTTGTCGTTAGAAAGCAAAGGTAATGGGATGCAGGGGAAACGCGCGATCGAAGTCGGTTTCCCCATTGTCGAGATCAATCGCCTGGCCGTCCCCGAGCGTAACTCGTTCAAGCCAATCTACCAGATGCACAAGTGGTTTGCCCGTCGAGCTTCCTGTGTGTTCCGCGCCATTCTTCTGGGAACGCTCAAACCAGCAGTCCAACCGGACGGCACGCCGACCGACCTGATGGCAGAGTTTTATAAGGACCACTCCGATGATCCAGACACCAACGACAAGGTCATTCTCGATCCCTTCATGGGCGGAGGGACCACAGTTGTCGAGGCACTCCGACTCGGTTGCCGCGTCATCGGCATTGACCTCAACCCAGTTGCCTGGTTCATCGTCAAGACAGAAATCGAGCCCGTAGATCTGGACGCACTCAACACAGCCTTTGATCGCCTGGCTGCTCGACCGGTGGACTGGAACGGCGGGCGACCACTTAAAGAGACCCTCCTCAGTTTGTACAAGACAGATGTCGCCGACGGTCTTGAAGCCGACGTTATCTATACCTTCTGGGTCAAATCGGCCATCTGCACCGACCCGAACTGTCGCCGGGAGGTGCCGCTATTCAAAGATTATATTATCGCGCAGAAAGCGCCCAAGATCCGGTATCATCGCGATGCGATCTGTCCGGCTTGCCGGAAGACATTCGATTGGGAAGTCGAACTTGCCTCGCTCATCGCTGAGCCGGCTCTGATGGTCAACTCCCCACGCGGTAGCGGAGGCGAGGGACGACCCTCGACACTCTGGAGCTATGCTCCCGAGCCGCCAAAGCCGTGTGGTCGCGGAGGTATATGGCAGACTGATGTGCCTTGCCCTCATTGCCAACAACGCGTCCGGATGCAGGTGCCGAGCGCGACGAAGCATAAGAAGAGTATTGCTCTTACTGTCCTATTATGCCCGGCGTGTGAGGCCGTCTGGCAGTGGCGGGGTCTGCTGCCTGACGGAGAGGTTCATTGCCCGAGTTGCCAGCATTCCTATGACCCGTGCAAAGGCAATGTCGTGGAAGAGAGTTCTGAGAGCAAGAAGACAATGTTTCAATGCCGCTGCGGGCAGAAAGATCAGGTTATCGCCAGCATTCGTACTTTACCTCAGGATCAGCGGCTTCCAATCCGGCCATATGCCATTCAGGCGTACTTGCCACTTGTATCGCATGACGAGCTAGACCGCGAGCAAAACCAGCAAACCTTTTTTGAGGATGGCAAAATTGACGACTCAGAAACTAAAGACATACGGATACAAAGTCATAAGTTAGTCAAAGCTGCCGGGTTCTTGGTTCCCAAGAATGGTAAATTTTACAAGCGCTTTACCGTTTCCGACATGCGACGCGTACAGCAAGCGGAGGCTCTCTGGGAAAGGAATAAAGACAGTCTGCCCTATCCCAGGAGTGAGGTTCCGGTCGGCGATAAGACGAAGTCCGGTCTTCTGGCTCATCACTATAACTATTGGCATGAGATGTTCGCCGCCCGTCAACTTCTCGCGCTCAGTACGCTCTTACAAGGAATCATCACGGAAGAAGGTCAGACGCTCAAAGAAATGCTGTTGTGCGCATTTTCAAACACGTTGGAAGGAAACAATCTTTTCGTTCGGAATATTCCCTCCAGACGAACACCCGGCGGTACGGCGCCAGCTGGGGTGTTTGCTCGTCACGATTTTCAACCAAAGGCGACCGCCTGCGAACAAAATGTGTGGGGAACGGTATCAGGGAACAATACCTTTGTTGCTCGAAAACAGTTGCTGAACGAAGGTCTGAAGTTTCGCAATGATTGGTCAGAGGATGGAAAGAATATCATCGATCCGATGCCTTCTAGACCGAACGTAACGCTGGTAGCGTGCGGGGCAGACGAAGGACTCAACCAATATGGTTCAGGCGTAAGCCACGTCGTGACTGACCCGCCGTACGTTGGCAACGTAAATTATGCGGAACTGTCGGACTTCTTTTACACGTGGCTTAGGTTAGCCCTCAAGGGAAATTGCCGAGAATTCGCACCTGAGTATTCGCCGAAAGCTGACGAGATTGTAGAGAACGCAACGCGAGGAAAGAATAGACACGATTTCTACGCGAAACTATCGGCGGTATTCGATCGAATTCATTCCGGACTTCCAGATGATAATCTTCTCGTATTCACTTTCCATCATACAGACCGGAAAGGAACGGTTTGGGAGGGACTTCTCCAATCGCTATGTGACACTGGCTTTGAGATCGTGGCCATCTACCCCATCCATGCTGAACGGGAGGCGTCTCTTCATCTAATGGATAAAGAGAACGTGTCCTACGATCTTATTCACGTATGCCGTAAGCGTCGTGAAGACCCCCGTCAGCGGTCGTGGGCCGGTATCCGGCTAGATGTCAGGCGACAGGCGCGGGAGGAATTACAGGCGATTGAGAGAGGTCGATACGGGAAGGAACCGTTGTCGGAACCAGATGTGCGGCTGGTCTGCATAGGGAAATGTTTGGAACTTTATAGCGCCCACTACGGGAAGGTTTTAGACCATGAATATAAACCGCTCCCGCTGCATAAGGCGCTTCAAGATATTTCGGCAATCGTGGACCAATTAGTAATCAAAGATCGGGCGTTGCCTCCAGAGCTCGAAGCTGTGGACGCGCTTTCTTATGTGTGGCTCAAAGTCCTGTCTCCCATTAGGAGTGAGATCACTATGGACGCAGTTAGCAAGAGTGTCCGCGCCATGCAGGTTTCAGTCGACGATCTTAGAGAGGCGGGACTCGTTGTGCGTGGGCGGACTGGACGCGGGCGCACGTATGAGGTGAAGCAGCCTTCCCAACGGTTGGGAGACTTGCTGCAACATTATCGGCCCGGGCTGAAGCTTCGGAGCCCGCAGGCGGAGTTGTTCACCTCGGAGGGCGAAGCCATCTTCTACGATATCCCGCTGGTGGACCTGATGCACCTGGTTCTCGGTCTGGCCGCTGCCGGAGAGTCTGTCGTGCCCTGGCTTGAGCGTTTCGCGGGCCTGCGCCGTCAACTCCGAGCGGCACTTCGGTTCGTGCGTGACATCCGAGCCGACTGGAGGGAACCGATTGATCGGGTCTTAGCCCTGATCGATGGCGCCCCGTTGCTTCGGGAGATGGAAGTCTGATGCCTGGATACCGGCTCATCGAAGAACGTATGCTGAAGCCTTTTAATCCGGATGGGAGCGAGCCGCATCCCAACCGCAAGGGCTTTTTGGATTACATGCGCGAGCTTCGCCAGGACCCGTTTCCGTTCCCACGCGGTTACAAAATGCGAATCGAGGGATTGGAGGACGTGCTGTTAGCGGCGGGCGCTCAACTCACGGACGTAGAAGGCTTAATCCACCGCACTCTGGTTGACCGAGCAAACGAGCTTAATTCCGTTATGGGAATAGATGTCCAGGTGATCTTCCCCGACAAGCTACAGAAGTCCGATGATTTCTGGGTGGAAGCTGGGATTAGTAAACGTTTAAGTTTGCGGCGAATCTTCGGCACACCAATCCGACGGCAGGGTCCAAACGGGACAGAATTCTTTTTTGTGGGGTTCAATCTGACATGAGCAAACAGGCAAGAGCGTATCAGTTCAGGACGTCGATCACATCTAATGATAAAGTGCGGGTCCCCTCTCATCCAGAGCTTGGAATCGGTGAAGTATTGCGCGTCGCCGAGACCGCTGGATTCTATCAAGCCGACGTGGTCTTTGACACGCCGACCGGTCGTAGGTTAGAGGCCTTTCCGGTTGAGTTGCTGGAGAAAACGGGGGATCTGTGGCAGCGGCTGGTGGAGAAAGCCTTCGACGACCCCACGGCGTACCGAGTGAAACAGATCGCGATCGACCTCGCGCATTCAAATTCGGGCGGGGAACTTTCGGCCAGTCGGGTGAACTTACTTCCGCATCAGATTCTGCTTGTCCACGATTTGGTCGAGATGGCTGAGCGACGCATGCTGATTGCCGACGAAGTCGGTTTGGGGAAAACGATCGAGACCGGCATGCTCCTTCGAGAATTGAATGCTCGTGGCGAAGCGGACCGGGTCCTTATCGTTACGCCTGCGGGCTTGGTCAAGAATTGGCAAAACGAGTTGCGGGAGTGCTTTCGGCTCCATTGTTCGATTCTCGGCCATGATTTTAACGATTATGGGACGGCGTCGTGGGAAACGCATCCGTGGGTTATCGCCTCGATTGACACCCTCAAGCAGCCGCGCAGAATCCAGCGGCTTCTCGGGGCGCCAAGGTGGGATTTAATTGTTTTCGATGAGGCGCATCATTTGTCGAGAACTCGCAACGGGAAAAAAACCACCACGACACAGAACTATAAATTAGCGGAGGCATTGCGAAACCATACACGGGATCTATTGTTCCTGTCAGCCACTCCCCATCAGGGTAATCCATTTCAGTTCTGGTCTTTAGTCCAATTGCTTAACGATCAGCTCTTCACGAGCCCGGAAGAATTGGGTGATCACCGGGGTATGCTGGCGCGCGTCATGATTCGACGCACCAAGCGTGAAGTGACTGATGCCAACGGCAATCCTATTTTCCGTCGCCGCCAGGTCCACACAGAGCGCTTTCCGCTGGCTCCGCGCGAACGTGAATTCTACGATCGGTTGAGTGAATACCTGCGGGAAGGGTACAACGTCGCGGGCATCAATCAATCCAGGACGACCCGTCAACAACGGGCCATCGGCTTTGTCATGGCCACTTTCCAAAAGATCATGTCGTCCAGCCCTCGCGCCATTCGCCAGGCGCTCCGGCGACGCCTTCTCGTCCTGCTGGCTCGGAAGCAACTGTCGCTCGAAGCCAAACGGCGTTCAGGCGCGGCTAACAGTGAGGCAATTCTCAAGCTTCAAGACGAGATGTTGCAAGTAGCGCGAGCGCTTCTCGGTGAGCAGACAAGCGATAACATGGAAGCAGAAGCCTATGTCCTACGGGTTCGCCGCCGACTGCTGAAACGGATGGAGGAGGACTACGAAACTACTTCGTGGTCGCTTGATGGAGACGAGGAAGCCGAAGAAGGCGTTTTCGCCGAGGCCGACATCCCACAAGAAATCGAAAAGGTTCGGGAGCTGATTGAATTAGTTCCAAGGGGAACCGATCGGCGCTTCGATACGCTAATGGGGGCCATCAGCGAACTTTGCCGCCAAAATCCTGAGGAGCGGTTTGTCGTCTTCACTCAATACCGTGACACGCTCGAATTCCTATCGGAGGAGTTAGGTAGAATCTACGGGTCGCACCGCATGGCACGCATTGTTGGCGGTCCACTCGAAGATAAGATCGCAGCCATAGAATCATTTTGGGCTTCGGATGGCGCGCGATTCCTGATAAGCACGTCAGCCGGTGGGGAAGGTATCAATCTTCAAATCGGCCATATCGTTTTCAACTACGACCTTCCCTGGAACCCTATGGCCGTCGAGCAACGAATTGGCCGGATTCACCGCTATGGCCAGGAAGAAACAGTACAGGTATACAACTTGCTGGCTCAGGATACGGTCGAAGAACAAATCTACGGTCTGTTAGATCAAAAGCTCCTGGAGATCGCGCGGTCCATCGGCAAGACGGACCCGCAAGGAAAGCCGATGGAGGACTTTCGGAGCGATATCCTCGGTTACCTGGGGAGCCGCCCGGACTATCAGGATCTGTACAAGCGAGCCCTGGTAGACCGTGATTATCGCCGCACAGACGCGGAGCTCCAACGAATGATCCAGGAGGCGCTCCGCGCGCGTGAAGCACTGGATAGCTTGGCCCAAGACCTGGGCCATTTCAATCTTGAGCATTATCGAAAGTTGGAAGGACGCTATTCTCTGTCTGAGCTTGGAGAATGGGTCAGAGCGGCAATTCTGAAACTCGGCGGAGGAGCTATTCCAACAGGCGAATTTTGGAGCTTCATTTGTCCGGAAGCCTTGCAGCGGAAGCATCGGCTCTTACCCCGGTATGAAAAGATTTGTTTCGACCGAGACGTTGCACTCCGCAACCGCGGATGCGAGCTCGGAGGCGTCGGACACCCGCTTGTGGACGCTCTATTGGAAGAAACTCGATCTGCAGCCTTGGCTGGTGAAGTCGCCGATCTCGGCGCAGGTGGTGTGTTTGCTCGCTACCTCGTTCGCCGCCGAGACGAACGCGGCCTCATTCAGAGTCGGGTAATCACCCTCCTGTACCAGTCCTCTACAGGGGAGGTCCGGACAGTGCAGCACTTCCCGAACGACGAGAGGGAAAAGGCAGGTAACGGAGTGGTTGATCTTAGTCAGCCTCGCGCTGCGCTTGAGAGTGCATTGGAAGCTGAAATCAATAACTGGCTGCCAAGCCGGCAATCACGAATCGGCCTGAATATCTCCTTAGTTGGACTGCATCAGTGATCGCGAGGGAACTCCCTATTTCTAACAAACGTGAAAAACTACATAAGGCAGACGAGGGTCATTGCTCGACTTTGCACATTGCTATGGTCTTTTGCCCTCGTTCATTAGGCGGGAACAAGATAAGTCATCATTGGACAGGCCTGCCTGTGCGATCACGCAGACAGGCAAGCAGTGGCAAAGGGATTCAAAGACTTTGAATGAAAATTCACGGGGTCGGGTCTTGCATTACGACGATGTGTGATTGCAAGACCGGTTCCCGTCTCCCACACGTTCTCACGCTCGTTATACGCGAGCTGGTGAGGCTCTACTACACGTGTCCCGCCATCGTAATAGAACTGGAGCAAACGACGTTCTCGGATCGCTTGGCATATGGCGTCTCTATTGCTCATTTGCATTCCTCCTATTCTGCCTGGCGAGCGCTTAGGA
>Ga0105164_10002283_pt1 | contig 11881 bp, 12 predicted proteins | sample VDWuncwatermetaG_FD_89674 | JGI IMG/M metagenome (GOLD analysis project Ga0105164, IMG submission 89674) | Wastewater microbial communities from Netherlands to study Microbial Dark Matter (Phase II) - VDW unchlorinated drinking water | ecosystem: Environmental > Aquatic > Freshwater > Drinking...
ATAAAAACCCCCCGGGACAAATACTCCCGAGAGGCCCTTAAAATCCTATTGGATTCGATTTCTCTACCTATGATGAAATGCCAGAGGCAAGTCTACCATCCCCGCAAGATAAATCAACCCTATTTTTCTACACCCTTTTCCCCGGGCCAAAGACATGGCAGGAGACCCCGTGGCCGTCGGCAAACTCCAGTTTGGGCTCCTCCTTGTCGCAGATATCCTCGCGGTAGCGGCAGCGCGGGTGAAAGCTGCAGGAGCTGGTAACTCTCACCCCTCCGGCTCTCCTCCTGGAACCTTCAGCTTATTCTCTACCCAAGCACGCAATGAACGGATCATAGACCGGTCTCTCTGGCGATCCAAGGTCACTTGGGCAGAAATACCCTCATAACGAAAAAGGGTTCCATAGGGAGTCAATGTATCGAGGTCTAACAGAGACTGTGGAAGAGGGTGGCCGGCATCCTCCAAAAGGTCCATCAGTGCTCTCACATCATGGGTTTTACGAAACCGTATGCCTAAGTCCGAGAGCAACGCTTTAAGGAGCTTTTCCGCTGCCTGCTGACAGTGGAACCCAATGATCTCATCGCTAATTCGGGGAGAAGAAAGAACCTCGTCGAGGAGAGCCTCATCCTCGGCAGCCTTTTTGAGGAAAAGAAGCGCCTGCTCACGGCGCTTCATAGAGTACCTTTCCCTCTATGGCAGCTTCGTAGAGCACATTGCCCGGTGTGTCTGACCAGTAGCGAAAGGAGTCCTCACTGACCACGAGGATATCAACCGGGACGCGCAAGGCGCTCAGCAACCGCCTGAGGCGCACCATCTCAGCGATGGCATCAGAAACCGATGTCTCCACAACAAGGAGATCCACGTCACTCTCTTCGCCGGCCTCGCCCCGCGCATGAGACCCAAACAGGATGATACTTTTAGGCGTAGCAGCTTGGCTCAGCAATTTGACTGCCTCAGCAATCGCTTCCTCGCGGGTCATGACAGCCTCCGGGAAGACTTCATTATAACCAATACCTGCTGCGAAATTCTAGACCCTTGGATCAACGCTCAAACCCTTTTTCCCGGGCCGAAGACATGGCAGGAGACCCCGTGGCCGTCGGCAAACTCCAGTTTGGGCTCCTCCTTGTCGCAGATATCCTCGCGGTAGCGGCAGCGCGGGTGGAAGCTGCAGCCAGAAGGAGGATGGACAGGGCTCGGCACGTCGCCTTCAAGGATTATCCTCTCCTTCTTGCGATTCGGGTCCGGGATAGGAACGGCGGAGAGGAGCGCCCGGGTATAAGGATGCTTGGCCTCCTGGTAGATCTTGCCGCCGGGGGCGATCTCCACGATCTTGCCCAGATACATGATCGCTACCCGGTGGCTGATATGCTCCACCACCCTGAGGTCGTGAGAAATGAAAAAATAGGTGAGGTGCATCTTCTCCTGGAGTTCCTGGAGGAGATTGATGATCTGGGCTTGAATCGAGACGTCCAGCGAGGAGACCGGCTCGTCGGCCACGATGAATCTCGGATTCACGGCCAACGCCCGGGCGATGCCGATCCTCTGCCGCTGGCCGCCGCTGAACTCATGAGGATAGCGATCGTAGTGATCTTCTCTAAGCCCCACCTGATTTAACAGCTCCATGACCCGCTCCCGCTTCTTTTTTCCAGCGGCCAGTTTATGAATTTCCAATCCCTCGCCCACGATTTCTCCCACCCGCATGCGCGGATTAAGAGAGGCATAAGGGTCCTGAAAGATGATTTGCATCTCCCTGCGCACGTCGCGGAGCTCGCGCTGCGACAGCGACAGGAGATTTTTTCCTCGGAAGTAGACCTCGCCCTCCGTAGGTTCGATGAGCCTCAGGATAGTTCGGCCCAGAGTGGATTTTCCGCAGCCGGATTCTCCCACCAATCCCAGGGTCTCCCCCTCCTCGACTGTCAGGCTAACCCCGTCGACGGCCTTGACCTCCCCCTCGCGGTGAGAGAAAAGCCCTCCCCCCACGGGAAAATATTTTTTTAAATTCCGAACCTCCAGCAGGTTCATAAAATCCCGCATCTCGTGTTCGTGGTTCGTGCTCGTGTTCGTAATCTGAGGAAAGAGTCTCGATCACGAGAAACGAGCACGACCACGTTTGTTACGCGAAGTAGCACGACACCCAGTGGTCCTTCTCTTTTTCCACCAGCTGCGGCTCCGCCTCGGCGCAGATTCCCGCGGCCTTAGGGCAACGATCCCGGAAACGGCAGCCGCTGGGCAATTCGAGAGGGCTGGGAACCATGCCCGGTATCGCCATCAACCTCTTTTTCTTATGTCCGCCGGCGCCCGGCAGAGAATTCAAAAGCCCCACGGTGTAAGGATGCAGAGGACGATTGAAGATCGCCTTGGCCCCGGTCCGCTCCACGATCTTACCCGCGTACATGATCGCCACTTCGTCCGCCTGCTCCGCCACCACACCCAAGTCATGCGTGATGAGCAAGAGGGACATACCGAGCTTTTCCTTGAGCTCTCCCATCAATTCCAGGATCTGGGCCTGAATGGTCACATCCAATGCTGTAGTCGGCTCATCGGCGATTAACAAGCTCGGGTTGCATGATAGGGCCATAGCGATCATCACCCTTTGACGCATCCCGCCGCTCAGCTGGTGCGGGTAGTCGTCAATCCTGGACTCCGGGTCGGCGATTTTTACCAACCGCAGCATCTCAACGGTTTTTTCCCTGGTCTCTTTTTTGCCCAATCCTTGATGCAGGCGAATGGCCTCTCCGATTTGGTTGCCGATGGTAAAAACGGGATTGAGAGAGGTCATCGGTTCCTGGAAAATCATCGAGATCTCGTTGCCGCGAATCTTGCGCATGGATTCGCCGTTGAGTTTCAAAAGATCGCGGCCGCGGTAGAAGATCTCTCCTCCCACCACCCTGCCCGGAGGCGACGGAATCAGACGCAGGATGGAAAGCGCGGTGACGCTCTTGCCGCAGCCCGACTCACCCACCAGGCCCAGGGTCTTCCCCTCTTCGATCTCAAGGCTCACTCCGTCCACGGCCTTCACCTCGCCGTCCGGAGTGAAAAAAGAGCTGCGGAGATCTTTAACGCGAATCAACTCGGCCATCATTCAGCTCCCCAGATCTAGCCTCCATATTTGATCCTTCCAGCCACGTCAAGCCCTTTTAACGCGAACCTCGAAGCCTCGGGTCCAGGGCATCGCGCAGCCCCTCGCCTAAGAGGTTATAGGACAAAACCGTTATCAGGATGGCCAGACCGGGAAACAAAGAGAGCCACCAGGCGATCTGGATATTGTCCTTGCCCGAGGTCAGGATATTGCCCCAGCTCGGCGTGGGGGGTTGAACGCCTATGCCCAGGAAGCTCAGCGCCGACTCCGTCAGGATAGCCCCGGCGATACCCAAGATCGCTGCGACCATGACCGGCGTCAGGCTATTGGGCAAGATGTGACGCATGATGATGCGCCGATTTCCAACACCCAGGGCGCGCGCCGACTGAACAAAATCTCTCTCTTTAAGACTTAAAAACTCCGCCCGAACCAGGCGGCAGACCCCCATCCAGCCGGTCAGACCGATGATCGCCATGATAGTCCCGATATTCGGTTCTAAAAACGCGATCACTGCCAAAATCAGGAAGAATGTAGGGAAACAGAGCATCACGTCGACAAAACGCATGATCAGAGCATCCACCCAGCCTCCGTAGTAACCGGCGACGGAACCGAGCGAGGTGCCAATCACGATAGCGATTCCCACGGAAACAAACCCCACCCACAAGGAGATCCGCGCGCCATAGATCGCGCGGCTGAAGACATCGCGCCCAAGCTCGTCGGTGCCGAAGGGATGTCTCAGACTGGGAGCCTGTAAGACCGCGTCCGCATCGATGCTATAGGGATCGTGGATGGGAAGAATCGACGCAGCAAGGGCGACGATAAAGAGCAGAAGCACCACAACCCCGCCGAAAAGGGTCAAGGGATTTTGCCTTACAGCGCGCCAGAAATGGCTTTGCATCATCCCCTGCCTCCTTTGCGGATGCGCGGATCCACCAAGGCATAGGAGATGTCGGCGAGCAGATTCCCCAGCAGCGTCAAGAAAGCGCCTATGGTGAGAATCCCCATGACCAGAGGATAGTCCCGGCTCATGACGCCGGTATAAAAGAGCCTGCCCATACCGGGAATGGCGAAGATCTGCTCGAAGATCACGGAGCCCCCGATCAGGCCGGGAACCGACAGCCCCAGGACGGTGACTACCGGGAGGAGCGCATTTCGCAGCGCATGTTTATAGACCACCTCCCTCTCGGAGAGCCCCTTGGAGCGGGCCGCCGTGATGTATTCCTGGCGCATCACTTCGAGCATGCTCCCCCGCATATAGCGGGAGAGACCCGCAAGCCCACCAAAGGCTGAAAGCAAAACCGGGAGAATCAGATGGGAGGAGGTATCCCAAAGCTTTCCCGCCAGAGAGAGTCTCGCGTAGTCCAGCGATTTAATGCCGGAGATGGGAAGCCACTCCAGTTGAACGGAAAAGAGGATGAGGAGCAGCAGCGCCAGCCAAAAAGTGGGGACGGCAAAGCCGACATAGACAAAGATCGTTAGAGATTTATCGAAAGCCGAGTAGGGGTGAGAGGCGGAGTAGGCGCCGATAGGAATCGCCACGATCAAAATCAGCAAAAGGGATAGCGCCTCGATTAAAATAGTGATCGGAAGGGCCTCTTTGATTTTGTCCAGCACCGGCCGTCGATCGGCTGAAAACGAAACGCCGAAATCCAGAGAGACAAAACGGCCTAACCACCGAAGGTAGCGCTCATGCAAGGGTTTATCCAGGCCGTAATAGCTGATCAGCCTTTCCTTTGCCTCCGCGGTCATCTTGGGATTGAGGTCGGCCAGCACGTCGACGGGACTGCCGGGGGCCAGATGGATCACCGCGAAGGAGATTAACGTGATCCCGAAAAAAAGCGGGATCAAGGTGAGAATTCTGCGAATCAAATAGCTCGCCATATCATCGTTTGCGTGATTCGTGTTCGTGGTTCGTAACGAGCACGAAACCCGAACACGAGCAACGATCCCTACGGGGCCAGCGCCAGCCGCTCATACCTTTGCAACCCCTGCGGCGCAAACCACCGGTGGAAATTGTAGCTGATCCCAAGAGGCGACGGCTCAATACCATAGACCCTGGAATGGACGATGGGCAGAGCCTCAGGCACGTAGAGAAACGTGTAGGGCTGCTCTTCCGCCAGAATCTCCTGAAGCCGGAAGTAGATAGCCCTGCGTTTCTCCTGGTCGAAGGTGCGCCGCCCCTTTTCCAGCAGCTCGTCAACCTCGCGATTTTTAAAAGAGATAAAATTCAACTCCTTCTTCCCTGTCTTGCTCGAATGCCAGATATCGAACTGGTCCGGCTCAAAGCCGGTCGTCCAGCCGAGAATCGTGGCCTCGAAGTCCTTCTTATCGATAAACTCGTTGATGAACGCGGACCACTCGATCACGCGGATTTTCATTCTGATGCCGATTTTCTTGAGCCTCTCCTGAATCACCACTGCCGTCCTTTGCCGCACGGGGTTTCCCTCGTTCGTTATCACGGTAAACTCGAAAGGCTGCCCATCCTTATCCAATATGCCGTCTCCGTTCCGGTCCTCCCACCCCGCTTCTTTGAGCAGGGCGAGCGCCTTAGCGGGATCGTAGGGATATTTTCTCACGCCGGGGTTATAGAACCAGAGCCCCGGCTTATAGGGTCCGGTTGCCGGCGCTCCCAGCCCGAGAAGAACCACCTTGACGATCTCCTCCTTATCAATGGCGTAAGAGATCGCCTGGCGAACCCTTTGATCTTTAAATTTGGGCTCCAGGAGGTTATATCCGAGATAGGTGTAGGCGTTCGCCAGGTAACGGTACTTGCGAAAGTTCCGCTGAAAAAAACGATCATCGGTCTGCCGTGAGTATTGAATGGGAGTCAAATTCATAAGGTCCAGGCCGCCGGCCTTCAGCTCCAGAAACATAGTGGCCAAGTCCGGGATCACGCGGATCACGTAGCGGTCAAGATAGGCGCGCCCTTCGAAGTAATCGGGGTTGGCTTCGAGGACGACCCGGTCCCGGCTGATCCACTCGCGAAAGCGGTAGGGTCCGGTGCCTATGGGCTTTCGTCCCAGCTCGCTCTTGGCGATATCCTTTCCCTCGATGAGATGTTTCGGCAAAACCACCAGGTTTCCCCAACTGGTCAACGCCGGGGCAAAGGGCTTCTCGTAGGTGACGCGGAAGGTATAGTCGTCGAGGGCCTCCGCCTTTTTTACCTGGCGGAAGTCTTCGGCATACGCCGTCGGGGTATTCGGGTTGGTAATGGTTTGAAAACCGAAGAGAACGTCTTTGGCCGTAAAGGGATAACCATCCTGCCACTTCACGCCACGGCGCAACTTGAAAGTTATCTGCAGCCCATCCCCGCTCACCTCCCAGGACTCGGCCAGGTCGCCCACCAGGTTGACGTCTTTATCGTACTTCACCAGCCCGTTGAAAATCAGGCCGGCGATATCGTGGGAGGCGCTATCCGAGGAAAGCATGGGAATCAGGTTGGTTGCCTCGCCGATGGAGCCTTCTACGAGGGTGTCGCCGTAGGCGGGTTGGGGGCTCGAGATTAAGGGCTGACGCTTCGAATCTTTAGTCTCCGCTCTCTCCCCCCCACCACAGCCGCCCAGAGACAGAGCCACAGAGAGAAGGAAAAAAAAGAGGCTCAGGTAACCGTGGAAAAATCTCCGCCGTTGATCTCTATTTCTCATCTCCCCTCATCCCCCGAGAGACTCCAGTGGGATCTCGCGCGCGCTCGCCGGCTTTTCCTGGACGAAAAGCGGAAGAGGCAGGGCGACGTTCAGTTCCGGCTCTTGATAACGGATCTCCAGGCGCTTTTGCTGGTTATGGTCCTCGAGAAAAATTTTTAAAGGGAACAGGCCGGCGGCTGTCGCAACATAATCGGAGAAAACAGCGCTCAACTCAATCGCGCCGTCAGGGTCAAGGCGCTCCCAGCGCATGGGCGCTCCCAGACTGGGGTCGAAGAGGATCCTTTCCTTTCTCCCTCCATCTATCTCCCGGTAAAGAGAATTTTCTCCCCCTTCCCAACGGCCCCGGGCCTCCATCGGAGGAAGACCCATCAGCAGAGATGTCAGCTCCTCCAGCTCCAGAGGAATTTGGGTGTAACGGAGAAGATTTTCCTTGGAACTCCTGCCGCGGTAGAAAAGCCCCTCGCGCGGGTGAAACCCTTCGATGTTGTCGGCGTCCACCGTGACGATCAGTATAGCTCCCAATGGAGAGAGGGTCTCCAGGCGCAGCCGGTCGGGCCGGTGAACCAGAATGGCCTCCTGGAATCCGGCCCTGCCGTCCGTCCCCCAATAGGAAACCGTAGCCAAGGTGCGCAGAGATCGAAACTGATGGATCCTCTGGGTCAGATTCTTAACCAGCTCATCGCTATCCTGGATTTTAGAGGGACTACTCTCGGATAAAGTGGCTGTTGAGAGGGCAAGCGACCCGCAGCTTGAAACCCCCAATAGGATCAGACCGAAGATGGCTGGCAGAAAAGCGCGGATTTCCACCGGGCCGGGCGCGGTCAAATTTTTCTCTCCAAGCGCTGGATCTTTTCCCGGATTCTCTTTGATTGTTCTTCTTCCTTGGATCTCTTCAGGGCTTCTCGATAGCGCTCTCGGGCACTGTCCAACTTGCCTACTTTCTCATAGGCATCAGCGAGATGCTCGATAATCGTAGGATCATCATTGGCCAGCTCCACCGCCCGCTCCAGCTGCCCCACGGCCCTCTGATAATCGCCTTTCTGATAATAGACCCATCCCAGGCTATCGATATAGAATCCATCGTTGGATTCGATCTTGAGAGCCCTGAGAATCAAACTCTCCGCCTCGTCGAGACGGACGGCCATCTCGGCCCACGTGTAGCCCAGATAGTTCAAGGCCGCGGCATTTTGCGGGTTCAGCTCGATAGCTTTTTTCATGTGCTCGACGCTTTTCTCTTTGTTCTTGTTTTCGTCATAGAGGGCGCCGAGTTGAAAATGGGCCTGATCATTTTTCGGATCCAAAACGGCCACTCGCTGCCAGATTTCGATGGCCCTGGGGTAGTCCTTGGTCTTGCGGTAGAGGGAAGCAAGCAGGGCGAGGAGTTCCTTCTCGTCTTTCCTCTTTTGCAATGCCGCCTGGACCGCCTCTATCGCCTTTGGAACCTGTTCGCGCCGATCATACAGGTAGGCGAGCTGGACTTGAGCGTCGGCATAGTAATCGCTCTTCTCCGGGATGCGGGAGAACTCTTCCATGGCCCGGTCGTAGACCTTCATTTCGGAATAGGTCGAGCCGAGATAATAACGCACCCGGTCATTTTCCGGCTCGGAAGCCAAAACCAGATTAAACTCGGAGGCGGCCCGCTCGAAGTCTCCTTTTTCATAATAAATAAGACCGATCTTCGTCCTCGCCTCGCGCGGGTCCGCCTCGATCGACTCGAGTTTTTGAAATTGGGCGAGGGCCTCGTCAAACTTATTTTGCCCGACGTAGAGTTCGCCCAGCCGCCTTGTCGCCCATACGTTTTTCGGATTGCCCTGGAGAAGTCTCTTATAGCTCTGGGTGGCCTCTTCCGCCTTTCCCTCGATCTCGTACACCAGAGCCAGCTCCATCAGGACCGCCTCGGACTTAGGGTTCAACTCAAGCGCTTTGCGGTAACTCTCCTCGGCTGCCAGATAGAGCTGAGATTTGGCTCGCACCCGTCCCAGATAGTAGTGGCCAAGGACGGAATTAGGGTTAAGGACAAGGAGTTGATTGAGCCTTTGCGTGGCCTTTTCGTAATCTCCCAGCTTAAGGTGAAGCGCCCCGAGATAAAGCAGGGCCTCCTGGTTATTGGCATCCAACCGGAGCACCTCCCCATACTCCCCAACCGCCCTGGACTCTTGTCCCATCGAGGAATAGAGACCCGCCAAAAGCAGACGGTTGTCTACCTCTTTGGGATCGAGGCGGGCTGCCTCTTCCGTCTCCCTTAAGGCCCTTTGGAGATCCCCTTTTCGCAGATAGAGTGTAGCGAGCCGAAAGCGCAGGAAGGAATTGGCCGGGTCGGCCTGAACCGCCCCCTCAAATTCCGTCAACGCCTGATTAAACTCGCCTTCTCCTAAGAGACTCTGCCCTTTGGCAAAGTGGCCGAGGGCCTTGGCCTCCGCTGGAATCTCGACTTTCTTTTCGCCCCGAAAGGGGGCCTGCGGCTCCCATGCGAGTTCCTTCGGAGGAAGATTCAAATCAGGCGCGGAAGGGACGCAGCCGGATAACAGGGCAAGAAAGACTGCTACCAAAAAGCTTAGAAAAGTCATTATGTTAACTAGTTAACATACTCATACGGGAGCGTCAATCAAGCGCCCTTTCTCTTCTCCCCGATCTCTATTTATGGTAATTTTTAAATGATGGCGCTATCGCGAGAAGAGACAAGAAAAGAAATCCACCGCCTCCGTCAGGAAATAGAAAAACACAACCGTTATTACTATGTCCTTGATGATCCGCTCGTCAGCGATGCCGAGTACGACCGGCTCTTTCGCAGGCTGGTCGATCTCGAAAAACAACATCCGGAATTCGCCTCGCCGGATTCTCCTACTCAGAGGGTGGGCGCTCCCCCCCTGGAGAAGTTCGCCACAGTCCGCCATACCCTGCCGATGCTCTCTCTCAACAATGCCAACAACCGGAAAGAGATGGAAGAATTCGAGGAGAGAATCCAGCGGTTTCTCAAGAGCTCCCAGCCGATCGAATATGTCGTCGAGCCGAAGATCGACGGGGTGGCGGTGGAGCTGGTGTATGAGCAGGGACGGCTGGCCGTCGGCTCCACGCGCGGCGATGGCATCAACGGGGAAGAGATCACGGTGAACCTCAAGACGATCCGTTCCATCCCCTTGAGCCTACATCAGGTGAAAGAGAGAGTCCCCCACCGCCTGGAGGTCCGCGGCGAGGTCTTTCTCTCGCGCGCGGCATTCCAGAAACTCAACCGGGAACGGGAGGAAGAGGGCCAGCCCGTATTCGCCAACCCGCGCAACGCCGCCGCAGGCTCGCTCAAGCAACTCGACTCCACGATTACCGCCAAGCGCCCGCTGGATATCTTTTGTCACGGGATGGGAGAGGCGGCGGGAGCCGACTTCGCGACCCACGCGGAGTTTTTCCGGATCCTAAAGGAATGGGGACTCAAGCCGGTCGCATCCGTTCGCATCTGTCACAGCATGAAGGAGATCTTTGCCCATCATGAAGAAATGGAAGGGCGGCGCGATGAACTGCCGTACGAGATCGACGGCCTGGTCATCAAAGTGAACAGCCTGGAACTCCAGCGGCGCTTGGGGGAGATCGCCCGCTCACCCCGTTGGGCGATCGCCTATAAATTCAAGCCGCGCCAGGCTGCCACGCGCATCCTCGACATCCAGGCCCAAGTTGGCCGCACCGGCACTCTGACCCCGGTGGCCAGTCTGGAGCCGGTCCCCGTGGGAGGGGTCACGGTGAAAAGCGCCTCGCTCCACAATATGGATGAAGTGGAGCGCAAAGATATCCGCATCGGAGATACCGTAGTTGTCGAGCGCGCAGGGGACGTCATCCCTTACGTGGTCCAGGTGATTGTAGAAAAGAGAAGCGGGCGGGAGAAAAAATTTGCCATGCCGGAGCGCTGCCCGGTATGCGGCTCCGCGGTCTATCGGGAAGAAGGCGAGGTCGCTTACCGCTGCGCCGGTCTCTCTTGTCCGGCCAAGTTGAAAGAGAGCCTCAAATTCTTCGGCTCCCGGGGGGCCATGGATATCGAGGGCCTCGGCGAGAAACTCATCGACCAGCTCGTTGACCGGGGATTGGTCAAAGACCTCGCGGATCTCTACGGCCTGAAAAAAGACGAGCTGGCCGGTCTGGAGCGCATGGCGGAGAAGTCGGCGCAGAATCTGCTCGACGCCCTGGAAGGCAGCAAAGACTCGACCCTGCCGCGCTTCCTCACTGCCCTGGGCATCCGCCACGTAGGAGAGGCTACATCGAAGCTATTGGCGGATCATTTCGGTGACTTGAGCTCCCTCATGGAAGCTTGCGAGGAAAAGCTCACGGAGGTGCGTGAGATCGGACCGGAGGTGGCAAAAAGCATTGCGCGCTTCTTCGCCCAAAAGGGAAACCGCAAGGTCGTCGAAAAACTCCTCAAGGCCGGGGTCCGCCTCAAGAGAGAACCGAAAAGAGAAGGGAAGCTTGCGGGATCTGCCTTTATCCTTACCGGAAGCCTGGAGAGCATGTCCCGGAGCGAGGCACAGCAACGGATCGAAGCGCTGGGAGGGAGGGTCGCCTCAAACGTGAGCCGCAACACAAATTATGTCGTGGTCGGATCCGACCCGGGCTCCAAGCTTAAAAAAGCAAAGGAGCTGGGGATTTCCATTCTGGAAGAGGCCGAATTTCTTAAGCTGATCGGCGCCTGACTACCAGCGATTCTGGCGCGGCGGCCTCCCGCCTCCCCCGCCTCGCGGCTCCCGGGGTTCCTGAGGACGCGCCTCGCTGACTACGATAGTCCTGCCCTCGAATTCGGTCCCGTTCAGGGCTGTCGCCGCCCGCTCGGCTTCCTCGCCGGACCCCATCTCGACAAAACCGAATCCCTTGGACCGGCCGCTAAATTTGTCCGTGATGATCCTGGCGCTTACCACCGAGCCATGCTGGGCAAAGTGCTCCTGGAGCTTCTCTTCCGTTACGGAGTAGGGGAGATTCCCCACGTATAGCTTCGCTCCCATCTTGGCCCTCCTTATTGCCTGATTGCCTGGCAAAAACGGCGCAAGCTTACCCATGATTGATTCTCTTGTCAAATAGGACGCTGGTAATGACTCATTTTGCCCTGAGATCCTTCACTTCGTTCAGGATGACAACCGGTCTCTATGTCATTCTGAGCGGTAGCGAAGAATCTCTATTGCTCTTACGG
>Ga0105164_10002284_pt1 | contig 11881 bp, 10 predicted proteins | sample VDWuncwatermetaG_FD_89674 | JGI IMG/M metagenome (GOLD analysis project Ga0105164, IMG submission 89674) | Wastewater microbial communities from Netherlands to study Microbial Dark Matter (Phase II) - VDW unchlorinated drinking water | ecosystem: Environmental > Aquatic > Freshwater > Drinking...
GCCCACCACTCCCCCGCCCAAAATGAGGAGCCGCGAGGGAGGGGAATTGATCTCGAGCAATTCCGTGGAAGAGAAAATTTTCTTCCCGTCAAAGGGAGCTCCCGAGAAAGAAATGGGCGTGGAGCCAGTCGCAATCAGAATATTTTTTGCCTCGACTTCGCGCGACCCTTCCTTCCCCTTCACCGTCAAGCGATGGGCGTCCGTGAAAGAAGCCTCGCCCGAAATCCACGTAAGACCGGAGCGTTTGACGGCCTCGAGCATTCCTTTCTTCAACGTTTCCACGACCCGGTTCTTTCGCTGAATGAGAGAAGCGAGATCCCACTTTGGCGTCATGGATGAAAGACCCAGTGACTCGGCCTGAGCGATTCGACTGATGAGCTTGGTCGAAGCGAGAAGAGACTTGGTCGGGATGCATCCTGAATGGAGACACGTGCCGCCGGGGTCGGCCCTGTCAATGAGGGCCGTCTTCAAGCCCAGCTCCTGGGCCCGGAGAGCCGCCTCAAACCCGCCTGGGCCCGCGCCAATGACCGCAAAATCAAATTCCGGCACGGATCAATTCCTTGGGGAACCCGATGTCCGCCACCTCAACTTTTCCCGTCACCCGTGGGCCCTCTCCTTTATAGAATCCTTTTTTGGCGAGCCCCATCGTCACCGTGACCGTGGCGCGGACCGCAGCCCCGTGAATTTTCCCCGTGTCCGAATCAATGCCCGAGGGAATATCGACACTCACCACCTTCCGGCCCGAACGGTTCACGTTTTCAATCAAGCTCCGATAAGGCTCCTTCAAGTCCCGGTCGAGCCCCACGCCGAAAAGGGCATCGATGATCAAATCCGAATCGCGAAAAAGCTCGGGCACGGTTTCCCAAGCGAAGTGTTCGCCCACGACCCGCGTCGGGATGCCGAGCTTCGTATTGGCGGCGAAATTCCGGGCGGGATCGGCCTTGAGCTTCGTTCCTTCCGAGAAAAGGAACACTTGGACTGAGTATCCTTTTTGGTGAAGGGAGCGCGCTGCGACGAGTCCGTCTCCCCCGTTGTTTCCCTTGCCGGACAAAACCAGGATTTTCCTGGGAGGAGGTCCCGCTAATTCAGCCGCTTTCTCTGCAACCGCCCGGCCTGCTCTTTCCATCAATTCAAAACCCGGGACGCCGTACTCTTCAATCGTCCGACGGTCAATCTCCCGCATCTCGGCAGCGGTCACGGTTCGGGCGCTCATCAAAGAGAGCCGATGAAGGTTTCGTCCTTAATGTTCACGATCGTGACCTTCTGAAGCGTGCCGATCAGGTCCGCCGATCCTGGGAACACGACCCCTTTTTCCTGCGCCGTCCGTCCCAAGAGTTCCTCCGCGCGCTTCGGGCTCCGGCCCTCGACGAAAACTTCTACGGTCCGGCCCCGCCACGTCCGGTTCCTCTCGAGTGTAATTTGCTTTTGCAAAGCAAGGAGTTCGTGATGCCTTGCTTCCTTCACCGGTTGGGGAACGTCGTCTTCAAGTTTCGCGGCCGGGGTCGACGACCGGACGGAATACTTATAGAGGTAGGCCCCGTCATAGCGGATCTCTTCAAGTGCCCGGCGTGTGGCGGCGTGGTCTTCCTCCGCCTCCCCTGAAAAACCCGCGATGATATCGGTCGTGATCGAAATGTCTGGCACGAGCTCGCGAAGCCGCTCGATCTTCTTTTTATAATCCTCGTAGACATGCAATCGTTTCATTCGCTTGAGAATTCGGTCCGATCCGGATTGGAGCGGAAGGTGAAACCGGCGGGAGATTTTGGGATTCCTTGCGATGACCTGAAAAAGTTCTTCGGTAGCATCTGAGGGATGGGAAGTCGTAAAGGAAATGCGTTCAAGACTATCAATTTGGCAGAGCCTTTCAAGTAATTCGGGGAAGGTATTTACATCATTGGCCTCACCCCGATAGGAATTCACATTTTGTCCGAGGAGCGTAAGCCATTTCACTCCTTCTCCCACAAGGCGGCTCGCCTCGCGATAGACTTCCCGAGCGGGCATCGAAACTTCCGCCCCTCTTGTGATCGGGACAATGCAAAACGTGCACACCTTGTCGCAACCCGTCATGATGGGAAGCCAGGCGTGGAATTTCCCGTGGCGCTGGATAAGTTCGGTGTACTCAATAGAAATTCCATCTTGTTTGATTTTTGAAACCTGTTGGCGGGTCCTCCGGACTTCTTCGATCAGGTCCGGGAGGTTTTTGATGTTACGCGTGCCGACCATCAGGTCGAGCTGGGGGAAACGCTTGAAAAGGTTTTCCCGGTGTTCCTCAACCATGCAACCCATGAGGCCCACGATCAAGTCGGGATTCGTTTTCTTGATCTTGCCGAGCGCCCCGAGCCGGCTGTAGACGCGGTCCTCGGCGTGTTCGCGCACCGAGCAAGTGTTCATCAGGACGACGTCGGCCTCGCCTTCCTCCTCCGTGATCCGGAAGCCCCGATGGCTGAGCAACCCCGCCGCCACCTCGCCGTCATACTCATTCATTTGACAGCCGAAACTGCGAATTGAAACTTTTAGCTTCTTAACTTCTTGCTCCATATAATGTTGTGAATATTTTTGTCGCTTCTAAAATTGGTGTCAAAAACTGTAAAAAAGAATTTGTACGTTATTCTATCTTATTACTTCTAAACATGTTAAGAAAATTCTTTAAAGGCGCGCTGACCTTCAGTTTTCAAGCCGATGGTACTGTATGACGCTCTTTTATGAGGCGTTCGATGTCAAAAACTGTAAAAAATGGATAATTCCGATAATCTCGCTTCGGTGTAATCCATCTTTTCTTAATCCAGTAATACAAGGTTTGTCTCGGCACGTTTAGAATCATTGCGGTTTGTGAGAGATTATAACTCTTCAATTTTCTTTGCTCTGCCCGCCGGATGACTTTCTTGTCCGGTTTATCCAATACATGGGCTACTTTCTCCCCACGTTTGCGCTCTTTGTTTTCAATATTCGCCCAATACTTCCGGTACATCCTCTCCAATATTTCCAAACCGCGATAATAATTGTCGTATCCTTCACTGCCCGGCGGGTAAATCACCCGCACCTCTCCTTTGTCATCATAAATCACAAGGTCTTTTTTTATATTCGCTCATCATTACCTCCTGGAAGTTGATTTATTTCGTTGAACAGTTTCTAAATCGTGGAAATTATTTCTTTGGACTGGGAAATTGGAACTTCAGGCGGGCTTGCCTTCCTTCGCTCTAGACGACGCTTCCGCCTTTCTCCCCACCATGTATCATATGAGGGCATGTCAAGATATGCTTGTTGAGTAAGATTCGCCAATATCCGCAAATTGTCTGTTCTTATGCTTATCCATGCAGGCGCCATGAGGCTTGCGCGCTTCCCACCTTTTGCTTTCCAAGATTCTTCTAACGAATAGGGAGCAAATAACTCGGTACCAGTTAAAACAATGACAGGCGCACGTGTCCAGCTTCTGTCTTTGTTATATTCGCGGCCCCATTCTGCAAATTTTCTGATACGTAGGACTTCTTCTTTGGAGAGTTCCTCGGCTTCTTTCATGGCCGCAAAAACCAATACGGTTCCAGGAAATGCTTCTGCTAAAAGCTTTGCTTTTTTAATTTCTTCTTCTTTGAAAACATCTTTACCGAAACTCTTTGCCTCCCCAAATACAATCTCAGTAGGGCGGTCGGTGCCAAAGTGATGCTTCCTTTGATACCATAATATGAAATCCGCCTCTGATTTTTTGTTACCCGGTAGCACCAGTTCCTGTCCTGCCGACCATGTGACATCGACTCGATTTATTTTTCCTATCACGCTGGAAAAAAATCTTATAGCCAATGCCGAAGCGTAACCGCCTCTTGCGTAATCCGGTAAAGCAAATGGCCCAATAACTCTATATGCCCATCTTGAATATTTGCTTTCAATCGGATTCGTTATAGGAAAGTTGAATTTTTGAAGGCAAAGGTCGCATGTCAAAGAGTAATCAAGCCGGTTTATTGGGTGCCAACCCCAACTTCCGCATTTAGTACATTTGATTTCCAATCCAAGTTCGACAGCTTTACGCTCGACCAGCGTTTCAAATTCTTTGTGTCGCCAAATATCTTTACCTACGGCCTTCTGTATCTTTTGGCGAAACTTGTCATAGTGCATACTGTGCGTCAACGGCTTTCGAGACATCTCATTAAGCGTCTGAACAATACCCGCAGATGCAATCCTGCCAACTCCCCAAAATCCTTCAAGAGTTTGTATGACCTGTTGTGTAGCCCGGCCAGCGTCAGACAAAGTCGCTGTAATTTTGTTCTCATTGAACCAAGCGTTAATAGCGTCCGTCCCCCGAACCAATTCCCATCTTTCAGGAAGATTTTTATACTCAGGGAAAATCACCAGACCTTCGGTCGTAGGCAGAAGCGTTTCACGGCCAAGACGAAATTTGGGGTACGAAGGATTTCTGTAGTTGCAAGGAAACGCCGTGGCGATTTGGTCGTTGTCTCCCCAACCTTCAATCGCTATCACATTAGCAACCCGATGACGGTTGCCATATTCAGCGGCAAATTCAGGCCAAAGAGTGTCAAATTTGATTACAGGTTTTTCAAGATCAATGGGGACGTCTATCCTCTTTCCTGATGCTTTTAAGGTTGGGCGATTGGTTCTGACCATGATTTCAGGTGTCGGCTTCCAGAAAGTTGGATACCAGTGCTGAATGCAGTTCGCTCCTTTTTTGTCCACTTCGAGATACGCTTTATATATTTCGTCGATTTCTTTGTCGGGTATTGAGCGGGCAAATATACTGATAGGCTGAATCATCACTCCGTTTGGGTTTCCCGGCAAAGGGCGATGATTTCGAAGAATAAAGTCTTTACAAAATGGAGAAAGTTCGGAAATCCATTGCACTGGCATAGCTAAGATGTTGCGACGAATAGCTCGGAGATTCCAAAAATCAATCAAATCTCTCGACTCATGAGCGTTCAATATGAATAAAGCGGGGTCGCTATGCTCGTTGTAATCTACGTCCAGCTTTGCATGGCTTATCCTGAGAGCAGACGTTTGTCGGGATTTATAAAGCTTTACGAGCGACTCCGCATCTAGAGCCACAAGTCGTGGGTCAAAAACATCTTTAAATTTTTTTTCAAAATATCTCAGATTTGTTTGTGTTGGAAATGCTCCAAAGACACACGCTACAAATGCGGCAAAGGAGGCGTCTTTGGGTTTGACGTGCACAATGTTGTGCTGGTGACGCCGCGCGAATTGAAATTCCCTTTTATAAAGGTCATGGTACAAGTCGTTAACACTGAAACCGAATCCCTCCTTGCGTGAATCTCCGGCTCGCAATAATAGATCGGAAAGTTGAAGGACTCTATCGGTGTGAAAACCCAAACCTCCTGCCATACCTTTTTCTGCTTCAACCACAAAATCTGGCTCAAAGAAATCCAAATAGCCATTTAGAATTTGCTTGGCACTTTCGAATCGGTAGCCTTTTCTTTCCCACCAAGAAGGTACTTGTTTGAAATACGGAACAATGGGATTGAATTTCCCACCCCAAAGACAAGTATTGATTTGAAATATCTTTTGAACTCGTCTCGTATCATCTGGACGTACCAAGAAAGCGAAACGAATGGGTCTTAACCTAACACTTACACTGAGGCTATTCACTTGCGATCTCACAACTTGATGGCTTTGCCTTCATAGTCCAAGGATTTGATGCGAACCTTCTTAAATTATCAATCCATTTTGGGGTCATAATTTGCTGCTTATCCTGTTACGGTTTCAAGATACATGCGAGAAATACTCCCAAGCGCTTTACGCAATCTTCTTCTTCACCCATTGAATAAAAAATATATCGGATAAAACAAAGCCCCCGTTCTCGCGGTCAATGATGCCTTTTTTCTCAAGCGCGTCGATGGCTGTTTGTATGCTTGATGTCGAGCCCAGATTAAACCGGTCAATGAACTCTTTTGAATAAACGTTGCTTCCTGGCAACTTCGAAAGAGCTACCACCAATTCCCGTTGCTTGCCGGCGAGGCCGTCCCACAAGGTCGTGTAGGCATAGGATTGTGCCGCAATACACTGTTTCAATGCTTTCAAAATATTTTCTTCGGTTACCTGCTTTTGTGGCACCGTCATGTTGTAAGCTTCATGGCAAAGTTGCTGCGTGTAGTAGGAATGGCAGCCGCTGATTTCCAAAATGCGGTCGATGCAAGCTGGATCAATATCCATCTTGACTGAATGAAACCGGGACCGGATAAATGATGCAAGTTTTTCCTTGGCAATTTTCCCCAAAGGCATTGATTTGGCGATGCGATAGAGGGGTTTGTTCTTATCGGCAAACAGCTCATCCAATAGATGACGCTTAGAGCCCATAAATACATAAGAGACTTGATCGTGATGCTGAATCTTTGCACGCAAACTGCGCTCCACTGTCCCCGCTTCACCTAAATTTGCCGCCTCTTGAAACTCATCTAAAACAACTACAAGCCGTTTCTTTTTTCGCTCGGCAATACGTTGAGGCATGTCGTAAATCTCATCCAACCACTTATCCATGTCCTGTCGCGGGACATCGAAATCTAACTCAAAATCTGGAGAATCCTGCCCTTTCACCGTAATGCGCGGGATGATCGTCGGAAAATGGCTATGGACGAATTGAATGGCTTCTTCAATTTTGGAAGCTGCAGCGCGGGTCAAAGCGTCGGCATAAATCTTTCCCAGAGCTTGGAGAGATGCTGCGCGGAAAAAGTCAACATAAACACAAATAAGACCCTTGGCTTTTAATTCATCCAAGACGCGTATGATGAGAGACGTTTTTCCATACCGGCGAGGGGAAAAAAGCAGGACATTTTGACCGCTGGAAAGGTCGAGCGTGAGGGTCTTAAGTTCGTCTTCTCGATTAGTAAAATAATCCACTTTCACAACATTCCCGAATAGAAATGGATTCTCCATTGCCTAGATTTCTCCTTATTATGTAGATTTACGTAACGTAAAATAACATAATAGACGCCCTTCGTAAAGCTGAATATTTCGTAACTATAGGGAGAAATCGGAAGGTTTGGAGAGAGGCCGCTTTGGCCTTGCCATCGTTCGCGTTAATTAACATTTTCAGGTTAAGTAATGTTAATTAACCTGAGCGATCACCGGGAGGGGTAAAAAAAGGGCCGAATAACAGTGTGTTATTCGGCCCTTGTACTTTCCGTAACTTCTTGTCAGGTAATGCAATAAACATTCATGATCATAGGAATCCAAGTCATACCTACCTTCGTCCATTGGTCAGCCGAAGGTAACCAATTTGACACGGAGCGGCTTATTTTCCCTTTTTTTGATAAGCATTTCTTCTGGCACTGTACCCCTTTTCATACAGTAAGTTCCAAGGATGGTGCAACTGGATGTCTATAAGCTCGCCATCCTTTATCGTTAGCTTCTTAAAGATAATACGCACGAATTCCTTAATGTCCAGATCCGTCCATTCATAGCCACGGCCCCTCAGATTGAGAGTTTCAAAAGGGTAGAGGTTATTTTCTTTTCAAGGTATAACGGTTATGCGCAAACCCTGCCAACCAGAAAAGTAGTGAAGGGAGTCTCATGATCAAAGTCAAAAGCGAAGGCATCATTCTTGAAAGCTCGGAAAACGGATTTGATAATCAGGCGGTTTTAAATCCCGCCTGCATTGAAATCGGCGGCGTCACGCACATGTTTTACCGGGCCGTGCGGCGCGGGGACATGGTTTCGTCCATAGGCTACTGCCAGCTGAAGGAAAACAAGGTTGTCACGAGATCGGACAAACCCGTTCTTTTCCCTGAATATGATTACGAAAAAATGGGTGTCGAGGATCCGCGAATTATTTTTTTAGACAGAGTCTATTATCTTTTTTATACGGTTTATGACGGAAAAAACGCGCTGTTTGCTTACGCGACAAGCACCGACCTTGTCCATTTCGTCAAACAGGGGGTCATCTCACCCCGTATTTCCTATCGCGAAGCCGCTCATCTCTTTGCGCATTCAAAAATCAAGTTGAGGGAAAGATATTTCCTTTTCGATTCTTATATCCGGGACCGAGCCGGTGATGACATCTTACTCTGGGAGAAAGATGCTTTTATCTTTCCCAAGAAAATTAAAGGTCAATTCGCGCTGGTCCACCGCGTCCTGCCTGGAATCCAGCTCATCACTTTCGATGATTTTAAAGACCTCACTGAGGATTATTGGAAAAAACATCTCGGAAATTTGGGCCGCCATATTGTGCTCGATCCTGAATACCGGTTTGAAAGCAGAAATATCGGGGGGGGGTGTCCGCCTATTGAAACGAAAGACGGCTGGCTTTTGATCTATCATGGAGTCGAAGATGCCCTTCAGGGGAAAATTTATCACGCCGGCGCAGCGCTTCTCGACTTCGACAATCCCACAAAAGTGATTGGACGCCTGAAGAAGCCCTTGTTTTCCCCCATCGAACCGTGGGAAAAGCAGGGGGATGTCAACAACGTGGTTTTCCCTACAGGCACCGTGCTAAAAGACGGCAGGCTCTTTATCTACTACGGCGCTGCTGACAAAATGATTGCGGCAAAATCCCTCGACATCAAGGAACTCTTGAAGGAGTTGAAAAACATCTAGGGATGCCCGCCACTTCATGAAAGAAATCCTGAAGATTGTTTATCTATCCAGTTTTCCGCCCCGGGAATGCGGCATCGCGACTTTTACCGCAGACCTTACGGGTGCCCTCGATAACTTGCTTGAGACTGTCATTGATTCTCGGATCGCCGCGATGAACACCGATGCGGTGTCGCGTTACCACTACCCCCGGGAAGTGATCTTTCAGCTCGATCCCTATTCAGAACAAGATTTCATCAGCACGGCTGAAAAAATAAACAAAACGGATGACATCAAACTCGTCAATATTCAGCATGAATTCGGCCTCTTTGGAGGGAAATACGGTTCCTACATCCTTTCCTTTTTAGATGCACTTAAAAAACCGTCGATTGTGACCTTTCACAGCACCCTTCCTTCACCCAACCCCGAACTTCATAACGTTGTGCGTTTGATCGCTGAAAAATCAAGCGCGTTAATCGCGATGACGAACCGCTCCAAAGAAATCCTGATCGGGGATTATGGGATCGATGAAAAAAAAGTTTCGGCCATCCTGCATGGCATTCATTCCGTACCTTACAGCCCCAGCGCGAAGTTCAAGTCCGTTTTAGGTTTTTCAAAAAAAACAATCCTTTTGACCTTCGGGCTTCTGAGCAAAGGAAAGGGAATTGAATATGTGCTGGAGGCGTTGCCTCCGGTGGTGAAAGCCTGCCCCAACCTTATGTATATTGTTTTGGGCGTGACTCATCCGAATGTCTTAAAAGAAGAAGGTGAAAGCTATCGGAACTCCCTCATTCAAAAGGTCCGTGAACTCAAGCTTTCTTCCCATGTGAGTTTCTATAATGAGTATGTTTCGCTGGATAAACTCCTCCAGTTCTTGAGGGCCGCGGATATTTACATCTCAACCTCCCTTGATCCGAATCAAGCTGTTTCAGGAACGCTCTCCTACGCGCTGGGATCTGGGAGGCCCGTCATTTCCACTCCTTTCGCCCAAGCGAGGGAGATCATCACCCGCGAGTCCGGGCTCTTAGTCAATTTCAAGGATCCTGCTTCCTACACCGGGGCCCTTCTTGATCTTTTGAAAGACCCCCTTCGTAGGGAACAACTGGGAAAGAACGCTTATTTCAGGACACGCAATATGACCTGGGACAATGTGGCCCTTGAGTACTCAAAATTGTTCTCGAAATATTCCAGCGATATTGCCGAAGTCAGTAAGCACAAAAAAATTCCGCGCGTGAATTTAAACCACCTGTTTCGTCTGACCGACGATTTCGGGATCATCCAATTCGCCCAGCTTTCTTTGCCGGATATCTCGTCAGGTTATACCGTGGATGATAACGCCCGCGCGCTTATCGCGGCGTGTTCCTACTATGATGGACTCGGCAAGGTGCTTAAAAGCTTCTCTCCTGATAAAAGAAAAAGAGAACTGCTTAAACGCATTGAGATTTATTTGCATTTCATCGGGTTTGTCTTGGGCGAAGACGGGCTTTTTTATAATTACGTGAAGCCCGACAGAAGCATCGACCTTGAATTTAACCAAAAGGAAAACCTTGAAGACGCGAACGGCCGGACGTTCTGGGCCCTGGCGGCGGCAGCCGCGACAGATTCCCTGCCGGAAAGCATCAAGCAGAAGGCCCTTTCTCTCTTAAAGAAAAGAATGGAATATTCTCAGATGGTGGAATCCCCCCGAGCGACTGCTTTTTATATCAAGGGACTTTGCCTTCTTCTTAAAACCCGGAAAGACTTCGAGGAAACACTGGTCCGCCACTGTGACCGGCTCATGTCGCTTTACCGGGGAGTCGCTACGGAAGAGTGGCAGTGGTTTGAAACTTATTTAACTTATTCGAATGCTGTTTTTCCCGAGGCGCTTCTTTTGGGACACGGCGAGACCGGCAACAGTGAATATCTTGAGACGGGCATCAAGACTTTGGATTTTTTGATCAGGCAGACTTTTTTGAAAGAAATCTACGCGCCCATTGGTCAGGACGGCTGGCATCATAAAACCGGGGAACGCCGCTATTTTGACCAGCAGCCCGAGGACGCCTCCGCCATGGCTTGCGCGCTCGCAACCGCCTATACCATCACGGGGAAAGAGACTTATCGCAAACTCATGCACGAAGCTTTTAACTGGTTTTTGGGCGACAACAGCCTGAAGCAGGTCGTTTACGACAGGGCCACGGGTGGATGTTATGACGGCTTGGGAGAAGGCCAAATCAATCTCAACCAGGGAGCCGAATCCACCACCTCTTACCTCTTAGCAAGACTTGCTATCCAACACTCTTGATTTCGGTGACCCTGGAATCCATCCGAGCCCACAAGATGCTCGACAGCGGATCGGATTTTTCACGGAACTACCTTCCGCCTTCATTGAACCACTGTTCAGCATCTTCGTTTGAACCGCTGTCAGGACGGACAACTGTTGCGGGTAAAGTTTCGGGCTGGGGAAGCTCACGACACTTGCTTAATTCCGTCTCAAGAAACTCTCTCAAATAGTAAACGGTTGCATCTTCGGGGAGAATCGCGTTTTCCTTAATGATCCGGTTAAACCAGCCGACGCCTGTGCGGTTCCTGAAGCTCTTTCTTGTACTCATCTTGAAACTTTTCTCGGGTCCAATTCTTCCAAAGCGCCAGCTCTTGTACCCATTTGTAGGGTGATAGATAATAGGTATCTACTTCCTCCGGCCACAAAGTTTCCACCAAATACCGCGCGCTGTCTTGTGAATCATAGGGTGCATAAGCACTCTTAAGCATTACTCCCATTTCAACCTCACTTAAGAGCGAGGAGAACGTTTTTCGAACCTCGCTTTTTTTATTTACCTTTTTATTTCTTCAAGAGTTCTCTTTGCGCGGGACTTAATTCGCGCCACTTTCCTGTTGGCAGGTCGCCCAGTTCAAACGCTCCGATGGCGGTACGGATGAGGCGAAGCGTAGGAAATCCCACCGCTGCAGTCATGCGCCGCACCTGCCGGTTTTTGCCCTCGGTAAGCTTAAGCTCGATCCAGCTTGTGGGCACGGAAAGACGAAAACGGATGGGGGGATTGCGCGGAGGATAGCCGGATTCGTCAAGCAGTCTCGCCCGGCAGGGCTGTGTCTTGCGCCCTTGGATCAGAACGCCTTTTCGGAGCTCGATCATCGTGTTTACGGTTGCGATGCCTTCGACCTGGGCGTAATAAGTCCGTTCATGTCCGCGGCGGGGATGCAGGAGAAAATCATTCCATTCTTTCTCATCGCTCAAAAGGAGCAGCCCCTCACTGTCCCAATCAAGCCGGCCGATGGGATAAACGTGTTTAGGAAATCCAAATTCTGCCAACGTGCGGTGCCCGGGTTCCTGTTTTGTGAATTGCGAAAGAACACCGTA
>Ga0105164_10002285_pt1 | contig 11878 bp, 10 predicted proteins | sample VDWuncwatermetaG_FD_89674 | JGI IMG/M metagenome (GOLD analysis project Ga0105164, IMG submission 89674) | Wastewater microbial communities from Netherlands to study Microbial Dark Matter (Phase II) - VDW unchlorinated drinking water | ecosystem: Environmental > Aquatic > Freshwater > Drinking...
AATATTTTGTCCCCAGCTTAAAGACATGTCCTACCTCAATGGCCGTCTTGATGTCAATACCTTTGCCGCATTTAGGACAGCTGTCTGCCGAAGTTATATACCGAAAGTCACCCCATTCTTCGACTTTAAAGTCGCGGTCTAAGTTTACGTTAAGCAAATGCTTATCCTTTAAATTTGCCCCGGTGACAAAATCAGCCATACCGCTGAGCGAATAGTCCGCCAGAATTCTAATTCCTTTTAAGCCCACGGGTCCGGAAAATCCTATTGGACCGTCAGTTACTTTTTCAATGGTTTTTTCATCTGCCAGAACTAAATTTTCGGCTTTGAGATAACGACCGAGTTTTACTAAATTGAGTTCATAATCGCCGCGTACTAAAGCCGCTACCTCTTTCCCATCTGCTATCAAGATTATTGTTTTGACCAGTTCTTTCGGTGTAACTTTGAGCAATTGGGAAACCTTCTCTACTGTAGTTATCCCAGGAGTATCGACTTCTTCTATGGGTTTTAATTCTTTCTGGTTTCTGGTTTCCGGTTTCTGGTTTCTATTTTGGGGGCATTCCGCCTTATCCAAGCTAGCCGCATAGCCGCAAGTCTTACAGGCGACAATTTTATCCTCCCCGCTTTCTGCGGGAACCATAAACTCGTGAGACACATTTCCGCCCATCATCCCGGGGTCAGCTTCCACCGCAATATAATTTAAACCGCACCTTTCAAAGATGCGGCAATAGGCATCATACATTATTTTATAGCTTCTCTCCAACCCCTCCCAGTCCCGGTCAAAACTGTAAGCGTCTTTCATGATAAATTCGGCGGTACGGATTACTCCAAAGCGCGGCCGGGGCTCATCCCGGAATTTGGTCTGAATCTGATATAGCATCTGGGGAAGCTGTTTATAGGAACGGATTTCTCCGCTTACGAGACTCGTAATGATTTCTTCATGGGTAGGGCCAAAGATAACTTCTTTTCCGTGGCGGTCATTATAGGTAATTAAGATATCTTTTTTAAGTAAATCGTAACGTCCGGTCTTTTCCCAGAGTTCTTTAGGATGCATCGCGGGCATTAACACTTCCTGGGCTCCGGCGGCATTCATTTCCTCGCGGACAATATTTATAACTTTATGGAGAACCCGCCAGCCCAAAGGCAAATAGGAATAAGTCCCGCTGGTAAGCTTACGGATTAAGCCTGCCCTAAGCATCAGCTTATGGCTGATTGCCTCCGCTTCCTTAGGTTCTTCCTTTAATGTAGGAATAAATGCTTTAGACCAACGCACTATCAATCTCTTTCAGAAATGTAGCGTTTACCGTTAACCGTAAAAGAATAACACGGGTGGAGAGTTAAGTCAATTGACAAATGATTTTTATGGCGGGGTTTGTACGAGGCGTTTTAACATAATCCTAAGATTTAAACGGGCGCTGACCCCTATTTTTCCTATTTTTAAACATAATACTCCTCTATTTAGGAACAAGTCAACCCCAAAATACTCGCCAGTGATAGCAAATTACCAACCTACGGCTACCTCGGCTTAAAAGCCGAGGTCTGTTATGGTTGTACTTCGGCTTCGCCTCAGTATCCTCGTCGAAAATCCCGAGCGCCAGCGAGGGAATACTGAGCGGCCAAGTTTTATCTGCGCCCTGCCCCCCCCTCGACTCCGCTCGGGATGGTTCGAGGGATGGTGAGCCTGTAGAACCAAAGGGCGCAGTTTTGTGGCCGCGAATGTATAAAATTTCTGAACCCCGTTAGAAAATATTTTCTAACGGGGTGAACGAAAATTAAGCTTCTTTACGTCTAATATAGTAGAAGGGAGGGAATAAGATGTCTAACGCAATGGTCGTAGAGGTTATTGCTACAAAGATTATAGAATTAAGGGGTAAGAAAGCAATGCTGGATCGAGACCTAGCTAAGCTTTATGGAGTTTCAGTTAAAGTCCTCAATCAGGCCGTAAAAAGAAATCTCAGGCGTTTTCCAGATGACTTTATGTTTCGGTTATCCTGGGAAGAAGTAGAATCTTTAAGGTCACAATTTGTGACCTTAAACAATACAAAAGCCGACGCTTCTCAAAGAGGCAGGCATATTAAATATCTCCCCTATGCTTTTACAGAACATGGCGTGGCTATGCTCTCGAGTGTATTAAATAGCGAAAGGGCTATACAAGTCAACATCCTAATTATGCGCGCTTTTACCAGATTAAGAGAAATGCTTATTACCCATAAAGAGCTGGCTGTAAAGATTGAAGCGCTTGAGAACAGATATGCTGAACATGATCAGACTATAAAGCAGATATTTAGGGTGATTAAACAACTGCTTGAACCTCCGCCGCCAAAAAAGAAAGGACCAATCGGTTTCAAAGCTTAATCGGTTGCTCTCTTTACCAGTTGCATCATCCCGGATTTTTCCTGCCCGCCTGTGGCAGGCAAAATTTAGGATTAGGTGCAGGAATATAGGGACGGCATATAGGGACAACCCCCGCATTTACAGGCGGGGACTTACCGCTAAAAGCAATTATTTTAAAGAAAAAAACCTATTCACACTCTCTAATCTCTTCAGCTTTCTCTTAACTTTTCTATCTAGGGTATATTTCAGAAGTAAATCCACAAATTTTGCATAATCGTCCATGGATAACCATTTCCCCGCAGGAAGCTTTCCTTTTATTATAGGCAGATTCAATTCTTCCATCTTCTCAACTCTTAGACTCTCTCTAATATTTTATTATAGAGCTCTTCTGTGCCATACTTTAAACAAAGATTCTTAAATTCGTTATTTTTTACCTTTATTTTATTAATCCTGAGCAAGTCAACTATATCGGACAAATCTTTATTCTCGCGTAGTCTGGGATTGTATTTAATGGAGTGAAGCTTAAGCGCAATTAAATGCATAAGAGATGGCACAATAAATCTCTGTCCGGCAATGCTTATTTGTTTACCTTCCTTAATAATTTTATCCAGAGTTTCTTTATCTACGAACATAAAATCCAGATCCATAAGATATAATTTATCAGCCTTGAGTCTGACAAATACTTTCTGCCTATAATCTTGTTCATACCCTTCTTTTTCTAATAAGCTAGAGATCCTCCCAAAATCCTCTTCGGTAATTAAGAAATCGACATCTGCAGTTTGACGTGTAACTTTATAATAGTTTACGGCAAAACCTCCCACCAAAATACCGGTAACGCCTCCCTTATCAAACACAGCTGAAATGAGATGAAAAATAGTAGGATATTTCATCGCTTTTCCTGACCCTTATATAAATAAAACGCTTTACTAAACAACCCTAATCTGACGCCTTAATTTCCTTCAGCAATCTTTCCGCAATATCTTCTTCCTTTACTCTCTCTATAATCTTACCCTTCTTGAACAAAAGAGCACAGCCCTTTCCTCCCGCGATACCGATATCGGCATCGCGGGCTTCGCCGGGGCCATTGACCTCACAACCCATTACTGCCACCTTCGGTGGCCGTTTACCGTTAACCGTGCACCGTTTACCGTGTAACTTGTTTTCTAATTCCTGGGCTATTGTTACCACATCGATTTGGGCGCGACCGCATGTAGGGCAGGCGATAATCTGAGGACCGAATTGCCTCAAGCTCAGACTGGAAAGAATCCATTGCGCCACCTTAACTTCGTCCCGGGATTCGCCTGCCAAAGAAACCCGGATAGTGTCCCCGATACCTTCAGCTAACAGAATTCCCAAGCCCACCGCAGATTTTATGCCGCCTTCGAAAGAAAGTCCTGTGGCGGTAATTCCTAAATGAAAGGGATAATCGCAGGCCCGCGCCATCTTGCGATAGGCTTCAACGGTAGTCAAAACATCAGATGCTTTTAGTGACACCATAATGTCGTAAAATTCTAGCTTCTCTAAGATTTTAATATACTCCATAGCAGACTTAATCATTAATTCACTGACATTCTGGTTACTGGTTACTGGTTTCTGGTTTCTTCCAGAGTTTAATGACCCCGAATTTACTCCTACCCTTATCGGTATCTTGTTCTGCTTAGCTACTTTTACTATCTCTTTAATCTCATCCTCTCGATAAATATTGCCCGGATTCAGGCGGATAGCATCGCTTCCGGAACTAACTGCCTGAATTGCCAGGCGGTAATTAAAATGGATATCTGCCTCCAGAGGAATAGCTATGTTTTTCTTAATCTCTTTTATGGCCCTGGCATCGGATTCATCTCTGACCGCTACCCGGATTATCTCACAACCAACCTTTTCCAATTCCTTAATCTGCTTGACCGTGGAATTGATATCAGATGTCCTCGTTTTGGTCATCGACTGCACCGAAATCGGGGCATCCCCTCCTACCCTAACCTTACCAATTTTCACCACCCGCGTTTTTCTTCTTTTTATCGTCATCTGCGTTAATCCGCGTTGATATCCGCGTAAATCCGCGTCTATTTTTTCCACAAATGTATTACTTTCTTAAAAACCTCAAAGCGCACCAGGTCATTATAAAAAACAAAGACCATGAGCAGTATCAAAAAGGCAATCCCGACCTGGGTAATCTGTTCCTGGGTCTTTAAATCAACAGCCTTACCCCGGACCTTCTCAATAAAGAGAAACAAGATATGGCCGCCGTCCAATACCGGGATGGGCAAAATATTGAATATGGCCAGAGACGCGCTCAATATTGCCAGGAGGTTGAGCAGCGAGGCAATGCCCAGCTCGGCTGCAAGTTTGGTGATGTAGAAAATGCCCAAAGGGCCGGAGACGGATTCCTTTAAGGCCATCCGGCCACTTACTATCCGCAAAAGCGCCATCAAGGTAAGCCGGGTCAGAGACCAGAGTTTTTTTGCCGCCAGGCCCCCGGATTTCAAGAATGCGTATTTGACCTTGGTTACTTCATCTGAGGGCTTTATACCCACAAGGGCAATCTCTTCCTTCTGCCCGAGAAGGTTGGTAATTTTTTCCTTGCGCGGGCGAAGGGTTAAAATCATAACTTTGTCATCCCGCTTTAACATCAAATCCAGGGAATCTTTTTTAGTCTTATGTATTATCTCGGTCAACTCCTCCCAAGTAGCTACCTGCTGTTCATCAATTTTCAGGATACGGTCTCCTTTACGGATATCGGCAATTTCAGCCGGATAATCTTTGACTAAATCTCCAACCTTGGTAGTCATCGTAGGATAGCCCGTGGCGAAAACCAGCCAGAAGACAAAAAAAGCTAAAACATAGTTAAGCACCGGACCGGCCAGGACAATGGCCAGGCGCTTCTTTATGGACTGCGAAAGGTATTCCCAGGGCTGGCCGCTTAAGCTTTCGCCGGGGTTATCTCCGGCCATCTTCACATACCCGCCTACGGGGATAAGGGAGAGACAGTACTCGGTATCTTTTTTCTTGAGAGCAAAAAGCACCGGACCAAAACCGAAAGAGAACCTCTCGATCTTTACTCCCATGCGTTTGGCAGTAATAAAATGGCCGAATTCATGCACCAGAACCAGAATGCTTAAGACAATGATAAAAGACAATAGCGACATCATAAGAGCCCCCCTTCGATAATTTTATGAGTTTCGTCCCTTGCCCAGCCGTCGATTGAAAATACCTGTCTGATATCCCGCAACTGGACCGGTTTATGCAGTCTTAAAACCCGGGAAATAATTTCATGAATCTGGGTTAATTTTATTTTATTCTCCAAAAAGGCATCGACGCAGACTTCATCCGCCGCATTCAGAACACAGGGAAAACTCTTCCCCTTACTGGCAACATCGTAGGCCAAGCCCAGACAGGGAAATTTTTCAAAGTCGGGTTTCTTAAAAGTAAGTTTTCCTATTGCCGCAAAATCTAAGCCGGCTAAATTGCTCCTTAAGCGGCCAGGATAAGTTAAGGCATATTGAATGGGAAGCCGCATATCTGTTGGCCCGAATAAACCCAGAATATTACCGTCGACAAATTCAACCAGAGAGTGAATTATCGCCTCGGGATGAATCAAGACCTCAATCTTATCTAACGCCATATTAAAAAGCCAATGGGCCTCGATAATTTCCAGCCCCTTATTCATCAAGGTAGCCGAATCGATAGTGATTTTCTTACCCATCCGCCAGCGGGGATGCCTTAAGGCCTGGCGGGGACCCATGTTTCTTAATTGTTCTTTCTTAACCCGATGAAACGGACCGCCGGATGAAGTCAGGATAATACGTTTTACGTCTTTGGGGTTTCTGCCGTTTAAACATTGGAATATCGCACTGTGTTCGCTATCTATCGGGATAATCTTCACTTTATGCTGGCGGCATAGTCTGTTGACCAGTTCGCCTGCCATTACAATAGCCTCTTTGCTAGCCAGGGCAATTTCTTTCTTCTTTTTTATGCTCTCAATTAAAGGAATAATGGCTACTTCACCGGCTATCGCTACTACAACCAAATCAACTTCTCTATCTGTGGCAACTTTTAACAGGCCTTCGACGCCGGAGAAAAACTTTATTTTCTTGTGTATATCGGGCTTAAACTGTGAGGCAGCCTTAGTATCATATACGGCCACAAGCCGCGGATTAAATTCTTCAATCTGTTTTTTGAGAAGGGTAATGTTTGTGTTCGCGGTTAATCCGACGACTCTAAACTCTCGGGGCAATGCCCGGATAACCCTTAATACATTAATACCTATCGAACCTGTAGAGCCTAATATGGCAATCCGTTTCATTTTTAATGAGCACTTGATTTACGGAGCGAAGCGCCCGCCAAATGTAATTTGGCGAGGTCGCCGAAGGCGAACCTCGCTTTCAGCGGGTCTCGCCATATTTATGGCGGAACGTAAATCAATCTCCATCTAAGAGCTATCTATGTGCGAATTAACCCCCACACCAATTTCAACATAACGTTGCCTAATTACGAAATTGGTGTGGGGGTCAAATTCGGACATACAACTTACGTCATTTCTTATCTGCCAACAGACAGGTATTCCGTAAGTTGTGCCCTTATTTGATAAAGAAGCTTGCATATAAATAGAACAGGGGTGCGGTAAAAATTATGCTGTCCACCAAGTCAAGCATTCCGCCCAAGCCGGGGAAAAGCCTGCCCGAATCCTTAAGCTGGCAATCTCTTTTAAGGAGAGATTCGCAGAGGTCTCCCAATTGGGCAAGCCCGCCAAGAATAAGCCCCAGCGTAATGCACTCCCAAATACCTATCCCCAGCTTAAAATTTCCCACTAAGAAACTGGCTGCTATGCTGAACAGCAATCCCCCCACCAGTCCTTCTTTGGATTTGTTAGGGCTAATTCTTTTAATCAAGGTGTGGCGGCCGAATTTCGTTCCCACCAGATATGCCCCCATGTCAGAAGATTTAGTAACCAAGAGAAGATACGCCACTAACCACCTGCCGTCAGGCATATAGAGCAATTTAGTCATAAAACTTAGGGGCCAGCTGATATAGAGCATGCCGAATACCGTCGTGGATAATACAGTAATTGCCTGGGCAGTATCCTTGCGGGTAAATCGCACCACAAAGATAATAAAACAGATTAAGTTTGTAAATACCATTTCCCAGCTGTCGGGATGAAACCCCGAGGCAGCCTTGAAAGCGGCGCTAATAAAGACGGTCAAAGGAATAATAGAACCTAAGGCAAGCCCAAATTTCCTGGGGATTATGATTCCTTTTTTCTCAACCAGATTATAGAATTCAGCCAGAGAAATACCGACAATCAAAACTACTGCCCAGGCTCCCACAAAAGGAGGCAGAGAAATTATCCCTGCGGCGAAAAGAACCAAAAATGTGCTGGCTAAAAATCTCTTATAGAACATAGAGAATCCTTATACCGGAATTGCGCCAAAACGGCGTTCGCGTTTTTTAAAGGAGGCGATTGCCCGTTCCAAATCCGCCCGGGTAAAATTCGGCCAGAGTTTATTCGAGATATAAATCTCGGTATAAGATATCTGCCAGAGTAGAAAATTGCTCACCCTTAACTCTCCGCCCGTGCGAATTAATAGATCTGGGTCGGCCATGCCGCGGGTGTAGAGAAATCTGCTGAAAAGCTCCTCATCTATCTCTCCTACAGAAAACCTGTTTTTTTTAACCTCCTCGCAGATTTTACGCACGGCATCAACAATTTCTACGCGGCCGCCATAATTGAGGGCTAAGTTCAGGATTAGCCCGGTGTTTTCCTTAGTAGCTTCGATAATTCTCGTCAGCTCTTTACGAACTGATTCAGGCAGCTCTTCAATGCGTCCGATAACCTTAAAACGGACGTTGCGTTCTATGATCTTATTACTTTCTTGGCGCAGAAAATCCTTGAGCATCTTCATCAGGAAATTAACTTCTTCGCGGGGGCGTTTCCAATTATCGCTGGAGAATGCATAGAGGGTTAATATCTCGATCCCTAAATCAACACAGACTTCCACAATTTTCTGGGCCGTCTTTATGCCCTTGCGATGCCCCATTATTCGAGGAAGCCCGTGCCGCCTGGCCCAACGTCCATTGCCATCCATAATGATAGCAATGTGCCCAGGGAGATTATTCTTTTCCATTCTTACTATGGGGATAAAAGTTTCTCCAGATATATTGCACGTCTTAAAACTTTAAGAGGGGAAAAGACTCTTCCCCTCTTAAGATTTAAATCCATATCGAGATTCCCAATCCAAATTTTCGTGTCTTACATCGGCTATCTCTCAAGATTTGTATCAAAGATGGTCTTCAATCTTCTACTGAGATAAAGGCATAACCGTCTCGGAGGCAGCGGGACTTTCCTGCTGAGCAGGACCGGGAGACTCCGGCAATGCCGGAATCTCCGGCATTTTAATTACCTCTGGCGACTTGACTGTCTCCTCCGGCTTCTTCTCCTTGAAGGCGCTAAGTTCCTTCTCCAGATCCTGTTTTGCCTGGGTTAAACTCATAATTTCTTTCTGAAATTCCTCGATAGTGCTTTTTGCCTGGTCAAGCTGCTCGGCGAGGCTGCGGTTTCCCTGAGTTTCGACTTCAAGTTTATTCTCCAGGTCATCCAATTGCGCGCGAATAAAATCTTTATCTTTTAAGGCCTGGGATAACTTATTTTCTACTTCTATTTTCTTATTCTTCAAACTCTGACAACTACCATTAAGTTGCACAGCCCAGATCATTACTACCACAGAAACAATCGCAAGGGCAATTAACAGCAAGCGCTCTTTCTTCATCCCCACACCTCCTTCGCTGAACCCCGCCGCATTCTTGCAGAATGCAAGAGGCGAGGTAAATTCAGCCCTACAACTTAGCCTCACTTACGTTCGCTAAGTTATGGCTTCATTTATATTTTTTCTCTTCTTCTATTCTCTTTTCTTCTATCTCCTTAATTTTCTGCACATCAGAAACTTCTACCTTCGGGGAAGTTATCTTGGGCAAGATGATTATCTCAACCCTGCGATTTTTCTGTCTGCCCTGGCCCGTCTCATTAGAGGCAACCGGCCGATATTCTCCGTAACCCCGTGCCGAAACCCGGCCCGGCTCTATGCTTTTGTTGTCTACGAGGTAATGCAGGACACTTAATGCCCGGGCAGTGGAAAGCTCCCAGTTCGATTTCCAGCTGGAGTACTTAATCGGCTCGTTATCCGTATGACCTTCTATGCCGATATCACGGTCAGCCACTTCCTCCTGCAAGACCTTGCTTATCTTATCCAGGGTCCCATAGGCCTCGGGTTTTATTTTCGCTTTACCGGAATCAAAGAGAACCTCGGCAACAAAGGTAATCACCAAACCCCTTTCAGCTAATTCCAGCCTTACCTGTTTATCTTTTATTTCCTGCTCTAATCTTTGTTCAAGCGACTTCTTGGCATTGACTAACTGTGAAACCTCTTGCTCTTTTTGCTGTTTCAGATTTTCTACTTGCGCACTTAAATCCTCCACCTGCTCTTTTAACTGCTTTGCCTTCCTTACTTCTTCGGGTGGGGTTTTCTTAATTATCACTGTACAACCGCTGACGAATAGAAAAATTAAGACTGCTGTAATAATCCTTGGCCACTTCATTTTTTTCCTCCCTTGCTATGCAGACTATAAAGTTTATCGTTCTTTAAATTAGTATATCTCTTTATCTATTAAAGTCAAGATTTTTCAATGGATGCGCAGACCCTTGACATGGGAAATTTCCAATGTCAAGGGAACCACTTAGCTTCACTTACATTCGCTAAGTGGTAGCTTCATTTACTTGATTAACGTATTCTTAAGGATAAAGGCCGCAAAAACAATCGCGACCATGGACATCAATTTTATAAGGATATTCAGGGATGGGCCTGAGGTGTCCTTGAGGGGATCGCCCACGGTATCTCCCACGACTGCCGCTTTGTGGGAACTCGAACCCTTGCCTCCGAACTGTCCTCCTTCGATGTATTTCTTGGCGTTATCCCAGGCCCCACCGGTATTGGCCATCATAACCGCCAATAAGAACCCTGAAACCATTGCCCCGGTCAGAAGACCAACCTCGGCTTCCAAACCCATCAGGATTCCCACGCTAATGGGAGCCAGTATTGCCAACAGCGACGGTAAAATCATTTCTTTTTGGGCTGCGGCAGTAACTATTCTTGTGCAGTGTTCGTATTGGGGTTTTGCCCTGCCTTCCATAAGCCCTGCTATCTCTTTAAATTGACGTCTCACCTCTAGCACTATCTTTCCCGCTGTCCTTCCTACCGCACGTATAGTCAGAGAACAAAAGAAAAACGGCAGCATCCCTCCGATGAATAAACCGCCTAAAATCTTGGGATTCATCATCGAAAGCTCCATCTTGCCACCCAGGATATCAATCTTATATTTATAGGCGGCGATAAGGGCAAGGGCAGTCAGCGCTGCCGAAGCAATCGCAAAGCCCTTGCCCGTGGCAGCAGTAGTATTACCCAGGGCATCCAAAGCATCGGTGCGCTTTCTCACCTCGGCTGGCTGCTGAGACATCTGGGCATTACCTCCGGCATTATCCGCTACCGGACCATAGGCATCCGTGGCCAGGGTTATCCCCAGGGTAGAGAGCATACCCACGGCAGAAATTCCTATACCATAAAGACCTAAATTAAAATTATTTGCCCCGCCAGAGATAAAATAACTTATCAGCATACTTATAGTCACAACCATAACCGGAATGGCCGTAGAAAGCATTCCTACCGAGAGCCCGCTCAGTATAACCGTTGCCGGACCGGTTAAAGAAGCTTCGGCTATAGAACGCGTCGGTGCATATTTATCGGAGGTAAAGAATTCTGTGGATAAGCCAATCAGGATACCCCCGATTAATCCGGATAGCACCGCCCAATAAACGCCGATATGCTGCGCGCCTAAAGATTGCCGGACCAAAAAGTAAGAGATGGCCGCGATAATTGCGGCCGTGACAAATACCCCCCGGCGCAGGGCATTCAGTAAAGCTCCCTGCTCGGCCTTCTCTTCGGCTTTAACGAAAAAAGTCCCGATAATCGAAGCCACTACTCCCACTGCGGCCATAACCATGGGAACCGTAGCTCCCTGAATGCCTAAACCCGCGGCTACGGCCAAGGCCATGGTCGCCACAATTGAGCCCACATAAGACTCGTATAAATCCGCGCCCATCCCAGCAACATCTCCGACATTATCGCCAACGTTATCGGCAATTACGGCCGGGTTTCGGGGATCGTCTTCCGGAATCCCTGCCTCAACCTTTCCCACCAGATCTGCGCCCACATCCGCAGCCTTGGTAAAAATCCCTCCGCCCACGCGGGCAAAGAGCGCCTGGCTCGAGGCCCCCATACCGAAACATAACATGGTCGAGGTAATCGCCTGAATTCTGGCCGCTATATCTAAGTTCCGGTAATAAAAATTTAGGATATAATACCAGATGGATAAATCCAGAAGTCCCAGACCCACAACCACCAGCCCCATCACCGCCCCGGAAGAAAAGGCAACTCTCAGTCCGGCATTTAGACTTTTTGTTGCTGCCTGAGTCGTGCGGCTTGAGGCACGTGTGGCAATGCTC
>Ga0105164_10002286_pt1 | contig 11876 bp, 10 predicted proteins | sample VDWuncwatermetaG_FD_89674 | JGI IMG/M metagenome (GOLD analysis project Ga0105164, IMG submission 89674) | Wastewater microbial communities from Netherlands to study Microbial Dark Matter (Phase II) - VDW unchlorinated drinking water | ecosystem: Environmental > Aquatic > Freshwater > Drinking...
CGTGGATCTACCGCAAACCGGTGGGCACCGACGCGCATCTGGTGGCCTGGCTCGAAGTGCGCCTGTATGCCGGTGGTGCGGTCGAAGTGTTGCCGTGGATCGAGAACGGCTATATCCGCGTGGCGGGTGGTACGAACAAGAGCACCACCTACAGCTTTGCGCTGGGGGGCACACAGCGTTTTAGCCAGGCCATCGACCTGCCGAGCCATTGCCGCACACCGCTGCTCAGCGGCGCTGCGCTTTCGCACTGGCTAGGCACAGACGCTGGCGTGACCGTGCGCCATGACACAACCTACCTGCAAAGCACGCGGCTGGTGCCTGCCTATAGAGCGACAGTGCCCGCAATGGCAGCGCCGGTGACGAACCTGGCAGCGAGTTTCACGCCGCTGCAGCTTGGCAACTTCGTCACACCGATGGGCAACGCAGGCTACCAGCCGGCCATCGGCTTGCTGCCGGAGTGGGACGTTCTTTACCTGACGTGCCCGACCAGCAACACGCCCTGGGCGGCACTGCAACGCAACGGCTACAGCGCCGGCCGCTGGGGCATTCACTACCGCGACGAGAACACGAACCGTCCGCTGCGATTCAGCAGTTTTCCGAACCTGAGCGTCAACAGCTCAACGACCAACGATTACCCGGCCGCATCCACGGGAACCGCCGCCCCTGGCTGGGATATACCGCACCATCCTTCGATGGGATTCATGGCCTACCTCGTCACCGGGCGCTGGTACTTCATGGAGCAAGTGCAATTCACCGCCACGTACAACTACCTGGTCAATGTGAATGGCGGCCCGTATGCACACCGCAGCGGCTCGTCAGGCATCTTCCGCTCGAATGCAGGCGCCAACACGGTTCGGGGCGCGGCATGGGCCGTGCGCACGCTGGCGCAGGCGGCCAGTTCCACGCCTGACGCTGACACGGCACTTCGCGGCGAGTTCGTTGCATCGCTAGAGGCAAATATCAACTTCAACCACACCACCTATGTGGCGCAGCCTAACAACCCCTTCGGTATCGTCGCACCCTATGGCGATGTCTATGGCAGCCCGACCGACGGCAGGGTGACGGCAGCGCCATGGCAGCACGACTTCTACACGGCGGCGTTCGGCTATGCGTTGGCCGTTGATCCGCCCATCTCCGCGAGCGCCAAGACCAAGCTGGGCGAGTTCTTCGCCTGGACGGCCAAGAGCATCATTGGTCGTCTGGGTGGCGCGGGAAGCGCCGAGTGGCTGTACCGCGATGCAGCGCCCTACAACTTCGTCGTCGCGCTGGTGGACACACCCGACTACATCGGCGGCACCGGGCCGTGGCCGGCGAGCTGGGGGGCGTTGTACGACGCGACGTACACGGCATCGCCGGGGCCACGCACTGCCGGCAATTTGCGCGGCGGCAATTTCCCGGAAGCCACCAGCTATTGGGGCAACCTGCAGCCGGCACTGGCCTATGCGGTTGAACACGGCGTGCCGGGCGCGAGCGACGCGTACCGGCGCATGGTCGGGGCGGGCAACTGGCCCAGCCTTGCCACCGCCTTCAGTTCGGCACCGGTGTGGAGTGTGCAACCGCCGATCGAGCCCTGATCGGGCACGCCAGCATCTGACCGACTCTTTGGATATTTGAATGAAACGCAGAACCTTTCTCACAACGACCGCGTCGTCGGCCGGAGTCTTCAGTCTTGCTGGATGCTGGGGTGGCGGCGGCATCAACCCGACGGGGCCTGACTTGGCTCGCGAGCCGCAAGCATCGCCAACCGCGGCAGCCAATGCGGTACCGGCACCACCGCCAGCGACGCCGGTAACCGGCGCGCCCACTCCTGCGCCGGCGCCTGCCGCGCCGGTGGCCCCGTCGCCCGCCGTCGCGCCAGCGCCTTTAGGCCCAGTACCCGCATGGGTGGCCGCGTTGCCGCTGTGGCAGTGGCATGAAATTCCCCACACGGCGCTGTCGAGTATCGAGCCGGCAGTTCGGCCGTTGGGTATCAATGGGCCGGTCTCCAAAATAGAATCTTGGTGCGGGGCTGCTCTCAAGCGCCAGGGCAGCGTCTACATGCTCGGTGCCGCGGGCGGGCATGGCGACTACGCGGGCAATGAAGTGAATGCGCTCGCGTTGAACGTCGCAACGCCGGGCTGGCAAGAGTTGCGTGGGCCGACGCCGAATGCCGACATCATCAACCTCACGCAGTACTATCTCGACAACCGCCCCGCCGCAACGCATACCTACTACGCTACCCAGTACATCAATGCGCTGGACCGGATGCTGGTGTTTGCAAGCGCCGGGTTGAACGGCCCTTTCCCCACGGCCCCCGCTGACTTTCCATATACAGGTGGCGCACGCTCATTCAGCTTCAACCTGTCCGCCCTGGACTGGGACCGCCCCGATTACGTGGCGCAGTTTCCATCGGGTGGTGACTACATTGCCTGTTTGTGCGTCAAACACCCTTGGACAGAGGATGTCTATTACTCGAGAAACTACAGCGACGGGTGGTACCGATGGACTCGAGCCTCCAACAGCTGGAGCAAGCTGTCAAATGTGACCCGCAGACCATGGTATGCAGGGTCAGCCATCGACCCCGTGCGCAACCGGATGCTGATCGTCGGGGGCTACATCACAACACCGCCAGAAGTGCGTCAACTCGACGGTACAAGTATCCCCGTGACATTCACCGGGCTCGGAGCCTCGGCTCTGACAGTCTTGGGCTACCCGGGCGTCATTTACGACGAGGCGCTGGATCGCTTCGTGGTGATGTTCAATTCCAATAATGTGCTCAATGTGCTGACGGTCCACCCGGAGACGTGGGAGGTGTCTGCCCCAGCAATTGGAGGTAGCACTCCGGCCGCCCGGACCAACGGGATTCAGAATTCGGTGCAGTACGTTCCTGAACTCCGTGGCTTCGTCATCGCCAATGCGTATCGGTCGAATGTGCTGTTTGTGCGCACGGCAGCGTAAACAAATATTTTCTGGGCCGGTGTCCGGCAAGAATTTCACTACGCAGCTTTGTCGAATCGTATGTGAATCCAATTCCCCCGCACCGGCGTGATCAACCGCTGAACGGCGTCGAGCCAGTACGCGGCTTTGGTCGCAATCTTTTGCGTTAGGTTGCGCAACTTCGGCTGGGTGAGAGATGCTCCGCAATGGACGCATGCCTCGTCCTGCTCGTAGGTACCGAAGGGGTGCCCCGCGTAGTCGAGCAGCCGCGCTGAAATTGCATTGGTGGCACTGCGCGTTTGCCCGACGAAATCGATCCGCGAGGGTTGCAACCCTTTCATAAGTGTCAGAAGTCGATGCTCGTCGAACGAGTTGACATGACCCCAGGGCGGATTGTTGTTGCCGCAGGCGTGACAGCGCGTGCGGCCAACCCTGAGGTCCTGCTTGTATGGCACACCGATGACGGCTGTTTGGCGGGTAACGCGCGAGATTTCGCGTCCAACCTTCTCCAGCAGGGCCGGCGGAATGTGTTCAAGCACCTCAGCGCAGATGACCAAATCGAAGCTCGCGTCGTCGAATTGCAGCGCCGAGGCATCGCCCTGCACGCACAGCACACGCGGATGATCGATGGCTGGGCAACGCAAATCGAGGGATACCACGCTGTCAAAGCGCTCCGCTAGGATCAGCGAGAGGTGTCCGTCGCGAGCGCCGATGTCGAGCGCCGTGCGGCCATGTGGAGGTACCAGATCGAAGAGGCTGCGCACGCGTTCGACCTCGCGTGGGTGTGATCGATAGGCTGTCAGGTCTAAGCTCATGCTGATCACCAGGAGGAGGCAAATTGGAACGGGCTGCGCAGCAAGCTCACGATGAGTCGCCCTGTGTCATGCGCGCCTTGAGCAGTGCGCCCAGGCGCCGCACTTCATCACCAAGCGGATGTCGCAGCAACATTACTGCCAACAAAAAGCCGACGCCACCGCCCGCGGCGCCCAGCACCAGCGGTGGCACTGCGTGCACCGGCACGCTACCGAACCACAGCAGCGCAGCCACTGGCGCCGCCGCTGCGGCCAATGTCACGACGGCGCTGCGGGCCCCGACGCTTGCGAGTGCATGCCATGGGCACCGCACGACCCGTTGTGTGATGTGCAGCCAGGCAGCAGTACTGACCAGTGCCGCCACTACCAGGCACGCGCCGAGCGCGGCCAAGCCCAGGCTGGCCCCGGCCGCGGCCGCGGCGACTGTGCTGACCAGCGTGATGATCGTCGCCCAGAGCATCGGCCGCACCTGGCCCGAGCCCACCAGCGCCGCGGTGCACAGCGGCACCGGCGCCATCAAGGCCAGGGCAACTGCCAACCACCGGGTCAGTTCCACCGAGTGGTCCCACTGTGTGCCGTAGAGCAAGCGCACCGTGGGGTGTGCAAGACAGATCAGCGCCGCGCTGAAGCTCCAGCTCAATGCGGTGATGTAGGCAAACGCGCGCAGGAACGCCGCGCTGAAGTCTTGCCCCAGCCGGGCCTCTCGCGAAAACAGGGACAGGGCCACCGGGTAAACCGCGTCGGTGACGAGCCGGCCGAACATGGCCACCAGGCCGTTGGCGCGCGAGTAGTACCCCGCGGCCGCCAAGGTCTGCATCTTTCCCAGAAAGAATTCCGGTGCCCCCGCTGAAATAGTGTTCAGCATGCTGGTGGCCGTCAATTGGCCGCCGAATGAGAGCACGCGCCCGATTTCACGCACGCCCGGGAGCCAGGGGTAGCCATTGGGCCGAAACAGGACGGCCACTGCCGCGTTGACGCACGTGCTGGCCAAGCTGCCCCAGGCAAGGCTGATGGGGCCATGGCCACGATATGCGAGGCCCACTGCTACCAATGCGCCGGCCACCGATGCACTGAAGCGCATCACGGCAATGGCGTCGTAGCGCATCTCGCGCATCAGCCATGAATAGGTGACCGATCCGAACGGATTGACGACGTAATTGAATGCCAGCACGAGCATGACGGGGCGCATGCGCGCATCGTCGTAAAACGCAGCTACCGGCCTACTCATCAATGCCACCAGTGTCCCGAGCAGTAACCCGAGTCCGAGTTGCACCGCCCACACGGCGCGAATCCGGTCATGCGATAGCTCGCGCTCCTGTACCAGGTAGTTGCCTGCGCCGAAATCTCTCACCGTGGCGGCCAGGGAAAGTAGCGCCATGACCACGGAGAACGCACCGATGTCCGTCGGCGTGAGCAACCGCGCAAGGATCATCGAGGACACGACGCCGATGACGAGGCTCGCGTACCGATCAAGAAACGACAGTATCAGAGAGTGGCGTGGCGTCACATCGGGCCTGTCACGCTGAAGTGGGTTCTCGGGTGTCAGGCACGCGAACTTGACGGCAAACGTATTGACGACGCCGCCTGCTTGGCGAGCGCCATCAGCCATAAGGCTATGAGCTTCGGGCTGAAGCCTTGGTGCCGCATCGATTGGGCGAAAGATCGGGCCGCCACCCGAGGGTCGCCACCCCGGAGATGGGACACACCATGACCGAGGCTTGAACGTGCCAGCCGCCGGGACACTTGTCCCGCTGGCGCGTGCCGGCCATCAGGCCCCGCTTCTCCCCAACGCTCGACCGCGCTGGACAAAATCAGGTACTCATAGTTGACGGGTTTGACGCTGGCAGTGATGCTGTCAATATGGCTCCGATACAACGCAGTCGGCATCTCCATGCCCAGCATCGAGACTTCGCGCGACAGACGCAGCCACAAATCGTAGTCCTGCCCTTTGCGGAGTGATTCGTCGAACATGCCCACCTGTTTGAGCACACACTTTTCGACGATCACGGTCGATGTCCATACGATGCAGTCAAGAAGCAACTCTGCGTAGGGCGAGCCGCTCACCACAGGGGCCGTCGATATGTTCGGATTGTTTTCGTGGAGAAACTCCGATGCAGCATCAGTAAAGCTGCCCGTTTCGTTGGCAGCCCAGCGGATGAACCGGCTGTATGCCATTCGATGGCCAGTTCCGGACAAGGCGTCGACCTGATGTCGTAGCTTGTGGTGCCACCAGACGTCGTCGGCGTCGAGAAAGGCCACGTAGTGCCCGCGCGCGCATTGAATGCCCTGGTTTCGCGCTGCGCCAGAGCCCTGATTCGGTTGGGTGAGAAGTCGAACCCGGCTCCCGTAGCTTGAAATGAGTTCGCGGGTGTCGTCAGTGGAGCCGTCGTCAACAACAATGATTTCGATATTTGGATAGTCTTGATCGAAAACGCTCGCGAGCGCGCAGCCAACAAACACTGCACTGTTAAAGGTTGGGATGACGACCGAGACCAGCGGACTATCGCTTGAAGCGGCCGCCGCCTGATCACAATTGCTGGTGCTGTCACTGCCGTCCATGGACACCTTGGCTTGCTACGGAAAGTATGACGATCAAGTCCATGTGGCGAGGCCGGGACTGACGAACGAGCACGCAGTGCGAAGGAGTCCCATACGCTGGCTGATGCACGCGGTCGCGGCTCCAGCTATTACTACGTTGCCTCTGACATGGCGCCATGCGGCATTTCCGCCTGCATGCGCCGCGCACGCGATTCGGCCAGCCTCTTCAGCCAAGCCCATCTGTATGCGGTGAGGTGATGAAGCGTTCGCTTCTTGTCTGTCTGTTTTCTATGCCAGTCCATCAGTCGTCCAAAGAACTCTAGTCGCGTGATGCTGCCGCCTCCGAAGAGCGACTGAAGTTCCTCCTCGCGCAGCAGGAAAGCTGGAGAAAACTGCTTGATCGATTCGTCGTACGTGGTCTTCAGCACCACGAGCACGCCATTGCGCTGCAGGCACAAGTTCATGGCAACGGTGCGGTCGTTGAAGAGATATTCGAAAACCACCGCCTCGCTGCGCCGGGCTGCATCCTCGAGCCACCGCGTGTAGAGGCGGCCCTGGGCATTGTCGGGGTGGATGGCGGTGCCGTCATTGCTTTTCCATCCACTGCTTTCGAGCAATCCGTATCGGCTCACGGCGGGTGCCATGTGTTCGGGTTCGCGCCAGACACGCTTGTGGGTGGCAATGTTCTCGGCCGCAAGCCTGTTGCGCTGTTTGCGCATGTTCTGACGCAAGTTCTTGCCTCTCTGCGCCCAGTACTGATCGAAGCTGCCCTCGATGTCGATCCAGCCTGTGTCGATGTAGTCGGCATGCCGTGTTGTGGACCCGTCTTCTTCGCGCTCCGTGATGTGGGGGTCGAGTTGGGTCAATGACAGCACGAGACACCGCCGGAGTGGGCCGTGCAGCAAGCTTTGGCCAACCTGCGTCAGGCTCACGCCCCGTTCGGCCACGATGGGGCCGAGCGGCAATTGCGATGGCTGGAACGTGCTCCAGCGCAGCGGGCCCAGCGGGGTCAGCACGAGCATCGCCGCCGCTGCGCCTCCACGGGTGCCTACGAACAGCCGCTCGTTCCCATTGCCAAAAACCTCGAGCGCCGTGGCGACAGCATCAGCGCACAGGAAGGGAAGATTGCCGGATGCGGCATTGAGTTCGTCCCAGGCAAGACGCGAGGCCCGATCAGTGCGCAGCGCTTGCGCCGGCACGCTACGCCACACCCAATCGGGTTGGCCGGCTGCTGAATGCGGTGCGCTGGTGGGTTCAATCATGGCTGACGCTCGGTAGGGCGGCCGCTGCGGATGGGCGCAGGCATTGGATCAGCGCACGAGCCGTCGCGCTGACGTCGTCAACGCTCAGATCCTGGTGGCACAGAAGTTGAATCACATGCTGGCACCATTGGGGGCCTGTGTCTCCCGCAACAATCGGCGTGCCCGGCCAAACGCGATCCCACCGGAACACGGGCAGACCCAACGACCGCGCTTGGCTGTAAACGCGGTCTGCGTCGTCCACCCAAAGTGGAAATACATAGGGCGCGGCAACGTCCTCCATGTCGTTGAACAACGCCCGCGCACCGGCAATGCCGCGAAAGTGGCTGGCATAGACCGCAAAATTCTCCTTGCGGCGCACTCGGATGTGCCCCCGCGGCAACACCCGATTCAGCAGACGCGCGACGACAAGCGGCGACTGGCCGACGCGTCCCATGTCGCAAGAGGCCAGCACATCGTCTGGCGCGGCGCGCGACGACGACACAGGCACCTTGGCTCGCCCCACGTTCTTGGCGGCGAAGATTGGCTTGAGCACGCTGCTGAGGCCGCGCAATTTGCCGTGGTCAACGGCGAATTCAAGCACGTCGACCCAACCCTTGACTTCCGCCCGCAGTTTGGGGCGTTCGAGGTGCATCGGTGCAAGCGGCCGATGGGCCGATGCAAGCAGCCCGGCCTCCGGAACCGGGAAGAACTTCGACAAACTGGCGGTTGCAAAGTCACCCCAATGCCCGACAGTGCGTTCGCCAGCCTGGCCAAAGTAGCAATGTGCGCAGTCTTCGATCAGTGCGATGCCATGCAGGTCGCACCAATCGCGCACGACCTTCAGCGATCGGGCAAGACCGAAGTAGTGAGCGACGATCATGGCCCGTGGCGGGTCAGTCGCGGCGAGCGAAATGCGTTCGACGTCCGGCAGACCGTCCGCGCGCAGCGGAAAGAAGGTGGGCCGCAGGCCGGCGCATACCACCGACGCGACCATCGTGGGGCAGTGGTATGTGGGCACCAGTACGGTTGAGCCGGCACGCAAACGAAGCTGCAGAAAGGCCTGGTACAGCGCGGCTCGTCCGCTCGTAACGAGAGCTTGGTAGGGCAATTGCTCGACACCGGCCACCGGCTCAGCAGGCGCGCCGTTGAAGCTCGACCAGTCCAAGACTGGCGCTCGCGGAAACAGTGTCGATGAGTCCGCGACTGAGGGCAGCCTGATCGTGTGCTCAGCCGCCTCGTCGACCGATATATGTGAAGCACTCATGTAGCCGACGCTAGCGGCCGCTGCCAGCAGAGCTGGCCGCATCACCGGGCAAGGAAGCCGGGCTGGAAGAGGCTCCCTCCGCCGGAGTCAAGACGGCTGGCTCGCGCCAGCGGCCTACGGCTGAAAGGCGATCTTTCAGGTCGGGCCGCGCAAACCCGAGGGCCAGTGCGCGGTGGGCTTGGGCGAGTGCCTTGTCGTACTGCTGAGCTTCGAGGTATACCAAACCAATGTTGTATTGAGTGAAGCCGTTGTCTTTGGCGTCGAAAGCGACCCGCTCGAGTTGCTTCCCGGCTTCGTCGGCCCGGCTACTTCGGTACAGGAAACCCGCGTAGAGCATGCGCACGGTGGTGTCATCCGGACGGAACTGCAAGGCGCGAGCGAAATAGCACTCGACCGAGTACTTCATGTTCGGCGGCACGGGCAGTTTCGTTTTCTGCCCGTATCGCATTGCGGCAATCAGTGCTCGGTGATGGTTGGGGAACGCACGCAGTGTGTAGTCGATGTCACCACCCAGGTAGCCGGCATTTCCTTTGATAAGCGACTCCACGACGGGAGTGAAGTGGGCCTTTTCAACCAGGTAGAGGTTGTTGCCGCGCTCGGTACGATAGTCGAAGGGGCCGAACGCGTTCTGCAACGGGCCACAGGAAGCGTCGAGCCCTTGCGCGGAAACAGCGAAGCTCGCAGCCATGCCAACGACGAATGCCATCAATGTGTGTGCGCTCCACGCAAATCGCCAACGGTGGGTGGTCATCAGTGGTCTATCCCATCAACAGTTGCGGTTGGATTCAGAGCGGCCGATCTGTCTATATGAGAAGCCAGCCACTTCGCCGTGATCCTCTCCAGCGCATTGCTTGCGGCTGCCGCCGAAAACGTGTGATCCGCCAGGGGCGCGTCGGTTCGCTCCACGCGAGAGCCTTCGATCAAGCCATTCCAGTCAGCGTTGCTGCATGTGTACTCGAGGAACTCCTTGGCGGTGTAGTCGTCGCCACTGAGCACCAACAGGATTCGCTTGTCGAAGGCCTTCCAGGCCTTGGCCATGCGCATCTGGAAAGGCTCATTGTTTGGAGCCTGCGGGCCGGCGCGCAGCGCGCGCAGATTGGCCAGCAGACCGCTCCACGCCTGTCCGGCCACCTGACCGCGCAACAACTTGGCCCAGAACTCGCGCTGCCGCAGGCGCTGCCCATAGTAGTGCTTGACGTGGGTGCGCGCCAGGCTGGCCTGCGAACGCACCCACGGGTTGGCCAGGCACAAGCCGTCCACGCGGCGGTCGTGTGTGTCGTCAAGGTAGAGCAGTGCAGCCGATGCACCGTCGCACAGCCCCCAAAGCACGACACGCTGCACAACGGGCACGTGTCTTTGCAGCGCGTCGATGGCCGCGGCGATGTCTGCGCTCACAGCTTCGAAGTGGCGCCGCGCACCGCTGCTGTCGCCCATGCCGCGGTAATCGAAGCGCAGTACGGCAAACCCCTTTGCTGCCAGCGCACGAGCCAGCAGGACAAATTGTCGGTGGCTGCCCGCGCGGTATTGGGGCCCGCCCACCACCACCACCACGCCCAGGGCGGCTGGCGCCTCAGGCCTGTGCAGGATGCCCAGCAGCAGGTCACCATCGCAATCGATGGTGATCGTCTTCTCCGTGGCGGCCAGGGAAGTCATGCGTCTACCGTCTCGGCCAGGGCGGCCAAAGTGGCGTCGATCAATGCCGGCGCTTCTTCGATTTCGCTGGTCTGCCAGAACGCAGGCCCCGTGGCAAGTTCGGCGGTCACTTCGCAGCCGGCTTGGCGCCATGACTCAGCCGCCGCGCTCACGGCCGGCGAAGCGGTCGCGCCATCGCGGGCCGACAGTTCCAGCCAGACCGCTCGGCGGGGGCAAGCGGCCGATGCCAAGGGTGGCGGCGCGAGCGTGGCGCGCTCCAGCCCGCTGGCGAGAGCTGGGCTCAGCCGGTAGCCGGCAATCTCGACGGGCTCGCCTGCCGCAAGCTGGGCGCGCAGCGCGTCCATTGCGCCCTTGGCCTTTCCATCGAGCATGTCGCTGGCCGCGTTGAGGCGCAGGAACTGCTGCAGCAGCACCTTGCCCGCCGGTGCGGGTTGCCAGAACAGCAGGTTGCACGGGGAGCTGATCTGGCGCGCGGCCTCGGCGGCCAGCAGGCAGCCGGCGCGCAGGCCCCACAGCCACAACGCTTGTGCCGGGTGGCGCTGTTGCAGCCAGTGTGCGGCTTGCACCACGTCGGCCACCCAGTCGGCCCAGGTGGCGTCGCCAAAGTCGCCGCTGCTGTCGCCGCAGCCCAGCAGGTCGACCTGAAGTACCGCATAGCCTGCCTGCGCCAATGCACGCGACTGCAGCGCCGCCATGCGGCGCGATTTGTTCATCTCTTCGGCGAAGGGGTGCACATAGACCAATGCGCCGCGTACCTCGGCTCCGTGCGGTGCATGGTAGATGTACAGGCGCTGCCCCTGGCGACCCCCTTGTGCGGGCATGAAAAAAGCATGCGGCGTTGCGCTCATTGCGCTACGTTACGAGCTTGCCGCTCACAAAGTCGGCCAGCGTGCCGACAGTCGCGAACGTCTGGCCGTCGATGTCATCGTCGTCGACAACGATACCGAATTGCTCCTCGAATGCGGTGATGATCGATACCACGGCCATCGAATCAAACTCAGGCAGTGCGCCCACGAGGTGCGTGTCGCGCGTGAACGCGGCGCTGCGCCCACCCAGGCTGAGCACCTCATCCAGGATGCGGAGAACTTCGCGCGTGATGTCCATCGTTTGTTGCGGCAAGCCTGTGCAATGAGCCGATCAATTCTAGGCCGCGGTTGCTAACGCGATGCGGGCGGGCCGTGATGAACTGCCGCTGTGCAGCAGCCGACCCCCTGTTGTACGGGGGAAGCCAGTGGGCTTGGTGCAGACCGCCATGGGATACTTTTTCGGTTCCTGACCTGCTGCCTCGCAGAATGCCCGACTCGACCCTCCTGTTCGACCTCGTTGAGCGCGCTGCCCACCGCTCGCCCGACGCGCACGCCATCACGGCAGGCGCGACGACAACGAGCTACGCGTCGTTGCAGGCGGATGTGGCCGGCTTCGCTGCGGGCCTGCGCGGCCTGGGGCTCGCGC
>Ga0105164_10002287_pt1 | contig 11874 bp, 15 predicted proteins | sample VDWuncwatermetaG_FD_89674 | JGI IMG/M metagenome (GOLD analysis project Ga0105164, IMG submission 89674) | Wastewater microbial communities from Netherlands to study Microbial Dark Matter (Phase II) - VDW unchlorinated drinking water | ecosystem: Environmental > Aquatic > Freshwater > Drinking...
CGGCGAAGGGTGGCGTTCGATCAGCGGCGTCCGGTCACTGCACGATGTGCTGCTGGTCCGAGGGCCGGCCCGACTGCACGATGTGCTGCTGGTTGCGGCTGCACGATGTGCTGCGGGTTGTCAGCTACGCCCGCTCAGCGAGACGGCGGCGTCAGGTTCGCGGCTCGGGTAGGACCTCTCCGCCGGCGTCGAGATAGCGATCCGGGTTCTCCTGGAAGATGCGCTTGCATGCTTCCCTGTCGAACGCGTAGACGCGCATCTCGTATCGCAGCGTGATCGGCCTGTCGCCGAGAGGCCTGTGGCAGATGACGCAGCCGCGTCCCTCGGCGCTCACTCCAGCTCGATGAGGGGCTGGTGCGCGCGGACGAGCTGACCGCTCTCGGCGACGACCCGCCGGACGCGGCCCGCGACCGTGGACCGCACCTCGTTGAACAGCTTCATGGCCTCGATGAGCCCGATGACGTCGCCCTGAGAGATGACGCTGCCCGTCTGCACGAAGGGCGGCGCCTGCGACGAGGGCGCCCGGTAGAAGACGCCCGTGAGCGGCGCCGTGACGACGTTGGCGGCCGGCTTCGCGGACGCTGCGGGCGCCGCCTTCCCGCGCTCGGGCTCGGCCGCGCCTGGTGCCGGCGGCTGCGGCTCGGCGGTGGCAGCGGGCGCGGCGGCGTCCTTCGTGACCTTCACGCGCACGCCGCCCTCACGCACCTCGAGCTCCCGCACCGCGGGGTCGCGGAGGCGCTCGAGCAGCTCGGTCACGAGGCCGAGCGCCACGCGGCGTGCCTCTTCCGCCGCGCTCAGGCGGCTTCCTTCCACCGGCTCAGCACGAGCGCGACGTTGTGCCCGCCGAAGCCCATCGAGTTCGAGAGCGAGTGGTCTACCTGCTGCCGCCGCGCGGTATTGGGGACGTAATCGAGGTCGCACTCGGGATCGGGCGTCTCCTGATTGATCGTCGGTGGCAGGACGCCGTCGCGGATCGCGAGGACACAGATGATCGCCTCGATCGCGCCGGCCGCGCCGAGCGTATGGCCGGTCATCGACTTCGTGCTCGAGATCGGGAGCTTGTGGGCGTGATCGCCGAACACGGTCTTGAGGGCCTGCGTCTCCGCGCCGTCGTTGGCTTGCGTCGAGGTGCCGTGGGCGTTCACGTACCCGATCACGTCCGGAGCGATGGCCGCGTCCTCGAGCGCCATGCGCATCGCGCGGACCGCGCCCTCCGCGCCCTGGGGCGGCGCGGTCACGTGGTACGCGTCGGCGGTCGCGCCGTACCCCGTGACCTCACCGAGGATGCGCGCGCCGCGCGCCCGTGCGAAGCCGAGCTCTTCGAGCACGAGGCATCCGCCAGCCTCCGAGAACACGAACCCGTCTCGGTCCTTATCGAAGGGTCGCGAGGCCTTCTCGGGCGCGTCGTTCCGCCGCGACAGCGCGTGCATCGCATTGAATGCGCCGATGGCGACCTTGATGAGCCCGGCCTCCGCGCCGCCCGCGAGCATGACGTCGGCCTGGCCGCGCCGGATCGTCTCCGTCGCGAGACCGATCGCGTGCGCGCTCGACGCGCAGGCGGACACGGCCCCGAGGTTCGGCCCCTTCGCATGGAGCTTCATGGCGACCTCTCCCGCCGCCATGTCGACGATCATCATCGGGATCAGGAACGGCGAGACCCGCCGCGGGTCCTTGTCGTGCGCGACGATGTTGTCGACGAGCGTGCTGACCCCGCCGATCCCCGACCCGAAGGCGACGCCCACGCGGGGCGCGAGGTCCGCCGTGATCTCGAGCCTCGCGTCCGCCAGCGCCTGCGTGGCGGCCGCGACGGAGAACTGAGCGAACCGGTCCGTCCGGCGGACCTCCTTGCGGTCCAGGTACTCCAGCGGATCGAAGTCCTTCACCTCGCCGGCGATCGTGGTCTCGAGCCCGGCCGGGTCGAAGCGCGTGATCGGCCCGATCCCGCTCTTTCCCTCCTTGAGCGCCGTCCACGAGCGCTCGACGTCGGCGCCGAGCGGCGTGATGAGACCGATGCCGGTGATGACGACGCGTCTGCGCTCGCGGTCTTCCATCGCGATCGAGTCTACCGAGGGATGGCCTGTTGAAGAGTTGATCCGCTGCTGCTCCCGTCAGAATGGGTGACATGTCCGCAGAACTGTTCGTGGCGATCAGGAGCGGTGACGTGGCGACGGTCCAGCGCCTCGTCGGCTAGAGGATCGTCTGTCCCAGCGCGCTCGCGATGAGCTCGACCGCGAGCTGCGCGGTGCGGTTGCCGGTGTCGAGGATCGGGTTCACCTCGGCGATCTCGATCGAGCGCAGCTCGCCGCACGCCGCGAGCATCTCCATCGCGAGCTGTGCCTCGCGGTACGTGAGCCCGCCGCGCACCGGCGTCCCGACGCCGGGCGCGTCGTCGGGGTCGATCGCGTCCATGTCGAGCGACAGGTGGATGCCCTGTCCCTTGGAAGCGATCGCGATCGCCTTCTCCATCGCGGCCGCCATGCCCGACCGGTCGATATCGGCCATCGTGATGGCGGTGACGCCCGCGCGCCGGATGTTCTCGCGCTCGTCGGCGTCGACCTGGCGTGTCGCGAGGAGGACGCAGCTGGCCGCGTCGACCGAGCCGCGCAGCTCTTCCGGGAACGGCTCGCCGGCGAGGCCGACGGCGACCGCGAGCGGCATCCCGTGCACGTTGCCGGAGGGCGTCGAGCGTGGCGTGTTGATGTCCCCGTGCGCGTCGATCCAGATCACGCCGGGACGCCTGCCGGCGCGCTTCAGCCCGGCGAGCGTCCCGATCGCGATCGAGTGGTCGCCGCCGAGGACGATGGGCATGTCGCCCGCCCGCTCGATGCCCTCGACCGTCTGCGCGAGCTCGCGCACGACACGGACGATCTCGTCGACGTGGTGGGCGCGGTGGCGCGTCCGCGCGGCGCTCTCGTCCTCAGGGGCAGGGGCCCCTGTGCGCGGAGCGCCGGCCGCGTCCGGCCCGCGGACGAGACCCTCGGCGCGGTCCGCGACCTTGAGGTTGCCGAGGTCGCGCACGGCGATCCCGAGGCGCTCGAGGCGGCGGTGGAGCTCGGCGTAGCGAATGGCGGACGGGCCCATGTCGACGCCACGGCGGTCCGCGCCGAGGTCCATCGGGACGCCGACGATCCGGACCGCGCGCGTCGCCCTCACGCGCGGGTCGCCGAGCGGGGCTGGAAGATCGCGAGGATCGTGCCCTCGGCGGCGACCTCGTCGCCGACGAGCGCGCGGACCTTCACCCGCGCAAAGCTGCGGCGGAACTTCTCCATCACCGCCTCGAAGCGGCCGACGTCGCCGGGCCGCACGATCCGCTTGAAGCGCATCTCCTCGATGCCGGCGAAGAGGCCGAGCCCCTCGCGCTGCTCAGGCATCGCCATCGCCATGACCGTCGCGGCCTGAGCGCACGCCTCGACGAGGATCACGCCGGGGACGATCGGCTCGCCCGGGAAGTGCCCCTTTAGGTACCACTCCTCGCCGGTGAACCGATGCTCGGCCACGGCGCGCACGCCGGGCTCGAGCTCGACGACGCGGTCGATGAGGAGGAACGGATCGCGGTGCGGGATGAGGGCCTCGATGCCCGCCTTGTCCAGCGGCGCCGCCACCGCCGGCGCGCCGCTCACCCCGCCAGCGCCTCGACGCCGACCGTGTCGATGAGGTGGGTCGTCACCTTGCCCTCGCGGAAGAGGTCGCTCGCGAGGATCTTCTTGTGCGCGGCGATGTTGGTCGTAACGCCCACGATCGTGAGCTCGTCGAGCGCGCGCTGCATGCGCGCGACGGCCTCAGGGCGGTCGCGGCCCCAGGCGATGACCTTCGCGAGGAGCGAGTCGTAGAACGGCGGGACCTCGTAGCCCTGGAAGCAGTGCGAGTCGACGCGGATCCCGGGGCCACCCGGCGGCATGTACGTGGTGAGGACCCCTGTCGAAGGTGCGAAGCCGGCGGCGGGGTCCTCGGCGTTGATGCGGCACTCGATCGCGTGTCCGTTGACCCACACCTGCTCCTCGGAGAGGGAGAGCGGCTCGCCTGCCGCGAGCGCGATCTGCTCCTTCACGAGATCGACCCCCGTGACCATCTCGGTCACCGTGTGCTCGACCTGGATGCGCGCGTTCACCTCGATGAAGTAGGGCGCGCCGTCGCTGTCGACGAGGAACTCGAAGGTGCCGATGTTGCGGTAGCCGGAGCGCGTCGCGGCGTCGACGGCGAGGCGCGCGATCCGATGCTGGAGCTCGATGCCGATCGAGGTCGACGGCGCCTCCTCGATCATCTTCTGATTGCGCCGCTGGATCGTGCACTCGCGCTCGCCGAAGCAGATCGCGTTGCCGTGCTCGTCCGCGAGGATCTGCGCCTCGATGTGGCGGACGCCCTCGAGGTTGCGCTCGATGTAGATGCCCTCGTCGCCGAACGAGGCCTTGGCCTCGCCGCGGGCCTGGTCCCACAGCCGCTGGAGGTCCTTCGCCGACTCCGCCTTGCGCATGCCGCGGCCGCCGCCGCCCGAGCGCGCCTTGAGCATCACCGGGTAGCCGATGGCCTCGGCGATCCGCAGCGCTTCGGACACGGTCCGAACGGTCCCGTCGGAGCCGGGCACGACCGGCAAGCCGAACTGGCGCATGAGCGTCCGCGTCGCGGCCTTGTCGTGGAACTTCGCCAGGACCTCGGGCGGCGGGCCGATGAACACGAGGCCGTGCTCGCGGCAGACCTCGGAGAAGTCCCGTTCTCGGAGAGGAAACCGTAGCCGGGGTGCACCGCCTGCGCGCCCGAGATGAGCGCCGCGCTGATGATCGCGGGGATGTTGAGGTAGCTCTCCCGCGCGCTGGGCGGCCCGATGCAGATGGCCTCGTCGGCCAGGTGCACGGGCAGCGAGTGCGCGTCCGCCTCGCTGTAAGCGAGCACGGTCTGCACGCCGATCTCGCGGCACGCGCGGATGATCCGGAGCGCGATCTCGCCCCGGTTGGCGATGAGGACCTTGTCGAAGGACAAGTGGGATCTCCCCCCTTCGAAGGCGTCCATGGTACGGGAGCCGTATCGCCTAGCGGAAAAGCGCCCCGGTGGCGTCGAGCGTGGCGGGGTCGCTGACGCTCGCCGTCCGGGCGGCGCGGACGATCCGCTTCACGAGACCCGTGAGCACATTGCCCGCGCCGAATTCCACGAACGTCGTGGCGCCGTCGGCGGACGCGCGCTCGACCGATGCGGCCCAGCGCACCGGTGACCACACCTGCCGCTCCAGCAGCTCCGCGAAGTCGCGCGCGTGCTCGTGCGGCGCTGCGTCGACGTTGGCGATGACGCGGTAGTGCATCTCGCGCCATGCGACCGCGTCGATGGCGCGCCGCAGGTCGGACGCGACCGCGCGCATCGCGGGCGAGTGGAACGCGCCGGAGACGCGCAGCGGGAGCACGCGCCTTGCGCCGGCCGCCTTGAGCGCCGCGGTCGCGTCGCCGAGGGCCGCGAGCGGCCCTGAGATCACGACCTGGCCGGGCGCGTTGTCGTTGGCGACGACGACGCTGGTCCCTGAGATCGCGCGCTCGATGGCGCGGGCGTCGAGGCCGATGACCGCGGCCATGCCGCCGGCCGCGTCAGCCGCCTGCATGAGCTCGCCGCGGCGGCGAACGAGACGCACGGCGTCGGCGAGATCGAGCGCGCCGGCCGCGACGAGCGCGCTGTATTCGCCGACCGAGTGCCCGAGGCAGATGGGATCGCCGCCCGGGAGCGCCTCTTCCTGCGCGGCGCGCAGCGCGGCGATGGACGTCGTGACGATGGCGGGCTGCGCGTTGGCGGTGCGGTCGAGGTCGTCCTGCGGTCCGTCCGAGCAGAGCTTCCGCAGGTCGATGCCCAGCGCCTCGCTCGCCTCGTCGAACGCTCGAGCGGCCGCGGGGTATCTCTCGGCGAGCGTCTTCCCCATCCCGAGCTGCTGCGATCCCTGTCCGGGGAAGAGCCACGCCACGGTCGACGCTCGCGAGGGCTCTACGCCGGGGTCACCTGCTGCGCCTCTTCCTTGTTGCTGCGCTGGCTGATGCCCTTCTCGTACGTGACCGTCTGACCCTGCGTCAGCGAATCGAAGCTGCCTCCCGTCACCTGGGATCGGTGGAAGAACAGCTCTGTGCCGTCCTCCTGCTTGATGAATCCGAACCCGCGATCGGTCAGTCTGCTGATGGTTCCGTTTGCCACACCGGTACTCCCTTGTTCTCTCGTCGCGGCCGCTCGCACCCGCGCCCGCTCAGCACAGTGTGCCCCCTGGCGCGAGCGGCGTTTCCCGCGACCGTATGCCATCTGAACGGAACGCGACAGGGGATAGGAGATTAAGGCGCGAGGACATGCTCCGGCCCCCTTACTGGACCATGTCGATGTCAGCGCCCCGGGCCCACCTGGTCGGGGTCGTGCCCGTGCGGGGGCACGTCCAGGTGCCGGTGCGGCGGCGAGGCGTGCGCGTGGTCGCGGCCGAACAGGCCGAGCCGCTGCCACAGGTACAGGAACAGCGTGACCAGCAGCAGCACCGCCGCCGCGACCATGACGATCTCGAGCGCGGCCATCGCTACTTCCCTGGCGTCGTAGGCGCCGTCCCGATGAACGGCAAGGGTGCGTTCGGCGTGAGGAACTGCGGCAGCTGGCCATTCCACTTGTTGATCGCCTGGAGCTGCAGATACTCGGGGGTGAGCGTCGTCGCCTGCGCCTTCTGGGCGTTCGCCAGGCCCTGGGCGACGATGAGCGCCGTCTCGGCCTCCGTCTTCGCCTTTTCCTGCAGCTGCTTCGCCTGGAGGTTCTGCTGGTTCGCGACCTGCGTCGCGAGGATGGCGTCGTTGAACTCCTTCGGGAACTCGTAGTTCGGGATGGTGAACTCGTCGACGACGATGTAATAGGGCGAGAGCTTGTCCTTCAGCGTGGTGCGCGCCTTGATCGCCACCTCCTCGCGCTTCTGGATGAGCTCGAGGCCCGCGTATAGCGCGGTCACGTCCTTGAACGCTTGCTGGATCTGCTGGTCGATGATGCGCTCCCTGTAGTTCGGCCCGATGTTCTGGAGGATGAGCGGCGCCTTGGTCGCGTCGATGTGGAAGTTGATCGCGATCGTCGAGTGGATGGTCACGCCATCCTTTGACGCGGCGAACGCCTCGACCTGCTCCTTTTGGATCCGGGTGTCGAAGATGACGACGTCGTCCCGGAACGGCACTTTGGTGTGGATGCCGGGGTCGAAGATGTCCGGGTGGACCGGATCGATGGCGCCGAAATGCTTCACGATCCCGACCTCACCGACCCCGACCTGCGTGAACGAACCGAACACCCCGATGATGAAGACGAGGAGCGCGGCGATCCCTACGGCGCTGAGGCCGATCGCCGGCCCCGAGCCTCGCGCTGTGACCCTGGCTGACATCGTTGTCCCTCCCTCGCGAGACGCACCTGCTGGACCCAGTAAAGCATCGGAGCGTCCGAGTCTCTCGGCGGAGCCCGATCTAGCCGAGCGCGATCGCGAAGAGCGCCTGTCCGTACTCGACGGGCGCACCCGCGGCGACGAGGACCTCCTCGATGCGGCCGTCCGCGGGGGCCGCGATGTCGGCCATGTGGCCGAGCGACTGGATCGCGCCGAGGACCATGCCCCGCTTCACGTCGTCGCCCTTCTGCCACTCCTTGGCCTGGGAGAAGATGCCGACCGTCGTCGCGCGCACGCGCTGCACCTTCTCGGGCTCCGCCACCGCGTCGCGCTCGCGCGCCGGAGCGCCCTCGCTCACGTCGGTCGGCGCCTTGGGGAGGCGCGTCACCTTCACCGCGAAGCTCTCCGTCTCGACCTCGATCGAGGTCGCCGGCGACGCGTCGATGAGCCGTCCCAGCTCGTCGACGAGCGCGAGGATCTCGTCGCGCTCGCTCATCGGCCGAGCATCCTCTTCCACCACGGCCGCTTCGGCGCCGGCGGCTCGGTCGCTGGCTCGACGACGACGCCCATCCGCCGGAACCGCTCGTAGCGTGCGGCGAGGAGCTCGGCCGGCCCGAGGCGCGACAGGCGATCGAGCTGCGGGACGAGCGCCGCCTTGATGCTCGCGGCCGTCGCGTCGTGGTCGTGGTGCGCGCCGCCCTTAGGCTCGGGGATGAGCCCGTCGACGATCCCGAGCTCGAGGAGGTCCGGCCCCGCGAGCTTCAGCGCCTTGGCAGCCCGCTCGGCCTCGCTCGCGCTGCGCCAGAGGATCGCGGCGCAGCCCTCGGGCGAGATGACCGAGTAGATCGCGTTCTCGAGCGCGAGCACGACGTCGGCGACCCCGAGCGCGAGCGCGCCGCCCGAGCCGCCCTCGCCGAGGACGATCGCGACGATCGGCGTGCGCAGCCGCGTCATCGTCTCGATGCTCCGGGCGATCGCCTCCGCCTGACCGCGCTCCTCCGCCTCGGGACCGGGATAAGCCCCCGGCGTGTCGATGAGCGTCACGAGCGGGAGGTGGAAGCGCTCCGCCAGCCGATAGAGGCGGATCCCTTTGCGGTAGCCCTCGGGATGCGGCATCCCGAAGTTGCGCTGGATGTTCTCCTCGGTGGACGCGCCCTTCTGCTGCGCGACGACGACGACCGAGCGGCCGTCGAGCTCGGCGATGCCGCCGACGACCGCGGGGTCGTCGCGGAACGACCGGTCGCCGTGGAGCTCCTGGAAGCGGGAGAACACGCGCTCGATGACGTCGAGGGCATGCGGCCGATGCAGCTCCCGCGCGAGCTTCACCGCCTCCCACGCGGAGACGCGCGTGCCCAGCTCGGCGGCGTCGACGATCAGGTAGCCGTTGGCGGGCACCTCGCCGTTCCCCTCCGCGGGGCTTCGCGGCCGGAGCGTCACGCCGCGGAGCAGGCGGTCCGTCATCGACATCCCCTAAAGGCTCCAGCGCGCGTCGCCCGCCGACGGCCGGAGCGACGCCAGGAAGAACGCGATCCGGTCCCGCAGCTGCGCGCGCGGGACGACCTGATCGACGAAGCCGTGCGCGAGGACGAACTCGGAGCGCTGGAACCCGGCCGGGAGGCGCTCCCCGATGGTCTGGTCGGTCACACGCGCGCCGGAAAATCCGATGAGCGCTTTCGGCTCGGCGAGCACGACGTCGCCGAGCGATCCGTACGACGCGAGCACGCCGCCCGTCGTCGGATCGGTGAGCACGCTGACGTACGGGAGGCCGGCGTCCGCGAGGCGCCCGAGCGCCGCGACGATCTTCGCCATCTGCATGAGCGCGAGCGCGCCCTCCTGCATGCGCGCGCCGCCGGACGAGCTGACGATGACGAGCGAGCTGTGAGCGGCGAGCGCGCGCTCCGCGGCGCGCGTGATCTTCTCGCCGACGACGCTGCCCATCGACCCGCCGATGAACTCGAAGTCCATGACCGCGACCTCCGTCGGTGCGCCCCCGATGGTCGCCGTCCCCGTGATCACCGCGTCGTTCGCTCCGCCCTTGACGCGCGCGGCCTCGATGCGCTGCGGGTACGGCTTGCTGTCGACGAACCCGAGCGGATCGGCCGACCTGAGCGCGGCGTCGTGCTCCACGAAGCTGCCCTTGTCGACCAGGAGCTCGATGCGCTCGCGCGCGCCGAGCTTGAAGTGATGGTCGCACTTCGTGCACACGTTCATGTTCCGCACGAGCTGCTTGTTGAAGAGCATCTCGCCGCAGTCGGGGCATTGGGTCCACAGATGCGAGGGCAGCTCCTTGCGCCGGCCGAACGGCATGCGCAGCCTCATTCGCGCGCCTCCCGCCCGCTCACGCGTGCCCGTCCTGCTGCTGGTACCAGCACAGGCCGATCACGCCCGGGCCCGTTCGCGCCCCGATGACGGGCCCCGCCTCCGCGAGGAAGTACTCCACGCAGTGGTAGCGCTCCTGCACCCATTCGCCGAGGGTACGCGCCCGGTCAGGGTCGTTCGTGTGGAGCATGCAGGCGTGTATGCGGGCGCCCTCCGGGGTGCGCGAGGCGATGAGCTCGCGCAGACGGGCGACGGCCTTGTCCCGCGTGCGGACCTTGTCGATCGGGCTGACGACGCCGTCCTTCACCTCGAGGATCGGCTTCACCGAAAGGAGCGTCCCGAAGAGGGCGGCGCCGCCGGACACGCGCCCGGAGCGTCGCAGGTACTCGAGCGTGTCCGCCGCCGCGAGGATGTCGACCGTCCCGGCCATCGTCCGCGCCAGCGCCACCGCGTCGTCGAACGATCCGCCCCGCTCGCGCAGTCGAGCGGCCGCGGTCCCGATGAGCGAGATCCCGCCCGCGAGCGAGCGGCTGTCCACGACCTCGATCCGCGCAGGGTCGCGCTGCCGCGCCTGCGTGACCGCGACCGAGAATGTCGCCGAGAGCTCGGTCGCGATGGTCAGGACGAGGATCTCACGCGCCCCCTCGTTGATGATCGCGTCGTAGACGTCGAGGCACTCCTCGATGTTCGGCGCGGACGTCTCCGGCTTCACGTCCTTCGCCTTGATGCGCTCGTAGAACTCGGCCGTCGTGATGTGGGTGGGCTTCCCCGCGTCCGCGGGGCTCGTCGCCGCGATGTAGGCGTCGCCGTTCAGGATCACCTTGAGCGGCAGCCAGCGGATGTCGTGCGCGTGGACGAGCTCCTCCGGGAGCGCGGCGGTGCCATCGACGACGATCGCGAACGGCCGGCTCACGAGAGCGAGACCTCTCCGGCCACGATGCGCTGCGATCCCGCGGCGGTGTCCAGCACGAGCGCGCCATCGTCCGCGAGCGCGCGCGCGACGCCGCGGACGGCCGGCCCCGCGGCGGATCGCACCTCGACCTCCACGCCCAGCATCGACGCCCGCGCGCGCCACTCGTCGAGCGCCGCGCGACGCTCGTCGGTCGCGTGCGCGATCCGGTCGAGCTGCTCGGTGAGGCGGCACAGGAGGGCGAGGCGGTCGACCGCGTGGCCTTCGATGGCGAGCGACGTGGCGATCCCCCCGAGCTCGCCGAGGTCAGCGGCGCTCTGATGCACGTTCACGCCGATCCCGAGGACCAGCGCGCCGCCATCGGTCGAGGTGATCGCGTCGGCGAGCGCGCCTGCGACCTTCCTCCCATGGAGCTGCACGTCGTTGGGCCACTTGAGCCGCGCGTCCGGTACGCCGAGCGCGGCGAGAGAGCGCGCCACCGCGACGCCGGCGAGCAGCGCGAAGAGAGCCGGGTCCGCGAGGAGCGGCCGGAAGACCCACGACGCGAGGAGCGCGGTCCCCGCGGGCGCGATCCAGGGCCGGCCCTGCCGCCCGTGCCCTGCGGTCTGCTCGTCGGCGACCACGAGAGCGTCGTCGGCCCCCGCGTCGGCGAGCTCGCGGGCCCGCTCCTGTGTCGAGGCGATGCGCCCGTGATGCTCGATGCTCCGCCCGAGCTCGCGCGAGAGCGCGCTCCGCACCGCGGGATCGGCGAGCAGCTCGAGGCGGTCGCCGGCGACCGCGCCCACGCTAGTAGCTCCCCGCGATGCCGACGGGGACGCGGACGATGTCGCTGATCGAGCCGTCCTTCGGGCTGCGCTCGAAGACCTCGACGAACCCCGACTCGCCGTAGTACGGCGTGTCGAATGAGACCTGCGCCGTGAACGACCCCTTGAGCGGACCGCCGGCGCTCGCCTGCGTCGACCCCTGGGCGAGGACGGTGCCGCCCGTGGTCACGATCCGCCAGGCGACGGTGCCTTCGAACACGGTCGCGTCGCCCGCGAGGGTGAGCGGGCTCATGATCGAGTCCCCGCGCAGCGGGTCGGTGACGGTGATCGAGCCCTTCGCCGAGACGAGCGGCGAGGGGCGCGGCGTCGGCGAGGGCGCCGAGGTGCCCGAAGCGGCCGGCGCGGGCGTCGCCGTGGGGCTCGCGGCGGCGGTCGTCGGAGTGGCCTGCGGCGTCCCGGCCGACGGGGCCCCGCCGCACGAGGCGACGAGCCAGGCGCACAGGCACAGGAGGGCCGCTCCCCTCGTC
>Ga0105164_10002288_pt1 | contig 11872 bp, 11 predicted proteins | sample VDWuncwatermetaG_FD_89674 | JGI IMG/M metagenome (GOLD analysis project Ga0105164, IMG submission 89674) | Wastewater microbial communities from Netherlands to study Microbial Dark Matter (Phase II) - VDW unchlorinated drinking water | ecosystem: Environmental > Aquatic > Freshwater > Drinking...
GTGAGGCACCAGTGCACGATCCGGTCGGCGCGGTACAGGAGCCCCTTCTTGTAGAGGCGGATGAAGTGCGTACGGACGGCGCGCTGCTTCGAGGGCTCCATCGTGAAGTTGGGGCGGCTCCAGTCGAGGGAGCATCCGAGAAGGCGGAGCTGCTGCTCGATGCGAGGCCGGTAGAAGTCCATCCACTTCCACATCTCGCCCAGGAACTGGTCGCGCGTGAGCCCGCGGTCGCGGGTCATGCCTTCCTTCGCGAGCTCCTTCTCGACGACGATCTGGGAGATGATCCCGGCGTGGTCGGTGCCGGGCATGTAGAGCGTCGCCTCGCCGAGCATCCGGTGCCACCGCGCCATGAGATCCTCGTACCCGCCGAAGCCGAGCGCGTGACCCAGATGCAGGTCACCCGTCACGTTCGGGAGCGGCAGCATCATCACGAAGCGGCGGCCATCGTCCTTGTCGGGCGGCCGGAAGAAGCCCGACCGCTCCCACCAGTCGTAGAGCTCGCCCTCGACGGCCGACGGCCGGAAGTTCTTCTCGTGATGCGATAGCGCGGACGCGGGGGGCGGGAGCTTGGTTTCCACTGCCATCAGTCGCCTCCTTTCAGGACAACAAAAAGCCGCTCGTCTCGGGACGAGCGACTCAAACGGACGTCGTGGTACCACCCGAGTTCACGCGCTTGCGCGCGCCTCATTGGCCGCTGTAACGGGCTGCCCGATCCGGGCTCACGGGCGACCTTCGCGACCCTTCTTCCGCGGCGCGCTTCCAGCCGGTGGCGCGCCTTCTCTATCGGCGTCTGGGTCGCTACTCCTCCCGGTCGATGCCGGCGATGGGCAGTGTACCCATGTCCGCCGAGGCGAGGCGGCTCGTGGTACCACCGTTCTCCGCGGATGCACGCGGCATCCCCGGTTCCTGCTTCACCGCGGCCTCCCGAAGGAGGCCACTCGACAGGCCGTTTTCCGTCTCCGTGGAACTCACGGCGACGTGCAGAAGGTTGCGCGCCGCGTTGATGTCACGATCCAGGACCTCGCCGCATGCATCGCAGCGGAATAGCCGCTCCACAAGCTTGAGACGGTCCTCTCGGACAGCGCCACAACGCGAGCATCTTCGGGAAGAAGGGAAGAACCTCGGGGCTTTGATCAGTTGCGATCCATACCACGCCGACTTGTATTCGAGTCGACATCGGATCTCTCCGAACGCCGCGTCGAGGAGCGCCTTCCGCAAGGTGGGGTGCTTCACCATCCATGACACTTTGAGGTCCTCGACCACGATCGCCGCCTTGGTTCTCGTCAGCTGCGTGGTCATCTTGTGAATGGCGTCCGACCGAACGTTCACCGCGTGCAGGTGGAGGCGACGGATCCGATCCCCCAGTCGCCGCCGTCGGCAACTGCCAGGCGCGGTGCGGGCGAGCGCCCGGTGCAGCCTCGTAAGCCGCAGCTCCACTCGCTCCAGCGCCCGCGGATTCTCGTAGCGCGTCCCCTCAGACGTCGTTCCGAGCACGAGAATTCCAACGTCCAGGCCAACCACGTCTCCGGAGGGTCGCGAAGGGTGGATGTCTTCCTCGACCCTGACGCTCACGAACCATCTGTTCGCACGCGACGAGACGGTCGCGGACAGGACGTGAACGTTCAAAGGCAGGTAGCCCACTTCCTTCAGTCGGAGCCGGCCGAGCCGCGGTAGCCGGATGTGACGAGGTTGCACGGGGATCGGGCCGCTCAGCCGAAAGCCTCCCGGTCCTCGCCTGCGTGACTTGAAACGTGGCTGTCCTCGGCCGGGTTCCCGAAGAGCTTTGCGAAAGGCCTGGTCAAGGTCTCGGAGCGCCTCCTGTGGCGCGCACTTCGAGACTTCGTAAAGCCATGGATAGACGGTCCGCTTCAAGGCGTTCAGTCGGCGGTGAAGGTCGATGGCACTTGGGCGTGGTAGGCCGGCGGCCAACGCCGTGCGACTTTGCTCGAGTCCCCAGTTGTAGGCCCAACGCGCTGCGCCGGCGTGCCGAAGGAGGAGAACCTTCTGTGCCGGCGTGGGATCCAGTTCGGTCCGATACGCCCTGAAGATACGCATTACGGGCCATTATGCTTGAGCGCGTACGCATTGTGAAGAGAAGAGTCGCCGGCTGCCTCACCGCGCAGTTCTGAGACGAGCCGCGCTACCTCTTCCTAGCCCACCGTGCACGCGCGGCTGCTTCGGCAATCTCCGATCGACGCTCGGGACTAAGGCTTGCCGCCCTGGCTCGACCGCCCTTGGCACCACCCAGACGTCCTAACGCAACCGCCGCTGGGTTCTTCTTCGCCGGTCGTTGCGACCGACGAGCCGCGCCGCTTCGATATCGGCCTGGCCGCTCTGGCACGGCCGTGAGTATCACCGAACCGGTGTCGCCCGACCGGGCGACCTAGAACGTTCAGCCGTGCTCGCCGTGGAAGCCGACCGTCACGCGGCCGTCCTTCACGAACACGGGGACGGTGCGCTGCAGCGTCAGGCGCAGGACCTCTTGCTGGTAGGTCGCGTTCCCGTCGATGAGGCGCTCCTCGTACTCGACGCCCTGCTCGTTCATCTCCTGCCGCGCCCGTGCGCAGGTCGGGCACGTCGCCAGCGAGTACATGATCAGCTTCCCCATCAGGCCGGCGCTTTCGTCTCCGTCCCCGAGGCCTCCACGATCTGCGCGCCCTGCTCGAGCACGCGGATGCCGTGCGACGCGCCGGCAGGGACGACGTACGTGTCGCCTTCCGTGAGGATCCTCTGCTCGCCGGCGATCACCATGGCGACGCTGCCGCGCATCACGATGCCGAGCCGTTCGTCCTCGTGCTTGTGGGTCTCGACGACCGTGCGCGCGGCGAGGTCGGTCGAGCGCACCGTGACCATCTGGCCGCGCAACGTGCGCTCCGTCACGCCCGGCTGGGGGCGCGCCGTCGGGAGGTCACGCGGGCTGGCATAGAACAACTTAGGCACGAGCTAGGCGCTGCTGGCCTGTTCGCCCTCGAGGACCACCTGCTCGTTCTTGCTGAGCAGCAGCGGCTTCATCTTCCCGTCGATGCTCTCGCCGGTGACGACGACCTTGCGCACGTCGGTGCGCGAGGGGATCTCGTACATCACGTCGAGGAGTACCTCCTCGATGATCGACCGCAGCCCGCGCGCGCCGGTCTTGCGCTTGACCGCGCCGCGGGCGGCGGCGGTGAGGGCGTCGGGCGTCAGCTGCAGGTCCACCTTGTCGAGCGCGAGGAACTTCTGGTACTGCTTGACGATCGCGTTCTTCGGCTCGGTGAGGATGCGGAGCAGGTCGTTCTCGTCGAGGGCGTGCAGCGGCACCATGACCGGCAGGCGGCCGATGAACTCGGGGATGAGACCGTATTTGAGCAGGTCGTCCGGCATCACCTGCTCGAGGACCGCCGTCGTTTCCTTCGTGTTGTCCCGGAGGGTCGCGCCAAAGCCCATCGTCTTCTTGCCGATGCGACCCTCGACGATCTTATCGAGCCCCTCGAACGCGCCGCCGCAGATGAAGAGGATGTTCGTCGTGTCGATCTGGATGAAGTCCTGGTGGGGATGCTTGCGCCCGCCCTGCGGCGGGACGTTCGCGACGGTGCCCTCGAGGATCTTGAGGAGCGCCTGCTGGACGCCCTCACCCGAGACGTCGCGCGTGATGGACGGGTTGTCGCTCTTGCGGGCGATCTTGTCGATCTCGTCGATGTAGATGATCCCGCGCTGCGCGCGGTTGAGGTCGAAGTCGGCGGCCTGGATGAGGCGCAGGAGGATGTTCTCGACGTCCTCGCCGACGTAGCCGGCCTCGGTGAGGCTCGTCGCGTCCGCGATCGAGAAGGGGACGTCGAGGATGCGGGCGAGGGTCTGGGCGAGGAGGGTCTTGCCGCATCCGGTCGGGCCGATCAGGAGGATGTTCGACTTGCCGAGCTCGACGTCGTCCACCCGGTGGCCGGCGCCGACGCGCTTGTAGTGGTTGTAGACGGCGACGGAGAGGACGCGCTTGGCCTTCTCCTGGCCGATGACGTACTGGTCGAGGATCTCGTTGATCCGGCGTGGGTTCGGGATCTTCGCCCCGGTCGCCCGCGCCTTCGGGCTCTCCATGAACTCTTCGTCGACGATCTCGCGGCACAGCGTGATGCACTCGTCGCAGATGTAGACGCCCTGACCCGCGATGAGCTTGCGGACCTGATCCTGGCTCTTGCCACAGAACGAGCAGCGGTAGGGCTTGCCGCCCTTTGCGGGAGTGGTCACGAGACGCTCACCGGCTCTCGCTCGCGCAGCTCCTTGTTCACGCTGATGAGAGACTCGCGGCCGACGAAGACCTCGTCGATGAGCCCGTAGGCCTTCGCCTCCTCGGCGCTCATGAAGCGGTCGCGCTCCGAGTCGTGGCGGATCTTCTCCACCGGCTGGCCGGTGTGGTGCGCCAGGATCCGCGTGAGCTTGTCGACGAGGGTCTCGAGCTCCTTCACCTGGATGAGGACGTCCGGCGTGTTCCCGCGGAAACCGCCGGTGCCCTGGTGGATCATGATCCGCGAGTTCGGCAGCGCGTAGCGCTTGCCGGTCGCGCCCGCCGCGAGGAGGACGGCGGCCATCGAGGCCGCCTGCCCCACGCACACGGTGCTGATGGGGTGCTTGAGGTACTGCATGGTGTCGTAGATGGCGAGGCCGCTCGTGACGACGCCTCCTGGCGAGTTGATGTAGAGGAAGCTGTCACGCTCGGGGTCCTCGGACTCGAGGAAGAGGAGCTGGGCGATGATCAGGTTCGCCATCGTGTCCTCGACGGCGTCCCCGATGAAGATGATCCGATCCTTGAGGAGCCGCGAGAAGATGTCGTACGCGCGCTCGCCCCGGCCGGACTGCTCGATGACCATCGGCACGTAGTTCAGCGTCGTCATCGCGCCTTGCGACCCTCCTCGCTCCTGTGGCGGAGCTCGTCGTGAGCGTATCAGACCGCTTCGAGCGCGAGAGGCCGATCCGAGGTCGATCCCGCCTCGCTACTGGTGGCTCACTCCTTCTTTTGGAGGAGCTCGCGGATCGCCTCGCGGCCCTCCCTCGTCGCGCTCGAGCGCTCCGGGACGATGATCGCGGGAGCGGTCGCCGCGCTCGCGGCGGGCGTGAGCGCGGCCTCCTCGGTCTCCGCGTTAGCGCGGTCCGCCGCCTCGCCGTGCGGGTCGAACTCGGCTCCGAGCTGCCTCAAGAGCTCGCGTTCCGCGTCCGGCGTCTCGAGACCGATGAGCTTGTCCACGACCTTGCGGTCCCGCATCGAGCGCGCGAGCGCGGCGAGCACCTGCGGCGAGCGGAGCGCCTGCGGATCCTGCTGGGCCAGCGGGGTGAGCGCGATCTCCTGGGCGAGCTCGGTGCTCGAGACCGTGACGGCCTCCGTGCGCGCGATGGCGTCGAGCACGAGGAGCGACTTCGCGCGGCGCAGGGCCGCCTCGCGCCACTCCTCGCGGATCTCGGGCTCGGTCTTGCGCGCCCCTAGGAGGAAGCGCTCCCATGTGGCGCCACCCTCCGTCACGCGGCGCCGGAGGTCCGCGACCAGGTGGTCGAGCTCATCCTGGATGAGCACCTCCGGGACCTCGACCTCGCTCGTCGCGACCGCGTGCGCGACCGCCTTGTCGGCGGCGGCGTCGCGCGCCTCGTGGAACGCGCCGTGGGCCAGCTCGTCGCGCACCGCCTTGCTCAGCGCGGCCAGGTCCGCGACGCCGACCGTCTTCGCGAGCTCGTCATCGAGCGCCGGCAGGATCTTCATAGCGACGCTCGAGACCTTGACGGTGAACTTCCCCTTCTTGCCGCGCAGGTCCTCGTCCGCATCCTGGGGGAACGTCAGCTCGAGCACGCGCTCCTCCCCCGCCTTGACACCGAGGAGGCCCTGCGCGAGGCCGGGCACGGCGTACTCGCGGCCGAGCTCGAGGTGGCCGTTGCGGGCCATCGTCAGCTTCCGGGGCTGCTTGCCATCGCTCTCGCTGAGCTCGACGTCGATGTCGACGGTGATCACGTCGTTGGCCTGAGCGGGTCGCTCGACCGGCTTGAGCTCGGCGTGGTGCTCGCGCATGCCGGCGATCACGCGCTCGACGTCCTCATCCGTCGGCGCGGTCGGCTCGACCTTCGCGCCATGCGCGGCGTAGTCGCCAAGCGTCACCTCCGGCCGCACCGCGACCGTCGCCTTGTACGTGAGGTCTTTCCCCGGCTCGAACTGGCCCATCTCCACCCGCGGCTGGTCCAGCGGATCGAGGCGCGCGAGCTGGACGATCTCGCGATAGGTCTCGTCGATCACGTCCTCAGCGCCGTCGTTCCACAGGTGCTGTGTGCCGTAGTGACGCTCGTAGATCGCGCGCGGCGCCTTGCCCGGGCGGAAGCCGGGGATGTTGGCTTGGCGGTTGTGCTTCTCGAACTGTCGATCCGCGGCGGCCCGCAGCCGCGCGGCGTCGGCCTCGACGCCGATCGTGACGATCGACCCCTTGAGGCGTTCGACCGTGTAGCGAAAGGATCCGTCGGGGGACGCGGTGGTCTGCGGATCGGTGGACATCGGAGAGGTCTAGTCTATTGGCGGGCGCCTCGATGTACTTCTACGAGATCCACGAAGATGACGACGAGCTCGGCACGGCCGTGCTCCTCGCGCACGAGCGAGCTTTCTCCCCAGCGGCCTTCTTCTCGCTCGTGAAGAAGGCGCGCGCCCTCCTCGTCGAGAGCCACGAGGAGGGATCGTTGTCCGAGGCGATCGCCAACGAGCTCGAGCGCTCCAGCGGATTCATCCACGTGACCGACGACAAGCTGCTCGCCTCCGTCAACGTCGACGAGACGGAGGAGGGCACCTTCCTCGTCGCCGCCGACGGCGCGACCCGCACCGTCTACGTCCGCCGCGACGCCACCACAGACAATTAGCTCTTTGGAGCGTCTCGGGCTCGTCGGCCTCGGGATCATGGGCCTGCCGATGGCCCGCAACCTCCTCAAAGCCGGGTTCGAGCTCGCGGTCACCAATAGAACGATCTCGCGCGCCGATCCGCTGCGTGCCGAGGGGGCGACGGTCTGCAGGAAGCCGCGCGAGGTCGCGGCCGCCAGCGACATCGTCATCACGATGGTCACGAGCTCGGCCGACGTGGAGGCCGTGACCTTCGGTCCCGACGGCATCGCCGACGGCGCGCACGACGGGCTCCTCGCGATCGACATGAGCACGATCTCGCCCGACGTCACGAGGGACATCGCGCGCCGGGCGGTCGAGCGCGGCTTCCGGACCGTCGACGCGCCGGTCTCCGGCGGCGAGGTGGGAGCCAGAGAGGCTCGGCTCTCGATCATGGTCGGCGGGGACGACGCCGACGTCGAGCGAGCGATGCCCGTGCTCCGCGCGCTCGGAAGGACGATCGTCCACATGGGTCCGCACGGCGCGGGTCAGGCGACGAAGCTCGCGAACCAGATCGCGGTCGCGCTCAACAACCTCGGGGTCTCGGAGGCGCTCGTGTTCGCCGCTGCGCAGGGTCTCGACGTCGCGAAGGCGCGCGAGGTGATCGCGGGCGGCGCGGGGAGCTCGTGGGCGATGGTGAACTACGCACCGAAGATCCTGGCCGGCGATTTCTCCCCCGGGTTCCTCGTCGACCTCCAGCAGAAGGACCTGCGGCTCGTGCTCGATGCCGCGTACACGACGCGCACGCCGCTGCCGGGGACGGGCCTCGCGCACGCGCTGTACGCGGCGCTGCAGCAAGCCGGCGAGGGCCGCGACGGGAACCACGCGCTCATCAAGGTGATCGAGCGCCTCGCCGGGGTCGAAGCAAGAACAGCGGCTGCGCCTACGGGCAGTGGCGAAACCACTGCCGAGAAGGACAGGAAGGCCTAGCCGCGATCCGCGTCCACGCCCACAATGGCGTGGGCGAGTGATGGAACGGTAGACATTCGAGATTTAGGGTCTCGTGCTCGCAAGAGCGTGAGGGTTCGAATCCCTCCTCGCCCACAAGCCCTAGATCGCGAGCTCCATCCCCTCATACGCGACGAGCACCTCGAGGCCGCTCCCTCGCTCCCGCGCGAGCCGCTGCGCGTCCGCGCCGATCTTGTCGAGCGCGTCGTCGGAGCGGTCGGGGTCGTGGTGATAGAGGACCAGGCGTTTGGCCTTCGCGCGGACCGCGACGTCCACCGCGGTCGCGATCGTCGAATGCCCCCAGCCCTGCTTGTAGTCGTCGTCCTTGTACTGCGCATCGTGGATGAGGCAATCGGCGCGCTCGGCCAGCGCGACGACGGGGTTGACGGCGCCGGAGAACGGGTCCTCGGTATCGGTCGCGTAGACGATGGATCTGCCGTCGGCCTCGACCCGGTACGCGAGCGCCGGGGCCGGATGGAGCAGGGTCGTGGCGCGCACGCGGAAGGGTCCGGCCTGCTGCTCCGTGCCGCTCGCCATCTCCGCGACCTCCATCTTCGCCGGGATCGCGTCGAGACCCACGGGGAAGAAGGGGTCGTCCATGCCGAGCCCCAGGAGCTCCTTCAGCGGTCGGGGATGGTGCGGCGCGCGGACGCGCATCGACGTCCTCTTGTCGTAGGCGGGCCGGAAGAAGGGGATGCCCTGGATGTGATCCCAGTGCAGGTGCGAGATGAACATGTCGAGCGACACGGGGCCGTTCGGGTCCTGCGACAGCTGGAGCCCGAGCTCGCGCAGGCCCGTGCCCGCGTCGAGGACGAGCAGCGCGCCGCCCGAGTCACGCACCTCGACGCACGACGTGTTGCCGCCGTAGCGGACGGTCCGCTGGCCGGGCGTGGGGATCGATCCGCGGGTCCCCCAGAAGCGGATCCTCACCCGCCGCCGCTCCCTGTGGCCGGCGCGGGCTGGGCGTCCGTCTTCAGAAGGGCCTGGTCGCGCTCGGAGAGCGGCTGCGATGCTTCCTGGAGCGAGCCCATGCCCTCGTCGCCCGGCTTGGGCCAGGTGGGCTTCAGCTCCTCCAGCGTCGCCATGAGCTGCGGCAAGGCACCGTGCACGGCCGCGACGACCGCGCTGTCGAGGTGGCTCCCCGACATGGAATCCAGGATCTCGAGCGTCTTCTCGATCGGGTATGCGGGCTTGTAGTAGCGGGGCGCGGTCAGGGCGTCGAACACGTCCGCCGCCGCCACGATCCGCGCGCCGACGTGGATCTGATCACCGGAGAGTCCCAACGGGTACCCCTTGCCGTCCATCCGCTCGTGGTGCTGCGCGGCCATGAGCGGGACGTCGCGCATGTCCGGCGGGAAGCGGAGGTGCTGGAGGAACTCGCCGGTCTTCTCGGCGTGCGCCTTCATGTACGCGAACTCGGCGTCGTCGAGCTTGCCGGCCTTCTGCAGGAAGCGGTCGCGCACGGCGATCTTGCCGTAGTCGTGGAGCAGGCCCGCCGTGCGCACGCGCTCGCACTCCGCGGGAGAGAGGCCCATCGCCGCGGCGATGACCTCGGCGTACCGCGTGACGCGGCGGCTGTGGCCGGCGGTCTGCTGGTCGCGCGCGTCCACCGTCACCGCGAGCGTCTCGACGAGCGACACCCACAGCTGCCTCTGCGCCTCGACGAGCTGGGCGTTCTCGACCGCGACGGCCGCGGACGACGCGAGCGATGCCAGGGTCTCCTCGTCGTCGTCGCTGAACGGGCCGCCGTGCTTGTTGATGGCCTGGAACACCCCGATGACGCGCCCGTCGTGGCCCGTCATCGGGAACGTGAGCAGGCTATCGGTCTTGTACCCCGTCCGCTTGTCGATGTTGGTGTTGAACCGCGCGTCGGCGTAGGCATCGGGGATGTTGATGGTCTTCCCCGTGGCCGCGACCGCGCCCGCGATGCCGACGCCGACGGGGAAGCGGATCTCGTCGGCGCCGAGCGCGACCTTCGACCACATCTCCTTCTTGTCGTGGTCGACGAGGAAGACGGTGGCGCGGTCGCAGTCGACCAGCTTGGTCGTGGCCTCGGCGATCAGCCGCAGCAGCGCCGTGAGGTCGGTCTCGCTCATGAGCTTCCGGGTGACGTCGAGGATCAGGTCGAGCCGGTCGGCCTCGGTGATCCCCCGTCCGGCCGGCGAAGGATGTGCCTCCCCGTCACCTCCGCCGGCCTTTGCCGAGCCGCGCGGCTCGGGACCCCGGCGCCGCCCCGATCGGCGATCGCCGTTCCGCCGGTCGCGCGCATCCCTGCGGTCGCTCGTTGTTCGCCGCGGTGTCGTCCGCCGCTGGCCTGCCGCGCGCCGCGGCGACGCGCGCTGGTCGGTGCCACGGCGGTCGGCCGCGCGCCGACGCTCGCTCTTGCTCATCGCGCCCCTCCCTTTCGAAGTGCCGGCTGCTCCAGCACCGGCCCGATCGCCTCAGCGATGCGCTCGAGCAGCATCTGGTCGTGCCGCTCGAACGCCCCGCCCAGCCTGTTCAGGACCTGGATCACACCCACCACGGCAGCGCCGCCCTGATCCCAGACGGGTACCGCAAGGATATTCATCGTGCGGAAGCCGGTCAGGCGGTCCACGCTCGGGTCGAACCGCGGGTCCGCGTACGCGTCCGGCACGTTGATCGTCTCTCCGGTGGAGGCGACGTGGCCCGCGAGGCCATGCCCGATCGGCACGCGGATCTCGATGCCGGCGCGCTGGGCGACGATCGAGCGGAGCTCGCCCCGCTCGCGATCGACGGCGTACACAGTGCAGCGCTCCGCATCCGTCGCCTGCGAGCACAGCTCGACAACGCGCTCGAGATAGGCGCCGCGGTCGTGCTCGACGGTGAGATGACCGAGGGCGAACATGACGAGCGCCACTTTCTCGTCCATGGCGGCGGCCGGTCTGATACGACCCGCGGCGGCCGGCTAGTGGAAGCCGGCGACGGCCGCCCGGCCGACGGGGATCTCGGGTGGCGGAGCGGGATTGGGGCTCGCGACGAGGCCGATGCGGTCCACCTGATAGCAGACGACCGGCTCCGCGCGTCCCTTGACGACGATCGCACCGAGATCGACGGTGACGACGTCGTCCCCGATGCGCGACAGCGTCTCCTTGCTGCAGGCGACCTGGTCGCGGCGCGCGATGTCGTTGGACGTGAGCCGCGACGCGACGTTCGCCGTGTCGCCGATGACCGTGTACTCCATGCGGCCGGAGGCCCCGAGGAACCCGGCGACCACCATGCCGCTGTTGATGCCGAAGCCGAAGGAGACGTCCGGACCGCCTTTCGCGCGCTCGTTCACGATCCACTTCTGCATCTCGACAGCGCATTCGACCGCCTTGCGGGGATGGTCCTCGACCTCGACCGGCGCATTCCAGATCACCATGATGTTGTCGCCGTTGTACTTGTTCACGGTCCCCTGGTATCGATTGACGATATGCACCATGCCGTCGAAGTACTGGTTCAGCGTGCCCATGAGCGTCGCGGGCTCCATCCCCTCTGACAGCGTCGTGAAGCCGCGGATGTCGCCGAAGAGCACGGTGACGTCGCGCATCTCGCCACCCAGCTGGAGGCCGCCGCGCTCCTCGCGCTCCATGATCGTCCGGGCGACCGACGGCGTCACGAACCGGCCGAACGTGGACTGCGTCCGCGCGACCGCGAGCTGCTCCTCGACGAGGTCGTATCCGAGGACGATCACCCCCCAGAAGATCGCGGGTGTGAAGTACGCGACCGAAGGGATCGAGATGGGTCCGCTGCCGATCGGTTCATCGACAGCCGCGACGAACAGCCCGAGCTTCGCGAAGGAGTACACGGCGATGATCAGCAGCCCGCCGATGAACCCGACGAGGCGGAACCGCTGGATCAGAAAGATCACGAGGATCGCCAGGACCGTCGCCTGGATGAGCGTCGCGCCGAAGCCTTCGTCCGGCAGCGGGTAGCGGTTGGTGAAGATCGACTGGGCCGTGTTGGCCCAGATCTCGACCCCCCACATCTTCTGGTCCGCGCTGTTCGGCACGGGGTAGTTGTCGGGGACCGCCGAGGCGGAGTGGAAGCCGACGA
>Ga0105164_10002289_pt1 | contig 11869 bp, 9 predicted proteins | sample VDWuncwatermetaG_FD_89674 | JGI IMG/M metagenome (GOLD analysis project Ga0105164, IMG submission 89674) | Wastewater microbial communities from Netherlands to study Microbial Dark Matter (Phase II) - VDW unchlorinated drinking water | ecosystem: Environmental > Aquatic > Freshwater > Drinking...
CGACACGGTCGCGCCGGCCTCTGTCTTCTGTCCTCTGTTTAGCATGTCTTGCGGCGGCGCTATGCCGCTTAGACAATGCTTATGCGGCTATGCCGCCCTCTGTCCTCTGATACGCCAGTGGCAGGGTGATTGAAACGCGCGCACCGTGCGGGCGGTTGTTCAAAACTTCTATGGTGCCACGATGCTCTTCGATGATTTTTTTAACCACCGGCAATCCCAGTCCCGTGCCTTTTTGTTTGGTGGTGACGTAAGGCTCGAACGCGCGCATTTTGATGGTGTCGGAAAAGCCGCTGCCGTTGTCGCTGATGTTGAGCCGCACCGCTGAAGCCAGGCCAAGCTGAACGCCTTGCGCGCCCTCTACGATTTCGGTCTGCACCACGATGCTCGGATCGGATGCCCCCGCCAGCGCGTCTTGCGCGTTTTGCAGCAAATTGTGGATCACTTGCCGCAGCCGCGCCGAATCGCCGTTTATCGTGGGCAGGCCTGCGGCCAAATCGGCTTCGATGTGCGCCGCAGACTCATACAAAGTCAGCACCTCCATGATCAGTGCGTTTAGATCCAGCGGTTGCAGCACCAGCGCGGGGGCGCGCGCGTACTCGCTAAATTCGTTGACCATTTTTTTGAGCGCGGCCACCTGGTTGACGATGGTTTCGGTGGCGCGATTCAAAATATCGGCATCGCCCGGGGCGAGTTTTTCGGACAATTTGTGGCGCAAGCGTTCCGCCGAAAGCTGGATCGGCGTGAGCGGGTTTTTGATTTCATGCGCCAGCCGCCTCGCCACTTCGCCCCACGCTGCGGTGCGCTGCGCCTGCAACAATTGCGTGATGTCGTCAAACACCACCACCCCGCCGGTGCTGTTTTTGCTCTCGGGTTTGTGCTCGGGTTCAGCCTCGACATCGCCCGCCAAGCTCTGCAAGCGGGTGCCGCGCAGCAGCAGCACCTGCCCGCCCGCCTCATCCGGCTGCGCCACTTGACGCTGCCACTCGCCCGCATGCGCCGCGGCAAAACCCGCGCCGATTTCCGCCGCGAGCAAACGCATCGGGGCGACGTGCGCCGCACACTCGGCCAGCGTCAAGCCGAGCAAGGGAGTCAACGGCGCGGCTAAAATTTGTTCAGCGCTTAAATTCACGCTGCGCAAGCGCGTATCCCGATCAAATACCATCACCCCGGAAGACAAATTGGCGAGGATGCTTTCCAGATAAGCGCGCGCGGTTTCGATCTCGGCTTGATGCTGTCGCGCGACCGTTTGCGCGTGTTGCAACTGCTCGCTCATGCTGTTGAAGGCGCGGGTCAACACCCCCAGCTCATCGCGGCTTTGCACCGGCAGACGGCGGCTGAAATCGCCTTTGGCCACGGCGCGGGTGGCTTCTGCAAGGATGCCCAACGGCGCGCTGATGCGGTGGCTGATTAAAAAGGCCGCCGCCAGCGCGGAAAACAACGCCAGCAACAACGCCAGTGTCAGGGTGATGCCGTAGAGCCGGTTTAACCCCTGCCGCGACAGCGATAATTCCTGGTAGTCACGGTAACCGGTTTGCACCGTTTCGGCTTCGTCTGCGAGTTGTCTGGGCACCGCTTGCAACACTTGCAGCAGGCGGATATCCTCTTGCAAGCGCAACACATTCACCGGTAACACCACGCGCAAATAAAGCCCCTTGCCGGGCACATGCTCGATGGCGCTGTGGGTTTTTTGCATCCGCGCCTGGCGCAGCACTTCCGCGCCGAGCGATTGCGGTAAAAACGAGGTGGTGCCAGTGGTTCCGGTAGTGCTTGCAAAGGCGATGATTTTGCCGTCCTGGCTGAAGAGCGACGCTTCTTCAATTTGCGATTGTTCGAGCAAGCGATTTAAGATCGGCAAAGCATTATCGGGCTGCTCGGCCAGATTTAACGTGGCGGCTTCGCCTTTCTTTTTCAATTCAGAAAGCAAATTATCGAGCGTGGCGCGCCCCAGGTTCAGGCCGCTTTCCAGCGCTTTATCGACTTTCACGTCGAACCAGGATTCGATGCTTTTGCCGAGAAATTGCACCGATACGCCATACAGCAACGCGCCCGGCAGCACGATCATCAGCGAAAAAACCAGCACCAGGCGAAACGCCAGGCGCGAGCCGAACACCTTCGCGCGGTAACGCTGCCGCAGGCCGTTCAACTGGTAGCCCACCACCCCCATCAACAACAGCACCACGCTGGCGTTGAACACGATCAACAACTGGTAATGTCGCTCGAACAACGCGGTGTTGGCGCTGGCCGTGGCCAGCAAAAACAACATGACCACACCCAGGCCCGCGCCGACGATGACGAAGTATTTCATGGCTTGTCGGCGGCTTTGTCGAGATACCTCGGGGTAGCTGGCACGATGGGGGCAGGCATCCCCAACGGGGTCACGCTCCAGCGCAACCAGCCCGATGCCACATTCCATTCTCTGGAGCCGATGGCTTCCACCTGAAACGGCTTGGGCAGGCGCGAAATGTCGAGGCGCATGCGCAGTGCAGCGGCGTAGGTCTCGTCCTTTTTGAGGGCGGCGCGCTCGACCACCGGGCGGTTGCGCATTTTTCGGAGCACGTTCAACGCTTCGGCGAGGGTGTCAAAATTCTGCGAGAGCGCGCCGCTGCTCAAACGGTATTGCCGCGTCAGCGCGTTGTAGTTTAGCCCCGCTTCGAGTTCGCTTTGCGCGATTTTTTCATCGAGCCAATACCAGCGCGGATGCACCAACTGGAATTCGATCAGGAAATTGAGGGTGATGCCTTTGTTGAGCGCCTGTTCCAGCGTGCTGCCCAGTTCGATCTCAAAATCGGCGTTGAGCTGATAGCTTTCGTTGACCGCTTCGAGCGCGGCAAAATTCACCTGGATGCTTTGCGCGACGGCGGTTGCGGGCTGCAACCATAGCCACGCCGCCGCCAACAGCCAGGGCAGGTGACGCATCATTTGTTGTATCGCGTTATTGTTTCTGCAAGAGCGCATAGTAAAAACCATCGTGTTGCGGGTCGGGCAGCAGTTGTCCGTCGGTGTGCGTGATATCCGATAACGCCAGCGGCAAACGGCGGGCATCCGCGTGCTGCTGTAAAAAATTTTCCACGCGCAGGGTGTTTTCTTCATCGAACACCGAGCAAGTGGCATAGAGCAATTTACCACCACCCGCCAGAGTCTGCCACAAGGTATCGAGGATTTCACCCTGCCGCGCCGCAAATTGGGCGATATCGCGCTCGCGCCGCAGCCATTTGATGTCGGGGTGACGGCGCACCACGCCGCTTGCGGAACAGGGCACATCGGCGAGAATTCGCTCAAACGGTTTACCGTCCCACCAGCTTTCAAGTTGTGACGCATCGCCGCAAACCACGCGCCGCGCCTCGAGGTGCAGCCGCGCAAAGTTCTGTTCGACGCGCGCCAGGCGACCGGCATCGACATCGAGCGCGGTCAAGTCAACCTCCGCCGTTTCGAGCAAATGCGCGCTTTTGCCGCCGGGCGCGGCGCAGGCATCGAGCACCCGCATCCCGTCTTGCACGTCGAGCAGCGGCGCGGCGCATTGCGCCCCGACATCTTGCACCGAAACCCAACCCGCCGCAAACCCCGGCAATTTTTCAACCAAAACGGGTTGCGCCAGCAGCAACGCTGTCTCGTTCACCGCGCCGCTAACAGGCTGCGCGGCAATATTTTCATCCGCCAATTTTTTTTGGTAATCGCTGGCGCTGATCTGGCGGCGGTTCACGCGCAACGTCATCGGCGGTCGCCCGTTGTTGGCGTTCAAGATCGCCGCGTAGTCTTGCGGGTATTGCGCTTTGAGTTTGGCTATCCACCACTGCGGATGCGAGTATCGCGCCACTTCGTCGTTCTTGATTTGCGCAAGCAATGCCTCCTGTTGCCGCAAAAAATTCCGCAGTACCGCGTTCACGAGCGATGCCCCGCCCCGGCTGTCGGGCATTTGCTTGGCGGCCGCGACCGCGTGATCGACCACCGCGTGGGCGGCGGAACGGCTGTAGCGCAATTGGTAGAGAGCCACGCGCAACAAACACAGCAACATCTCATCATGCGGTGGTTTCTTGAGCAAACGCGCGAGCAGTGCGTCGATCTCCCCCAAAAACCGCAACACCCCGTAGCCGATGTCTTGGATCGCGCCGCGCTGCTGTGCGCTGAGCGTAGGGTGATCGCGCCAAGCGACCTGCAACGCCACCGTCAGGCTCGTGCCGCTCAAGACTGTGCGGATAAGGGCGGCGGTGAGGCGTTGTGTTTTGAGCATAAGGGTGTGTAACTTGAGAAGGATGATTAGACACGGATTAACACGGATGGACACGGATTGCCACGGATAAAAACCAAACCAGATCTGTTGAATTTATCCGTGTTTATCCGTGTCGCTTAGAAGCGCCTACTTTTGGTAATCCGTGGCTAAAACATCACGCCAAGTTTCAAAGCACATGCCCTTCCGCACATCAAACCCCGCCACAAATTCTGCCGCAGCTAATTTTTTCCCGCCGGCTTTTTGCAACACTTGCAAACGCAGCACCCCCCCGCCACACGCCACGCTAATGCCATCACGGCCTATAGCGATGATCTCACCCGGCGCACCTTGCTGGCCTACAAAATTGGCCAGCGGCGCGGCCTGCCAGATTTTAATCAACGTCTCGCCCAAGCGCGCCCAAGCGCCCGGCGCGGGGTAATAAGCGCGGATGCGGCGGTCGATCTCGTCGGCGGACAAGCTCCAATCAATTTGCGCCTCCGCTTTATCCAACTTGGCCGCGTAAGTTGCCTGGCGGTCATCCTGCGGCTCGGGAGCCAGTTGCCCGGTCGGCAGCCGTGCCAGTGTGGTGACGATGGCCGCCGCGCCCAAGTGCGCGAGCTTATCGTGCAAGCTCTGCGAAGTGTCGTCTGGGCTGATCGCCAGCGGCTCGCGCAGCAGCATCGCCCCGGTATCCAGTCCCGCGTCCATTTGCATGATGGTGATACCGGTCTCGGTGTCGCCCGCGAGGATCGCGCGCGCGATCGGTGCCGCGCCGCGCCAGCGCGGCAACAGCGAGGCGTGGATATTGAGACAACCGTAGCGCGGCAACGCCAGCACCGCGGGCGGCAGGATCAAGCCATAGGCCGCGACCACCATCACTTCCGCGCCCGAACCGGCCACGGCGAGTTGCGCTTGCACTTCTGTGGATTTGAGCGAGACGGGCTGCAACACCGGCAAGCCGAGACGCTGCGCCAGTTGTTTGACCGCGCTGGCGTTTAATTTCATGCCGCGCCCGGCGGGGCGATCCGGCTGCGTCAACACCAGCGCGATGTCGTGCCCGGCATCGGCCAACGCTTGCAAAGCGTGTGCCGCGAAAGGGGGGGTGCCGGCGAAAATAATTCTCATGGGGGTGTCGCTGGAATGGAATAAGTAGTAAAGGAATGGAAAAATCGTCTCACGCGGAGGCGCGGAGTGCGCGGAGAAAAGCAAATCAAAATAAAAACCAGAACAAATTACGCTTACGCCTTTATCTTTGCCATTGCTGTTGACTTTCTCCGCGCCCTCCGCGCCTCCGCGTGACAGGCTTTTTGGTTTTGCGCTACATTCTTCTGCGCTGCTGCTTTTTCAGCTTGCCGGCGATGCGCGCTTGCTTGAGCGGCGACAGGTATTCGACGAAGACTTTGCCCAGCAAGTGATCCATCTCGTGCTGTATGCACACCGCCAGCAAATCGTCGGCGTTGAGCGTAAAGGCTCGACCGGTCGCATCCAGCGCCTTGACGGTGATATGCTCGGCGCGGCGCACCTTGGCGAACACGCCGGGCACCGACAAGCATCCCTCTTCGCAATCCGACACGCCGATCGAAGCGGTGATGACGGGGTTGATGAAGACGCGCAACTGGTCGCGGGTTTCAGAAGTGTCGATGACGATAACGCGCCGGTGCACGTCCACCTGCGTCGCGGCCAAGCCGACACCCGGTGCGGCATACATGGTGTCCGCCAAGTCGCGCACCAGCGCGCGGGTGGCATCGTTCACTTGCGCGACTTCTGCCGCGACGGTGTGCAGGCGTTCGTCGGGGTATTGCAGAATCGTTAAAATCGCCATACGGGTGTCTCTAAAAATCCAGATTTCATCCCAACTGCTTCGTTGCGGAAAAAATTTCTTGCTTACATATAAAACATATGCGGCGCGGCGAAATTTTTTCCGCGCCTCGCATTTGGGCGAACTCTGAATTTTTAGAGACACCCACAAAAAAACAAAAAAAGCTTGCAAATTTAATAAACTAGATGCAGAATTTAATCCATATTATGCTTTAGAGTTGCGCTTTAATTCCAATTCTCGATAGAAACGACCATAATTTCCCCGTAGGTCGGGCTTTAGCCCGACGTTCCACCGCTGTCGGGCTAAAGCCCGACCTACGAATTCACGCTCTTATTAATGAGAAATGGAATAACAAGCTGATCCTGCACAAGGAGTTGTTCATGCACAAAACCGCCGCCGCCATTATATCTGCGATTTCTTTCGTTGGCCTCATTTCCGGTCTGCTGGTCGCGTCGGCTCAGGCCGCCGATGTCGCGCTCAAAGACGGACATCCGGATCGCTACATCGTCGTCCCGGGCGACACGCTGTGGGGTATTTCCGGGCGTTTTCTGAAAGACCCGTGGCGCTGGCCGCAAATTTGGGAAATGAACAAAGACGAAATCAAAAATCCGCATCTCATTTATCCGGGCGATGTGGTGGTGCTGGAAAAAACTGCCGGCGGTTATCGTTTGCGCCTAGGTGGCGCGGGCGGAGCCGGTGGTGCGGGCAGCGGCGAACTTCCCACGGTAAAACTGTCGCCCAAAATTCGCATGGCAGGCGACATGCTGAAAGCCATCCCCAGCATCCCGGCAGCGGCCATCGAACCCTTTTTGAGCCAGCCGCTGGTGATCGAAAAAGATGCGCTCGATAGCGCGCCGCAGTTAATCAGTTCCGGCGACACTCGCGTGTTGATCAGCAAAGGCGATCTGGTTTACGCTAAAGGGCTGGCGGACAGCAAGGTCGCCGCCTGGCAGGTTTTCCGCCCCGGCAAAACCCTGACCGACCCGGATAGCAAGGAATTACTGGGGCACGAAGCGGTGTATCTGGGCGACGTGCAGGTACAAAAAACCGGCGACCCCAGCACGTTGTTGGTGGTCAAATCGTCCGAGGAAATTCTGCAAGGAGACCGTCTGGTGCCCGCACCGGGGCTGGTATTCAACAACTACGCGCCACACGCGCCCAGGGCGGGTGTCAAGGGGCGCATTATTTCGGTCTATGGCGGCGTTTCCGAGGCTGGCAGAAATTCTATCATCACCATCAACAAGGGCGCGCGCGACCAGCTCGAAATGGGGCATGTGCTGGCGATTTATCGCAACAACCAAGGCATCGGCCCAGGCCGCGAGGTGATCCCCCTGCCGGATGAGCGCACCGGGCTGCTGTTTATTTTCCGCGTGTTCGACAAAGTGGCTTACGGCTTGGTGATGCAAAGCGCGCAGCCGATCAGACTGCTCGACACCGTGCAAACCCCCTGATTCGAGGATTGAGGAGCGAGGAGCGAGGATTGAGAGGCGGTGCACCAAGGGAGTCAGGTTTTACTCAATCCTCAATCCTCAATCCTCAGATATGAACGCTGAACAAGACATCGCCGCCTGGCTCGCCCTGAGCCTTATCAGCGGTCTCGGCGATGAATCCACCCGCAAATTGCTCGCCGCGCACGGCGGCCCCGCCGAAGTGCTCGCCGCCAGCCGCGCCAACCTGACGCGCATCGTCAAACCGCAAGTCGCCGAAAACATCGCGCTCGGGCCTGACCCCGCAAAACTCGCCGCCGCTTTGAAATGGTTGGAAGACTCCGCCAATTCCATCGTCACGCTCGCCGACGCAGACTATCCCAAGCTCCTGCTCAACATCGCCGACCCCCCGCCGCTGCTTTATCTCAAAGGGCGGCGCGACTTGCTCAACAGCCCCGCGCTGGCCGTCGTCGGCAGCCGCAACGCCACCCCGCAAGGGCTCGCCAACGCCGAACAGTTCGCCGCTGCCCTGAGCGCGGCGGGCTTGTGCATCGTCAGCGGCTTGGCGCTGGGCATAGACGCGGCCGCGCACCGCGGCGGCCTGCGTGGCATGGGCGGCGCCGATGGCAGCACTACGGGTAGCATTTCGGGCAAAGCCGCCAGCAGCATCGCCGTGGTCGGTACCGGTCTCGACATCGTATACCCGGCGCGCAACCGCGAACTCGCGCACCTGCTCGCCAAACACGGCCTGATCGTTTCCGAATTTCCGCTCGGCACCCCCGCCCTCGGCAACAACTTCCCGCGCCGCAACCGCATCATCAGCGGCATGAGTCGCGGCACACTGGTAGTCGAAGCCGCACTCAAAAGCGGCTCGCTCATCACTGCGCGCGAAGCGCTGGAACAGGGCAGGGACGTGTTCGCCATCCCCGGCTCGATCCACTCGCCGCTCTCCAAAGGCTGCCACGCGCTCATCAAACAAGGCGCGAAACTGGTCGAAAGCGCGCAAGACATCCTCGAAGATTTGGGCTACGCCATCACCCATTCTGCCGCCACGGAAAACCACGATGGCAACCCGGACAACGACCCGGACACCGCCGCCTTGCTCAAATATTTAGGTCAGGAAACAACCGACATCAACACCCTCAGCCACAACAGCGGTTTGAGCGCGGAAGTGGTATCCGCAAAATTGCTGCAACTTGAAATGGAAGGCCGCGTGGCGAGTTTGCCGGGCGGGCGGTATCAGCGGGTGCAGTGAAACCGCGCCAATAGCCCTAGATTTTTCATCCCTAATAGTGGTAAAGCACTACCAAGCTGGAGTTGAATCAATCAAGGGGTCACTTACTCGCTTGACAGGAGTCGGCTAATGGGAGACCCCATTGATTTCATTGATTTGACCCATTGATTTTGTTCATATGGTCGTTTGGGCGCGGACACGACCATGCCACGGCATCGACAATTTAAACCGCGTGCAGCTCTTCACGCAATACCTGACGCAAAGTGCTGATCGTGACAGGTGCGTTGGCCTCGGCCAGCGCCACACTCAAAGTCTCGTTAATCAAGGTCTGATAACCCTTGCCCTGCAGTTCAGCTTGTTCGCGGAATTTCACCAAAATAGCATCGTCCAGATAAATGGTGATGCGGGTTTTGCCTGTTGGCGCGATCACTGCACCACGTTTGGCGCGAGACATGTCGTAATTAGTTTTCATAAGATTTCCTTTCAGAAGGAGAGGCGCGTCGTGCGGAAATTAAACGATTTTTTGGTCGCGTTGTGTCCAGCATACCGAAACAACACGACCGTGCGCATCCGCACCGACCGTCACAAAACGTTCTTCACCGACGGCATCCGCATCTTCGCGTGTCAATGCAAAGCCATCGTAAAACACAGGCTCGACCTCCGCGAACGAAATCCCGTGCTTGCGCATATTCGCAACGGCTTTCTTGGGATCAAATTCGATGCTCATGCGCGGATAATACATACAGTATATGTATAAAGCAAGCGATGGTCGTCCATCACGTTTTAACCCGACTTACGGTGCAATGTAGAAACGCTATTCGTGCCGTATCAATAACGAATACGCCACAAAATAGCCAGATATCAAGGACGCAAGTCTTCGCCACGCTTGCTTACTTGGCGAAATGTTTCTATCATCACCCGCCTTGACCGTTCCCTGACGGCCTATTGAGCAGCTAATATCCCACCATGTCCAAAACCCTCATCATCGCCGAAAAACCCTCGGTCGCCACCGACATCGCGCGCGTACTCGGCGGGTTTACCAAGCACGCCGATTACTTTGAAAGCGACGACTACGTGCTGTCATCGGCCATCGGCCACTTGTTGGAACTGGCGGTGCCGGCGGAACACGAGGTCAAGCGCGGCAAATGGAGCTTCGCCAATTTGCCGGTGATTCCGCCGCATTTTGATTTGAACCCCATCGAAAAAACCGAGGCACGCTTGAAGCTTTTGACCAAGCTGGTGAAGCGCAAAGACGTGGTGGCGATGATCAACGCTTGCGACGCGGGGCGCGAGGGCGAATTGATTTTTCGTTACATCCAGCGCCATACCGAAACTAAAAAACCGGTGAAGCGCTTGTGGTTGCAGTCGATGACCCCGGCTTCGATCCGTGAGGGGTTCACCAAGCTGCTCGAAGACAAAGCCATGCTGCCGTTGGCGGAAGCGGCGGTGTCGCGTTCCGAGGCCGACTGGCTGGTGGGCATCAACGGCACGCGCGCGATGACGGCGTTCAATTCGCAGGAAGGCGGCTTCCACAAAACCACGGTGGGCCGCGTGCAAACGCCGACGCTGGCGATTTTGGTCGAGCGCGAAGAGCTCATCAAAAAATTCGTATCGCGCGATTATTGGGAAATTCATGCGGCGTTCGCGGCGAAGCAGGGGAGTTATCCGGGGCGCTGGTTCGACGAAAAATTCAGCAAAAGCAAAGACGGCAAAGATCAAAAAGATGATAAAGAAATCCGCGCCGAACGCTTGTGGGACAAAAAAACCGCCGAACAAATCCGCGCCAAGTGCGACGGCAAATCCGGCGTGGTCAGCGAAGAAAGTAAACCCACCACCGAAATTTGCCCGCTGCTTTACGACCTCACCAGCTTGCAGCGCGATGCCAACGGGCGCTTCGGTTTTTCGGCGCGCAACACGCTGGGATTGGCGCAGGCGCTGTATGAAAAGCACAAGGTGCTGACTTACCCGCGTACCGATTCGCGCGCCTTGCCGGAAGATTATTTCGCTACCGTCACCGACACGCTGATGATGCTGGCGGGGGGGACACCTTACGCCAAACACGCCAACGAGATACTCAAAGGCGGCTGGGTCAAGCCCAACAAACGCATTTTCAATAACGCGAAAATTTCCGACCACTTCGCGATTATCCCCACCGCGCTTGCCCCTAAAGCACTCTCCGAGCCGGAGCAGAAACTTTACGATCTGGTGACCAAACGTTTTCTCGCGGTGTTTTTTCCGTCGGCGGAATTCCTCGTCACCACGCGCATCACCCGCGTCGAAAAAGAGGCGTTCAAAACCGATGGCAAAATCATGGTCAAACCCGGCTGGCAGGCCGTCTATGGCAAGAGCGCGCTGACCGCCGACGAAGCCGCCGAAAGCGAGACCACGCTGGTCGCGGTCGAACCCGGCGAGCGCGTCACCACGGAAGAAATCAACGTCACCGCCCACCAAACCCGTCCGCCCGCGCGCTACAACGAAGCCACGCTGCTGTCGGCGATGGAAGGCGCGGGCAAGCTGATCGAAGACGAGGAATTGCGCGAGGCGATGAGCGCGAAAGGGCTGGGCACCCCGGCGACACGCGCGTCTATCATCGAGGGCCTGGTGTTTGAAAATTATCTGCTGCGCGAGGGGCGCGATCTGCACCCCACCGCCAAAGCCGCGTCGCTCATCACTTTGCTGCGTGGCTTGAAAGTGCCGGAGCTGACTTCGCCCGAACTCACCGGCGATTGGGAATTCAAGCTGCGCCAGATCGAGCAAGGCAAGCTCAAACGCAGCGCGTTCATGCAGGAAATCGCCGAGATGACGCGCCACATCGTCGAGCAGGCCAAGAGCCACCGCGGCGAAACCATCACCGGCGATTATTCCACGCTGAAAACGCCCTGCCCAAAATGCGGCGGCGTGGTCAACGAAACCTACAAAAAATTTCAGTGCGAGAAATGCGATTTCGCGCTGTGGAAAATTTTAGCCGGACGGCAATTTGAAACACGGGAAATGGAAGACCTCATCACCCTGCGCGAAATCGGCCCGCTGCAAGGCTTTCGCAGCAAAATGGGGCGGCTGTTCAGCGCCAACATCAAGCTCAACGACGCGCTCGAGATGAAATTCGATTTCGGCAACGACGACGATGAAAATGCCGAGCCGGTCGATTTTTCGGCGCAGGAAAGTTTGGGGAAATGCCCCAA
>Ga0105164_10002290_pt1 | contig 11869 bp, 10 predicted proteins | sample VDWuncwatermetaG_FD_89674 | JGI IMG/M metagenome (GOLD analysis project Ga0105164, IMG submission 89674) | Wastewater microbial communities from Netherlands to study Microbial Dark Matter (Phase II) - VDW unchlorinated drinking water | ecosystem: Environmental > Aquatic > Freshwater > Drinking...
CATTAAATGTTTTAGAAATTATCTCTTTGACTTTGATGTAAAAATAATTTTCGTCTTCAACCAAATATTTCCGTCTTGACGTTGCTGAATACCAATTCACAAAATAAATGAAAGGGGCATGGATGACAGTACGACCGAGGACCTTACGTTTGCTATCTTGTTTGCTCTTTATCAGCTGTGGTAATTTGCCAAGCTTTAACAAAAGAGAATGAACCCCTACGGCCAACTCTTCTGAAACAGTCGTGATCGAAATTTTTCCATTCGGATAGCAGTGGCCGTCTCCCTTCACATAAGCATTGATAAACGCTTCGACAACAGGACGGTGGGCTTGATAGAGAGCGGCGGGGAGATGTTTTTTCTGAGAGCCAGTTCCGCAGACCTTCTCAAAGAAGAGGGCGACCGAGATCTTAGAGAGGATAACCCCCAAGGTAGTGGTGCGCCTCACAAAATGCACTCTCATTCCGAAGATTTCTTCTGCAAGACGTTTGATCCTTTGCGCCAATTCCATTTCATGGAGTCCTAACGAAAATGTAACTTCTGCAGAAAGAACGCGATCTTTGCCATGAAGCACACATCCCTCGGCGCAGTAATATCCGAACAATTCGGCCAGTTTCTCATCAAATGGAATATAACGACTGGTCCCCGGGGTATACTCTTTTGAAAATCGTACTCGTCCTTCCTCAATAAGAAGTCTTCCTGGCCGCGTCGAAAGATGATCCAAATCCCATACTCCACGGCGGACTTTACTTCTTAAGTGCCTTACATGGGAATCACTTTTATTGACCAACCGACCAATTTCTCGCGAAGAAAGTCCTTGCTGAGTTAAGTCTAAAATCTTCTCGAGAAAGGAACGCTGCAAAATTCTTTTATGTCGGATGGGTTTTGCTTCGTCTTTGAGAATTTCTTCTAAACCGAAAATGGTTTCGTGGGAAAACGTGTTGTTTTTTGGAACAGCAAGGTAATGGTCTTGTGTGAGTTCCTTGGCCTGTAAGAAAGAAGGGGGCGGTATGGTACCACCTTTTTTATATCGAATGGCCAATACTTCGTGATCCGGCGTTACTTCAAGAGGAAGTGTATAATAGGTACGAAGCTCCAGAAGGGGTCCTTGATACGGATGTCTAAAAAGCGCCTTCACAGGATGGACTTTCCCTGTGTGAGTATATGCAGAAAGGCCTTCTAGGTGTGCAATGGACTCGCCATTTTCTTGGGAAACCATCTCCGCCTTGGAAAAAAGTTGACCAATAGCAAGGGGACCTTCCTGCGTCATGACACGGGTAGAAGAGGTAATGCAATAGCTGCAATGGAAATCGCATCCGAGCATGCCGAAAGAAAGGGCGTCTCTACCAGGAAAGGCATGGAAAAAGGGCTTCTTTTCGATGGGGTCACATTGAAGTGCGCCGACGTATCCGGTCGGAACATAAAGGACCCCCTCCCGATTAAACCTTATCCTGCAGATGCCATCTCTTCCATCCCGAATGAGACACCGGTGGCCACAGGCAAAACAGCGGATCTCATGATTCGGGAGTTTTTCGTAGAGGATCCCTTCTTGGGTATGTTCGGCAAGGAGTTGTTGAAGGGTAAGCGTCTGCGACATCTTGATACAAGTATACCCTCGGAGAGACGACTTTGCAAGAGGTCGTACATCGTACTTCGTAAACGATGTACGAAGTACGAACGACGACGTACGAAATCAAGCGGGGCTCCGCTTAAAGAGAGCGACCGCGAGGGCAAGCATGAGTGCCGAAAAAAAGAGATTGAAGAAAAGATCAAAGGCGATCGGAAAACGGTGTACGCCGGAGAGAATCCATCGAAGTTGATCTACGCCATAGGTGAGGGGATTGAGATGCGTCAGGATTTTAAGCCAGACCGGAATCTTATCCAGAGGAAACAGTCCGCCGCTTAAAAAGAACATCGGCATGATGACGAAATTCGCAATCGTTCCGAATCCTTCAAAAGAGGTCATCCGGCTTGCCAGCACGATCCCCATCGAGGTACAGGTAAATGCGATAAGAAACATGGAGGGAATCAAGAGGAGAATCTTCTCGAACGTGAGAGGCACATGCACCAATGGGGCGAACGCCACGACGACGAGGCCTTGCAACACGGCGATCGTGCTTCCGCTTGCGGCCTTCCCGAAGGCGATAGAACTCCGGGAAATGGGCGCTACAAGAATCTCCTTTAAAAATCCAAATTCACGGTCCCAGATAATGGAAATCGCCGAGAGGAAAGAAGCGAAGATCAAATTCATCGCGATCACCCCTGGAAAAATGAAATGCATATACGGGACACCCGATTCCGAATGAAACACGGGACCCATCCCCACCCCGAGGAAAAGAAGCCAAAGCATCGGCCGGGAAAATCCACCTAAGATCTGGGTCCGGTCTCTGCGAAAACGGACCAGATCCCGAAGCCACACGGTGTAGAGCGATTGGAATTCCATCACCGCATCCTCCCGATCCATTTCTTATGCAGGTCCCGCAGCTGATCTTTTCCCGAGGCATTCTCCTCACGGATCTCATGGCCGATGAGCTTGACAAAGACATCGTCCAGGGTGTCGCATCCGACTCTCTGTTTCAACGCGGCGGGTGTATCGAGTGCCACGATTCTCCCCTCATCCATGATCGCGATCCGGTCGCACGGGTCCGCTTCTTCCATATAATGGGTTGTGAGAAAAAGGGTGAGTCTTTCTTTCTCACGAAGTTCCTTGATGTAGTTCCAGATGTGATTGCGTGTTTGGGGATCGAGGCCGAGTGTCGGCTCATCGAGGAAGAGGACCTTGGGGTAGTGCAGAAGTCCCCGGACGATTTCGAGGCGACGTTTCATTCCGCCCGAAAAGGTCTTGACCAAATCGTGACGTCTCTCAGAAAGGCCGACCATGTCTAAGAGCATCTCCATCCGCTCCCCCGTCTTTTTTCGGGGAAGGTGATAGAGCATCGCGTGGAACTTGAGATTTTCGAGAGCGGTCAGGCGTTCATCCAGGCTGGGGTCCTGGAAAATGATGCCGATCGACCTGCGGACTTCGGTGGGGTACTGCACCACATCATGGCCGGCCACGAAGGCCCTCCCGCTGGTTGGGGTGAGAAGGGTGCAGAGAATATTGATGGTGGTGGTTTTTCCCGCCCCGTTCGGACCCAAAAAGCCAAAGAGTTCCCCCTCTTTGACCTGAAAGGAGATACCCCGAATGGCCTGAAGAGCACCGAAGCGCTTGACAAGGTCTACAACCTGGATCACAAAAGCTAAAATCTACCTGTTTTTCTTAACCTTTTTAAAAATAATGAGTTCCACGCAAAGTGCAAACATGAGGACCCAATGAGTGGTAAGTTAAAGCCTGTCATCGCATCCTCCTTTCTCTCACTTGTGATCCACAAGAGATAGTTTACTATAAAAAGGTACTCTTTGCAACTTATTTAAAACAATACGGTTGTGAATGTATGGATAACGGCGGGCAAAAAAATTGGGCCTTTTCAGGCCCTTCAAATTTTGTGGACTCCGTTAGTATAATTCCCTGCGGCCCATGATTTTGATAACTACTTTTTTGATCTGCTGGATCTGTTTATGGACATAAGGCTGGCTGACCGTTCCGTGGTCGAGGCCTGCTGCGATCTCTCTTTGGGTGTATCCCTCCTTGAGCATCTTGTAAATTTCCACCTGCATCGGTTTTAAATTCTTGAGAATTTCGGCCTCGAGTTCCTTCAACTCCGTCTCCTCATGCGACCGCGATTCGGTCCACCGCTTGAAGAGGCCGGAGGAGGTCCCGCCTTCAAGACCAACGCCTCTGAAGAATTCTTCCTCCTCTATCGCCCCGGCCTCATCGGGAACATAGCGTCCCAGGAGAAGTTCCATATCGGAAAGGAGGCCATAGGGCACTTCCCGTCTTGCCCGCTCTGTATAATAGGTATCTCTTAGATAATTACTGATGGCAGAATCGACCTGTAAAGTGACCCAGTTCCGGAGACTCATGCCATTCGCTTCATCGATCTCATATTTACCAAAAGACTGCCAGACGCGGATACGGCATACCTGACAGCAGTCCTGGTAATCATGGTAATCAGCGACCTTGCCGGAGACTTTTTTCTGAATCAGTTTTTCGTAATCTTGAACTTTCGCCTCACCCATCGCTTCACCCTTCACCGTCGAACTTTCCACCTTATAAGTATATCTCAATTTGGAAGTTTTGTCAATAAGGCCATAAGTTACGGGGTCCGAAGGACGACGTAACTTATCAGGCCGAATTGATCCCGAGCGAGGCTGAAGGCCGAGTCGAGGGATCCCTTCATTGTTAATACCGATTGGGGCTCCCTCGTTCCATCGGACCCGCCCGGCGCGACGTGGGTGTTTCAAGAGGTTCACCGCAGCCCGCAAGGATCATGGCCAACAAAAGAATTCCAACCCAACGACGAAGCATTTCTCTCATCACTCCCTGGTACCATTATATCCTTCCCGTCTCCAAAAGGAAAGACCTCTCCGAAGGAGGTTGAAGACGAGGAGTGGATATGATAAGGTAACGGTATGTTCAGATTTTTCCTTGATTTGGTCTATCCGACAAAGTGCGCATTTTGCGAAAGACGGCTCTCGTGGGATGAGGCGGGAGGGCTTTGCCCTCTCTGTCTATCACAGATGCCCAAGAACCTTCCCCCGTTTTGTCCAACCTGTGGGAGGAATTTCGTGGGCACCTCCGACAGTCCCCGATGCGGCGCTTGTGAAGGGAACCGTTTCCCCTTCGACCGTCTTTGGTTTGTCGCCCCTTACGAGGGGAAGCTCCGCGAAGCGATGCATACCTTCAAATATCGCGGAAGAAGTGCGTTGGCCCATTCTCTGACACAGCCTCTCATCACTTTCGCGAAAGAGCATCTCAGGGTTTTTCATTTTGATTGGATCCTCCCCGTTCCTCTTTCCCGACGGAAAAAGAGGGAAAGACGGTTTAATCAATCGGAACTCCTGGCCAAAGCGCTTGCCCGTTCCCTCTCTTTCTCTTTCTCGACGGGAAACCTGATACGCACCCGCCCCACGCGATCGCAGGTTTTTCTCCCGAAGGAAAAACGTTTTGAGAACGTCCGGGGGGCGTTTCAGGTCAAACATCCTTCCCTTTACGCTCAGAAAAGTCTCCTCCTCGTGGACGACATCGTCACAACGGGAGCAACGCTCTCTGCATGCGCAGAGGCCCTCCGGAAGGCGGGAGCGACGAGGATTTCCGCATTGGCACTGGCAAGAGGTCACGTGTGAACATTCTCCAGAATTATATCCTCAAAGAAATCATCGTGGGGTTTCTTCTCGCCATTCTCCTCTTTACGTTTGTCCTTCTCGTTGGAAACCTGGTAAAACTCGTGGAATTGGTGATGACGAAAGGAGTCCATCTCCTCTCTGTCTTAAAACTCTTCGCGTATCTCATGCCCTCTCTTTTGAATTTCACCATTCCGATGTCCCTCCTCACAAGCACCGTCCTCGTCTTTGGACGTCTCTCCGCAGACGGAGAAATCACGGCGATGCGCGCAAGCGGCATCCGACTCTTCAAACTCTCCTTTCCTGTAATCGTCTTTGGGCTCCTCTTGAGTCTCGGATCGCTCGCCTTGAGCGACCAGTTTCTGCCCAAAACCCATTTCGCCTATCGGAAACTCCTTAAGGAGATTGGCGTGAAAAACCCGACGAGCATTCTTGAAGCGGGGACCTTCATTGAAGGGTTCGGAAACTATATCCTCTTCATCTACGAAATTGACAATGGGCTTCTCAAAAATATTCGGATTTATCAACCCCAGGAAAATCGTCCTCCCCGCACCATCGTTGCAAGGACCGGCCGGATTCTGACCTCTCCCGGAAGTGATGTGATCACGATTAAACTGACGGATGGAACGAGTGACGAACCAAATCCCCAAAAACCCGAGACGTTTTACAAACTCAATTTCAGGACCTACCTCATCAATCTCAAACTTTCAAGCGCCTTAAAAGAAGGGACATTTTCCAAAAAACCGAAAGACATGACGATCACAGAGCTGAGGCATCAGATCAAAAAATACCGCAAGGAAAAAATTGACCCCGCACCGTTCACAACCGAAATCCATAAAAAACTTTCGATGGCGTTTTCAAGTCTTGTTTTTGTACTCGTCGGTCTCCCCCTCTCCGTCCGCACAGGTCGGAAGGAATTATCGATCAACTTTGCGATCAGCATGGCCGTCGCTTTCGTCTACTGGATTTTTCTCGCCCTGGGAGAAGCGCTCAGTTTGCGCGGGCTTCTCGACCCCTCCTTCAACATGTGGCTCCCAAATCTCCTCTTATCCGCTGTCGGAATTTTCCTAATCATGCACATCCTGGAAGGTCGTTCATGAAAATTCTTGACCGATACCTCGGAAAAGCCTTTTTCGTCCCCTTCACGATCTGCATTCTTACCTTTAGTTCTGTGGCGATTGTGATCGATCTGTTCAACCGACTGGATGAGATCCTTAAGCTTCATACCGACCCCTTAACCCTTCTGGTGTTTTACCTTCATTTCATCCCCTTTACCTTTGTCCAGACAAGTCCGATTGCGGTTTTGGTGGCCTGCCTCTACAGCCTCGGTCTTTTGAACAAACACCATGAACTGACGGCGATGCGGGCGAGCGGGCTAAGCCTGTTGCGCATCCTCTCTCCGTTTCTTTTTCTGGGACTTCTGGTGGGGGCAATCTCTTTTCTGGTGAATGAAACCATTGTGCCGTCCGCCATGGCGAGACTGAACGCGATCAAGGAAGAAAAGTTGGAGGTAGGAAAAAAGTCTTCAAGGGAAAGAGTGTTGAAAAACGTGGCGCTCTTTGCGGAAGGGGGGGATCTCTATTACGCCACCACTTTTGACCCCAAACGGAAACTTCTGCGGGACCTGGTGATCTTCCGGGACAACGAACAGCATATTCCGGTCTTGAAGATTCAGGCACGGCAGGCCCGCTGGGCGGAAGGAAGCTGGATCCTTTCCCGAGGAAGTAAATACCATCTCGATCTTCATGGAAAAATCGTCGGGGAACCGATTCTCTTCATCAAGGAAAGGTTCCCTTCCCAAGCGAAACCGGAGGAATTCCTCAAGGCAAAATTCCGGACGGAGACGATGAACACCCGAGAACTCCGGGCGTATCTGAAGAAGTTAAAAGGAAAAGCCGCCCCCTCTGTGATCCGCAGGATCATGGTGGAACTTCACCAGAAGATCGCTTCTCCTTTTGTGAATGTCATCACGATTCTGATCGGATTTCCTTTTGTCTTCCGGGAAAAAAGGGGGGCAGGCATTTTGCGGGGTATCGGGATTAGCGGGGCCTTGAGTTTTTCATTCTACGCCGCCTTTACCATCACAAGCAACCTGGGAATTCAGGGGGTTCTTCCCCCTTGGCTTGCGGTCTGGTCAACGCATCTTTTATTCGGAGCGGCAGGGACTTTTCTCTTGTGGCAGGCCCGTTGAATAAGCGTATAGCGTAGAGTGTGGAGCGTATAGAAAACACTATACGCTATCCGCTAAGCGCTCTACGCTGAATCAAGTCCCAGATTCCCAGGAGGAGAGATACGTTTTTTGTTCAGGGGTTAGGGCATCAATGCCGATGCCGAGACTCTTGAGTTTAAGTCGCGCGATGGTCTGGTCAATCTCTTTCGGCACGCCATAGACTTTTTTCCCGAGCGTGCGGGCATGCTTTTTCAAATACTCACAGGCGAGCGCTTGATTGGCAAAACTCATGTCCATGACGCTTGCGGGATGCCCGTCGCCGCAAACAAGGTTCACGAGCCTCCCTTCCCCGAGAATATGGATCCTTTTTCCGTTGCGAAGGGTGTATTCCTCGATAAATTCCTTAAGGAGTCTTCTTTTTCTACTGATCGACCTCAGCCCTACGAGATCAAGTTCCACATTGAAATGACCCGAATTGCAAACAATGGCGCCCTCTTTCATAGAAAGAAAATGTTCTTTCCGGATCACGTGGGTGTCGCCGGTCAAGGTCACAAAAAGATCGCCCAGGGAAGCCGCTTGGCGCATCGGCATCACACGGTAACCGTCCATGACCGCTTCAAGGGCCCGCACAGGATCGATCTCCGTCACAATGACATTGGACCCCATTCCCCGGGCACGGCTCGCGACACCCCGGCCGCACCACCCATACCCTGAAACCACCACCGCCTTCCCCGCTAAAAGAAGATTGGTCGCGCGGAGGATGCCGTCGATCGTGGACTGACCCGTTCCGTAACGGTTGTCAAAGAGATGTTTTGTGTCGGCTTCATTCACGGCAATCACCGGATAAAGAAGGAGATGTTTTTGCTCGAGGCTCTTGAGCCGCACCACACCGGTCGTCGTCTCTTCCGTACCTCCGAGCATTCCTTGAACCAGTGATCTTTTTTCTTTATGGACCGTTGAAATCAGATCCGCACCGTCGTCCATCGTGATATGGGGTCTGAAATCGAGGACGGAACGGATATGGGCATAATACCGCGAAGAAGATTCCCCGCAGACGGCAAAGGTCGGAATGCGCTTATGATGCGAGAGGGATGCTGCGACATCGTCCTGGGTACTCAATGGATTGGAGGCGCAAGAGCGCACCTCTGCTCCTCCCGCCTTTAACGTCAAAAGAAGATTCGCCGTCTCCGTCGTGATATGCAGACAGCATCCGATCCGGAGCCCCTGAAGCGGCCTCTCCTTCGCAAATCGTTTCCGGATGATAAGAAGAACCGGCATCTCCTTCGCCGCCCATTCAATCCGCTTATCCCCAAAGGCGGCGAGCCTGGGGTTTCGGACATCTCCTTTAACCATGTTGGGCTCCCTTCTTGAGGGCCTGGACTTTGTCGAGAGCCTCCCATGTGAAATCTTCATCGGTTCTCCCGAAGTGACCGTAGCAGGCGGTCTTTTTGTAAATGGGGCGACGTAGTTTAAGATCTCTCATGATCCCACGCGGTGTCAAGTCAAAGTTGTCACGTACCAGTTTTTTGAGTTTTTCCTCGGAGACCTTTCCTGTTTTGGAGGTATTCACCATGACGCTCACCGGCTCGGCCACACCGATCGCATAGGCGAGTTGCACCTCACACTTGTCTGCAAGGCCTGCTGCGACGATGTTTTTCGCGATGTAACGCGCCATATAGGTCGCTGAACGGTCCACTTTTGTAGGATCCTTTCCTGAAAAGGAGCCGCCGCCATGACACCCGTATCCCCCATAGGTATCGCTGATGATTTTCCGACCGGTAAGCCCTGTGTCTCCCTGAGGTCCCCCCACCACGAAACGCCCCGTCGGATTGATGTAAACTTTCGTATTTTTGTCGATGAGCCCTTTCGGGATCACCTTGTCGATGACACCTTTTTTAAGGACATCCCGCACCTCTTTGATCTTAACCTTATCGCTGTGGTGGGCGCTGAGGACGACCGCCTCGACCCGTTTTGGGTGGCTATCGATATATTCAATCGTGACCTGACTCTTTCCATCGGGGCGGAGAAAATCAACGACCTTTTCTTTCCGGATTTCCGCAAGACGATGGGTGAGCTGATGGGCCAACATAATGGGAAGGGGCATGAGTTCTGTCGTCTCCCTCGTCGCGTACCCGAACATCATCCCCTGATCTCCCGCTCCCCCCGTGTCTACCCCTAAGGCGATATCCGGGGATTGTTCCTGAATGCTGGTCATAACACCGCAGGTGAGATAATCAAACCCATAGGCCGCGTCGGTATAGCCGATCTCTTTGATGGTAGAACGGATAATTTTTGGAACATCGACATAGCAGGTCGTCGTGACCTCCCCCGCCACAACGGCCAACCCGGTCGTCACAAGTGTCTCACAGGCCACCCGTCCGTTCGGATCCTTATCGAGAATGGAATCCAGAATAGCATCTGAAATCTGATCGGCAATCTTATCGGGGTGACCTTCCGTGACCGATTCAGATGTGAATAAATACGTACCGCTCCTCACGGGTTGACCTCCTTCTTGAATGCAGTCGCCGCCTTTTGATAGGATGCAAGATCTCCGATATCATACCATGTTCCCGTAGCGGGGTATCCATAGACCGTCTCTTGCTGCGAGAGCCAGTGGATGAAAAATCCGGGGGCATCTTGCGGCGATCCCCCTTTGAGGTAGGCCTCTATCTGAGGCAATACCTTCTTTGGAAAATAGTACACCCCCATTGCGGAAAGGGTGGACTTGGGGTGCTCGGGCTTCTCTTCAAAGGAAACGATGCGGCCTTCTCCATCCAGACTGACAATCCCATAATGCCGCGCCAACGAAAAATCTTTAACATCATACAACGTGACGGAAGAAAAAGGGGATTTTTTTTGCGCGAATTGGACAAAGGGTCTGAGGTCGATATCAAATAAGTTATCCCCCGCCACGACCAGGAGGTCTTCCGTAATCTTCCTCTCCCCGATAAAGAAACGCATGTCTCCGATGGCCCCCAACCGGTTCCCCTCATGGGTGGATCCGTCATTCAAGAGGACGAGCGGCTTGGAGGAACGGTACGATTTTCTCCATCTTTCAAAATGGGAATAAAACTTATGATTGACAACGACCGTGATTTCGTCAAGTCCTTCGATTTTCTCAATAGGGTCGAGAATATATTCAATGACCGGTTTTCCGTCGATGTCCAAGAGAGGTTTTGGCCGTGACCGGGTTAAAGGATAAAGACGGGTTGCATAACCGGCGCCGAGAATGAGGGACTTCATCGTCGTGCAAGCTTTTTCTTAAGGCGATCAATCCGTTCAACCGGCGTCGGATCGACACGGTTCAGGATCGCCAGGTAATAACTCACAAAATCGCCCAAATAGATCAGGGAAAAAAGACGGGAAAGTCTTCCCCGTCCGGAAGACCAGATCTCAATCGTCTCCACTCCTTCTTCCCTGCGAAGCAGGGCTTTGGTAATTTCCATTCTCAGTTTCACGCGCTCGTGATCGCCTCGGTCTCTTAAGAGAAGAATGAGGAGATGCCGCAACAGGGGATCGGGGTTGCTCCATCCGACGATCTCGTTATGATTCAGTTCAGGATAGAGATGACTCCAGGAAAGTTGCTTGGCGTTTTCCGCAATTTGCGTCCGCCAACGGTAGACGACCGCATCCAGCCTCTGAACATTGCCATGAACGACCGGGAGTCGCCCCCAAAGGCGCCGGGCAAGCCGTTTCGCCGGATTCTTTGAAATTGGGACCTGCGGGCCGATTTCTTTCTCACGAAGACGATTGAGCGTCCTTAACAATTCGTGGAATTCGGATGACCGAAGCGGAAGGCGGGCCAGTCGGCGCAACATCACATAAGGTGCAAAGAAAAGGTAGCCGAGCGCTGTTCGGGGGGGAAGACCGGGGGGAACCAGAAGATGCGGCACGTGATCCCGCTTCGCCCATTTGAACAATGTCCCTCCGGAACTCACGGCAATGAGTTTTGCCCTTTTCCGGCGGGCGGCCTGATACGCGGTGAGCGTTTCTTCTGTGTTGCCGGAATAACTGACCGCAAAAACGAGGGTTTTTGAATTCACAAAAGCGGGAAGATGGTAAGAACGGTTCACCGCGATCGGAAAAGAGACCTCTTCTTCAAGAAGAGACTTCACCAGATCCCCCCCGATCGCCGAACCGCCCATCCCGAGGAAAAGGACATGCTGAAAGGAGGGCGTCCGAGGAAGGGGAAATGTTTTCCCGAGGCGAAAGGCGCGTTCACATTGTTTAGGAAACTCACAGAGAAGCTCCACCATCCCCTGAGTATCCAGGCGCTCAAACTGGTTCATTTCTCTCCCATAAAAATTTTCTTCGTCATTTTTTCGAGATAGGCTTCAACTTCTCTTCCCGTCGAAAGTGAAAGCGCTTCCTCCGCGATTTTCTTCGCCTCATTCATCTTCACTGACCGGATCACCCTCTTGATCTCCGGAAGGTTCACGGCACTGGTGGAAAATCCATCGAGCCCAAATCCGAGAAGGA
>Ga0105164_10002291_pt1 | contig 11869 bp, 8 predicted proteins | sample VDWuncwatermetaG_FD_89674 | JGI IMG/M metagenome (GOLD analysis project Ga0105164, IMG submission 89674) | Wastewater microbial communities from Netherlands to study Microbial Dark Matter (Phase II) - VDW unchlorinated drinking water | ecosystem: Environmental > Aquatic > Freshwater > Drinking...
AAATTCTATTTTGCGGCTTCCAGTGAAATGTTCGGCAGCGTCAGGGAAACGCCCCAGAACGAATTAACCCCGTTTCACCCGCGCTCGCCATATGGTATCTCCAAAGTCGCCGGATTTGAGCTTACCCGCAACTATCGCGAGGCCTATGGTTTATTTGCATGCAATGGTATCTGCTTCAATCATGAGAGCCCAAGAAGAGGATTTGAGTTTGTTACGAGAAAGATATCCTATGCGGTTGCCTCGATAAAATCCGGCCTTTCTAAAAAATTGCCCCTAGGTAACCTTAAGGCCAAAAGAGACTGGGGATTTGCCGGAGATTATGTAAAAGCGATGTGGCTTATGCTGCAGCATGATAAACCGGATGACTATGTCATTGCAACCGGAGAGACGCATTCGGTCAAGGAATTCGTAGAGCTTGCTTTCTCTTGCGTAGGACTTGATTGGAAGAAGTATGCAACTATAGACAGGAACCTATACAGGCCTGCCGAAGTTAATCTGCTCGAAGGGGATTACAGTAAAATGAAAAAAAGGTTTGGCTGGAAGCCGGTTGTGAAATTCGAGGACCTTGTCAGGATGATGGTGGATGCGGATTTGAAGCGAATAAGAGACAGTAAAAGATAGTTATGATCTCTATAGTATTGCCCACTTATAACGAAAGAGAAAATATATTAAGTTTGATAGAAGCATTATTTAGCAATATCAAACAGCCTCTTGAAGTTATCGTGGTAGACGATGATTCTCCCGATAAGACATGGAAGATCGCTGAAGATTATAACAAAAAAGGCGTGAAGGTTATACGGCGCAATGAAAGAGGACTGCCGTCAGCTATTGAAAGAGGCCTGAAAGAATCTCAAGGAGATATAGTGGGGTGGATGGATGCTGATATGAGTATGCCGCCGTCCACATTGCCGGAAATGTTAAAGAATCTCGATCGATATGATATTGCGATCGGGTCGCGGTATGTCCGCGGCGGTAAAGACGCAAGAGGGTTCTTCAGAGTAGTAACGAGCAAGGCCATTAATTGGTTTGCGGGCCTTCTTCTGGGATTCGATATAAAAGATTATGACAGCGGTTTCATTGTTCTTAAAAAAGAAGTGTTACAAAAAGTGCCGTTTCCGTCAAAAAAAGGCTACGGGGATTACTTTATAGAGTTTGTTTTCAAATGCAAAAAAAACGGTTTCAAGATAAAAGAAGTGCCTTATGTTTTTCAGGATCGGAAAAAGGGGGAGTCTAAAACCGCGGCAAGCCTCCCTGGCTTTTTTGTCCTGGGATTTGGCTATCTAAGGCGCATAGTCAGTATAAGGTTCGGAGCATCAAGGTAAGTCAGGAAGCAGACGGGAGGCGCATGGTCGAATATATAAAATCAAAAAAAGGCAGCCTAATAGCGATAATCCTGCCTCAACACATAGATACGAAAGGGGCTACATTCTTTACACCCCCGGAATTTTCCCAACAGGTGGGGCTATTAAGGCACCGTAAGGGGTCAAAAGTAAGACCACATGTCCACAAGCTGGTAAAGAGGAGAATAGAGAGAACGCAGGAAGTGCTGCATATTAAAAAAGGCAAAGTCGCGGTTTTCCTGTATGATGAGAAAGAAAAATATATTGGAACGCGCATGCTGAAGAAAGGCGATACGATACTTCTTGCAAGCGGTGGCCACGGCATAGAGGTGCTTGAAAACAGCTTGATACTTGAGATAAAGCAGGGACCTTATGCCGGCGTGGATGACAAGGAATACCTGAAAGAGAAGAAGAGGTAATGATTCCCGTAAACGAACCCTTAATAGGCAAAAAAGAGCTTCAATATATAACAGATTGTGTAAAATCCGGCTGGATATCCTCAAAGGGTAGTTATATAAAAAACTTTGAAGAGAAATTTGCTAAATTTTGCGGCGTCCGGCATGGCATCTCTACGACTAGCGGCACGACTGCATTACATCTGGCGCTGGCTTCTTTAGGAATAAAGAAGGGCGACGAGATTATTATGCCTACTTTCACCATGGTTGCAACTGCTTATGCTGTTTTGTATCTGGGCGCGAAGCCGGTCTTCATAGATAGCGAAGAGAGAACATGGAATATGGATGTGTCCAAGGTCGAGGAAGAGATCGGTCAAAAGACCAGGGTGCTGCTTCCGGTACACATATATGGTCATCCTGTAGACATGGACCCCCTGATTAAGTTGTCAAAAAAATACAGTCTTTTTGTAATAGAGGATGCCGCAGAAGCGCATGGCGCGAAATATAAAGGCAGGATTTGCGGCTCGATGGGCGATATGAATTGTTTTTCGTTCTACGCGAACAAGGTGATCACGACAGGCGAGGGCGGTATGGTGGTTACCGACGACAAAAGATTAGCTGAAAAGGCGCGCTTACTGAAAGATCTTTCCCATTCTCCAAAACAGCGTTTTTTGCATACAGCGCTTGCTTATAACTATCGCATGACAAATATGCAGGCGGCGATAGGGCTTGCCCAAATCGAAAAGGCAAATATTCTTATTGAGAAGAAGAGACGCATAGCCAGCCTCTATAATGATAACCTGAAAGATATTGAAGGGTTAAGATTGCCCATAGAGGAAAAGTGGGCGAAAAGCGTATATTGGATGTATTCTATTCTGGTAGAGGATGATCTTGGTATTTCAAGAGATCAATTCAAGCTGGAACTATTGAAAGAGGGGATCGACACGCGTTCTTTTTTCATCCCCATGCATCGGCAGCCGGTAATAAAAGAGATGGGTCTCGTAGATAAAAAGAAAAAATATCCGGTATCCGATTATATTTCTGACCACGGCCTCTACCTTCCAACCGGACTCGCGCTCAAGGATAAAGATGTCTTGTCTGTCTGTGAAACAATAAGAAAGATAAAGAAGAGACATGCGTCCAGAGCGCGATAAAATTTTTTTTATTCTTTCTCATCTCATATTTCTTGTATCCCTGATCGTAGTTTCTCAAATCCCGCGGCTATACCCTCTGATCCACGAAAGATACCTTCCCCCCATGGATAGGTATTTAAGGTTTTATATGATCGGTGTATTTTCTGTAGTATTTCTCGCGTATTATCTGTGCATTCACTTTTGTAAGAAAGCAAATATTTCATTTTTTAAGCCGGATGGGCTATCCGCGTATTTCTGGGTCTCTACGGCATTCGTATTTTTGATACTTTGCAGTTCTTCGGCCCTTTTGTCGCACGATCTATATGAGTACTCTATGAGGGCCCGTATGCTGAGCGTCTATAAATTAAATCCGTATCTTCACACGCCTCTGGAAATAAAAAATGATATATTTTTTCCTCTTATATTCTGGAAAAGTACGCCGGAATGCTATGGGCCGTTATGGGTATCGATCGGCACTTTTCATACATTATTTTTTAAAAGCAGCATAGCATTGACTTCTTTCACGCACAAGTTCATTCTACTTGTCTTTCTTGGCTTGACCGTATCGGTCTTCTATAAATTATCCAAAGAAATCATGCCGAAGAAGGCGGGGTTAGTAACGGTAGCATTTCTCTTAAATCCTTTGATTGTTATCATGACATTGATAGACGGCCATAATGAAATTGCTATGGCTTTTTTTATCCTTTGCGCATTTTATTTTTTGGTTAAATCAAAGTATGTATTTTCATTTATGCTGTTTGCCATGGCAATAGCGGTGAAATTTATCTATCTCATGTTAATACCCATATTCATTCTATATATACTGTTCAATAGCGAAACAAAGAGCGGCAGGGAAAGAGTTTATAATATGATTACGGGGGCTCTTTCTTTCGCTTTTATTACGGTGATCGCATGGTTTCCGTTCGGACGGGAGAGCTTTAAAGCCATCATTCATTACTATAGCGAATTAAGTAAAAATTTCTGGTTTGATTCAATCCCTTACGCCGCATACTTTATTTCGGACAAGCTAGGACTCACGATCTCAAAGAATTTGATCGCGAGTCTTTTCTCTTCGCTATTTGGCATGATTTATTTTTGCATAATCGGTTATTTTTTGAAGAAGGTGAAGGCCGATAGGCAGGTCATTTTCACATCCTCCGTCTTAATATTGCTCGCGCTGCTGTTAACAAACTCGACGCCATTTCAGGCATGGTATCTAATATGGGTCATACCATTTATCTTCCTTAGCAAGATCAGGTTAAAATTCCAGCTCGTCTTTCTCCTCTCATATTTTTTGATAATGACATTCTGGAAGCGGATGTTCGTGCTGGCAGCTCCGATGATCATTATTTATTTTTCTATGCTGTTATTTTACAAATATATGCGGGATAAGGCAGGATACAGAAATGCGTGAAGCTATTTTAAAGGACAAAATATTCTGGCTGCTTTTGATATTAGCCTCTATCTATATCCTGGGCAACATAGGCACGGGAAGCCTCTCCACATGGGACGAAGCGGTTTACGCGAACATATCAAGGAACATAGTTAAGGCAGGGGATTGGCTAGTGATGCGCCAGGGTGCGAAACTATGGTTTGATAAACCCCCTCTATACATGTGGTGCACGGCAGTCTTTTACAAAATATTCGGTGTTAGCGAATTTTCTACAAGGTTGACATCAGGCATCTTTGGGATAGCGGCTGTTATGGTGCTGTATCTCTTCGCAAAAAAAATGGCAGATAGACTTACGGCTCTTTTCGCGGGCCTGATACTTTTGGCATTGCCTCATTATGTCCATTTTTCCAAGATGGGGATGATGGATGTCCCGATAACATTTTTTACACTGCTTACGCTTTATCTTTTTTGGTTGGGGGCGGAGAAGGGGAGATGTCTATTTTATTCAGGAGCAATGCTCTCTGTCTCGTATTTAATGAAAGGTTTTGCGGCATTTCTACCCCTATTGATAATCATTATTTATGCCATATTGTCTAAAGATATTCGCTTTGTGCTCAAGCGGCAATTCCTGCTCGGCACAGCGCTGGCTTTTTTAGTGATTTTTGTATGGCACTTGGTACAATATCTATCGGCAGGGCCCGTTGCCTTAAAGGGGTATTTCACTTTTCATATATTTCAAAGAGCTACTTCCGTGCTCGAGGGCCACAAGGGCGGATTCGATTATTATATAAGGGCAATTTTTAATAAGAACAGGCCATGGTCGATCATGATCTCTCTGTCTCTTTTTTACGCGGCCTATAGATGTTTCAAAGACAAGGACAAGCGGCTGGTATTTTTATTGAGCTGGGTCTTTGTTACGTATTTCTTGTATGGCGCGGTAAGGACTAAATTGCACTGGTACATTATGCCTATATATCCGGCCCTTGCGTTATTGTCCGCTTTTTTGCTGAAAGGATTTTTAAAGGAGAAGCTTCTTTCTTATGCCGCACTTGTTATTATCCTGATAGGTATGCTGGTTCAGGTCCCGCTATCATGGGCATTTAAGCTGGATTTTACTCCTGATATAAAAAAAGTTTCAGTTCTGGGAAGGGAGCTATATAATAACGGAAATGACATATACATGATCAGCGGAAACGACTCCGAAATATTCTATTATGACTTCGCTAGGGAGTTAGATAAAAGCGTATACCAGCATCTTGTGTCGCAGGGGAAGAGAGAGATCTACTGCATAATACTGCCGGATGTGTTTAAGGAAAAAAAGGAAGAGTATAATTTTGATTATGAACCTATATACGAGTCAAAAAGGACGTCGCTCTATAAGATAGCGTTTAAAAATATAAAATGAAAATGCCCGTTTACCTGTCGATAATAATACCGGCTTATAACGAAGAAAAAAGGATTGGGCCGACCCTTTCCAGGATATACGGATTTTTGAAAACAAAAAATTATGAGTATGAAGTTATTTTTATCGATGACGGAAGCAATGACAGAACCATCTCGGAGGCTAAAGATAGCGAGCTCTCAAAAGCAGATAAATTAAAGATAGTCAAAAATGGTATGAATAAGGGCAAGGGGTTCTCCGTAAAGAAAGGTATCTTAAGTAGCGCCGGAGAGCACCTGCTATTCAGTGACGCGGATCTATCCACGCCCATAGAAGAAGCGGATAAGCTATTTAATTACATGGAGAAAGGGTATGACATAGTGATCGGCTCGCGCAGCATCGCCGGATCCGACGTGAAGATTCACCAGCCTTTCTATAGAGAAAAGATGGGCAGGATATTTAATTTCTTGGTCAATAGTTTATTAATGAGCGGATTTAACGATACCCAATGCGGTTTTAAACTTTTTAAAGGCGACATAGCCAGGCAGATCGGTAAAGAACTCACCATAAACGGTTTCTGCTTTGATGTTGAGATGCTTTACCTTGCGAAGAAAAAGGGTTACAGAATTGCGGAGGTAGGTATAATATGGGAGAATTCGCCTCAAAGCAGGGTGCGCGTAATTAGTAGTTCTCTTTCCATGTTCATGGACATTTTTAGGATTAAGAGAGCCCACGGATGAGGATCTTTAAAAACTATTTTGTGATTTTGGTTATCTTGATAATAGGCCTTGTGCTTCGTATCTGGGGCATAAATTTCGGCCTTCCATATAAATTTCACCAGGATGAGCCTATAATAGTCAATCACGCCCTTGCTTATGGGACAGGTGATTTGAACCCGCATTTTTTTATAATCCCACCGCTTGCTTCTTACGTCTTGTTTGGTTTTTACATCCTTTATTTTTTTATAGGCGGCATATGCGGCATATTCAAGACCGCGGAAGAGTTCGCCTTAAGTTTTTTCAGGGATCCTACCCCTTTCTATATTATCGGCAGAGTCATCCTTGGCGTATTACCCGGCGTTTTGAGCGTATATTTAACATATAAAATGGCGTTGAGATTTTTTTCAAAGAAAGCGGCGCTTTACGCGTCGCTGGTTATGGCTGTTACATTTTTAAATGTCATAAACGCGCATTACGCATATACCGATAATCTGTTGGTTCTTTTTGTGATACTGGCTTATATATCAATGGCAAGGCTTATCGATGATCAGCGCAGGATTGATTATGCCATTACCGGGCTTGTGATCGGATTGGCCGTTGCCGTCAAGTATAACGCTATTTTATTGCTAGCGCCTTTTTTGATCGCGCATATTATAGGCAGAAGAAGAGAAGATCGCGGCAATTTTATTGATCTGAATGTATTGATATTCGCCGGGATGGTCGCCCTTACATTTATTATATGCAATCCTTACTCTGTCCTCGATGCGCGCTTCTTCTGGGAGTCCCTGACTCACAGGATCAGGGGCGGCTACAGGGGGTTTGGCCACCACATTACATACTCATTATTTGAAGGTCTGGGCATGATCTCTACTATTTTGGGCGTTATAGGATTGACATGGTTTTTAAAAAAAGATTTTAAAAAAGCGATTTTTCTTATTTCTTTTCCAGCTCTTTTCTATATACACCTTGTCTTCAGGAGCCAGCCGTTTCCCAGGTATGTCTTGCCGGTAATCCCTTTTTTGGCTATGGGCTTGTCTTTTATAATATTCGAGTTATATGAAAAGGTGAAGACAAGGGCCTTAAAGATGGCTATCATTGTGGTCTCATTGGCGCTGGTTATGCCAACAACTGCGAAGTCTATCAAGGCGGACATGCTTTTTACAAGTAAGGATACGCGTGTAGAGGCAAAGGAATGGATGGAAAAGAATATACAGCCGGGTGTGCGCATAGCTCTTGCCCACACATTTTTTAGCCCCCCGATAGAGCAAACAATAGAGCAGTTGAAGGAAAAAGAGCAGATACTTCTGAAACAGCCGGAGTTAAAGAATTTAAAGAGCAGAAAATTAGAGCTTCTTATGAAAGGCCGTAAACCTTCTAATACATATCAGAGCTACTATTTAAGAGGCGATAATGAAGCTCCGGGTCAATTCTTGAATCTCTGGCCCATGATAGGAAATACAGCCACGGATTTAGAGAAAAACAATATTCGCTACTTAGTACTAGATAATATGGATAGCGCTAAAGCGATAGAAAAATTGCACAAAGAAATAGACGGTACGTTTAAGCCCGTTGCTATATTTAGCCCATACGGGGATGATAAATTCCGGTTTTCATATGACATGACAGAATTGACATGCATGCCTGTCGGAAGCAAAGAGCTTTTTTCAAGGCGCGCCGCAGGCCCTTATCTGATCATCTACAAAATAAAATGAAGATATTTAAAAATCATATAGGGTTTATCGCGTTTTTTTCTTTTATTATAGTAGCGTTCCTGCATTCCCTCATAACCATGCGGTCTGGATTTGTGTGGGGAGACTCGTTTGTTCAGTTCTTCCCGTGGTCAAAGGTCTATGCTGAAGCCATAAAGTCTTTTTCATTCCCTTATTGGATAAGGTCCATGGGCGGCGGATTTCCTCTTATGTCTGAGGGACAGATAGGTGGTTTTTATCCATTCAATATATTATTCTTTTTTATACTGCCATTTAGGATCGCATATAATTCTTTGGTGATTTTCCACTTTGTTATAGGAGGTATTTTTACCTATCTATACACGCGAAAGTTGGGTGCTGACCAATCCGGAGGTAGTCTTGCCGCTCTGCTTTTCTGCTTCGGTAGCGCTTATGCGGGATGTTTCTATAATATAGTGACCCTTCGTACGCTTGCGTGGTTTCCGCTGGTGCTATTGCTGATGGAATGTTATTTTGATAAAGGGAAGCTAAAATATATATTTTTTAGCGGGATTATACTAGGAATTCAATTTCTCGCGGGCTTCGTGCAGATGGCCGCATACAGCGCTTTTTTCTATTTAGTATATTTCCTTCATATGGCGATAGCCGGCAGGATAGGAATAAAGAAGATTCTGATCTCCCTAACCGTTTTTTTAACAACGCCTGTTGTCATAGCATTGCCGCAGCTGGCGCTTACATGGCAATTGGCCGGATTCTCCGGCAGGGAGGGCGCAACCGCGGGCTTCGCGTTATGGGGCTCTTTTTTTCCTTCAGGATTATTGGGTATAGTCTTCCCGTACTCTTTTTCTTTTAAGGGCAATCTATATGTAGGGATATTAAGTCTCTTGTTTGTAATATACAGCCTCTATTCTTTAAAGAAAGATAAAGCTGCTAGGCCCGTTACGTTACTTCTTGTATTAGCCGTATTTCTGGCTCTGGGGGCATACAACCCCGTATATGTTTTTCTTCTCAAAGCGACAAAATTATACATCTTCAGAAATCCATCCAAATTTTTATTTTTTGGATCTTTTTCGTTATCTGTATTAGCGGGGATAGGCCTCACAAAATTTTTTAATAACGGCGATAAAGCAATAAGCCGAAAGGCGTCTTTCACATTTTTCCTTACCTTAGTTACGGTCGGATCTATGTTTTTGACGGCAAAGTTGTTATTGTTTTTCTTTAAGGAAAAGATCATAAAGTTCGGAGATTACTACGTAAGGAACTTTATCTATAATAAACCGCATCATCGCTATAGTTTAGAATACTACCTGGAGAAGGCAAGGTTATCATACGACTCTATCCTGAATACGTTCGCCTTTTCAAATATTTTTGTAATTTTATCATGGGCTATTTTTATCGCGGCTTTTCTATTTTGCCTGCTGCTTTTGCGCAAAAAATCTAAAAATATAGCCATTCTTTTGATATTCATCGACATATTTATCTTCAGTTTTTACGGAAAAGGCTTCAGCCAAAACATTAAACCCTTCACATATCTTGCCCCGGATAATAAAGGAATACTAGAAAGGCTGAAGGCCGATCCAGAGAATTATAGGATCCTGCCCTTTGATATAAAGTCAGGAAGACTGCCTAATTGGTCTTTACCAAACGCAAATATCGCTTACGGCATAGATAGCGTGGCATGCTATACGCCGCTTGCCAGCAGAATATACAGGGACAAGCTCTCCGGGTTTGAAGTGATAGACGATTCTTTGGGATTAAAAAATGCGAATGAAGAAGCGTTAAACGCAAATATAGATATCCTAAGATTGCTGAACGTTAAGTATGTAATAGCGCAAAAGGAATTGAAGGAAGGATCATTGAAAAAAATAGATACGGAAAACGGCGTATTTCTTTATAGGTTAAGTGGTTATTTTCCAAGATTGTTCTTTTCTCATGACATAGGCTCAGAGATAAGGCAGGCGCCGGCAGAGGATCTCAAGGTAATAACCTATAAAGACGGACTTATTGAAGCTGGGATTAGGGTGGAGAGAGAAGGTTTTATCGTATTTTCTGAAAACTATTATCCCGGATGGCATGTATTTGTCGATGGGGAAGAGAAAGATATGATAAAGGTCAGGGATATCCTGCAGGCCGTTGCCATAGACAAAGGATATCATAAAGTTGTATTCGTCTACAAACCACGGTTTCTGACTAAATAATGAAAACAAAAATATTAGTAATAATTTTATTGTCAATGTTCGCTATCTTAACGATATCGAGCGTGCGGCAGAATTCTGCGACATGCGACGAGATCGCCCATCATATACCTGTAGGGTATGTTTTATTGACGAAGGGAGATTTTAAGATGGATACATCGCAGCCGCCCCTGCCGCGATATATAGTAGCCTTACCGTTGAAACTATTTATGAGTATAAACATGCCTGACGACAAAGCTGTACGGAGAGTGTCGGATCGTTCTATTTTTGGCAGGGATTTTTTCTACAAGTATAATAATGGCCAGGTAAAAATGGTCTTCTTCGCCAGAATGGCCGTTGTTTTTATAGGTATATTATGCGGCTTGCTGTTATTTATCTGGGCAAAGTCCCTTTGGGGTGAAAGAGCCGCTTTGTTCAGTCTATTTCTTTATGCTCTTTCACCGGACATGCTGGCGCATTCCGGCCTCGCCACCACAGATATGATAGCGACTTTTTTTACTTTACTATCCTGTTATTCATTCTGGTTATTTTTAAAAGACAGCTCCTTAAAAAATGTGTTATTTAGCGGCACGTGCCTCGGACTGGCCGAACTTTCAAAGTATACAGCTATACTGCTTTATCCGTTGTTTCTGTTAATCCTGATCGTTGAGTTGTTCGTATCTCTGAAGAAGGAAGCGCGCGCCCATCTTTTAAAATTCTTAACTATTGTCATATTATCTCTGATGGTGATATGGGCTGGGTATGGGTTTGAATTTCAGCCATTACTTAAAGATGTCATGCGACTTGATGAGAAACTCCAGATAGCGCATAGCATAGCTAAAAAAATATACCCATATATCAGCCATGCCGCTATCGTCCGCTTAGATGATTTTTTGCTGAAAACCCCGGTGCCGTTAGGCGCGCATATGCTTGGCGTAATGGGCGTTTTTCGTCATGGTTATGAAGGCCATAGTACATATTTTCTGGGAAGATGGTCAAGCCACGGCGATCCGTTATATTTTTTGGTAGCCTTTTTGATAAAGACGCCTATCCCGCTGATTATCTTTTTGCTTCTTGGCATTTTCATGTCCTTAAGGCAGAGGTTGCGGATGGGAGAGAGATTCATTCTCATGGTAATAGCCGTATTTTTCATTACCTCATCCTTAAGCGGTCTTAAGCTGGGGCTAAGGCACATATTGCCTCTTTACCCTTTTTGTTTTATGATATGCGGCAGCGCTGTTGTGCTATTCAAGAAGAAATATATTAATATACTGCTGTACTGTTTAATGGCATGGTATGCGTTTATATCGGTCAAAACATGGCCGCATTATCTAGGTTACTTTAATGAAGCTGTAGGCGGGCCCGTAAACGGTTATAAATACCTTCGGGATTCAAATGTTGATTGGGGGCAGGATCTGCCGTCGCTCTCGCGGTATATGGATAAAAACGGTATAAAAGAAATAGTGTTTGAATATTTCGGCCAGGCAGACCCGGCTGCTTACGGTGTCCGTTATAGGAAATTCACCCCGGAAGAACTTGAAATGCCTGGAAATAATATTTATGCGATAAGCGCCCAATATTTAGAACATGCAAAATGGACAAAGGGTTGCATATCCACGGCAATGGCCGGGTACTCAATATTCATA
>Ga0105164_10002292_pt1 | contig 11867 bp, 13 predicted proteins | sample VDWuncwatermetaG_FD_89674 | JGI IMG/M metagenome (GOLD analysis project Ga0105164, IMG submission 89674) | Wastewater microbial communities from Netherlands to study Microbial Dark Matter (Phase II) - VDW unchlorinated drinking water | ecosystem: Environmental > Aquatic > Freshwater > Drinking...
CCGATGTGAAAGTACTATGATATGTTTTTGTTGATATTTGTTCATATACCAAAACATATCATAATACCCTTAAATCAGCAATATTAAGCTAAGAGGGTACTACGATCCGCAAGTAAGCGACATCCAGCGCAACGCATTTAAAAATATTCCTCATGCCATAAAAAACAGGGCGAGCAGTCACACGCCGGGCTACACTTATAATGAGTTTACCGTGGAAGAGCCATGCGCCACGGGTATCTTTTTCGATGCGGAAAGCTATGCGTATGGATTTGGCGAGAACGAAGGCAGAGCAAAGATTGAGGCGCTTGTTGAGCTAAGCAAGTCACTCGGTCTTCCGCTTTATATGTGGTACGAAGGAAAGATGCAGGAGTTCCAGAGTAGACAGACGATCATGCAACCGGAAATGAAAGACGGACAAATTACCGGCCGCTATCGGGAGCTTTGGTTCCATCCCGGCAGAGAACTTGGGGTTGATGAGGTGGGGAAATTGGCGAATATATATAGTGAGAGAGAACGAAAGCAATTCGCGGGTGAAGCGCTAGCCGCAGAGCCCTTTCCTATCTCACGAGAAGCAGTAGTGGCGTATGAGGATTTTATCACCGGAGAAAGTATTTATGAGTTTTTGAAAGACCCGAGCGTTCAGAATGTGAATGCCGATCTGCATGAAGCGAGAAAGTTCCAAGCTCTTAAGGGAGCGAATTGGGATGAAGCCGAAAACCGATACGTTCATTGGCGGGTGCAGAATGTCGACGAGTGGCTTGCAAACTGCGAGAAAGAATTGGAGAAGCAAGAAGGATTCAAGCAGAGATCGCGGGCTGATCTCTCGGAGCGGCAAAGGAGCTATTGGCATCTATGGAAAGCAAAGGGAAGCATGAAAGAAGCGGAGGCCCAGAAAATCGGCATATTTTTTTCAATATACGGTTTGATGCGGGCCGCGGACAAGGCGGGAGATACGACAATGGTTTCGACTATAGAAAAATTTCTTGACTCGCACGGAATGCTCAAAACGTGCACTGAATTTGCAAGTAAGCGTCTTGATGCGGAAGGGAATTTGCTCTTTATTCCCGACGAAGATATTTCCAAAGAGTATCGTGAGGCTCTGGGGATTGGTCAGGCAAAGGAGAAGCTCGACACAGTTGAAGTCGGGGATGCTTCCTCTCCTACCATTACTTAGTATCATTCGCTCGCGCCGATGCTTCGTATTCCACGTTGCGCTCTTTGGGGAGGCGAAACATGGCGATGAGGAGCGCCAGGAAGCTGAAGATCGGGGCGAAGAGAAACGCATTTTTGTTTCCTTTTGCGGTGGCTTCGTGACCTATGCGCAGGATTTCGGTTTGAACCGAAGCCGGGATTTCTTGGGCGAGTGCCGCTTTTCCGCCGAATTCTATGTTGGAAATTTGCGAGGGTAATGTCCGGATAAGCTGGGTTTTGTATTGTTCCGGAATAATGCTACTTTGAGCGATTCCGGTGGTGAGCCCTGAAAGGATACTCGTAAGAAGGATTGATCCGATGACTGCGGAGCCCAAGGTTGCGCCGAGTTGGCGCGCGGCGTTGTTGACGCCCGAGGCCTCTCCGGCTTCTTGCGGCGATACGGCGGAGAGGGTGATGTTGTTGATTTGCGCCATGATGAGTCCCATGCCAAAGCCGTAGAGCAAGAGTCCGGGGGCAAGATGAAGCGGCGTTGAGGCGGGGCTTAACGAGAAGAAGAGTACTATATAGGCGAGAATGTTCATGGCAAGACCTGCGATAACGAGCGTTTTCGGGTAGATTTTTTTTGCGAGAAACGCGGATAAGGGGGAAGCGACGAGCGAGCTTAGGGACATCGGCAAAAGCGCAAGACCGGTATGGAATGCGTCAAGCCCTTGGACGGATTGGAAGAACACCGGCAGAGAAAAAATGATGCCGGCCCACCCGAGCGACATCACGGCGGTGGTGAGAACTCCGGCTGAAAAACGGGTGTTTTTGAAAAGCGCAAGGGAAACAAGCGGCGTCTTGCCGATGCGCTCCATCTGCGCTTCCAAAAGCAGAAATAACGGGATGAACGCCAGACCCAGCAAAATTGCCAAGACGCTTATGGAAAGATTCCATGGAAGGATAATGGGAGTTGACCCTATGACAAACGTGGCTTTTGCGAACCACCATCCGTAGCTTGATGCTTCAATAATACCAAAGGAAACAAAGAAAAGCGCGAGCGAGGAAAAAATAACGCCCAGCCAATCGAGCGAAGGCTTTTCTTCGGTATCACGTGATTCGTGAATGAACATAGCTCCAAAAACAAGGATAGCGGCAATAACCACGTTAATGCGAAATCCCCATCGCCAACTGAAATTCGTCGTTAAGTATCCTCCGATAAGCGGCCCAATGGCCGATGCCGCGGCGGCAATGCCTCCCCAGATACCAAACGCAACGGCCCGGTCGCGTCCTTTATAGTTTGCCACAAGAAGCGAGGCGGTTGCGGGAAGCATCAGCACCGCGCCAATGCCTTCAATGATGGATTCGCCCAGTATCAAAATTCCCACCGATGGGCTGACGGATGCAAGAAAAGATCCGGCGGCAAAAATAATCGCCCCGACAACGAACATTCGTTTTCTTCCGAAAAAATCGCCCAGGCGCCCTCCCGTGATCGTTAATGCGGCAAGCATAAGGGCATAGGCGGTAATTACCCATTGAATGTGCTGAATATCCGTATGCAGATCGCGGATAATGGCCGAAAGTGAAACATTCAGCAGTGTGGTGTCAATGATGATAATCGCAAGCGCCAAGCTCAATACAATGAGGGTCCCCCACTTTTTGAGGAGCGATGGTTGGGTCGCTTCAGAAATGATGTCCATAAGATTGATGAAACGATTTACGATTCAAGATTTGGGATACAAGAACCTTCGGTCAGAATCTTTTTACTCGTTTTGCTCGCAGTGGGATCCTTCCATTCGTAAATCTAAAATCTTTTATCGTAAATCATTCCAAGATTTACATAATCTCCGCCTGATAGCATTGCTCACAGTATACTATTTCCGGTTTCTCAAGAGAATAGGAGGTCAAGAATTCATTGGGGCAGTGTGAAGAGTCATGAAAGTGTTGTCCCAGGTTTTGATAAGCGCGGCTTTCTGACTGTGTCCCGGCGCACTGGCATGGTCTTTGCCAAAGCATGTTGGGGTTTTGCATTTTTTGGCGCTGATAATGCCGGCAGTTGGGGCAGAGGCGCGGCAACGGGATATTCATTTTCCGGTAAAAAGTTAATTCTTGCGAAGAGATTCGAAATGCCAAAGGACATTGTTCATTGCATGTGCCTGCATGCTCGCACGCTATAATTTCATGGATGATGGAATCCGATGCGTCCCGTATGTGATCGGGAATCGCGTTTGTTTGCAGGGTGATCTCATATTCTCGCTTTTCGTAAGATTTCCATGCAAATCCTTGCTCGTTTGCCGTCTCTTCGGTGAGAGGAACGTATTTTTGCGCAGCCGTTTCATTGTACGCAAAGGGTGAAAGTTCGGCCGGAAAAAATTCTCCATAGCGATATGCTTTCTTTTGCACATCAATGTAGGGAACAGAATGCATTTGCGTTATGATGCGGGGCAGTAACTTTTCATATTCTCCTTTACTGTATTGTTGATTCAGAATGCAATACTTTTTTTGCCGCAATCCGATGCAGCCGAAGCATGAGGAGATATTGTCGCAATTGTCACAGTATTGCGAGTCCTTTCCTGTCCAGCATCGCGTGCAAAATTTCATGTTGTATACGCCTATCGCGGTATTGATTGATTCGTAACAAAGCTCTGCGCCGATGCCTATAGTATCGGCGTCCATAACGTCTTTTACATTGTACATGATTCGCACTCCATATCGCACATTATCGCCGTCTTCGACAACAAAGGAATTGCGGCAATTATTGCTGCCCACAATATAATCGCCCGAGCAATTAACGCTTTTAACGATGTAGGCGAATCTCCGCGGATACTTCAAAATGAATTCTCCGTATGTTTGTTTGAGGGCGGAAAGATTTTTGTATGATCCCAAATCAAGCTTTGCGATTTCTTTATCAAAATCTTCCTTGGTGTATGGTTGATTGAAAAGATGATGTGCTTTATTTCTCAAGTTGACGCACGCCAATGAGTTTGCAACGTTTGAGCAATCAAGCAAAAAGCGGCTTTCAGTACATGTTCGGCAGTCTTTGCAAAATGCCAACGAAAAAGATTCCCACGACGATTGAGTTTCGTAGGCAATCTCGGTTTTGCGCAAAAATGCGCAGTCAAAACATTCTTTGCAATGATCCAGGAGCCAGTAACCGTAGGCGCAATCTTCATTGGTGGAACTTTCAATGAGAAAGTAGCAATTTTTGTTTTGCGCGCCTATGTTGATGTACGATGAATTGATATTTTCCCTGCCGATGGTTGCCACGCGCGGGACTTTTTTTCTCAACTCATGATTTTGTTCAAAGAAGGGTTTTGAAAAATCATATCCTTGTCCGGGCGAAAGCGCATCCCAGTTATCCGAGTACCAGCATTCATTGCAATACACCGGAAAGAGCGCGTCGCTATCGTATATGGCGATAATTTCCTTTTTACATAAATCGCACTTGCGTTTGTAAAATGTCCGTTCGTTTCTGAAAACGGCTCGGCGCTGCATGCGGCACGCCGGGCAAAACGTGGGCGCGGGCACTTCCATTTTTTGGTAAAATCAAAATCTTCCGGTTCAATGCGGAAGATTGCATTACAGTTTTGACATGGCTTGCTTTGGGTATCAGACATTGAGAAGAATCACCGGTTGATAAAAAGGAGTGCGAAAACGATCAGAGTAATGCAAAGTAACGAGCCGATCGTGTAAAAAACCAGCAGTATCGCTTCCCGTTTTTTGCCGGCAAGGTACCAGAGAATCGGCCTGCCAAAAATTGTTATCCCCATAATCGCCGCCGAAAGCACAAAGGTGAGCAAAAATGCTATTGCATTTACCGTCTTGTCCCCCGAACCGAAAATAGTTTGGGCGTTTGACAAAAAGAGGGCAACAACGGCGATATACCCGCTTGCCAGAAGCGCATGGAAGAACCCGTATTTGAACGATATTTTTTGCATAGGTATGTTTGGTTATTGTTTTATGGGGACGGCTTCTTGCTTGTTCTTATTGTATTGGCTGTCAACCCAGGTATACGTGAGATGGGAAATTTCTTGAATTGATTCGGAGAGTCCATCGAATTCTCTGCCTTTTGTCATTATACAGAGGATATAGGGATGTTTTGGATAGTATACGATGCCGCAATCGTGCAATTCATCTTCATTCGGCTTTCGTATATTTTCGTGGGTGATTATTCGTTCGCCAAATTTTTGAGCAACTTGAATGCTTGCAGGGACTCCGCCCTCTATTCCTTGGGGAAAGCTTGCCTCGCTCAATGTTTTGAGGGCCTTTTCCGAGTTCGCCCTATTCAGATAAGTTGCATTGAAGAGGACTCGCAAGAATGGAGTATATTGCTTAACGGTAATAAAATCGGTCACACCTGCGTTTTCATCTTGAGGCAAATCCACTTTGAAATGCGAATAAATATCTTCAATGGGGTTGCTGGTAATATTGTTAAAAAGCAATATTGCGGCGTTGTTGTCGGAATAGACAATCATGGCGCGGATAAGCTCATCAATCGTGTAGGGGATGCCGGCTTTAATCGTTTTTTTGGGCTTGAAATGCTCTTCCTTGTTCGCGTCGAATTTTTCGTCATACACGAACCGTTGGTTAAGGATTTCCGGATTTGATTCGGAGAGCTTCAAAAGTGCGATTTGCGTCGGAACTTTTAGCAAGCTTGCCGGGCTGTAGCGGACGTTTTCGTTGACGCCTGTCCAGCGACCCCTCAAAAGATCCCGATAATATACCGAAATGGAAGCCGCTTTGTCGGAGGTCATCGCATTGTCGATGCTCTTGCCAAGAATATTCTTGAGCGGATCAAACTGGCTGTACGCTCGCGGTTCCGTGTAATCGCAGAGCAAAAGAGGGTTGGTCAGTGCTTGATCATCGGTATTCCAGTCCTCACGCATTGCAAGCGCGGGCATAGTTGGCATGGTTCTGGTCCGCAAGTTTTTTGGAAGCTGCCATCCTATGACAAGGCCAAGGAAAAATACCAGTAGCATGGCTTTCCATCCAAAGGATTTTTTTGGGCTGATCGGAAACGGTTCGTGATGTTGCGTTGCTTTATGATGTTTCATCGCCTTGGCAATTTTTTCAAGTCGTCGTAGGTGCGTGGCTACTACTTCTCTGCTTGAGTAGGCGATCGTTACCACTGTGTTGGTTCATGGGTAGAGGGAAAGCACCAAATCACAAATTCCATTACGCCCGTAAATTATATCAAAGTTTTCAGGCAGATGCCAGGTCCGGGTTTTGATTTGCGATCATCGGATTCGCACATCTTCTTCCATTTCTGTTTCCGCTTCCACTTCCACTTCAGTTGAAATTGTTTGCGAGTTGCCTTTTTTAAGCGCCCAAATTCCAAGACACGCGGCCGCGAGTGCCGCGATGGCACCGGTTGCCAATCCCCATCGGGGGCTCATGTGCTCCCCTATCCAGCCGATAATAGGGCCGCCGATGGGGGTGGAGCCTAAAAATGCGACGCTCCATAACGCCATGACGCGGCCGCGCATTTCCGAAGCGCTTCCAAGTTGCAGTGTGACATTACTCAAAGAGAGAAAGTTGATCGAAAAAAGACCGACGAGCACCATTGCTCCCATAGCAAGTACGATATTGGGCGCGAGGGCCGCGATGAACATGGCCGCGCCAAAATAAAACGCGGCGTTGACGAGCTCGCGGGGTGACATTTTTTTGCGGTTTGCGCTTATCAGCGCGCCAACGATTGATCCTATTCCTATGGCAGTGTTCAACGCCGCATAGGTACGGGCGCCGCCATGAAAGGTAAACCGGGCAAAGAGCGGGAGAATAACGTTGAATTCGTAGGTAAACGTCCCGACAAGCGCCATCATCAGCAAGGTGTTTCTTAAAATGGGAGATGACCGAACGTATCTGAATCCTTCACGCATTTGCCCCTTGGCTTTGGGTGCCGGCGGGGTGGCGTGAAGCTCATTTTCACGCATCATCACAAGAGCGGTCAAAACAGCGATATATGAAAAGGCGTTGAGAAGGAAACAAAATCCGATCCCTATCGTGGCTATCAATATGCCGGCGATTGCCGGGCCTACCGCGCGCGCCAAATTCACTTGGGTTGAATTAAGCGAAACCGCGTTTGCCAATTTTTCTTTGCTTACCATTTCCTGAACAAATGTCTGCCGTGTCGGATTATCAAACGTATTTACAACGCCAAGACAAAGCGCGAACACTTCCACCATCCATAGTTGAACGAGTCCGGTTACCACCAAAACGCCAAGCATCAACGCAAGAAATCCCGCGGCGGTCTGGGTGCAGTAGAGCAGTTTGCGCTTGGGCATGCGATCTATTACCACGCCCGCCCATGGCCCCAGCAAAAGAATCGGTAAAAATTGGAGCGCGATAACAAAACCAAGCGAAGCGCCCGACCCGGTTATCTTGAGCACAAGCCAGGACTGCGCGATTATTTGCATCCACGTACCGCAAAGCGAAATCGCCTGTCCGATAAAGTAGAGGCGATAGTTCCGTATTTTGAGCGAAGCAAATGTCCGCTTCCCGTACGATCTCATTGTTTCCATGGGTAGCATTTTACCAAAAAAATAAACCACCTTCTACTGAAAGTAGAAGGTATTGGAAGGTGTTTTGTTTCTCCGCCGCTTTCCTCCCTCCACTGAATGCGAGCCGTGGCGAGAGTGCTGCGAAGGCAGAGTGTGGAGGGTATCCAGCGGCTCCAAAATGAATCTCCACGGGCTCACGCCCGTGGTTTATATCTTAAAATCAAAAAGCCCCTAAAAGGGGCTTCATCTCCCCGACAGAGCTACCTGGATTCCGTTTTGAAGTGCAACTTTTCCGGGTATACTAAATCCTTAGGGTATAATCGTATGAAAATCTTCGGAGTATGTTGCCGGCCAGCCTTCCTTATCAAGGTTAAGCATTGAAAGCCATTCCGGTTTTACTCTTATATATACAAACCCTTCTTTAGCTATTTTGGTTATGGGCCAATCATTTGGAGAGTTAAAATTAATCCGATTTAAAATTTCTCCGAGAACGTCGCCTGGTATATCATCTTCTTGGATTTCCGCCGGACCGGCACCTTCAATAGTAACCGTAGCGGGTCCGAAACCAACCACAATGCCCGCCCAAGGGTTTTCTTTCAAATTCAGATGCTTATGGGAATTTTTACTCGTAACAAAGTGGAAAGTAAAATCCGCATCAATTTTATAGTACACGGTAGCAGCTTGCGGCTTACCATTTTTAGGGGCGGTGGCGATTACCGCCGTGTGTTGTTCATCCAAAAAATTAAACGCATGCGTTTTAATTTCTTCTTTTGTCAGTAAACGAGTTTGTTTATGGCGAAATAAAGGCATAAAAAAAATTAGAAACTATGAATTAAGAGAGTAGGGTGCCGCCATCGGCTACAATCTGGCTTCCCGTCATATAGGACGACATGTCGGATGCCAGGAACAATGCGATTTTGCCGATCTCGTCCGCATCGCCGAGGCGTTTCATTGGAATTTTGTTTTGGAAATTTTCAAGCATCTTTTTCATATCAACCCCTTGCGGTACCGGCATACTTTTTTGCAGACGCTCAACGCCGGGGGTGAGGATTCCTCCGGGCGCTATCGCGTTTACCCATATCTTATAGGGCGCAAGTTCAAGCGCAACGTTTTTTGTAAAGCCCCAAACGCCATGCTTTGATGCGTCGTAGTGGGCAAGGCCGACCGACGAAGGATGAAGCGCATCAATGGAAGTGATATTAATGATTTTGCCTCCCTTTCCGGCTGATATCATCTGGTTAGCGACATATTTGGTGCAAAGAAATACTCCTTTAAGATTTATCGCGAGCACATGCTCAAATTCGGATAACGACATCTGCATTACCGGTATGGAAGGATAAATTCCCGCATTATTCACTAAAATGTCTATTTCTTCGAAATCTTTGGCGATTCGTTCCATCATGAGCTTCACGTCTTCTTCCTTGGAAACATCCGCCTGAATTGCCATCGCGTTCCATCCTTTTTTGATAAGCGCCTCTGCCGCGGCTTCCGCTTCTTCCAGCACTATGCTCGCCACGACTACGTTCGCGCCCGCCTCCGCAAAACGATACGCGATAGCATATCCAATACCTACTGCCCCGGTAACGATTGCCGTTTTCCCCGACAGATCCAAAAGTTTGCTGATCGGTAGTTTTTCCATGCGTGAAATATTATGTATTTAATACCATTCCCCTAAGGGTTTTTATGCTGTAATACGAAGCAAAGAAAAAATTTATCGCCAGCGTCTGATTAATCCAGAAAAACCACGGGTATTGCGTGTAATACGTATAGGTTTGCAGTGCGTTATATTCAAAGCCCGCTAACGCGATCAAAGAAATCAATCCGTTGAGGATCGCAAGCCATTTTCGTACGGGATCGGTCATCCCCGCGACAACAACAAAAAATAAAATGGCAACAAGGGCAAACTCTTTGGGGAAAGGGATCTTGGCGCTGAAAAACGGGAGCGCCGCAATCACAATAGCTCCCGCAAAAAATAAACTGCGGACAATGTCACCATAATAATGCCGCTCGCGCAATATCTCTTTGCGCATCTCTTCCTTGGCGCTTTCGTAGAAGGGCTCGGTTGAATCCATAGTTTATGCGTTAATATTACCAGAACCGTTTCAAAACCGCAACGTTAAGAATTTCTAATGAAGCCGTCCCCGCAACAGAGCTGCGGGGTATTCACCCCAATGTAATAAACTTGAAAAGGCGAAAAATTTATGGTATTGAGTTCTTAGGAAAAAAGTTATATAGACATCACACTATGAAATCGGACTAAGATAGATGTCTACTGGCAAGGCCAGAAAGGTTCGCGAAGCGGTTCTTATGTAGAGGCCACCTGTCTTTATAGTCCGATTTCTGAATGTGTCCTCTATAGAGAAAAGTGAATGGGAGGAATGCGCTATGCAGAGTTGCCTCACGATCTATGTAACTCCGTATGAGGAAGATTTTACATGCATTGGAGAGAAAAATAGAAGAGAGGCTCTTGCCGAATGCCATGAATTGATTTTGCTCCTGCGTGATATTTTTGGCAAGGAGCCAAAGGGAGCAGGGTTGAGAACCATGATTCTCATAGCGGGTTCTCGAGCGGCGTGCCACGTCGTCTGCTGGATTGACAACGAATTTCAGGCATCAATTGACTATGCTCATTGCTGTTTGATTCTCCGGGAGGAGTAGGCTCTTGGTGCAAAACTCACCGGAGGAAGGCCTCGCATCAGTAAGATCTTTGCGAGGCCTTTTCATTTTAGAGCCGCTGGATACCCTCCACACTCTGCCTTCGCAGCATACGAACGTTGTTCGTATTACAGTGGAGGGAGGAAAGCGGCGTAATTGCGAAGCAATCGCGACGAAGTCGCATTAAACAAAACACCTTACAATACCTTCTACTTTAAGTAGAAGGTGGTTTATTTGGGTGAACTCGTTTACACCCCTTCTCTTTGGTCAACAAGTCCGCCCATATAATTTGCTTTGTAAACAAGCTTTCCTCCTTGCATGATTTTCTCCTCTCCTGAAAATCTTTCCACATCGCCTTTCCATAAGTTAGTATAGATAAACTCACCTTCCTTGTATTCCTTTGGTCCGCGAAAGGGATATTCTTCGGGCATCAGCGCGAGTGCGTTCCGCAGAATTTTGTATATCGGATTTACGTCAACTCCTTCAACGACCCATCCGTAATACACCATGATCCACACGGCCTTCTCTTTGTGGAAAACCACCACTCTCCCGCCATACGGCTCGCCGCCGAAAAAGTTGTCGTGCGACCTCCACCCTCCTTTCGCAAATGGTATGGTGGTGGAACCGTCCGCTTCTTTAATCCACTGTTTTTCTTCCCCGGTGGCGTAGCCGGCTTTGTTGGATTCAATGAGAAATTTTAATAAAGATTTCTTCATAAGTATGCCGAAGTATTGATAAAAAAGTTGTTTTATGCTTCTATATACAGCATGGAGGGTATGGGGCTAAGAAATTCACAGTTATTAGGAGGGAGCCAATAATGTCGCTAGAAGACGATATTGGGTTAGGAGAAGAGGGGCTCGGATTGGGTGATATTTACGATAATGTAGCCGCGTTTAACCGGATTTTGGGCAAACTTGATCAAGGGGAGGATATTCAGGTTCTAAAACCAGAATTACAAGAAGTGCGTCGGCACATTTTCCAGACGAAAGAAGTCAAAAGCATTGAATGGCTTCTTGTCGAAATTCAAGCTTTGCTGGAGGAGACGAGGGAAGGATAGGCCGACGAAAGCGGCCGAACAAGAGAGGTCTGAATCATGTGCAATTCGGACCTCTTGCTATTTTGTACTCATTGCTTTGTGTCTGTTCCACGAGTTGCATAAGTTCTCGCGTAAACGCGGCAAGGTCCATGGGCCAGCGGGAAGTTACGAGATTGCCGTCCACTACCACGGCTTTATCTTCCCATGTGCCGCCGGCTTGGTGATTTCTTCGGGCACGCCGTCTCCCCAATACGACGTGAGGCGTCTGCCTCTCACGAGATCGGAAGATACCAACAAATATAGACATCGCACTATGAAATGATACCAAAGGATGATGTCTATGAAGATATCGCTTGTTCTTATAGATATCATGGTATCCTTTTGGGATGCGATCTCTTTAGGGACCATGGCAAACGGCGGCAACCGGTTTGTTTTTGGCAAAGAATGATTGCGCAATAGCTTGCGCTTTTTTTATGGTGCGCACCGTTGTCGGCGCTCCCTCGGGCGAGCCGCCCGGAATGATAAGAACCTGCCCTTCGGTTAGA
>Ga0105164_10002293_pt1 | contig 11866 bp, 16 predicted proteins | sample VDWuncwatermetaG_FD_89674 | JGI IMG/M metagenome (GOLD analysis project Ga0105164, IMG submission 89674) | Wastewater microbial communities from Netherlands to study Microbial Dark Matter (Phase II) - VDW unchlorinated drinking water | ecosystem: Environmental > Aquatic > Freshwater > Drinking...
AGGAACAAGAGCATCTGGAAACCACAGACGGTTCGTTCTAATGTACATTCTATCAGTTTAACCAATCGCCTTTGAGGCGACCCTATTCATCAAGCCACCGCCTCTGGCGGGGGTGTCTAACTACAAAAATTTAAAGAATTTAAAGAAAGAAAATTTGCGTGATAATATGACGAACCTAGAATTGGTTCTGAATATGCTCGCTGAGACAGCAACAACTGAGATATCGGGGCGACGCGAACCCCAAAGTTTTAATGAGAATAAACGAGTGGCGAGAGAGGGTGGAACTGTTGCGGGGAATGCGCGCAAAGAAATTGAATCCAAAACTGGGCGCAAGGTCATTACTAAGGAGAGCTTTAAAACAATTAAAAACAAACAAGAAAGACTCAAGCGTGGTACAATCAACGGTACATAGAACCTAGGACTTAGAACCTTGTAAAGGTATGCCCAGTGTCACAACGCTATCTTGTACAACAATGAAGAAGATTATCAAAGTGAAACGTGTGTTCGAAAGAATGTGTTGAATGCATTACTGTTGTGACACTGGGTATGCCCGAAGATCAAGACCACTACAAATCATTGGGAGTTTCAAAAAACTCATCCCCTCGTGAGGTGAGGAAGGCTTATTATAATCTTTCAAAACAGCATCATCCGGATGTTGGGGGGAGTGAAGAAAAGTTTAAAGAAATATGAGTAATAAAAAACAACAAAAGATCGCCTTATTCAAGGGCAAGCAAATTCGTCGTCATTGGGATGATGAGAAAGAGCTTTGGTATTTTTCAATTATTGATGTTGTTGAAATATTGACAGATTCTACTATACCAAAGCGTTATTGGAGCGACTTAAAAAATAAACTAAACGATGAGGGTAGTGAGTTGTACGAAAAAATCGTACAACTGAAATTCACCGCTTCCGATGGTAAAAAATATGCAACAGACTGTTTCTCTACGGAAGATTTACTCCGTATCATCCAATCCATCCCTTCTCCTAAAGCAGAACCAATGAAGCGGTGGCCGGCAAGTGTTGGATATGAGAGAATAGAAGAAACGACATGGTATAATCAGGATGTCTTTAAAACCAAAAACCCCCTTTCGGGGGCTTGGAGTCTCTGCCTAGTGCAGATATAGCGAGAATTGTCACTAAGACTATAATAGCAGATGTACCCTTTTTGTCAAGTGTGCGTATGCATCTTTCCGATCGTCATCTTCAAGAGTTTATTGCTCACGGGAAAAAGCCAGAAAAATTAGCTCGGCTTTTGACTGAGAAAGTGGTGGAAGTCGAAGGTCTTCACCGATGGGACTTGGAGAATATTGTGGTGGGCGAAGTCAAAGCGATCAATCCGCACCCGCAGGCGGATCGGTTGCGATTGGTGGAAACATTGGTAGGGGATCGAACTCTGACCATCGTTTGCGGTGGAAAGAATTTGTATCCCGGGGAGTGCGTGGCTGTGGCTCTGGAAGGCGCAATGGTGCGCTGGCATGGGCAAGGGGACAAGGTGAAGCTCGAGCCAGCAACGATTCGTGGCGTGAAAAGCGAAGGCATGATTTGCGCGGCAGCGGAACTTGATCTTCCGGTGCTCGATACGATTGATCAGTCAGTGGAGGCACCGGCGATTTTGGACCTCACACGCTTCATTCCCAAAGAAAAAGCCGGCGCTCCTCTCACCAAAGCACTGGGCCTGGATGATGTTCGGTTTGAAATTGACAATAAATCCTTGGCCCGTCGCGCAGACCTTTGGGGCTATCATGGAATGGCTCGGGAAGTTTCTCTGATCACTGGCGTGAAACAGAAAAAAATCGATTTTCCGAAAATAACATATGGGTCCGCCAAACTCGCGAAGATCGAAGATAAAAAGGGTTGCTGGCGATACATCGCCATTCGTATCGATAACGTGAAGGTGGTGGAATCACCTTGGGAAGTCCAGCGTAAACTCATCCAAGCAGGACTTCGCCCCATCAATCTCATTGTCGACCTCACAAACCTTGTAATGATCGAGATGGCGCAACCCCTGCATGCGTTCGATGCACGAACCATCGACCGCGCCATTGTTCGCAAAGCCAAGAAGGGGGAAAAGCTGATGGCGCTCAATGGCAAAGAGTATGCTCTGGAGCCCACTGATTGCGTCATTGCCAATGCAAAAGAACCTATGGCCTTGGCCGGCATTATGGGCGGCGAGCATTCTGGGATACAATCCAACACCACATCGATCATCCTTGAAAGCGCGACATTCGAACCGGTGATGATTCGCAAAACATCGCAACGTCTCTTACTGCGCAGCGATTCCTCTGCACGATTCGAAAAAGGGCAGCCTGTTGAACGGGCCGATCACGGAGCGCGCCGATTTTTGTGGCATTTGAAACAATATCAACCGGGTGTTGTTGTTCATTCCGCTCAATCGTTGGGTCAAACAAAGACCGTAAACAAAAAAGTCGTTGTTGATGGCGCGTGGCTTGATCGCCTCATCGGCGTTGGGGTTGTTCCGTTTTCCGCCACAAAAAAGATTCTCCAAGGGCTCGGCATGAAGGTCACCGGTTCTGCAAAGCGGTTCACGGTGATGCCACCCTTTTGGCGCCATGACATTGAAATTCCCGCAGATGTGGCCGAAGAAGTGTCACGGCTATATGGTTTTAATATCATTGAGCATGCTCTGCCAACGCTCTCGATTCAGCCAGCCCCGGAAGACCCTATGCATGTGCTCATTGATGAACTCAAAACATTTTTAGTGGAACGATGCGGCTTTACCGAAACCGAAAGTTATCCATTTGCACATCCAACCATGAAAGACGGTTCCCCAAGACTTCTCGTTGTCAGCCCCATTGCTCAAGAAAACAAAGAACTGCGCGATGACCTCATGCCAGCAGTGGGGGAAGCTGTTGCAAAAAATATCCATTATTTTGATGATATTAAAGTATTTGAGATTGGCCGGATATTTCAATCAGGATGGAATTCTGTGTACCCCATAGGGGCAGCGAAGTCGCCATTCTTACCCAGTCAACACGTGGTTTGTGCTGCAGGGATTACTAGGAAGAACGCGAGTGTTGAAGAACTGTTCTTGACGATGAAAGGGGTGATCGAGTCGTGGTGTTTAGCAAAACACTGGGTGCTCACATGGGAGTCTTCTGATCCGATTGGTTTTGAACCAGGGCAAACAGCGGCATTTTCTTTTAACGGTACGGTCATGGGGTTTGTGGGGTTGATGAAACAACAATGGAACAAGGTGATTGGGTGCGACCAACCGATCGTGATGGCGCATATTCTTATGGAAGAGATTTCTCGCCTACCACAATCAATGTTTCAATATCATGCTGCAAGTCAATTTCCTTCAGCTCTTCGCGACCTGGCCATCGTTGTGGATGCAGCGTTATCGTACGAGCGTGTTGCGGCACTTATTTCCTCGCATGGGAACTTCCTCCAGCACTTTGAGTTTTTCGATTCGTACTCGGGAAAAGAAGTGGGGGAGGGAAAGAAATCCCTGGCGTTTCACCTCACATTCTCGGACACAACAAAAACTCTTACGAACCAAGAAGTGGACGCTTCGATGGAAAAATTAGTCAAAATGTGTCAGAATGAGATTGGAGCAACGATTCGTTAACAGTAAATCCAGCAAGTCCAGCGAGACCAGTAAATCCAGTTTTGCCGATTGCTGGCCAGCTGAATTTACTGGATTCACTGGATTTACTCGAGCTATGTTACAAACCTCTCAAGACCTGTTATTCATCGTTCTCTCGATTGCCATTGTATGGGTGACGGTGTTCTTGTGCTGGGCGCTCTATCGACTCGCGATATTTTTACGCAATCTCAATTCAACGACCATCGAGGTGAACAGTAAAATCGTGGCGATTGATGAATGGTTTGAAATGACTAAGCAACGCGTTGCGCACACCTTCTCTTTTATGAGCACCGTCAGCCAAGGCGTTGAGGCGGCATTGGGACTTCTCAAGGCAAGAAAAACAGCGGCAAAAGCGAAGAAAGGTGCTCAAGAAGAGGAGTTGCAACAGGAATAGGCCAAATGTTTGACAAACCTTTGGAATTCCTCTATACTCCTTCTAGCATACAAACGCTTTGAATCAAGCGTTTTTCTATCCCAAGCATATTATTTCTTATAATATTTCGCTCCCCCTGGTTTAATGAGGAGTGACACACTTTGCCCTATGGCAGCACCTGTAAAGTTTGAGCGTACAAAGCCTCATTTGAACATTGGTACCATTGGCCACGTTGACCATGGAAAGACCACCTTGACCGCCGCGATTTTAAACGTTATGGCTGCCAAGGGTTTTATGGCGCAAAAAAAGACTGTCGATGATATTGATAAGGCTCCGGAAGAAAAAGCCCGCGGTATTACGATTGCCACAGCGCACGTGGAGTACGAATCCGACAAGCGACACTACGCCCACGTGGACTGCCCAGGGCACGCCGACTACGTCAAGAACATGATTACTGGTGCCGCTCAAATGGACGGAGCAATTCTGGTGGTGAGCGCAACTGACGGCCCTATGCCTCAGACTCGAGAACACATTCTTCTGGCACGCCAAGTGGGAGTTCCCTATATTGTCGTGTTTTTAAATAAAGTCGACATGGTGGATGATAAAGAACTCATTGACCTTGTTGAAGAAGAAGTTCGTGATTTGTTAAAGAAATACGATTTCCCGGGCGACAAAACTCCGATTATCCGAGGAAGCGCTTTGAAAGCGCTCCAGAACCCCGGTGGACCCGACGGCGAACCCGTGTACGAACTCATTAAAAAGATTGACGAATACATCCCTGAGCCGCAACGCGCGACCGACAAACCATTCTTGATGCCCGTTGAAGACGTGTTTTCGATTGAAGGTCGTGGAACGGTGGTAACCGGCCGCATCGAGCGCGGGATGGTCAAGATCAATGAAGAAATTGAAATTGTCGGAATCAAACCGACGAGCAAAACCGTGGTGACTGGTATTGAAATGTTTAATAAGCAGTTAGATGAGGGCCGCGCAGGAGACAACGCTGGACTCTTGCTTCGCGGAACAAAGAAGGAAGATGTCGAACGCGGACAAGTGATTGCCAAACCCGGCACGGTGACCCCTCACACCGAGTTTGAAGCAGAAATTTACGCTCTCACCAAAGAAGAAGGTGGCCGCCACAAGCCATTTTTCAGCGGATACAAGCCGCAATTCTACATTCGGACGACCGATGTGACTGGTGATGTCACATTGCCACAAGGCGTAGAAATGGTCATGCCTGGAGACACCGTCAACCTTGCTGTCAAGCTTATCACGCCCGTTGCCATGGAAGAGAAACTTCGCTTCGCTATTCGCGAAGGCGGGCACACGGTCGGTGCCGGAGTGGTGACGAATATCTTGAAATAACGCATTGACACCATGCATTCTGTGACAAGCCCTGAACCCCAGCCTTCCGTTGCGCCCATCCAACCAGTTCGATCTTCCTCGAAAGCGAAAGGACGAGAAGAGGAGAGTCGACAGAGAATCCGTATCAAGATTCGCGCATACGATCATAAAATTATTGATGGATCCACGCGGACAATATTGGATACAGCGGCGCGAACCGGAGCAGAAGTAGTGGGGCCCATTCCCTTACCGATCGAAAAAAAGAAAGTCACCGTCAATCGATCGACATTCGTGCACAAAGATGCGCGGGAACAATACGAGATGCGCGTGCACAAACGGCTCATCGATATTCTGGAACCAACGAGTAAAACCATTGATGCATTGATGTCATTGACCTTGCCCGCAGGAGTCGATATTGAAATCAAAATGTAATAGTGGAGTCAAAAACTCTACTAGATAAGAAGGGAAGATGGTTGGCCGTCCCCAGCCCAAAGCCTGCGGGCATTGTGGCGGGGAAACGCAATCCCTCATCTCCTTCTTTTTTGTACGATGCGTATATGAAGAGCATTATTGGGAAGAAAATTCGAATGAGCCAAGTGTTTGCTCCAGACGGCACGGTCACACCGGTGACGATTGTTCAGGCGGGCCCATGTGTTGTCACACAAGTAAAAACGGTTGAGAACGATGGCGTGAATGCCATTGAAATGGGATTTGGATTTGCGAAACGATTATCAAAGGCTCAGCAAGGACACCTCAAGGGCCTTGGATCATTTCGTGTGCTCAAATCCGTTCGCGTGAGAGTCGAAGAAATTGGTTCGTTCGAGCGGGGAGCAACCATTGATGTGAGTCAATTTCAGAAAGGACAGGATGTGACGGTCGTCGGGACTTCAAAAGGAAAGGGATTTCAAGGAGTCGTCAAACGCCATCATTTTCATGGTTCACCCAAAACCCACGGTCACAAAGATCAATTGCGCATGCCGGGGAGTTCGGGCGCGGGAGGAATGCAGCACGTGAGAAAAGGAAAGCGCATGGCCGGACGCATGGGGGATGCCCGCATTACCGTAAAAAATCTTTCCATTGTTGATATTGATCCAGTACTGAATGAAATGTGGGTTAAAGGTGCGGTGCCCGGTTCCCGCGGAGGAATACTACTGATTACCGTCAACGCATAACCATTGTATGAGCGAAATGTATTCAATCCCACGCTACGCCATGGATGGAACTGTTACTGGTTCTGAGGATATTTCGAAAGATTTTTTTGGGAAGCGCACCAGTGGTTCGGCAGGATTAGTGCACCAAGTGGCACTAGCGATGCTTGCCGGTCAACGCCATCCTCTCGCGCACACCAAAATGAGAGGCGAGGTTCGCGGTGGAGGAAAAAAACCATGGAAACAGAAAGGTACCGGCAGAGCGCGCGTGGGTTCCATTCGTTCTCCGATTTGGCGCGGTGGAGGTGTGGTTTTTGGTCCACGCTCCAACAGAGTCTACGAACAAAAAATAAATGCGAAAATGAAACAGAAAGCCTTCCTCACGGTGTTAAAAGAACATCTTGAGGGTAATGCTTTGGCGATCCTTGAACCTCTTATTCCCGCCGAAAATCCAAAGACAAAAACAATGGCCACAACAGTGTCTGTTCTCAGAGGCGCCATGAATGTTGCGTCAAAACCGATCCTCTTCCTTTTGAGCAAGTCATCCGATCCATCCGTCAAACGAGTGACGCGAAATATTGAACATGTGACGGTATTGGATATTGGAGAACTTTCAGTCATGAACCTCCTGCAGTATTCGTGTGTTGTGTTGACACCAAACGCGTTTGTGCAGTTGGCAGAGCGTTGTAAAAAATATAAGCAATCCTAATTATGGCGTTTCTCGGGCTTTTCAATAAGAGTGGTGCCAAAAAAACGGCAACAAGTTCGGGTGCTTCAACAAAGTCACCCGTTAATGAAGTGATTCCGGGGAGCACTCCAACAAAAGAAGAAACACCCTTTACGACAATACCAAGCGGCCCCTTTCGAGCGGGAGAAATCATTTTCAAGCCGCATGTAACCGAAAAAACATCTCGTGGGTCTAAAACATCGACTTACACATTTATTGTCAACCACCGTGCGACAAAGGGAGATGTTCGACGCGCCATTAAGCAGATGTATGGAATTGACACGGTTGGGGTCAATATTGTGAATGAATCAGACAGTCACCGAAAAAATCGTTACGGAGCAACACGCGTTCGGGGACGCAAAAAGGCAATGGTCACTGTTGCGAAAGGCAAGTCCATTGATCTCGCGAAGTCCCCTCGCTCATAATTGACACTTTTATGGGCATCAAATATTACAGACCACTGACTCCCGGACGACGGTTCGCAACGGTTGATCCCATGCTTGATGTTACCAAAAAACAACCAGAAAAATCCTTACTCATCAGTAAAAAACGGACAAGCGGGCGAGACTCGAGCGGTCAAATCAGCGTTCGCCACCGAGGGGGGGGAGCCAAGCGTGCGATCCGCATTGTGGACTTTCGTCAGAATCGGCTGAATGATCTCGCGAAGGTAATCGCTATAGAGTATGATCCTAATCGAGGGTCACGCCTCGCATTGGTTGAATACGCCGACAATGAAAAACGATATGTGTTGGCACCCGATGGATTGTTAGTGGGGATGACTATTGTTGCGAGCGCTACCCAAGGAGATATCCAAGTGGGGAATCGGTATCCGCTCAAACACATTCCGATCGGCACCATGGTGTGCAATATTGAGTTAAAAGTGGGGCAAGGCGGAGTCCTTGCGCGTTCTGCCGGAACGCGTGTCCAAACCATGGCCATTGAAAATGGTTATTGTCACTTACGGCTTCCTTCGAGCGAAGAACGTCTTATCTCAGAAGATTGTTATGCCACGATCGGCACAATGAGTAACCCCGATCGCCGCCACCAAGTACTTGGAAAAGCGGGGCGATCGCGTCACTTAGGATGGAGACCAACCGTGCGCGGAAAAGTGATGAACCCCGTGGATCACCCGCATGGTGGTGGAGAAGGTAAGCAGCCCATTGGGTTAAAATTTCCAAAAACAAAATGGGGAAAACATGCCTTGGGGGTTAAAACGCGTCATCCAAAAAAATATTCTGACACTTTAATATTGCATCGTCGCAAGAAATAATATGGCACGATCGTTAAAGAAAGGCCCGTTTGTTGAAGAAGCGTTGCGCCGAAAGATTCTCTCAGCCGCTCCCAACAGCCGCACCGTCATCAAAACATGGTCGCGCTCTTCGACCATCATTCCGCAGATGGTTGGATTGACAATCGGGGTTCACAATGGTAAAGTCCACGTCCCCGTGGTGGTTGTCGAAAATATGGTGGGGCACAAACTGGGAGAATTTTCGCCGACGCGTTCATTTTCAAGACACGGCGGAAAGATGCAGAAGGAACAAGAGATCGCCGCTAAAGAAGCAGAGAAGAAAGCAGTAGAGTCGGCATCCGCAGCAGCAACCAAAGTCTCGGGTACAAAATAAGATATGATACGAATCTACAAATCTTATTCAAATCTACCAATACGCGAATCTTCGAATTTGTATATTTGCATGATTGGTAGATTCGGATGGAATTCGTAGATTCGTATCACATTCTTGTATGCAAGTCAAAGCCCATGCTCGATTTATTCGAGTGTCACCACGAAAGATGAATATCGTTGCCAGACTCATCCGGCGCAAGAGTGTTGTGGTGGCCGAACGAGAACTTTCGTTTCGAGCAGAACGCGCCGGTCGGTTATTGCGCGCTGTTGTTGAGTCTGCGGCAGCGAATGCGGTAGAGAATCACTCATTGGATATCGCCGGGCTTACCGTAGCGCAAGTGATCGTGGGTCAAGGTCCGAGGCTCAAACGGTTTACGCCAAAAGCATTTGGTCGAGCCACACAAATTCAGAAGCCGACCAGCCATATTACCGTCGTGGTCGAGGGAGAGAGGACCGTTCCGAAAACAATTCGAAAAAAGAATGCCACGGCGGTGGCACCATCAGAAGAGGCGATAGTAGAGAAAAAATCCGTGAAGCCCGCCGCTGATGATCATTCTGGAGCGCCAACAACCGGGCCGTCCAAAAAAGGATTTTTGAGACGAGTATTCCAGAGAAAAACAGGCTAAACAGTAAACCCTCCTTCGCTAAAGCTTCGGAGGACAGGCAAGAAACAGTGAACAGTAAGCAAATCGTATCGAATGTTGCTCACTGCACACTGAAATCGATATGGGTCACAAAGTCAATCCAGTCATCTTTCGCATTCCGGTGCTTTGGGGATGGAACTCCAAGTGGTTTTCGCGTTCCAACTATAGCACGCTCCTGCGTGAAGATATTCAAATTCGTCGGATGATCAGTAAAAAATGTCGCGAAGCGGGCGTGGATGCCATTGAAATTGAACGAACCACCCGGCAAGTCAAGATCACTATTCATGCGTCAAAGCCAGGGCTTATCATCGGCCGTGGTGGAGCGCAAGCAGAGGAGTTAAAAAAGAAGATCAAAAAAGATTTTATTACTGGTACTCAAGATCTGCAAGTCAATATTGTGGAAATAGCTCAGCCGAATTTGAGTGCAGCGGTGGTGGTACAGGGGATGGTTGCAGATATTGAAAAACGCATTCCGTTTCGTCGTACGATGAAGCAGGTGATTGACCGCGTACAGAAAGCGGGCGCACAAGGCGTGAAGGTTGTCATGTCCGGCCGATTAGATGGGGCAGAAATTGCCCGAACAGAAATGTTGTCATGGGGGAAGATTCCTCTCCATACGCTCCGGGCCAATATTGATTATTCCCGTCTTGCGGCGTTTACCACGTATGGTGCGGTGGGAATAAAAGTATGGATTTATAAAGGAGACATTTTTGATAAAAAAGAAGAACAGATAAAAATGTAAGTCACTATGTTACTCCCCAAGAAAGTCAAACATCGAAAGTGGCACAACCCGCCGGTCCGCGGGGGAGTAGCTCATCGTAAGACAGAGTTGGATTTTGGGCAGTTTGGGTTAAAGAGCATGACAACCAGCTGGATCACTTCTCGTCAAATCGAAGCAGCGCGTCGCACCATGACCCGCCATTTGCAACGCGGAGGCAAGGTGTGGGTGCGTATTTTTCCGGCCCGCCCCGTTACGCAAAAAGGATCAGAAGTGACCATGGGAGGCGGCAAGGGAGCGGTGGATCACTATATGTGCACTGTGCGTGCCGGGACAGTGATGTTTGAAATTGACGGTGTGTCATCGGTGATTGCGCATAAAGCGCTCCAACTGGCCGCATATAAATTGCCGGTGAAATCGCGCATTATTGAACGAACATAACGGATATGGCAAAATCGACACCGGTGTTAGCACCGGAGTATAAAAAACTTTCAGATGAATCATTGGCACACGAGCTGGATACGTTGCGCGTGAAAGTGCTTCAGTTGCGATTTGAACAAGCAAACCGATCGCTCAAGGACACCACATTGTTGCTCAAAACGCGTCGCGCTGTTTCTAAAATATTGACGCAAATCGGCATCAGAGCGCGAGCGAAAGCGAGCAATCGTTAATTCAATTCAATATGAATTCTCAGAAGCAACGCAGTTTTCAAGGAGTCGTGGTATCGGCAAAACAGGCGAAAACGTGTATTGTGCGCGTGGATCGTACGGTGGAGCATGTCAAGTACGGGAAGCGCTATACGGTCAGTAAGAAATTTGCCGTTCACGATTCCAGCCAGTCTGCGAAAGAAGGCATGACCGTCGAGTTTGAACAATGCCGTCCATTAAGTAAAACAAAACGATGGAAGCTAGTATCAGTGATCAAGAAACAGTAATGAAGAAACAACAAACAGCGAACAAGAAACACCAGAACGATTACTGCTCATTGTTTCCTGCTCACTGCTTACTGAATGTATGGTCCAACATCGAACAATGCTTACCAGTGCCGACAATACCGGAGCCCGAAAGCTCCAATGCATTCGTGTGCTGGGGGGATACAAAAAACGATACGCCGGCATTGGCGACATCATTACCGTTGCGATTAAAGTTGCGCAACCACAAGGAATGGTTAAAAAGGGTGAAGTCCACCATGCCGTTGTCGTTCGTACTCGGAAAGAATTTCGCAGATATAACGGAATCTCTGTGCGATTCAGCGATAATGCTGCCGTGATTATTGATAAGAAGTCAAAAGAGCCAAAGGGAACGCGTATTTTTGGGCCTGTTCCTCGGGAATTACGCGGTGGTGGATATACAAAAATCGTTTCATTGGCCCCTGAGGTTCTCTAATATATGAAGATTAAAAGAGGCGATACCGTGAAATTGCTGGGAGGGAAAGACAAGGCTAAGACCGGGAAGGTTCTTCGGGTCATCCCTGAAAGCGCGCGCATTATCGTCGAGGGCCTCAACATTGGCAAGAAACACCGGAAGGCGAGGACCGCGCAAGAGAAGGGCCAGATTGTGGAGTTTCCTCGTTCTATGAGCTCTTCCCGCGCACTTCTTGTTTGCCCGAAGTGTGGCAAGGCCACGCGGGTGGGCTATGTTCGTACTACTGAGGGAGTAAAGTCGCGTCAATGCCACGCGTGTAAAGC
>Ga0105164_10002294_pt1 | contig 11865 bp, 10 predicted proteins | sample VDWuncwatermetaG_FD_89674 | JGI IMG/M metagenome (GOLD analysis project Ga0105164, IMG submission 89674) | Wastewater microbial communities from Netherlands to study Microbial Dark Matter (Phase II) - VDW unchlorinated drinking water | ecosystem: Environmental > Aquatic > Freshwater > Drinking...
CAAGCAGCGTGGCGACCCACAGTGACGCGGCGGTGACGAGCGTCCGGAGAAGGAAAGTCATCGCCGAGATGATGCTCCCTTCGGCCTAGTGCTGCGCGATCGTCCCGCGCACGCGGATCGAGCGGTCAGCGGCGCGGAAGGCCCACAGCCCGCGCGGAAGGAGTACCGCCGCCGTCACGACCAGAAAGACGTGCTCGAGCAGCGGATCCGCGATGGTGCGGGCGCCGATCGCGTAGTGGCGGAGGATCTCGACGGCCCAGGTGGTCGGCAACGCGACCGCTACGACCTGTGCCGCCAGCGGTAGGACCGTGATCGGGAATGCGACGCCGGACAGGATCCCGAACAGGAAAGTCGTCGTGTCGACAAGGAAGTTCGCCTCCTTGGCGACCAGGACCATCGCCGCGACGAGGTAGCCGACGCCGGCCATGCCCAGCATCGCGAAGATGACGGCCGGCAGCGCCCAGAGCGCTTCGGCGCGGACGCGAAGCCCGAAGAACACGAAGCCGATGAGGAAGAGCGTGGCTTGAATGAACCCGAGAAGGACGACGCCCTGGATGGCCCGACCCAGTACGAGCGTCTCGCGCCGGGTCGGGGTCAGCCATGACGGCTCGAGCGTGCCGATGTCCATCTCATTCCGCAGCGACATGGCCAGGGTCCAGAACGCGACGGACACGATCCCGCTCACGACGCCTCCCATGAACAGGAACCCGGACAGGTCCTCCGTGCCAAGCGATGACGCCAGCCCGAGCTGCCGTCCGCCGACCGCGAATGACGTCCCGAATAGGAACGCCGGGATGATGCCTTGATAGAGCGGGTTGAAGATCATCGACGGGATCCACAGCCGGTAGCGCGAGACGATGCGCAGATCCTTGCGCGCGATGGCGAGCGCGGCGCGCAGCTCGTCGATCAATATCCCCCGAGCATCCCGGTGCGCCGGGCGTCGCGCTCGATCCAGCGATACGTGAAGACGGCGGCGACCGCGATGGCAGCGGTCAGCCCGACGACGATGCCGAGGTCGGCTACGAGCGCGCCGAGCCCCCCGCCTCCGAGGAGGATGCTACGGACGTCGGCGACGATGTACGACGGCGGCAGGGCGCTCGCCATGGCCTGAGCCCAGCCCGGCAGCATCACGATCGGGAACGTGACGCCCGAGAGAAGGACCAGGATCCCGCGTACGAATTGGACGGCCGGCCCGATCTCACCGAATCGCAGGACCGCGGTCGAGAAGAGGGCCGCGATGGCGTACATGGCCGGGATCCCCACTGCGATGACCACGAGCGCGCGTGCCACCGCGTCGATCGCGAGGTCGACGCCGAAGAGCACACGCAGGCCGACGACCATCACGGCGAACTGGAACATCACGGGCCAGAGGTGGGCGACCGGTGGACCGAAGAGGACGACGAGGCGGGATGCAGGCGTGAGGAAGACCGCCTCGAGGGAGCCGCGGAGTTGTTCCTGGCGCAGGAGCGTCCCCGGCCCCCAAAGGAAGATGCTGAGCCACATGTACATCCCGAAACCGACGAAGACGAAGCCGGCCACATCCACGGTGCCCGCGCGCTGCCCGAACGCGGCGATCGCCTGCGGGTCATTGCCCGAGTACACGCGGCCCATGAGGACATAGACGGCGGGCAGGAGGATCGGCCAGAAGAACGACCCGATCAGCATCATCGGGTACCGGCGGATCGAACGGAGCTCCTTGTGCACGGCGGCGCCGAACGCGCGGAGGTCGCCGAGCAGATAGCTCACTCGCGTAGCGCGCGGCCGGTGATCGAGATGAAGACGTCCTCGAGCGTCACGGGGACGACCTCGACGTGTTCGATGCGCGCGTTCTCGGCGCGCGCCGCGTCGAATGCGGCGGGCACGAGGTCACGGGCGGACGCGCAGTGCAGCGTGACGGTGAGCGTCCCGTTGTGGCGCTCGCTCCGCGCCACCGTCGCCGCGCGGCCGAGCCGCGCCACCAGCGATGCGTCCTCCGTACCGCCGACGATGTCCAGGTGGACGATCTCCTCGGCGCGCACCGTCCGCTTCAGCGCTGCGGGCGTGTCGAGCGCCACGATCCGCCCGTGGTCGATGATCGCGACGCGGTCGCAGAGCTGGTCGGCCTCCTCCATGTAGTGCGTCGTGAGGAGGACGGTCCGCCCCTGCCGCTGCAGATCGCGCACGCGGTCGCGGAGGTCGCGCGACGCCTGCGGGTCGAGACCGACCGTCGGCTCATCGAGGATGAGCAGCGGCGGATCGGGGAGCAGGGCCCGCGCGAGGGCGAGGCGCTGGCGCATCCCCGTGGAGTAGCGCTCCACGTAGTCGTCGGCCCGGTCCATGAGCTTGACACCCTCGAGCGCGCGGTCGATGCGGGCGCGCGTCTCGCGCGGCGGCACGTGGTACAGCGCCGCGAAGTACTCGAGGTTCTCGCGGCCCGTGAGCTTCCAGTAGAGGCTCCGCTCGCCCGAGAGCATCGCGCCGAGCTTCGCGCGCACCTCACGCGGGTGCTCGCGGACGTCGATACCCAGGACGCGCGCCTCGCCGCTGGTCGGCTCGAGGAGCGTCGCCAGCATCTTCAGCGTCGTCGTTTTCCCGGCGCCGTTCGGCCCGAGCACGCCGAAGATCTCTCCCGGCTCGATCCGAAGGTCGATCCCGTCCACGGCGCGGAAGCGCTCGCGCCGGTCAGGCTCGCGCCGCAGGCGCTGCCAGATCGTCCGGCGCCCCTTCTCGAACTCCTTGGTGAGGCCGGTGGTCTCGACCGCCGGCGCGGCGGTCATTCGACGAAGATCTCCACGCGGTCCTCGTCGTCGTTGATGTCGACGATGCGGCCCGCGCTCTCGACCTCCTTGAGCAGCTCGTCGAGGTCGATGCCGAACTTGGAGAGGTGGCCCCGCACGAGCCCGCTCGCGCCGAGCTTCATCTTCCCGATGCGTGCGATCGCGAGCGGGATCGCGACGTTCACCTTCTGCTTCCCACGCTCGCTTACGCGGATGCGCAGCACGCGGCCGCGAACGGCGGTCCCCTCGGCTCCGCGCTCGGGGCTCGGAGGGGGAGGCGGCGGCCCCTCGCGCACGTCGCCGAGCGCGCGCAGGAGCCGATATGCCTGCTCCGCGTCGATCTTCCCGTGCGCGAGGAGCTCGAGGACCTGACGCCCTTCGTCGGTCGGCACTAGCGGCCTCTCGCGGCGTCGAGCGCGGACGCTGCCTCCTCGACGCTCAGCTCGCCCTTCGCCACTCGCTCTAGGATCTCACGGGCGGTCGCGCCCGGCTCCGGAGCGGGCCCAGCGACCGGCGAGGCGGGCGCCCCCATCGCGATGGCCGCGTCGGCCGCCGCCTCCGGCGCCGGCCGCGCGGACCCCGGCTCCCTCCTTCGGACGGAGAGGTCGCCTGAGACCGTCTTCACCCAAAGATGTCCGCGGCCACTGCCGATGACGATCCGGCGGTCGCGGCGGCCCTGCTTCTCGACGCGGGCCGGCCCTTCGACCTCGGCGTCACCCGACACGGTCTTGAAGTCGATCACGACATCGGGCTCGCTCAGCGAGAGCTCGACATCGCCGCTCACGGTCTTCACGCGGCCTTCGGCGGAACCATCGGCGGTGATGACCGCGTCGATCTCGACGTCGGCGCTCACGGTGACGATGTCGGGGCTCCGCACCGTGGAGCGCTCGATCCGAATGTCGCCGCTGACGGAGTTCGCCTCGAGCTGTCCCGCGTAGCCGGTCAGGTCGAGCTCGCCGCTCACGGTCCGTACGCGCATCGGCCCCTGGACGTCATCGACGCTGACCTCGCCCGAGACGCTGCGGAGCTCGATGGGACCGCGCGTGCCGGTCACCGAGAGATCGCCGCTGACGATCGTCGCGTCGAGCTGCGTCTCCCGCGGCACGCGGATGTCGAGGTCGACCGCGACGCGGCCGCCGCGAAAGAGCTCGAGCCAGCCTCGCTCCTGCTCGAAGAGACGCGGCTCGATGAGGATGTCGTCACCGTTCTGCTCCATGCGGATCTCGACGTTCTCGAGCAACCGCTTGGCGCGATCCTCGCTCCACCCGTGAACGCGCTTGCGCGCCCGGATGAAGACCTCGCTCGCGTCCCCGACCGCTATCTCCGTCTCGCCGGAGACGTTGCGGACCGAGACACGCGGCATTGCGCTGACGGTGAAGCGGTGTTCCACGACCTCGTTCGCTTCCGACGCGGGGTCGCCGCCGAGACCGGCATCCCCAAAACCGAAGGACCACTTGCGTCGCACGGTCTGCCGGAGCTCGTCTCGGAGGCGGTCCTTGAGCGTCTGGCCGAGGAGCCCTTGCCGCCGCACGTTCTGCCGTACTTCATCGCGGATCCGGTCCTTGAGCGCCTCGCCGAGGACGCCTCCCAACTCGGTACGCTCGCGGTGGCGCCGCTCGCGCCGCGACTCCCGCTCGGCATCACGCTCGGCGCGGTGCGCGTCGCGCTCCGCCCGGCGCGACTCCCGCTCGGCGTCCCGCGGATCTCGCTCCGCGTCACGCGCGTGGAGCTCGGCATCGCGTTCGTCAGCCCGCGCCGCCTCCTCGTCGTGGTCGTGCTCGTTCATGTGCGTCCCTCCAGCAGCGACGCGGCGTCGTCGGGGCCGATGCGCCCTTCGGCGAGCTGCCGGAGGATCTCCTTGCGCCGCTCCGTCTCCGCTTCACGGTCCGGCTCGACCTCGGTCTGGAAGCCCAGCGCGCGGATCACGGCGTCGAGGCGGGAGCGCACGGTCGGATACGAGATGCCGAGCTCGCGCTCCACGTCCTTGAAGCTGCCCCGCGCGCGGATGAAGACCTCGAGGAAAGCGAGCTGCTCCGCGCTGAGCGAGTGGAACCGGCCGAGGGAGAAGCTGCCCTCGAGGCGCGTGCCGCAGCTCCCGCATTCGAGGCGGACGACGCGGAGCTGCGCCGAGCAGATGGGACATCTCCCGATGACGGTGGGCTCGCTCATGCGTCCGTTCTGACGCTGACCTCAAAGAATGTCAAGCAGAGCTCACTGTTCTGTAGCCGAGGTTACGATCCGTTAAGGTGGGACCGAGCGATCCCTAGGACACCGCCCTCTTGATGCGCTCCGCGAGCGCCGGCCCGACGCCCGCGACGGCCGTGAGGTCCGCTGCGCTCGCCTCACGGATCCCCTTCACCGACCCGAACCGGCGGAGCAGCGCGCGCTTGCGCGCGGGTCCCACCCCTTCGACCTCGTCGAGCACGGACCGCACCGCCCTCTTCCCGCGGAGCTTCTGGTGGTACGTGACCGCGAAGCGGTGCGCCTCGTCGCGGATCCGCTGCAGGAGGTGGTAGGCGGGCGTGCCCGCTGCGAGCGGGATCGGGTCGGAGCGCTCCGGGACGAACACCTCCTCCGGCTTCACGCGCCGGGCGCCATCGTCCGAGGCGAGCCGCTTCTCTTTCGCGAGCGCGATGACCGGGATCTGCAGCTGGCCGAGATCCGAGAGCGCCGCGCGCGCCGCCCCGAGCTGCCCCTTGCCGCCATCGACGACGATGAGGTCCGGCGTCGGCCACGCCGCCTCATTCCGACCCTCGGTCGGGGGAACCCCTCCCTCGGGCCCGGGTGCTCGACCTCGTCGCTGCGGCGCCTCGGTCTGCGCGCCCGGGGGACGAACGTGCCTAGAGAACCGGCGGCGGATCGTGTCGCGCATGTTCGCGACGTCGTCGTTGCGGTCCGTGACCTTGGCGCGAAAGCGGCGGTACTGCTGCTTCGCGGGCCGGCCGTCCTCGAAGACCACCATCGAGCTCACGACGTCGGTGCCCTGGACGTGGCTGACGTCGTAGCACTCGATGCGCTTGGGGGGTCCCTCGATGTCGAGGTGATCGCGCAACGCCCCGTACAGCTGCACCAGCGCCTCCTGCGTCTTGCCCCGGTCGGCGAGCCAGCGCACGCGCTCCTGGCCCAGCGCGTCCTCCGCGTTCCGGGTCGCGAGGTCGACGAGCCGGCGCTTCTTGCCGCGCCGCGGCACCAGGAGATGGATGCGCCCGCCGCGCCGCGCTTCGGCGAACGAAGTGAGCGCCTCGGCGTCCGCAACGTCGGCCACCGTCGCGATCTCCGGCGGGATCGCGGTCGCGGCCGAGTAGTACTGGCGCAGGAACGAACCGAGCACCTCTCCGGGCGTCGCGCCCTCGGATCCCTCGAGGAAGAACTGGTCGCGCCCGACGATGGTGCCGTCGCGGACCCGGAAGATCTGCACCGCGGCGTCGCCCTCCTCGACCGCGACGCCGAACACGTCGAGGTCGTCGCCGGCGTACGCGTGCACCTCCTGCCGCTCCACGGTGCGCTCGATCGCGCGGAGGCGGTCGCGCAGATCCGCCGCCCGCTCGAAGTCGAGGGCCTCGGACGCCTTGGTCATCTCTCCGCGCAGCTCGCGCGCGAGCGGCTCGTAGCGGCCCTCGAGGAAGAGCACGCTGCGGTCGATCGCGCCGCGGTACTCCTGGGCGCTCACGTTGCCGACGCACGGAGCGGCGCAGCGCTTCAGGTGGTAGAGGAGGCACGGCCGACCCCCCGGGAGCGCGGAGGGCGGTACCGTCCGGCCGCGACCGTCGTCGCCGGCGACGATCGTGAGCTTGCAGGTGCGGTACGGGAAGACCTTCTGGAGCAGGTCGAGCGAGTCGTCCACGGCCTTCGCGTTGGCGTACGGCCCGAAGTAGCGCGCGGCCCGGTCGCCGAGCTGGCGGGTCCGAAGGATCCGCGGGAAGTCCTCCCCCAGCGTCACCTTGACGTAGGGGTACGACTTGTCGTCCTTGAGCCGGATGTTGTAGCGGGGGCGGTGCTGCTTGATGAGGTTCGCCTCGAGCAGGAACGCCTCGGCGATGCTGCCGGTGACGACGTGCTCGAGCCGGTCGGCGCGCTCGACCATCCGGACGTGGCGGACGTCGAGGCTGGGGCCGAAGTAGCTCCGCACCCGGTCGCGCAGGACGTCGGCCTTACCGACGTACAGCACCCGGCCCCGCGCGTCCTTGAAGAGGTAGACGCCCGGTGCGTTCGGGAAGCTCGCGACCTGGGCCTCGAGGGCCTCGCGCGACTTGCTCACTCGGTCATTATCATTTCGCTAGGCACCACAACGGTCGCGGAGGACGAAAAAATAGCCAGCAAGGTCGCTCGTCGTTCGGTCCAGTCGGTCGATCGCGCCCTGGACCTCCTCGAGGCGCTCGCCTCGTCCGAGGGCGAGGTCTCGATCACGTCCCTCGCCCACCGCACGTCGCTGCACGTCAGCACGGTGCACCGGCTGCTCACGACGCTCCTCCGTCGAGGGTACGTGCGACAGAACCCCGACACGAGCCGGTACTTCACGGGCGCGAAGCTGGCCACGCTCGCCGAAGGCCGCTCGCGCTTCAACGAGCTGCGCCATCAGGCTCGTCCGGTCCTCCGAGCGCTGACCGACCAGACGCGCGAGACCTCCAACCTCGTCGTCCTCGACGACCTCATGGCCGTGTACATCGAGACCGTGCCGAGCCCGCACGTCGTGCGCATGTTCACGATGATCGGGAACCGCGTCCCGCTCCACGCGACGGGTGCGGGCAAGGCGCTCCTCGCGTGGCTCCCGCCGGACCGGCGTGACGCGCTCATCGACCGGACGGAGCTGCGTGCGCACACGGCGCGCACGATCGTCGAGCGCACCGCGCTACGCCGCGCGCTCGAGGAGATCCGCGAGCGCGGGTACGCGGTGGACGACGAGGAGTACGACGAGGGCGTGCGCTGCGTCGCCGTCGCCGTCGGCCCGGTGGGATCGCCGCTCGCGGCGATCTCGGTGTCCGCTCCGTCGAGCCGCATGACGCGCCAGAGGTGCGGCGAGCTGGCCCCGCTGCTCCGTCGCGCGGCGACCGAGCTCGCCGACGCCGTACGCGACCAGCCGCGCTCCTAGCCTGACGCCGTGAGCGTCGCCGCCGGAGCGGTCACCGCGGGACTCCGTGGCCCCGAGCTCGGCCGGCGGCTCCAGGATCTCCTCGGTCCCGAGAAGGTCCTCTCGCGACCAGACGACCTGATGATCTACGAGTACGACGGAGCGGTCGATACCGCGACGCCCGACGCCGTCGTCCTCCCGGCCGACACGCAGGACGTCGCCAAGCTCGCGCGCTTCTGCGCGGAGCATCACGTCCCGATCGTGCCGCGCGGCGCCGGCACGGGCCTCTCCGGCGGCGCGATCCCGGTGTTCGGCGGGGTGGTCGTTTCCTTCGCGCGCATGTCGCGGATCCTCGAGATCGACGTTCCGAACCTGCGCGCGGTCGTCCAGCCGGGGCTCATCAACCTGCACCTGTCGACCGCCGTCGCGCCGCACGGGCTGTACTTCGTCCCGGACCCGTCGAGCCAGAAGGCCTGCACCCTCGGAGGCAACGTGGCCGAGAACTCCGGCGGCCCGCACACGCTCGCGTACGGCGTCACGACGAACCACGTCACCGGCCTCGAGGTCGTGCTCTCCGACGGGACCGTGCTCCGCCTCGGGGGCAAGGCTCTCGATCAGGAGGGCTACGACCTGGTAGGCGCCTTCGTGGGCAGCGAGGGGACGCTCGGGATCATCACCGAGATCACCGTGAAGCTCACACCGCTGCCCGAGGACGAGCGCACGATCATGGCCGCGTTCCCGACGATGGATCAGGCGTCGGAGACGGTCTCCGCGATCATCGCCGACGGGATCGTGCCCGCGGCCATGGAGATGATGGACACCCTCGCGATCGAGGCGGTCGAGGCCGCCGTGGGCGCGGGCTACCCGCTCGACGCCGGCGGCATCCTCCTCGTCGAGGTCGACGGCGTGCGCGACGGCCTCGAGGAGCAGCGGGAGCGGATCGAGGCGATCTGCCGCCGTCAGGGCGCGACCACGCTCCGTGTCGCCGCGACGGCTCTCGAGCGAGAGAAGCTGTGGGCCGGCCGCAAGGGCGCCTTCGCGGCGATGGGGCGCCTGGCGCCCGATTACTACGTGCAGGACGGCGTCATCCCGCGGACGCGTCTGCCGGAGATACTCCGCCGCGTCCGCGAGATCGGCGAGCGGTACGGCGTGCGCGTCGCGAACGTCTTCCACGCCGGCGACGGGAACCTGCACCCGCTCCTTCTGTTCGATGCTTCGCGTGGCGACGACCAGCTGGCGCGCGTGAAGGAGGCGGGGCTCGAGATCCTCGAGGCGTGCGTGCGGGCGGGCGGATCGATCACGGGTGAGCACGGCGTGGGCATGGAGAAGAACTGCTACATGCCGCTGCAGTTCGGCGAGGCCGACCTCGCCGCGATGCGGCGGATCAAGGAGGCCTGGGACCCGCTCGGCCTCTCGAACCCGGGGAAGATCTTCCCCACCCCGGGCCGCTGCCGCGAGTTCGATCTGCGAGCGGCTGGGCCGAAAGGCGGCGCCCAGCGGCTGCGCCGATCCTCGGAAGGCGCGACCGCCGAGGAGAAAGAGCGCCTCTCGTGACGACGGTCGCCGCCGCCGTGCGTCCCGCCGACGCCGGTGAGTGCGCGGCCGCGCTGGCCGAGGCGTCGCGCGACCGCCGGACCGTCCGCGTCCGCGGCGCGGGGACGAAGTCATACCTGGGCGAGCTGCTGCACACGGACGTGATCCTCGAGACGGCGGCCCTGACGGGGATCGTCGACCACGTGCCTGCGGATCTCACGGTGACCGTCGCGGCCGGCACGCGCCTGGCCGACCTTCAGCGCGCTCTCGGACAGCATGGCCAGCATCTCCCGCTCGATCCTCCGCATGGCGACGGCGCGACCATCGGCGGGATCGTCGCTGCCGCGAGCGACGGATTCGGCCGCCTCCGTTACGGGGGCGTGCGCGACCTGCTCATCGGGACCGTCGTGGCGCTCGCCGACGGGACGGTGGCGCACGGCGGCGGCCGTGTCGTCAAGAACGTGGCCGGCTACGACCTGAACAAGCTGCTCATCGGGTCGTTCGGGACGCTCGGGGTCATCACCGAGGCCACGTTCAAGATCCTCCCGCTCCCGGCCGCGCGCACGCTGGTCCTCGCGACGTGCCGTCGCGCCGCGGATGCCTTCGCGATCACCGACGCGCTCGCGCGCACGCCGCTGCGTCCGACCGCGCTCGTGGTCGACGGGACGCGCGACACGTGGACGGCGCTCGTCGGCGCGCATGGCCAGCCGCCGCAGGTCGATCGCGCCCGGCGCGAGGCCGAGAGCGCCGCCGCCCATGTCGGCGCGGCGACGGAGACGGCGGACGACGAGAGCGCGCTCGCGGCGCTGCGCGATCTGCCTGCGACGGCGACGGACGGCGCGCTGATCCGCGCCGCGCTGCCGCTCGCGGCGCAGCGCTCCTTCGCCGAGAGCGCGGCGCGCCTCGACGCGTTCGCGCGCCTCGTGGCCGATGCGGGCAGCGGGACGATCCGCGTCCATCTGCGCGGCGACGACGCCGCGGTGCTCCTCGCCGCCGACACCCTGCTCGCCGCGGCCACCTTCGTCGGGGGGAGCGCCCGCGTCGAGCGGCGCCACCCGGGCCTGCACGATCGGCTGCGCGCGTGGAGCGTGCGCCCCGCCGGCGACTTCCTGATGGAGCGGATCAAGGACGCGTTCGATCCGGCGGGGATCCTCGAGCCCGGGAGATCGATCCTTGGCTGAGGCGCCTATGCGGGGGGCAAGCCTCCCGCAGACCCCCCAGCTTGCGCGCCTGAGCGCATACGTCGCGGGCGACGCCCCGGACCCGGAGCTGATCCAGCGCTGCGTGCACTGCGGGTTCTGCCTGTCGACGTGCCCGACCTACGCGGTCCTTGGCGTCGAGATGGACTCGCCCCGCGGGCGCATCCACTTCATGAAGATGGCGGGGAGGGCCGGATCGCGCCGGACCGCCCCGCCTTCGACGAGCACATCTACGGGTGCCTCGACTGCCGCGCCTGCGAGACCGCGTGCCCGTCCGGGGTCGAGTTCGGCAAGCTGGTCGAAGCGGCACGGTCGCAGATCGAGAGCGCGCGGCCGCGGCCGCCGCTCGAGCGGCTCATCCGCTGGGTCGCGTTCGACCAGCTCCTCCCTCATCCGCGGCGCCTCGGCGCGGTCGCTCTCTTGACTCACCTTGCCGGGCGCCTGGGCGCCGCGGCTGTCCTTCGCGCGGCCGGCCGGGCGATCCCTCTTGCCGGACGCCTGGGCGACATCCTCGAGCTCGTCCCGCCGCAGCGAACGACGGCCGCGTCGCTGCCCAGGGTCTTCCCTGCCCTCGGCGCTAAGCGGGCGCGGGTCGCGCTCTTCCAGGGGTGCATCCAGCGCGCGGCGTTCGGCGCGACCAACGCCGCGACCGCGCGCGTGCTGGCTCGCAACGGGATCGAGGTGCTCGTCCCGGAGGACCAGACCTGCTGCGGCGCGCTGCACGTCCACGCCGGCGAGCGGAACGGTGGCCGCGAGCTCGCGCGGCGCAACATCGCCGCGCTCGAGGGTCTGGACGTGGACGCCATCGTCGTGAACGCGGCGGGATGCGGCGCGAACCTCAAGGAGTACGGCTGGCTCCTGAAGGACGACCCGGCGTGGGCCGAGCGCGGCACGCGCTTCGCGGCGAAAGTGAAGGATGCGACGGAGATCCTCGGTGACATGGGCCTCGCCGCCACGCCGGGCCGCCTCGATGCGACGGCCGCGTACGACGAGCCGTGCCACCTGCTCCACGGGCAGAAGATCTCCGCGCAGCCGAAGGCGCTGCTCGCGGCGATCCCCGGGTTGCGCGTCGTCCCGCTGGCGGAGGCGGATTGGTGCTGCGGCAGCGCGGGGATCTACAACGTGACGCAGCCCGAGCTCTCGCGGAAGCTGCTCGACCGCAAGATGGGCCACGTCCGCGCGACCGGCGCGGACATCCTCGTCACCGCGAACCCCGGATGCCTCATGCAGCTGGCCTCCGGCGTGCGCGCCGAGGGCCTGCGCATGGAGGTCGTCCACCTCATCGACCTGCTCGACCGCGCGTACGCTG
>Ga0105164_10002296_pt1 | contig 11863 bp, 10 predicted proteins | sample VDWuncwatermetaG_FD_89674 | JGI IMG/M metagenome (GOLD analysis project Ga0105164, IMG submission 89674) | Wastewater microbial communities from Netherlands to study Microbial Dark Matter (Phase II) - VDW unchlorinated drinking water | ecosystem: Environmental > Aquatic > Freshwater > Drinking...
AGCTCTGGCGGTGGGTTTGGAGGAGGAGGCGGTGGGAGTTGGTGATTACAAATCTCTTGAGACTTCTGAAGAACCTCTTGTTATGGGGTCCAGTCCGCCCAAGGTGAGCTCCAGGAGATTTCTAGTCACACTCATCTGGCATATATCATCTCTCCCCCTCTGGCGTATTCAGCAATAACGGACTCCCCCTTTTCCCATTCCTCGGGGGTCATAGCCACAGCCTCTATTGGTTCAAAGACCTCGTAGATGGCGTCTGAGAGTATCTCTATCCTTTCCCAGTAGTCTTTCCTGATGAAATTCTCAGATACAACCACTATATCAATGTCACTTCCTTCTCTGTACGTACCGGTAGCGTAAGAGCCAAAAAGTACCAGTCTGTTTATTCGCATACCCTTAGATTCTATTGCCTTTCTAAAACGAGACAGAATCTTTAAAACTGCGTCTTTATCCATTCCAGAGTCTACTTGCCTTTAGAGAGTATATCCTTTACTGCAGGTCGTGAAAAGTAGTTTTGTAGTTTATCTATGTCTTCAGGGTATCTCGTAGCAATGCTTGCTTCATTAATCTTTACGACAAATCTTCCAATATTCTCTGGTGGTTTGATGCCAAGCTTGTTCAAAAAATAGATAAGGTTATGGACCTTTGGTGGTTCTTCTCTCAATTTTTCCTTAAATAGCCCTTTCAACGCCTTCTCAATAGACAGGTGGCACATAAAGACTGCATAGAAATACCTTCCACCATTGAACATAAATTCTGCGGTGTCCATGTCATAATCGGCCTGTTTAAGCCATTCTTGAGGCCCTTTACCCACTGGTATTTTTCCTTCCTGCCTGACGTTCTTTAAATAAATGCCAGCTTTGCTTACTAACCTATAAAGGATATACAATCTTTGTCAAGGGGGAAAACATTAAAATAAAATCCTGTTCATCCTGCCAATTTGCTTAGAATAGTTATGTGGTTATAATGTTTATTAGCCTCATGGCTATTACTGGGCTACTCAGGAGGTACGCATAATATCTTGAATATCATCTCTGCCAGCAGGCGGACGGATATACCTGCCTTTTATTCAGGGTGGTTCATGAACCGAGTGAGGGAGGGGAGGGTAAAGTACGCCAACCCCTTCAGCGGACAGGAGTATGAGGTCTCCCTCAGGCCAGAGGACGTGCATTCAATCGTCTTCTGGTCCAAGAACCCCCAGCCCCTGGAACCCCACCTGCCCCGACTTGAGGCCATGGGGTATGAATTTATCTTCCATTTCACGATAACCGGCCTGCCCAGGCCCTTTGAGGGGCTGGTCATCCCCTGGGAAGAGGCCGTTTTGTCCTTCCGAAGGCTCTCTGACCGCTACGGGCCGAAGAGGGTGCTGTGGAGGTTTGACCCCATTATCCTTTCAGACATCACGGGGACAGACTACTTTAAAAAGAGTTTTGATAACCTGGCGAGGAGGTTGGAGGGGGCAACAGGGAGGTGCTACTTTAGCTTCGTCTGCCTCTACCCAAAGGTGCGCCGTAATCTCCAGAGGCTGGCATTCGGTAGGGGCGACCCGCCCTGCACCACCCCGCACCACGAGGGTGCAGGGCAAAGTGCGGAACAAAGCCCTGTACCTGATTGGTACAGGGCAAGGGTGCAGGACAAGGTGCGGAACAAAACCCTGTACCTGATTGGTACAGGGCCGGGTCGCCCCTACTATGACCCATCGTATCCAGAGAGGCTGTCTTTAGTAAAAGAGATGGTGGAGATTGCCGGTTCTTATGGGATAACGTTATATACCTGCTGTGATGAGGCCCTGGCCGTAGGGGGAGTCAGGCCGGCCCAATGTGTGGACGGTGAACTCCTCTACGAGCTTTTCCCAGACAAACCTAAGCAGACGAAGATAGTCGCCACTCGGAAGGGATGTAATTGTGTCCAGAGCCGGGACATTGGTGCCTACGATACGTGCCCCCACGGCTGTATTTACTGCTACGCAAACTTGAACCATGAGCTGGCCCGTAAACGCCTTGATGCCCACGACCCCTCGTCCGATATGCTCCTACCGGTTCAGAGACAGCAAGTCGCAGGCTAAAGCCTGCGGCTACCGGCTACTGCCTTCCAGATGCCTCACGGCCTCTTTCAGATGGCCTACCCGGATGGTCTCTAGCCCTCTCTGCGAGAGCAAATCTTTGGCATTATCCTGGGGGACGATGGCCCTCTTGAACCCCAATCTGCCTACCTCTTTGAGTCTGGCCTCCATCTGACCCACACCCCTTACCTCTCCGGTCAGACCCACCTCGCCCAGTAGTACCATATCTGACGGGATAGGTCTGTCGGTCAGACTGGAGGCTATGCCCAGGGCTATCCCCAAATCGGCGGCCGGTTCCTCCACCCTCATCCCTCCCACTACGTTGACAAATACGTCCTGGTCCCTCAGCTTCAGCCCCAGACGCCTATCCAGTACGGCAATGAGCATGGAGACACGGTTGTAATCTACCCCGCTTACCCGCCTTTCAGGGACGTTGTAATTAGACCTGGTGACCAGCGACTGGATTTCCAGGAGTAAGCTCCTGGTACCCTCCATACAGGCCACCGTTGCCGTGCCCGCAATATTAGACCTGTTCCTGGACAGGAAGAGCCTGGAGGGGTCGTCCACCCCGTGCAGTCCGTCCTCCCTCATCTCAAAGATGGCCAGTTCGTTAGTAGGACCAAAGCGGTTCTTCACGGCCCTCAGTACACGGAAGGGGGCTCCGCCTGAGGCGGACTCCCCTTCAAAGTAGAGTACCGTATCGGCCATATGCTCTAACACCTTCGGGCCGGCCAGTAACCCCTCCTTGGTAACGTGTCCCAGCAGGAAGAGCACGCAACTCATGTCCTTTATCCGGCGGATGAGTTCATTGGCACACTCCCTCACCTGCGAAACGGTTCCCGGGGCGGATTCCAGGCCCTCCTTGTAAATCATCTGGATAGAGTCCACCACCAGGAGGGTGGGTTTAAGGTCGTTCAGGTGCCCCTGGACGGTCTCAAGGTTAGTCTCAGCCCCGAGCAGGAGGTCCTTTCCTTCTATCCCAAGCCTCCTGGCCCTGAGCTTAATCTGGAGGAGGGACTCCTCTCCCGTGATGTAGAGGGGTTTATGTCCGAGGAGTGCCAGTCGGTTACAGACCTGTAGCATGAGGGTGGACTTGCCTATACCCGGGGGGCCGCCAATGAGGACTGCAGAGCCAGGTACCATCCCCCCGCCCAGTACTCTATCAAACTCCTCAAGCCCCGTGGTGATGCGTTCCTCCCCCTGGGTCTCTATCCCCGCCAGGGGGATAGGGGGTTCACCACACTGGGGGGTACGCCTCTGGCTGGGTCTCCATGTCTCCTCTACGACCGTGTTCCACTCCCCGCATCCCCCGCAGCGGCCCACCCACCTCTGGGTCTTCCATCCGCAGGACTGGCAGGCGTAAAGGCGTTGCTCTTTGGCCATAAGATTCTAAGTAGCCGCAGGCTTTAGCCTGCGTTTACCAAAACACGCAACCTAAAGGGTGCGGCTACAAACTTTCTTAACCCTTCTCTGCAAAATCAAAGACAGGCACTTTAAGGGTCTTTACAGGCCTGATTTTTTCTTTCGCAAACCTTAGTAGTTCGTCGGTTACTTCTGGGGAGTAGGTCTTTTCTCCACATTGAACACAAACCTCAGACGGAACGTTCTCTACCAGAAGTAATTTACCTTCATGCTCACAAGTAAAAGTTACCTTCCCCTTTTTTACTCTGCCACCACAAAAGGAACACTTCATAATGCAATTACCTCCTGACCTTGTAATCAATCCATTCTAAGGGATTGGGTTCGTAAGTGGTAATAACCACCACTCTCGGCGGCAAAGAAACTTGAACATGGAGATTTGCAGGTGATCCATTAGGGCAGTTTTGCGAGGCTTTCAGCTACTCATTAGGTGATGGGTCTCGTCTTCCGGAAATAATGGCAACTATGTTCACAACCGAAGTTGTGGCTTCAGAGCACAAAGCAGCACTACGAAAATTTGCGGTACGACGATGAACAAGATCATTTGCAAGAGATAAAGAGGCTTTTACGTGTTTTCTAACAGCTTCATTTTCGCTACCACTTAATTCCTTAGCTATAAACGCTTCTAACATCCGATTTGCATCTGTATTACTTGGTTGTACTCCATCTAACGACTTATGGATGTCAGGATTATATACTGCTTGAGCCAGCGAGATAAGTGTTTCACGGCAGCGGAGCCCTATGGCTTGAAAGTCTTCTTCAGTTGAAGCAGATTCGAAGGCTTGTCTTACTGCATCAATCCCTCGATCAACTCGTGCCCAACCTGTTGGCTCTCGTGGAGGACCCAAGACAGTTTCCTCTTCACTCTCTGAAAGTTTTTCTATCAGGGGATTAAATAAGTCATTTAAATACTGGCGACGTGATCGATAAGAAGGAAGGCTCCCGGCGCTCCAATTACCATACCATAACCACAAATCAGGATAAGGATTCGGGTATTTAATATCTCGCTCCAAAAGCGCCTTACGAATTTGCTGATATGCTTTCTTATATTCAGTGTTAGCAGAATCAATCCTAGGACCCCCGGTTGCAACTGCAATCATTAAATCTTTCTGGGTGTTAACAGCTTTTAAAAGCTCACCACGGGTCATGGTATATTCAAATTTTGTGGCCATAAAAACTGGCTTGCCCGAAATCCTTGTTTTCTCAACTATCTTGTATCTGTCTCGGCGAAGGAATTTGTTAAATAGTTCCTTTAGCCGTCCCACTTCCTCAGAGTCACTTCGCACAACTGGATGCAATAATTCACAGAGAAATTTTAGAAATGTCTCATCATCAGCTTGTAAAAGATTAAATCTTTCGTCATAAAAAATCCAATCGTCTCCCCAATCACAATTGTTTATGCGGTGTTGAAATATATCCTCATATGCGTTCAGAAATCTGTGATCAGCTGAAGGCATATTCTTTAAGTCAAAAATGCGGCTTAGGAATTCCAGCTCAGGCAAACGACCATTCCAGCTTATTCGCCCAGCAATAATGGCATCAAAAATATCACGACGAGTTACTCCAGAAATTCCCATGTTAATAATTTCACCTTAGCATTTGTACAAAATCTTAAGAATTATTCATAATTATACCCCTTTTTAAGTCATGTTTAGTATGAGACCGTTGCCCAAACCTAAGAAGTGTCTATTTTTGTATTTTGGCTGACGTGCGTCCTCGTCTATCCATTGTCACATTGTCATTATGAACATCCAAAACCACTCCGGCAACAGCCTCATAATTCCTGTAAAAACTTGAATTAATTAAAAGATGGCGTATGGTGCCTCAAGTATTTAACTCTGAGGTATAAAATCCCTAAAAGAAAAAGGGGAGGCTTTTTGTTCCTCCCCTTTATTTGAACGTGCGAGCGAGAGCGTGTGAGGCAAGCTCGCACGCTACATCCTTTTTACCCGCTCAACGCAGGTTCAGCAGGGGCCTTTTCCTCCTCAAAGACCAGTTTGTCATCTCCCACCCTCACCTTTAGCTTTGCCCCCTGGGCAAACCTGCCCTGGAGGAGTTCTTCGGCCAGGGGGTCTTCTATCAGGCTCTCTATGGCCCTGCGTAAAGGTCTTGCGCCAAAGGTGGGGTCGTACCCTTTCTTAATGATGTGCTCCATGGCCTCTTCCGTGAGGTTCAGGGTGATGTTGTAATTGCTTAGCCTCTTCTGGAGGGCCTTGAGCTCTATGCGTATAATCTTATCCAGGTCTTCCTTTGTGAGGGACTTGAAGACTATGACACCATCCACCCTGTTGAGGAACTCTGGCCTGAAGTGCTTCTCAATGACCCGCATGAGCTGTTCCTTCATGGCCTCGTAGGACTGGGCCTCTGAGGTCTTCCTGAAACCCAGGGAGGCCTGGCTCCTTATCACCTCTGCCCCGAGGTTGGAGGTCATGATAAGTACCACGTTGCGGAAATCTACCTTGCGGCCAAAGCTGTCCGTAAGACGACCCTCCTCCATTATCTGCAGTAGCATGTTAAATACGTCAGGATGGGCCTTTTCTATCTCATCCAGCAGGACTACGGCGTAGGGCCTGCGGCGTATCTTCTCCGTAAGCTGTCCACCCTCTTCGTAGCCTATGTAGCCAGGGGGCGCACCGATGAGCCTGGATACGTTATGCTTTTCCATATACTCTGACATGTCAATCTGTATAAGGGCCTCTTCCTCTCCAAACATAAACTTGGCCAGGCTCTTGGCCAGGTGGGTCTTACCAACCCCTGAGGGGCCCACGAAGACGAAGGTAGCCACTGGGCGGTTGGGGTTCTTGAGCCCTGCCCTGGAGCGACGTACGGCCTTGGACACGGCCCTTACGGCCTCTTCCTGGCTGATTACCATCGTGTGGAGTTCTTCCTCCAGGTGGAGGAGCTTTTTTGCCTCCTCGGACTCAAGCTTTGTCAGCGGTATGCCGGTCATCTTGGATACCACCTCTGCGACCACATCTTCATCTACCACTGCCGTGAGTTCCGAGCACCGCTCCCTCCATTGTTTCTCTATGGTCTCTTTCCTCTTTTTGAGTTTATCTGCCTTGTCCCGGAGCCTTGCCGCCCTCTCGAAGTCTTGCAGGGCCACGGCCTCGTCTTTCTCCTTCTCCAGACTGACGATTTCTTCCTCCAGGTGCTTAAGGTCTGGCGGATGGGTCATGGTCTTTAGCCTTACCCTGGCGCTGGCCTCGTCTATGACGTCTATGGCCTTGTCGGGCAGGAAGCGGCCGGTGATGTAACGGCTGGAGAGTTCCGTAGCGGCGGTAAGGGCCTCATCCGTGATATTTACCTTGTGATGGGCCTCGTAACGCCCCCTGAGACCCTTGAGTATCTCTACCGTCTCCGCCTTACTGGGCGGGTCAACTATGATGGTCTGGAACCTCCTCTCCAGGGCCCCGTCTTTTTCTATGTATTTTCTGTACTCGTCCAGGGTGGTAGCCCCGATGCACTGTATCTCTCCCCTGGAAAGGGCTGGCTTAAGGACGTTAGAGGCATCAATGGCCCCTTCTGCCCCGCCAGCTCCTACAAGGGTATGAAGTTCGTCTACAAAGAGGATGACGTTCTTGGCCCTGCGTACCTCTGACATCACGGCCTTTATCCTCTCTTCAAATTGACCACGGTATTTTGTACCGGCCACCATCATGGCAAGGTCCAGGGCCACTATCCTGCGGTCCTTGAGGAGTTCCGGGATGCTATTCTGTACGATGGACTGGGCCAGGCCCTCCACGATAGCAGTCTTGCCAACGCCTGCCTCCCCCAGTAGTACCGGGTTATTCTTGGTCCTGCGGCACAGTATCTGGATTACCCTCTCAATGACCCCCTGGCGGCCGATTACCGGGTCCAATTCTCCATCCCTGGCTTGCTGGGTGAGGTCTCTACCAAAAGAGTCCAGGGCAGGGGTCTTAGATTTACCCCTCTTTTCTTCCCGCTCCTGATTCTCACTGGACTGGGAGGATTCTGCACCTAACAAGTTAATGACCTCCTCTCTCACGTCCTCAAGTTTTACTCCCAAATTGAGGAGCACCTGGGCAGCCACCCCTTCCTGCTCCCTGAGCAGGCCCAGGAGCAAGTGTTCAGTACCTATATAGTTATGCCCCAGGTTCTTGGCCTCCTCCATGGCGTACTCAAGCACCTTCTTCACCTTGGGCGTGAATGGCAGTTGTCCCACAGAGACCAGGTCTGGCCCCGTCTGGACTATCTTTTCTATCTCCATACGGATCTTCTTTAGTTCAATATCCAGGTTTTGAAGGACGGTAGCGGCTACCCCACTGCCTTCCTTTACCAGGCCCAGGAGGATATGTTCCGTCCCTATGTACTCATGGTTGTACCTCCTGGCCTCTTCCCTGGCCAGGGCCATTACCTTCCTTGCCCTGTCTGTAAATTTGTCAAACATTGTGCGCCTTCCCTTCTACTGAAACGCTCCTAGACGTTTTCTGACGTAGGAGGCCCTTATCACGTTTCTCTCGTTGGCTTCCATCTCCTTGCCCTCCAGCTTCTGGAGGTGTGCGGGGAGGGTGAGGATAAACAGCTCGTTAAGGGTCTCCATGGAGACGTCATTTATCAATCCCAGATTCACACCCATCCTCACCTGAGAGAGGAGGTGCATGGCCTCTTCTGAGGAGAGCATCCTTGCCACCTTCAACATGCCGTAAGAACGCCATACCCTGTCTTCCAATTGCTCCTTGTTCTCGGTTATCAGTGCCTTTCTGGCCATGCGCTCATAACCAGCGATGCGGGGTATCACGCCCTCCATAATCTCCAGTATCTCCACCTCTGACTTGCCCAGGGTGAACTGATTGGAGATCTGGAACAGGTCCCCCAGGGCCTGGGTACCCTCTCCATAAATCCCTCTTACGATGAGCCCCAGTTTCCCTACTGCGTTGAAGACCTTCTCTATGTGGTGGGCCAGCCCCAGGGCTGGCAGGTGCATCATCACAGAGGCCCTCATACCCGTTCCTACGTTAGTGGGACAGGCGGTAAGGTATCCGAAGCGGGGCGAAAAGGCGTAGTGCAGTTTCTCCTCCAGGGTGTTGTCTATCTCATCTATGGTCTTCCATGCGTCTCTCAGCTCAAAACCAGAGCGGATGACCTGGATCCTCAGGTGGTCTTCCTCGTTGACCATCACGCTTATGGTCTCTGACTTTCCGAAAGCTACCCCTCTCTCACCATCGCCTCCTGCGTGTTCCCGGCTTATAAGCCTTCTCTCCATAAGGCAGAGTCTATCTACAGAACTTACCTCAGAGAGTTTGACGTAGTGCAGGTCCTTCGTAAGGGTGGCCTCCTTTAGCTTCTCCCTTACGAGCTTTTCTACCTCTTTTCTCTGACCTTCCGTGGCCCGGTGCAAAAATGGGAAATTGGCCAGGTTCCTTGCCAGGCGGATCCTGGTGCTTATTACGATATCCGACTCAGGACCTGTGCCCCTGAGCCACTCACCCGTTTTGCTGTAAAGTTCCCTCATCTTTTTTATCTTCGCTGGCGGACAGTTCAAAGATACGGTCCCGTATCTTTGCCGCCTTTTCATAGTCCTCTTTTTCTACTGCTTTGTCCAGCTCTTTTCTTAGCTGTAGTATCTCGTTCTTTACCACCAGTTCTTTACCTGCACGGCTGGGCACCTTGCCAATATGCTGGGAGGCGCCATGCATCTTTTCTAACAGGGGTACAAGCCCTTTCTTAAAGGCAGTGTAATCCATTGGACACCCAAGCCTCCCCTTGGAGCGGAACTCCAGATAAGAGAGTCCACAGGCAGGGCAGGTGGTCTTTGACATCTCTCCAATCTCCGGGGCAACCTGGTTTATGAGACTGGAGAGGATATCCGCTGGGGTAGGCATCTTCACCAGGGGGTTGTTAAGGCTCTGGGCGCACTCCTCGCAGAGATGACGCTCCCGCTTCTCATCGCCGTTTATCTCAGTGAGATGCACGGTAGCATGCCGTTTGTTACAGGATTCGCACTTCATGATTTCACCAACAGATTCGCTTCGCTCACTACAAGTCTTGTTTAAGGAAGTGACTGGAAATTTTTAATCAGTCAAACCCTTACTTCTTCTCCCATTTTAACAAATCTATCGCCTTTGCCAAAGATTTTTTTCCCTTTTGTATCTCGGCCCTTATGCGGTTCTCCTTTTCCAGCCAATCCATGGCCCTGTTGACCATTTCCTCGGCCTCCTGCCTGGGGATTACCATGACCCCGTCATCGTCTCCTATTATCCAGTCCCCGGTGCAGACGGTAATCCCTGATATATTTACCGGGACACCAATCTCGCCTAGCCCTTTCGGTTCTCCAGCGTTTGGCATCACCAGCCTGGTAAAGGCCGGAAAGTTTAACTTCCTAATCTCATGGACGTCCCTTATGGCGCCGTTAACCACCACCCCAGCCAGCCCCTTCTGGATTGCGCTAAGGGTCGCCAACTCTCCCCAGATGGCAGGGCCTACACCCCCCGCATCTATGACCAGCACCTGCCCTGGATGGGCCACGTCAATTGCCTCTACGGGTTTGGCCCAATCCCCTGGATAGCACCGTACCGTAAGGGCGCTCCCTACCATCTTCTGGCCCGGAGTTATTACCTGAAGACCCCACAGGCCGGCGGCCCTGTGGTCGCCATCGGAGACGTTGCTGGTGGAGACCTTTTGAAGGGCCTCCTTTATCCCGTTGCCAGATACCCTCTTGTAAAGCTCGGTTGAAATGGCCTGCCCGGTAAGGAGGGTCTTTTTTATCTCCTGGGTGGCCTTCTTTGCATCGGCTGATTTGGTAATGGCACCGCCCACGATTATTATCTGCGCACCGGCCCTTACGGCCTCCGGGGCCTTCTCAGAGTTTATGCCTCCGGCCACTGCCACAGGTATCGTCACCTGGCCTGCCACCTCCCCGAGCCTTCCAAAGGGGTTCATCCCCTTCATCTGGTCATCAATGGGGACGTGGACACTCAGGTAACTGGCACCCCAACCCTCCACCTCCCTGGCGCGGGTTACGTAATCCTTCACACCGAGGAGGTCAACGCCTATGTCCAGACCGTAGTTGCGCCCGGCCGCTATGCACTCCTTAATCGTGGAATCCGAGGCAGCACCCATAACAATCGCACTCCTTGCCCCTGCCTTGGCGGCGGCCTCCATCTCTATGCGGCCTGCGTCCATGGTCTTCATGTCAGCCACTATGGGCAGGGCAGGAAAGGCCTCGTGGAGGCGCCTGACTGTGTTGAGTCCCTCACTCTTAATAAGGGGCGTACCTGCCTCCAGCCAGTCTGCCCCTCCCTCCACTGCCTCTTCTGCCACCTTCATGGCCCTGTGGAGGTCCACAAAATCCAGGGCAACTTGCAATATGGGTAACATCAGGAATACCAGTCCTTCACTACGTCCAGGATAGACTTTTAAAAGAGCTATTGGAAATAACTAGCGCCACAACAAGCAGATTCCCACGTCGTTACTTTACTCACCGAGACCTTTTGTGGTAACCTCTTTGAAAGTTCATGGTAAAGGATTCTAGACACGTTCTCAGTAGTGGGGTTCTCTTTCTTAAATAGGGCTAATTCGTTCAGATGTTTGTGGTCAAGCCCTTCCAGTATCTCTCCCAGGGTATGCTTTATCTCTTTGAAGTCCATTACCATCCCAAGCCCATCCAGGGCCTCTGCCTTTAACATGACCTGGACCTTCCAATTATGACCATGGAGATTTTCACATTCACCCTGATACCCCCTCAAGGAATGTGCAGCGGCGAAGTCGGCCTCTACGATTAATTCATACATATTTCCTTTTTGTCGGGAGCGGCCGATTCGGCTGAGCTCATGGCCTAAGCCCTGCCACCTCAGGAATCGGCCTTTTGATAGAATTTATGCTAGCATTGAATGTAGCAAAAGTCAAGATTTATTACCCCCTACCCTACTCCCTGACCGTCCTCCTTCTAAAGTGCTTATCTAACTCCTCCAGGGAGAGGAATAGGGTGGTGGGCCGCCCATGGGGACAACGGGCAGATGCTGAGGAGCTATCCCTTTTTTCTAGAAGGACTTGTATTTCCTGCGGGTTCAACTTCTGCCCTGATTTTATTGCACCCTTGCAGGCCATGGCCTTTAATACGCTATCCAGTACCTGTCCTCCTTCTTCGGCAGGCGTAGCCCCGCCACCCTCCAGCGTCCTTTCTGCCAAATCCGTAATAAATTCTTTTATGTCAAGGTCTTTCAGTATGTGGGGGAGGCTCCGCACAATAACGGTGTTCTTGCCAAACTCCTCTATCTCCACCCCCGCCTTAGACAGACTTTCTAGCAAACCCATAAGACTAAAGAAGTTACTGGAGTTTAGTTCCACAAGTTCAGGTATCAGTAGTCTCTGCACGGGTAGAGACCCTTCTAATATCCTATGCCTTAACTCTGTGTAGAGGAG
>Ga0105164_10002297_pt1 | contig 11862 bp, 13 predicted proteins | sample VDWuncwatermetaG_FD_89674 | JGI IMG/M metagenome (GOLD analysis project Ga0105164, IMG submission 89674) | Wastewater microbial communities from Netherlands to study Microbial Dark Matter (Phase II) - VDW unchlorinated drinking water | ecosystem: Environmental > Aquatic > Freshwater > Drinking...
CTAGGCGGGGGGTGTCCCCCCGCCTAGCGGGTCCCAAACGAACGCGCGCGATCCAGCGACCCACTCGTCGGTGAGCGCCAGGTGATGCGGGGTGACCTCGCAGGTCACGTGCAGACCCTCGGCCTTGGCGCGGCGAACGATCTCGAGCGACGCGGCGGTGGACACGTGCTGGATGTGCAGCCGCGCGCCCGTCATCTTCGCGAGCGCCACGTCGCGCGCGACGGCGCTCTCCTCCGCGGCCACCGGGATCCCCGGCAGTCCGAGGTCCGCCGCGACGGCGCCCTCGTGCATCACCCCGCGGCCCGACAGCGCGCGGTCCTGCGCGTGCTCGAGGATCGGCCTGCGCGCGGCGTGCGCGTACTCGAGGGCGCTGCGAAAGAGCCGTGCGTCGTCCACGGCGTCGCCGTCGTCGGAGAACGCGATGGCACCCGCCGCCGCGAGCTCGAGGAGATCGGCGAGCTCGGCGCCCTTCCGTCCGCGCGTGATCGCGGCGACCGGCAGCACCCGCGCGGCGCGCGCATCGCGGGCGCGCGCGACGAGCTCGGCGATCAGCCCCGGCGAGTCGATGGCGGGGGACGTGTTGGCCATCGCGCAGACGGTCGTGAACCCGCCCCGCAGCGCCGCGCGCGCGCCGGTCGCGACGGTCTCCGACTCCTCGAAGCCGGGCTCGCGCAGGTGCGCGTGCAGGTCGATGAGACCGGGAAGGACGAGCAGGCCGCGGCCGTCGATCCTCTCGCGCGCATCCCCGATGCGCACGTCCTCGGTCCGCTCGCGGCCATCCGCGTCGAAGCGCCGGGCGCCCTGGACGATCATCGCCTGCTCATCGCCGGGGGCTCCGCCCCCTGCCATCCCGGATCGGCCTCCGCCGGGGTCCCGGCGAGGAGATGCAGCAGCGCCATGCGCACCGCGACGCCGTTCGTCACCTGCCGCTCGATGAGCGACCGCGGCCCGTGCGCGACTGCGGCGTCGATCTCGATCCCCTCGTTCATCGGGCCAGGGTGCAGCACGGGCGCCCCCGGCCGCATGCGGGAGACGCGCTCCTCGGTGAGCCCCCACGCATGCGCGTATTCCCGGAGCGACGGCAGCAACCCGGCCTCCTGGCGCTCGCGCTGGAGTCGGAGCGCGATGACCGCGTCGGCGCCCTCCAGCGCGCGGTCGAGGTCCTCCTCGTAGTCGACGCCCCGTGGCGTCTGCCCGCAGCGCCACGCCATCGGCACGAGGGTCGGCGGCCCCGACAGCGTCACGCTCGCGCCCAGAGGTACGAGCGTGTGGATGTCCGAGCGCGCGACGCGGCTGTGGAGCACGTCGCCGACGACGACCACGCGCTTCCCCGCGAGGTCTCCCAGGGCCGAGCGCAGCGTCAGCGCATCGAGGAGCCCCTGCGTCGGGTGCGCGTGCCATCCGTCGCCCGCGTTGATGACCGCGCTCGCCACGCGCTCGGCGACGAAGTACGGCGCGCCCGACGCGGCGTGCCGCATGACGAGGATGTCGCCGCCGAGCGCCTGCAGGGTGCGCACGGTGTCGAGCAGCGATTCGCCCTTCTCGACGGACGACCCCGAGACCGTGACGTTGACCACGTCCGCGGAGAGCGCCTTGGCCGCGAGCTCGAAGGAGACCCGGGTGCGCGTCGATGCCTCCGCGAAGAAGAGGACGACCGTGCGGCCGCGGAGCGCGGGGGTGCGGCGCATGGGTCGCGCGAGGACCTCGAGCATCGCTTCGCCCTGCTGGAGCACGAGCTCGATCTCTTCGCGCGACCAGTCATCGGTCGCGAGCACGTGGCGTCTTTGCCATCTGATCCGCGCCTCCGTCGCCTGGCCTTCGCCTGGCTCCGTCCGCGGCAGGGTCATACCGGCACCCCCGCCTGCACGAGCTCGACCTCGTCGCGGCCGTCGACCTCGACGAGGTGGACGCGCACGTCGTCGCCAGGCTGCGTCGGCACGTTCTTCCCGACGTGGTCGGCGCGGATCGGCAGCTCGCGGTGCCCGCGGTCGACGAGGACGGCGAGACGGATCGCCTTCGGCCGGCCGTAGTCGACGAGCGCGTCCATCGCGGCGCGGATGGTCCGCCCGGTGAAGAGGACGTCGTCGACGAGCACGACGACGCGGTCGTCGACGCGGAAGCCGATCTCCGTGGTCCGTACGATCGGCGCATGCCCGATGCGCGTCAGGTCGTCGCGGTAGAGGGTGATGTCGAGCGCGCCGAGCGGGAGCTCCACGCCTTCGTTGCGCCTGATCGCTTCGCGCAGGCGAGCAGCGAGAGCGTCGCCGCGCGAGCGGATGCCGACGAGGGCGATGGCGGAGGGATCCGGGTCGCGCTCGACGATCTCGTGGGCGATGCGCGCTATCGCGCGGCGGACATCGTCGGCGGCCAAAAGCACGGTCACGTACCGCTCCCTTCCCGGCCTCGCAGGACCGGTCGTTAAAGGGTCCGGCGGGGAGTGTATCCCCTGTGCCGAACGTTGATGGCCCCGCGTTGTGTCGGCACGCTCGGCGCTAGCGGCTACTGGATCGTCGCAAGCGGGCGGGCGTTGCCGGCAGGGCGCTAGCGCGGCAGCGCGAAGAGGAGGCCGAGCGATATCGCGTTGACCGTGGCGTGAGTGAGCATCGAGGCCCAGATGGTCCCCGTGCGCGCGTAGACGTAGGCGAGGCCGAGGCCGAGCACGAAGATCGGGAAGATCACGCCCAGGCCGTGTGACGCGGCGAAGAGGAGGGCGCTGACGGCCGCCGCCGCCGGGACGGGCAGGCGCTGAGCGAGCGCGGCGAAGATGAGCCCGCGGAACAGGGTCTCCTCAGCGATCGGCGCGAGGACCGCCCCGGTGAGGAGGTCGAGGACGAGCGCGACGGCGCCGGTGTGAGCGCCGACCGTGACGATGAGCGACTGCGGGTGGGGTCCGAAGGCGCGTATCTGCAGCGCGTTGACCCCGATGGAGACGAGCCAGAGGCCCGCCGCGACCCCAGCCGCGTAGCCGAGCGTCCGCAGCGACGGCCGGCGATACCCGAGGTCCGCCGGACGTAGCCCAAGGAGCCAGCGCCCGATGGCGAACAGCGCGACGAGGAGCGCACCGTCGCTCGCGACCGTCAGGGCGAGGATCTGTTCCGGGGAGCGCTGCTCCGGCGGCTCTCGCGCGATGCCGAGGGCCAGGACGACGACGAGCGAAACGAGGACCGCCGCGAGGAAGGACGCCATGGCGGTGATCGCGACGCGCGGCACGCTCCAGCGTGCCGGAGGCGCTTCGCGCTCAGGTGCCCCTGCCCCTGCTAGCGGAGGCCCGTCCTCCGCGCGCGGAGCGCCGCGTCCAGGACCGTCCGCATCCACTCCGTCAGGAGCGGGCGCGGATCGGTGCGGAACGCGCCGACCTCCGCGACGCCCTCGGGCAGCTCATAGCTCCACGGCAGATCGTAGACGTCGCACATGTACACATAGGACGTCACCGGTCGCGGCAGCTCCTGGCGCACCGCGCCGAGGAGATCGAGCCGAGCGGGGATGAGGCGCGTCGATCCCCACAGCTCGCGTTTCGCGACCTCGATGATGGTCTCGCCGCTGCGGCGCGTGCTCGACGGGAACTCCCAACCGCTCTTGTCGGGGCGGCGGATCCACACGGTCAGGTCGCCGAAGAAGGGGACCACGAGAGCGACCTGCGCCGATGCCGGCGGGAATCCCTTGAACGCGTTGTCCCGCCGGGACACGAAGGTCACATCAGCCATGGCTCGCACATTAGGGACGCCGCCGAGCGACCGTCAATAGCGCGAGGGTGGCCGATCCGCGAACGAGATCAGCCGCGGATCGTGTCGGCGACGCGGAACGGATCGGAGGCGATCACGCTCGCCGCGTAGAGCTCCATCGCGCCGATGTCGCTCGTCCTGTTCGCGGGATCGCCGCGATCCACCAGACGCGCATGCGGCGGGAAGCTCTGCCAGTCTTCGGCATGGTCCGGTGGGTCCTCCCCGTCCGGCGCGAGCGGCGGCAGGTAGAGCGCCATGTTATGCGCGACGACGCCGAGCGTACGGAAGGCGGCCACCGCGCGGGCGATCCCGGCGGCGAGCGTCGACTCGTCCTCACCTGGCCGCCCGAGGATCACGACCTCGCGCTCCTTCACCGGCGTGAGGGAGGCGAACATGCGAGCGCCGCCGACCTCGACGCCGAGGCCGAGGTCGCGATGGACGGCCCAGACGTCGTCGAAGTAGTCGTGGCCGCTGCTCTCGCGGTACGCGATCGCTTGCCGGCGCAGCGCCTCGACCTTCGGGTAGTGCATCCCTCTCGTCGTGGTCATCTGCATGTGGCCGTGGACGATGGAGCCGCCGGCGCGCCACAGCGAGTTCCACATGAGGAAGTAGTAGCGGGCGCCCGGATCGTCCTCGAGCGCCGCGGCCGCCCAGCGCCGGGCCGTCGCGAGGTGGTCGCGGACCGCGTCTTCCGACATGGGCGCCAGCGGATCGTGCTCGTCGAAGACGAGCACCCCGTGGTAGCCGTCGTACTTCGCGATGTTCGACACCGTCACGCCGTGCGCGCCCCGGATGCGCCCGAACGTGTCGGCGGGAGCGCCGCTGTCGACGTGGCAGAACGGGTCGCCGCGCGACCCGTCGATGGTGCGGCGCACCTCGTCGGCGCCCTTGACCTCCATCGGCCGCTTCGCGCGCAGCTCGTTGAAGAGGGCGCCCTGCAGCGTGACCAGGTCGGTGACGCGCACGATCCGCTGCTCGCGCACCGCCTCGACGGACCCGAACTGCTTGACGATCCAGGCCTCCATGTCCGCAGGCGGATCGAGCCGGCCGACCGTGGAGGTCACAAGGAAGAGGCGCGACGCGGCGACGCGCGTCTCCGCGGGGAGCCGCGCCATGATGTCCTCGAGGTCGGCGATGGCCGCCGTCATCGCCAGCGTCATGCGGCGCGCCTCGCCTCGCGGGCGGCCTCGTACATCTCGACGTAGCGCTTCGCCGACGCGGTCCAGGAATGGTCCAGCCTCATCACGCGCTCCCTCAGCGAGGCCCAACGGGCTTCGTCGCGGTACGCGCGCACCGCGCTCCCAGCGGCCTCGAGGAGCGCGGCCGGCGCGTATCCGCTGAACGAGAAGCCCGTGCCGCGCTTCCTGTCCGCGTCGGCATCGCGCACCGTGTCGGCGAGCCCGCCGACCGCGCGCACGACGGGGACCGTGCCGTAGCGGAACGCGATGAGCTGGCCGAGGCCGCAGGGCTCGAAGCGCGACGGCATCAGGAACATGTCGGAGCCGGCGTAGATCCGCTGCGCGAGCGCGGCGTCGAAGCCGAGCGTGAGCGAGAGCATCCCCGTGTGGCGGCCGGCGAGCTCCTTCCACATCTCTTCGTACCTCGGCTCGCCGGTCCCGAGCACGGCGATCTGTGCCCCGGCCCGGAGGATCTCGCCCGCGACGGGGGTGAGGATGTCGATGCCCTTCTGCTCGACGAGGCGGCCGATGACGCCGAAGAGCGGCAGCCGCGCGTCGACCGCGAGCCCCAGCTCCTTCTGCAGCGCGGCCTTGTCCTGCGCCTTGCCGCGCAGGTCCGCGGCCGAGTAGCGCGCGCTGATGTGGCGGTCGGTCGCGGGATCGAAGACGTCCACGTCGATGCCGTTCACGATCCCCCACAGACCGTCCGTGCGCGAGGCGAGCAGGTCCTGCAGCCCCGCGCCGAACTCCTCCGTGAGGATCTCCTGCGCGTAGCGCTCGCTCACGGTGCTCACGATGTCCGCGCTCGCGATCGCCCGCGCCATCGGGTTCACGCAGCCGGGCGACTCGGGCTTCACGCGACGCGAGGGGAGGCCGACGAGCTCGAGCACGCCGCTCGGGCTCTGACCCTGGTACGCGAGGTTGTGGATCGTGAAGACCGTCGCGGCGCCCCGCAGCGTGCGGCGGTACGGACCGGCGGCCATCGGGACGAGGAGAGCCGCGTGCCAGTCGTGCGCGTGGATCACGTCGGGCCGCGCTTCGGTCTCCGCGAGGTCCGTGGCGACCGCGCGCGCGAAGAGCGCATACCGCTTCGCGTCGTCTGGATAGCCGTAGACCTTGTCGCGGCCGATCCGCGCGTCGCTCCTCACGAACACAGTGCGGACGCCGTCGCGGACGACGCTGGGGTACGACACGCGCACGTGGGAGCGGCCGTAGGGGACGGAGCGGCTCGGCGCCGCGTCGGGGATCGCGAAGCGCCGCGGGTCGATGGAGCGGTGGAACGGGAGGTACACCGAGACGTCGTGGCCGAGGCCGGCCAGTGCCTGCGGCAGGGATCCCGCGACGTCGGCCAGGCCGCCCACCTTCGCGTAGGGAGCGACCTCAGCGGCCGCGAAGACCACCCGCACCGGCCGGCATCGTACCGACTTGTGAGCATTCTGTAAGCCGTTCGGCGGTCCCATGACACGGATCGCCACCGGGACGTTATGCGTCGTGAGAACGGTCGACCGGAACGGCACGGCCGATCACGACAACAAAGGAGCAAGATGAGAATGTTCGTAACGACCAAGCTCGCGGCGGCGGTGGTGGCGGGCGTGCTGAGCCTCGCCGTGACCGGCGCGGCCGCGTTCGCGGCCTTCCAGCCAGACACCCGCCCGATACTCACCAGCGGCACTGACGAGGGCTCGGCGACCGCCCAGGCGGAGCGCGAGGGCGCCAAGGACAAGATCAAGGACGTCCTGGACAAGCTCGTGACCGAGGGCGTCATCACGCAGGCTCAGGAGGACACCATCGTCGCGGCCTTCAAGGAGGCCGCCGGTGACCGCGATGAGCATGGCCTCAAGCTCGCGCTCGGCGACCTCATGAAGCTCTCGGCCGACTACCTCGGGCTCACCAAGGACGACCTCAAGGCGCAGCTGAAGGCCGGGAAGAGCCTCGGCGAGATCGCCGACGCGACCACCGGCAAGAGCCGCGAGGGCCTCATCACCTTCGACATGGCGCAGGTCAGCGCGCAGCTCGACAAGGCCGTCGCGGACGGCACGATCACCAAGGAGCGCGCCGACGAGATGAAGGCGCACCTCCTCGAGCACGTGATCAAGTTCGTGGACCACAAGTTCGAGCACAAGCCGCCGAAGGCGGATAAGTCCGAGAAGTCGGACAAGTCCGAGAAGGGCGAGCGCGGCCACGCGAAGCCGTCAGCGAGCCCGAAGCCGACCACCTAAAGACCCCACCCCCTCCTCTCCACGCATGCCGCTGACGCCGGGCCCGATGGGCCCGGCGTCCGGCGCTCCGGCGGTATCGGCCGCGTGTCGGTCCGCGTAACGACCGCCGCGCCAGAGTCGTTCATCTCTCGGACGACCAGGCGCGTCCGAGCGAGGTGGAGCGGATGGCGGGATCCCTCATCAGGTCGATCGGCGCCACCAAGGGTGCTATGTTCGGCGCGCCCGACGGGGCGTCGTTCAGCCCTAGATGGGCGGAGCTCGCCGTGGATCGGGTCCTCGATCAACGCTACCGCATCGTCGAGCCCATCGGCGTGGGCGGTTCCTCGCAGGTGTACCTCGCCCACGACGAGTCGCTCCGCCGCGACGTCGCCATCAAGGTCCTCGATCCGCAGGCGGCGAGCGACGGGAATCTCCGCAAGCTGTTCGTCCGCGAGGCGCAGGCCCTCGCGAAGCTCTCCCATCCGAACGTGGTCGGCGTGCACGACGTCGGCGAGGTCGACGGCCTGCCGTACATCGTCATGGAGCACGTCCCGGGATCCTCCCTGAAGCAGAGGATCGAGCGCGACGGCCCGCTCGCCGTGGGCGAGGCGGTGCGTCTCGCGACCGAGATCGCGAGCGGCCTCGCGTTCGCGCACTCGCGCGGGATCGTCCACGCCGACCTCAAGCCGTCGAACATCCTCCTTGACGATCAGGGCCACGCCAAGATCGCGGACTTCGGCATCGCGCGGATGCCGCAGGAGGACGCCTCGACCCCGCAGCTCTTCGCGACGGCGATGTACGTCGCGCCGGAGCGCGTCGAGGGCAAGCCGCTCTCCGCAGGGAGCGACATCTACGGCCTCGGCCTGGTGCTCTACGAGATGCTCGTCGGCCGGCCGCCCTTCACGAGCGCGAACCCGTCCGTCCTGCTGCGCGACCACGTGGTCCGCCAGCCGGTCCCGCCGAGCCACCTCCGCCAGTCGCTGCCGCGCGAGCTCGACGCGGTCGTGATGAAGTGCCTCGCCAAGGATCCGGCGCTCCGGTACATGCGCGCGAGCGACGTCGCGAAGGCGCTGGGCTCGCTCGAGAACGTCGGCCATGCTCTCGCCACGACGCGCATCGCGGTCATGAACGAGCCGCTCCAGGGGATCGTGCCGCACACGGGCGACAGCCCGGTCGTCGCGTTCCTCCAGGCGTACGGGACCCCCATCCGGCGCGCGTTCTTCTCGCTCCTGGCCGCGGCGCCGGTCTTTGGTCTCATGACGCTGGCGAGCTTCGAGGCGATCCCGTCGGTCGTCGTCGCCGCGGTCGTCGCGGTCGTCGCCGCGGCAGGGCAGCTCGGCCTGGCCCTCGCGCTCGCGTGGCTCGTGGAGACCGCGTGCCTCTTCCTCTTCGTCCCCGCGCTCGCGGTCCTGTTCGCGTTCATGGGTCTCTGGGTCTGGCTGCGCGACGTTCCCGCCGAGCGCACCGCGACCGCGCTCGCGATGCCGGTGGTCGGGCCGCTCGGGCTCGGCCCCGCGTTCGTGCTCGCGTCCGCGGCGATCCACGGCCTCGGCGGCGTGGTCGGCGTCGCGTGGGGCGCGCTGCTGACGATCTTGTTCACGGTCTCCGCGGGGAAGCAAAGCCTCGGCGCGTTCGTGCAGACGGGGATGGCGCTGGAGCCGAGCTCGCTCTTCGATACCGCGCGCGCCGTCGAGACGAAGGCCGCGCTCCTCTACATGGTCCGGCCGGGTGTGAGCGACCGGTCCGCTCCGCTCCTCGCGCTGTTCGATCCGAACACCATCGCGGGTCAGTTCGGCACGTTCGTCTCCCGGATCAGCACCGCGGACGTCGCGGCGGTCGCGACCGTCCTCTCGTGGGTCGTCGCGGCGCTCGTCGTGTGGACGGTCACGCGGCTCCTGCGCAGCCTCTTCGACACGATCTTCGCGATGCGCCGCTGGTTCGCGCTATACGTGTTCGCGACCGCGGTCGGGGTCGCGTCGGGCGCAGCGATCCTGTACATGATCTTCGCGACCTGGGCTCCGCTCTCGCGGTCACCGGGTCGTCCCGCCGACGCGGTGCTCTTCCTGTCGGCGGTCGTCGGAGCGGTCCTCGCGCTCGCGCTCGGCGTGGTGATCAGCGCGACCGAGACGCCGGCGACCGACGACGAGCCCGCGGAGCCGATCGCGGTCCCGCGCCTGCCGGTCCGTTAGAGCTCGACCACCGCTCCCTCGGTCGCCGCGGCCGTCACGAGCGACGTCCCCGCGCGCTCCGCGGCGTCGTTCGCCAGCACGTCCAGCATCGCGTCGTCGTGCGCGGGGTCGTGGTGGAAGAGCAGAAGCTCCCCGACCCCGGCCTGCTGCGCGAACGCGACGGACTGATCGATGGAGCTGTGGCCCCAGCCCACGCGGCCGTCGTACTCGGCGCCGGTGTACTGCGAGTCGTGGATGAGCAGGTCCGCGCCGGCCGCGACCGTATGGCCCGAGGTCCATTGGGGACCGATGGGGAAGCCCTCGACGCCGAGCGCGGGCTCGTGGTCGGGGATGTACGCGACCGTCCTGCCGCGAGAGGTGATGCGGTAGCCGAGCGCGGGATCGGGATGCGTGACGAAGCTCGACGTCACGTGGAGCTCGCCGATCGTCGCGTCGGCCGCCGCGATCTCATGCAGCGAGACGTCGGCGGGGACCTCGCTGAGACGCACAGGGAAGAGCGGCGGCGACAGGTAGCGAGAAAGGCGCGTCTTCAGGTCCGCGCCCGCGCTCCGCGGTCCCCAGATGTGGAGGTCCATGCCGGGCCGAAGGAGCGGCGCGAAGAACCCGAGGCCGATGATGTGGTCCATGTGCAGGTGCGTGAGGAACAGGTCGACGCGCTTCACGGACTTGGGGATCGCCGCGCCGCATGTGCGGACGCCGGTGCCCGCATCGAGGACGAGCCAGGTGCCGTCCTCGCCCTCGACGCTGACGCACGACGTGTTGCCGCCGTAGCGCGCCGTCTGCGGCCCCGGTGTCGCGATCGAGCCGCGCGTCCCCCAGACCGTGACGCGCATCACTTCATCTCCCAGAAGAGCGCGACCGCGCCGACGAAACCGCCGGCGATGCCGATGAGCGGGAACGCATGGACGTCGATGTGGCGCCTGACGCCATCGTGCCCCGCGATCCAGAAGTCGCTGCTGGCGGGGTGCTTGTCACGCAGGGCGATGACGACCGGGAGCTGGTCGGCCACGAGCGGCTTGCCGCTCTCGTCGCTCGGGCGCCAGTCGCGCGACCACTCATCGACGCCGAGCGCGCCGGTCTCGGAGAACCGCTGCCCGAGGACCCCTTCCGCGGCCTCGTTGTAGAAGACGAGGTTCCCCGCGGGGTCGACGAGGAATACCGGCGTCGAGAGGTAGCTCGCGAGCTGGCGAGCAAGGATGGTCTCGATCTCTTGCTGGGCCATGACCGCGACAGGCTACGACGACGGATGGCCCTGACGACGCGGACAGCGTGGCCTCTGCGGGTTCAGCGCGCCTATCCGGGCGGGCCGGGTCGCGATGGAAGCGCTGATCCGCGCGTCCGAGGCGAGCGGGCTTTGGAAGCTCGTGTCGAGGGTGTTCCCGGAGAATGCCGCTAGCCTCCGGCTGCTCCGCGACGTGGGATCCCGCGAGGTCGGCACCTACCGGCGCCACGCGAAGCTGGACGGGGCCTGGCGCGACGTCGTCATCGTCGAGCGGCTGCTCGGCGAGGCGGCCCGTTGATCCGCCCTGCGCCGGGGTGCGAATATCTGTCACGGGCGGTCGTCTGGCCGCCCGGCGCGGGGAGGATCAGGAGATGTTCGTGATGCGGGTCTGGGTCGCCGCTCTGCTGGTGGCGGTGCTGTCCGGGTGCGCCGCGAGCGTGCCTGCTCCCACAACGACGCCGGCGGTCGCGGCGGCCACGGCGACCGCGGCACCGACGGTGGCGGCGACCGCGACGGCGGCACCCTCGCCCGCCCCGGCCGCGTCCCCGACCGCGAACCCGCTCGCCGTGCCGGCGATCCCGGCGCCTGTCGCGGTGTCGCTCGATCCGAAGACGACCGCGCTCGGGGTGTTCGACGTGACGAACCCGACGTGCGCCGGCCGGCCCGAGTGCGCCGCGAGCGTCCCGAAGATCGCCGCTCTGCTCCAGAAAGCTCGCGACGCCGGCGTCCTGATCCTCTACTCGAGCACGTCGTCGACCGGTACGTTCCCGCCGGAGATCGCGCCCAAGCCCACCGAGACGACCCTCCAGCCGCTAGCCGGCATCGCCGACCTGTTCCTGCGCACGAGCACGGCCACGAGCCTCGATCAGGTGCTGAAGGACAAGAAGGTCACCACGCTCGTGATGGTCGGCACGCGCTCGAACGGCGTCGTCATGTACACGGCGTTCGGCGCCGTCGCACGCGGCTACACGGTCGCGGTGGCCGTGGATGGGATCTCGGGGTCGGTCCCGTTCGAGAACAACCTCACGATGTGGCAGCTCCTGAACCAGCCCGGCTTCACGAACGCGGACAACAAGCCGCTCGCGGAGAAGCTGGTGACACTGACGAGGGGGGACCTCGTCACCTTCAAGTAGGTCCGGGCGCGAGCCGAGGAGCGCGGCCGGACGCGGGGAGCGGTGTGCCTTAGGGCCGAGCGATCGCCCTCGCGAGGACGATCGTCATGGCGACCGTTGCGGCCACGACGGCGGCCAGCGTCCCGCGCCGGCGCATCTCCGGGAAGAGAACGAGGCCGGCGGCGAACAGGACGAGCGCGCCGCCGGCAGCCGCGTAGCCGCTGATCGGGAACGCCAGCAG
>Ga0105164_10002301_pt1 | contig 11856 bp, 11 predicted proteins | sample VDWuncwatermetaG_FD_89674 | JGI IMG/M metagenome (GOLD analysis project Ga0105164, IMG submission 89674) | Wastewater microbial communities from Netherlands to study Microbial Dark Matter (Phase II) - VDW unchlorinated drinking water | ecosystem: Environmental > Aquatic > Freshwater > Drinking...
GTTGTATCTATCGTAGCTGGTACTAAAAAATACAATATTGTAAGATATACAATTATGATGACAACTGGCAAGACAGTAAAAGCAGTCGCAATAGTATTCCTTAGCTTTCATTTCACACAGTGGCTTGTTACCTTTCTACATTAGATCAAAGGTATATTACTCGTTTTTTAGAACCAGAATATCGTGAAAACAGTTTTTCCAATTAGCTATGATCTGGAATTTGAACCGGATTTTAATAAATTCAAGTTCAAAGGAAGAGAAAAGATTACCATACAAGTGAGAGCCACACGGCAGATAGTTCTAAACTCTGCAGAATTGGAGATCAAAGACTGCCAGATTATAGTAAATAAAAAGATCATTAGACCCAAGATAAGACTTGATGCCAAAAATGAGGAACTAGTTATTTCGTTACCAGAAAAAATTTCAGGAAAAGCTGTACTTTTGATTGACTTTGTAGGCACCTTAAATGACAAACTTGTCGGCTTTTACAGGAGCAAATACGAATACAAAGGTAAAGAAAAACTTCTTGCCACTACCCAATTTGAGGCTGCAGATGCAAGACGTGCTTTTCCATGCTGGGATGCGCCGGATGCAAAGGCAACTTTTGATGTTACTCTTATTGTGGATAGCAATTTAACGGCAATTTCTAACATGCCTGTAACATCCAAAAAGAAAATTGGAAAGAAAACAGTATTCAAGTTTGCACGATCACCAATAATGTCAACATATCTTTTGTATCTTGGTGTTGGTGAATTCGAGTTTTTAGAGGGACGGCTTGGCAAGACACAGATTAGAATCATTACAACAAAAGGCAAGAAAATGTTGGGCAAGGCTTCCCTTGAATTTACAAAACAATTTCTTTCATTTTATCAAGATTATTTTCAAATAAAATATCCTCTTCCAAAATTAGACATGATAGCAATTCCAGACTTTGCATCAGGTGCCATGGAAAACTGGGGAGCCATAACATTTAGAGAGACAGTACTGCTTTATGATCCAAAAACATCCTCAACTGAAACTAAACAGCATATTGCAGAGGTAATATCTCATGAAATTGCACACCAGTGGTTTGGCAATCTTGTTACTATGAAGTGGTGGAATGACCTATGGCTCAATGAAAGCTTTGCCACATTTATGGCTACAAAAGCAGTAGACAAATTTTATCCAGAATGGGATTTCTGGGACCAATTTCTAATATCAGAGATGACTGGAGGCTTGAGTCTTGATTCACTTAAAACATCTCATCCAATAGATGTCAAAGTAAAAAGCCCATCTGATGTAAGACAAATTTTTGATGAGATAAGCTACAACAAAGGAGGATGCGTACTTATGATGTTGGAAGACTTTCTTGGAGAAAAGAACTTTCGTGTCGGATTACACAATTATCTTTTAAAACACAAGTATAGCAATGCCAAAGGCGAAGATCTCTGGAATTCTCTAGCATCTGTGTCAAGGAAGCCTGTAAGGCAGATGATGAATAGTTGGGTGAGACAAGTAGGATATCCGTTAATTGAAGCAACTGTCAATGATTCCAAAATAAAACTGCAACAAAAAAGGTTCTTGCTTGAGAATGGAAAGTCAAAGAAGGGAAATTGGATAATACCCGTTTCTGTAAAAACAGGTAACAATCTTGTTTCAAAGTTGATGACCAATCCTATTACAATTCCAATTGATAGCAAGTTTGGTTGGTTTAAGATAAATTCAGGCCAGAAGGGTTTCTACAGGGTAAAATATGATGATGAAACACTAGAGCACCTAGGGGAACTAGTACAAGAAAAAATATTGAGTAATGTAGACCGTTGGAGTCTTCAACACGATCTGTTTGCCCTGTGTATTTCCAATCAGATATCATTGAAAAAGTATCTTGAGTTTGTAAAGTGCTACATTGAAGAAGATGATTACCTTGTCTTAGCAGACATAGTAAGTAACCTGAATTTCATTTACGGTTTGTTATCTAAGGAAAGGTTTGGGAAGGAGATCAAAGAATTCAACAAGGAATACTTTAGAAGAATATTTGAGAGGTTGGGATGGGAACAGAAAAAGGGAGAAAAACCAACGGACGCTCTTCTTAGAAACGCTGTAATTAGTTCTCTTGGCAAGCTTGGCGATGATGAAATTTTAGAGGAATCTAAAAGAAGATTTTCTAGTTTCTTAAAATCCGACTCACTTAATCCGGATTTGCGCAGTGCAGTATATTCTCTTGTAGCTTGGAACGGTGATAAGAAAACATACCAACTTTTAAGAAAAATGTACAGAAAGGCTCCAACCCAAGAAGAGAAAATAAGATTCCTTGGGGCCCTATCTAATTTTCAAAATAAAAAACTGCTTTCCAAATCATTACAGTTTACTTTATCAAAGGAAGTTCGTTCTCAAAACTTGTTTTTACCTATTTCTAAAATGGCTGCCAATCCTTACGGAAAAGAACTGATCTGGCCATGGATAAAAAAGAATTGGAACAAAATAGTAGTGAGATTTGGAGTAGGCAATCCATTGTTGAACAGAATCATAGGCACTTTGGCTATAGAATCTAATATCAAAAAAGAGCAAGAGGTAAAATATTTCTTCAAAAAACACAAAACACCAGGAACTGAAATGAAGCTTGCCCAAACTTTAGAGCGAATTAGAATTAATTCTAATTTTCTAAAAATTACGCAGCAAGAATTTGGTACTTAGATTTTTAGATAATTTCTAATAGATTTGTTGCCAATATAGAAAAAAAGGTTCTTGGAACTCTTTTTATAATTTGGAAACTTGAGGAACATAATCAACATGGCAAGTGCAATTTTAACACAGTTTTTAAGTACAGAATATTTGATTCCATTGTTTCTAGTTACAATATTTATTGCATCATTGATCTCCTCGAAGATAAAAATTCCTTATACAATGGTTCTTGTTGGAGTAGGAGTTGCAATTTCCTTATTTCACTTTACAGGACTTAATTTTGCTAATATAGCCCAGTTCAAGGTAGACCCAAAATTAATTTTGGTTTTCATAGTTCCACCATTAATTTTTGAAGCAATGATGAAAATTAAACATGAGGAATTCAAACAAGTACAGATATCATCACTTTTGTTATCTACTGTCGGAGTCCTTCTTGCAACATTAGTAGGCGGATTCCTGCTAGTATATTTTGCAGGTTTACCATACATCGTATCTTTTGCGTTTGCAGCTTTAATCGCGCCAACAGATGCCGCCATTGTAATAGAGGTATTCAAAAAAGTCAGAGTACCAAAATTACTTTCTACCCTAATGGAATCTGAAGCAAGTTTCAACGATGCTACTGGTGTTATAATATTTTCATCAATAATTGCAATAGCAGTAGCACAAGGATCAACACTAGGAACAACTGAGGTCAATGCGGGAATAAATGTAAACATCGTCGACGAATTAGAACATTTTGCACTAGTATTTTTTGGAGGAATCGCTGTTGGATTAGCTATTTCTGCAGCAGCACATAGATTGCACAAGTTACTAGATGATCCATTTTCGGAGACAGCCCTTTCAGTTGCAGTAATGTTTGGCTCAGTTGTAGTTGCAAATTCATTAGGTATGTCTGGCCTAATAGCAGCAGCTGTTGCAGGACTGTACTTTGGAAATATAACAATGAAAAGTGAGAAAATCATCAGCCCCAAAGTAAGAACATATACTTCCAATTTTTGGGAGATGCTAGCATTTTTTGCCAATTCATTAGCTTTCCTTTATTTAGGATTAAGTATGGACTTGCTAAGGATTGGTCAAAATCTCCCTCTAATAATATTAGCATTTATTTTTGTGTTGGCTGCAAGAGCTGTATCCACTTATCCAATACTCCGCTTAACTAACAAATTTACTAAAGAAAACATTCCGAGAACATGGAGAAATGTTGTATGGATTGGCGGTATGAGAGGGGCATTGTCAGTAGCATTGGTTGCAACACTTCCAGAAAGCGAGTTTAAGGATACTCTGCAAACAATAACTTTCGGTGTGGTCCTAGCATCTTTGATAATTCAGTTTCCAGCACTATCAAGATACATCAAAAAAGCATTTCCAGACAACATGGCAGAAGAAAAGGCATAATCAAAAGAAATATCGCAATATTAATCTCAAACATAAGATAAAGTGATTTTGATGAAGTTTTTTGAACCGGCAAAGGGCATTGACGTGTTAATTTCTGAAGGAATCTCACTTGCCAAGCTTAGCAAACACAAGGATGCGATTTCATTTTTTGACAAGGTTCTAAAAATAGATCCTCAAAATGTCGATGCCTTGTACCACAAGGGACTTGCACTAACTAATCTTGATAAAAACAGGGATGCAATATCATGCTTTGAAAAAATTTTAGAAGTAGATCCAAAACATGTTGCCGCTCTTAACAACATAGGAAATGCACTTGCAGAACTAGATCATTATGAACAGGCCATAGCATCATATGACAAAGCATTGAAAATCAAACCAGATTACGCTGCGTCCTTTTACAATAAAGCAATTGCAAAAAATAAACTTGGTCTATACGAAGAAGCAACATCTTGTCTTGATCATTGTCTGGAATTAGAACCACAAAACATCGATGCGTTGTTTTACAAAGGATTGGTGCTTGGTAAACAGAAAAAACATGAGGAGGCACTTGCCTGTTTTGACAATGTACTCAAGATAGATCCTCAACATAATGAGGTATCATTTTACAGAGGAACCGAACTAGCCGAGCTTGGCAGGCATTTAGATGCCATTTCAGCGTTTGATCTAGTCTTAAAAGAACATCCAAAAAATGGCAATGTGATATATGCCAAATCCCGCAGCAAGGCAGAGATTGGTGAAATTAATGATTCATTGATCCTACTTGCAGAAGCTATATCATATTATGGTAAAACTATTAAAAAATGGGCAATAAAGGACAAATCATTTAAGAGTATAAAAGATGACTTGCGATTTAGGGCACTGGTAAAATAGGTGAAAAAATTGTCTGATGATTTAATAAAAATAGTTCAAAAACTAATTGATTCGGGAAAAGGAGACAGTAATAGACTACATGAGATTTTCAATGTACTAAAACACGGAACGCCCCTATACTTGTCAGATTACAAATATGTAGAAAGTCTAATTAAAACTCTAGAGGAACAAGAACAAACCAAGTCTAAAAAAGAAATCAAATCAAAAAACACCAAAGGACAAAATAAAAAATCAGAAACAAGTAAAAAATTAGAAAAAGTTCAATCAAAAGGAAGCAGTGCTATTAAAATTCTAAAAAATCGACTTGCTGCAGGAGAGATCACCATTGAAGAATTCCAAGAGTTAAAGAAAGTACTAAAAGAAACCTAATGAATTTTGTTTTAGATGAATCTTTTCTCCTTAAATCTTAAATGTAATCACACCAAGACTGTCATAGGCTGACAAATATTGCTATTATCACAGTTTAATGTCTATAACAGTCAAGTTGACACTTTACATTCTTGCACTTGTTGGTTAAAGAGACAAATGATTCTGTATAATGGTGAGTAATATTGTCCAAGTTTGATCCACTACCACCAGCTCCGGTGCTAATGACATGTTTTGGTCATTGTGGCATAGGATTAGGTGCAGAGGCATACAGAAGATTACTGCTTGATGTAGGGGCAAACCCGCTCAAACCTACACTTAAAGGCGAAAAAGAAGAGTCTAGAGTACTCAAAAGGTATGGCAGTACCATTCTAAGATTTCCACCATCATATGGAAGTGGCGAGATACCACTTATCCCAAGAGCATTACTAATCGACTTGGATCCAAGAGCTGCCAATCTCATTTTACAATCATATCCTGATCTTTTTGCTTTAAGGGACAAACATGTCATTCATGGTTCAGGTGGAGCAGCAAGAAATTGGGCAGAGGGCAGAACGCGTTTCATAAAAGAGGTAAGCTCCAAATTCGATATGCAAAAACAAATCGCAGCTCTTTCACCAGAACCAGTAAGGGGATTCTGTGTACCGTTTGCAATGGGAGGTGGAACTGGTAGTTCTTTTGCAAGTGCATTTATTCAATACATAAAAAAAGATACTAAGGAACATGCAACCATTGCAACATTGGGGCTTTTACCAGAGTTTGGCTGGGATCCTATAATTTTTGAAGCTGCTGCAATAAACATCGTAATGAATTTAGAATACCAGATAAAATATAGTGATTGTTCAATTCTCTTTTCAAATAAAACTCTAAGACTGTTAGCTCATAAATTTGAAAAAAAGTTGGACAAGATTCCATCAATAATTGATGATCTTCCAAAAGAACAAGAAGTAGGTTGGAAGGATTATCGCGGTATGAATCTGATTGCAGCAAGTGCCATTTCGATGTTTGTTTCATCATTTGCAAGAGAAACAGAGTGGGACATGTCAAACTATAGAACTTGGCTTGCAACAAAACGTCCAAAATTTGCCATCCCATGGGTCATCCCAATCATATCTGAGGAAAAAATATGGAGTACAGATCTAATGTCAAAAGGAAAAAGTAACACCATGGAAAGAATTGTTGAGCACATTCACAAAAAAGAAGATGCGCTTTTGTTTGATATTGATGAAAATGATGTCCGAGACAAGGGCGGTCCAAAGGACTCTTGTTGTGCACTAGTAAAAGTTAGCGGAGAATTTGATGTAAAAGAAAGAGATGCTCTCAAGGCAATCATCAAAGACAGATTTAACATTGAAGACTCTAGAATGATTTTTGTCAAGATACCAATACTTGAAAGTGAACAGGCAAACATCACAATTCTAGTCAACACAAAGGCAATAGGACCAAAAATACTTGAAATTGCTAGTGAAGCAGAAGTCTCATGGGATGCTTACAAGGAGGAATATGGCAGATGGGGTTTGACTACAGAAGAATTCAAGCAGAGTCTGATGGACGTAGTTCATCAGTTTAGTTAGGTATTGAAAGATGGTTGATTTTCAGTATCTTGAAGAGGTAGCTGGGAGGATAAAATCCAACAGACAACAATTAACCAATGTAGAAGCTGAGCTTGCCAGAGTTAATTTTAGAATCCACGAAGTACCACTAAAGAGTGTCACCGAATCTACCTTTGCAAAGATGGTAGGAGAACAATATCATGATGAATTGGGCGAACTTGAAAAGATAAAAAATGAGCTTGTGTCTGAAAAAGAAAAATTAGGTGAGATGATAAAAAATGACACCAATACTTTTGTTACAGAGGTTATTTCTTCAGAGTTGGTGATCCCGTTAGAATTACCCCCAAAATTATCCGAAGGCAATACAATCTTCAGGTACAAGAACGGAACCAAGTTTAACAACATATTTGATATATTGAGCGAGCTGCTAGGACTAAGCGCTCCAATCTTAGTCAAGGATGTCATGTTTTCGTCATCTGAAATTGTCGTCAAAGTATCAGATGAATATGAAGCAAAGCAGAAATTCATCAGTAGTATGAACGAGGTACAAAAAACCCTCGCTATAAAGAAAAGGTAATTCTTAGAATAAGATATAACGAGGAATATTTGTTCGTCTTTTGTGAAGAAGAAAAACAAAAAAATTCTAATGATTATAATGGCTGTCGCGTTTGGAGCAATAATGGTAGGAAGTTCAACCGTGGTGTTATTTGGCGGTTTTGGTAATCCAAAAAATACAGCTCAAACCACTGATACTACAATAACGCACACGCCTGCAGACAATTACAAAGACAAAGACCGTCCAATATTTTGTGAAACTAGTGATGCAAAATCTAACAAATACATAACAGAATTCAAGATCCCTACTGCATGTACACAGCCATTAGGCATAACAACAGACTCCGATGGAAATGTCTGGTTTACCGAATCAAATACAGGAAATATTGCCAAGTTTGATCCTTCCACTAAAAACTTTACAGAATATGCAAATCCATTATGGCAATCACATGAAAAATCAATGATGTGGGGAATTGGTCATGCACCTGATGGAAACATATGGTATACAGATTCTGGACACAATCTAATTTGGAAATTCTCTCCTACTGATAAAAAATACGCTAATTTCAATTATCCAACAACACCTGGTCAAAGCGAATCATTTCCTCAGATGATTGTCATAAACGGTAAAGAAATTTTAGTAAATGATTTTGTAGGAAGAAAAATAACATCTTTTAATGTAGATCAGGTTGGTTCTACCATAGATTATTCAACAATACATTCTCCTGGAAACTATAATTTTACTAGCGATATGACAGTTGATTCTAATGGAAAAATCTGGTATACGGTTTGGATATATCAACAAGGAGGGAATCTGGTAAGATACGATCCCCAAACAGGCAACAAAACTCAATTTATTCTTCCTCCAGGAATTTTAGCTCCAAATGGAATATCAGTAGAAAAAGATGGTAAAATATGGATTACCGATACCGCAAGTAGTATCTTTTTTAGTTTTGATCAACAATCACAACAATTTACAAAATTTATCACTTCAATGCCTCCAGAGTCTACATATGGTAATGCGTCAGGATTGATCAAGACACCGATTTCAAGACTATATTGGAGTCAGATCGATGACAAAGGCAGAATGTGGTTTAATGAACAGGTGGCAAACAGTATAGGTGTTTTTGATCCTGTAAAAGGTTCTCTTGTAGAATATCTCGTTCCTTCTAAAAATCCAAACTGGTCTGACTGTGGATACATGCATGATTGTGGAGTAGCTCAAGTGCTTGATTTTACAACAAGTGATGATAAAGTGTGGTTTACAGAGTGGGTTGAAAATAACATTGGCGTTCTTGATCCAAATGCATCACTTGCAATGGATGTAAGTGTAACTCCAACTGATATTATCAGTCACAGAGGTGATAATTCAACTATATCATTTACAATAATCCCAAATGAACAAATCGTTGATCCTGTTACTTTAGTTACGTCAAATACTGCAAATACTAACGATATTATTGTTTCTGGTAATCATCAAGTCACCATGACAAATCAGCCAAAGACTATTTCAATAAATATTTCTGCAGATAATTTTGCACTTACAGGAACATACAAAGTTCTAATTGGCGCAAGATATCATGAAGTTACAATATCAAAGTATGTGACAGTCACCATAAAATAAGAAGTGATTCCAAAGATTGATCACAGCATAGGGATCTTTGTATACAGTACAAACTTTGAAGGCATTGGCGGAAAGATACGATCAAATCAAGATGATTTTTTTGTATCTGAAATTTTAGATCAGAGAACATTATCTAAAATCTCCCAGATGGGAAGTTATGCAGTATACAAGTTAAAAAAACACGGAATTGATACAAATCACGCCCTTTCTGAAATTTTTAAAATTCATGGTTTAAGATTAAAGGCATTAGGACTCAAGGACGCCAGTGCTATAACCGAACAATTTGTGTGTGATACAAATACCTCGAAATCACCTGAAAAATTCTCCACCAACAGATATGAACTTATACGAATAGGGTTTGTTGCAAAACCACTTACAAAAAAAGACATGATTGGAAATCATTTTAAGATAAAAATCCAAGATGCCGATTTTACAAAAATTGACAATTTTAAGGAACGTGAGAAAATTCTAAACTTTTTTGGATATCAAAGATTTGGCAGTAAAAGACCAGTCTCTCACCTCATAGGAAAAGCCATTTTACAAAATGATTTTGAACTGGCAGTTCATCTGCTTCTTTCTTTTAGCTCAGAATATGATTCAGTTGAAAATAATAAAATAAGAAAAATGCTTGAAGACAAGTCAAATTATTCAAAAGCTTTGCAAGAAATCCCTCATCAAATGGATATTGAAAGTATGGTACTCGATGAAATGGTGCAACATGGAGATGCCATCAAAGCCATAAGAGCAATTCCTCTTTCCCTGAGAAGATTTTTTGTTCAAGCCTTTCAGTCTTACGTATTCAATTGTGCTGTGAGTCAAGCTTTTGAGCAAGGTGAAGAATTATTTTTACCAAAAGAAGGAGACGTTTGTTTTGATAAGAAAAATAATCTTGGAAGATACCAAAATGATCCAGATCAAAGACTAGCAATACCCCTAGTAGGATATTCTTATTCTAAAAAAAATAGATTTGACTATCAAATTTCCAAAGTTTTAGAAAAAGAACAAATTCATGCAAGAAATTTCTTTTCAAAAGAAATGCAAGAAGTAAGTGATGAAGGCGGATTCAGACAAGCAACAATAAAATGTGAAAGTTTTTCCATAACGGAGCCATTTGTAAGTTTTACATTATCTCGGGGATCATATGCAACTATTCTATTACGTGAGATAATGAAACCGTCAGATCCTATTGCTGCAGGTTTCTAAACTTTCACAATTGCCATGCTCGGAGACATATTCATCATATTCTACACAAAGCTTACTGCTATCAAGTACCTGAAATATGTATATAACCTAAAATATCCTACAACTAAGACGGGCAGAAAATAAACAGAATAAAGATTTAAGATCGTACTCTAGTAGAATATTATGGAAAAAGCATATGTCCTCATAGGCTGTGAACTTGGAGCTGAAAATGATATTGTGTCTAAGCTTTCAAAAATGGACAGAGTCAAAGATGCGAGAATTGTATATGGAGATTATGACATAGTCGTAGAAGTAGAAACTGAAACCGAAGCACAGATGGATAGCATAATAACAAAAAAAATTCGTAAACTAGACAAAGTAAGATCAACTATGACTTTGGGAATTGTGAATTAATTCTCAATATTAACAATCCCGCTACAAAAATAATTATTCCTAAAATTATAATCCATTGTCCGTTAATTACCCATTGGGGATTTGAATACATAAATGATGATTTTGGGCCAACTAGAGATTGCCCTTGAAGAAAAAACACTATTCCAAAAATTATAACAACTATTCCAATTCCAGATATCGGTTTCCCAATTTTCATTAGTTAACTTAAGCACAATAGTCAATAAAAGGTAAAGAGAGTTGATAAAATGGGCAAAAGAATTTGGATTCATTTCTTTAATGCTTTTTTCAAGTACAAATCTAATGGACGAATGGGGACCAGACATCTACGATCTTAGGCATAACCGAAGCTGGGTTGATATCAGTATTTTTGTAGGAGCAGCAGCGTCTGCATTAATTTCATATTTGATTCTTGGTCCTGATATAGATAGAGCGATTAAGCAGTCACCAATCTTAATTGATTTAATGTTTGCACCTTCTTTTGGTATAGGTTTTCTTTATGGCCTTAGAATGACAGACCGGGTTATGAAGCCATCTGAAACAAGGAGTCCAATAAAACGCGCAATTGTAAAATTATTTTTGTTTTTGTTTATGATGGGTGCTCTTTTTACGTCAGTGTCTTTTGCATTGCATGGAGGAGCTAGTCCAGTTCACAAATCAATTTTTACAGACGGATTAATTCCATGGGCAACAGAATTTGTTCAGGTTAACGGCGGTCTAACATTTCTAATCATATCCAGTATTACAATAATGGCAGCTGCTACAAAACGAATTGTAGGAATGGAAGGATTTCTAAGCAAGATCTTCATATTTGTTGGAACATTCATCTTCTTTTCCATGATATCCATAACACTTACCCATAGTGACCCAACACACTCTCAGGTCTACCTTTATGCATTCTATCAAGCAGGAATTGTGGGTGGAATATTCTATCAAATGAACAAGCTTACAACACATTCTAACATGTGGGAAGACTATGCAAGTGGTTACTAGAACTTTCGAGTTTTTAGTGTAAATATTACCATTCCAATTGAGATTACCAATACGAGTGTACTAATTCCCCCAAATTCTGGAAGATATGTTGTTCCCAAAACATTCGTAGTAGTTGTGCCTGTCTGATTGAATTTGAGCATTATAGTGGAACTGTCAGTACCATTGATTACAATTGGTGAAATCTGTTTTCCATCTTGTGTAACAGTAAGACTACCCCCAATGAGGTTATGTGGTATTTCTATTTCA
>Ga0105164_10002302_pt1 | contig 11854 bp, 5 predicted proteins | sample VDWuncwatermetaG_FD_89674 | JGI IMG/M metagenome (GOLD analysis project Ga0105164, IMG submission 89674) | Wastewater microbial communities from Netherlands to study Microbial Dark Matter (Phase II) - VDW unchlorinated drinking water | ecosystem: Environmental > Aquatic > Freshwater > Drinking...
ACTTCCTGTGCCACTCTTAAATAAAATTAAAAGAATCGCTTCAAATATGGACATCGCTTACCAGGCCCTTATCAAGGTTTGGCTTGCCGAGATGGCAAAAAATACAAAATAAGAATAAGGGGGGCAGCACCTGTCGGAGCAATTAAAGAAGCCATTGTAACTACTTAGAAAGCCTCAAAGCAAAAGGTGTTCAGCCACCTTCTCTCTAACGCAAACGCGCAAAAAACTAGAGACCTTACGCAATATTATATTTGCAATTTGCCGGTTGTTTAGCCGATTGAGCGAAAATCTCTTCCAATTTGGAGAAAAAGAATCAGAAAAGTCCGTTCTGTCAGAACGAAAAAAAGGACACCAGTGGCTAACATCAGTGACAACAACATTCGGATTCCATCGACGCATTTATTAGACGCCTCCTTTGAAGAGTTGGAAAACTATTACGAATGTCTGCAAGCTTCTGAGAAATGCTCAGCTGTTCCGCAAATACAAACTAAACAAAAATTTATTGATGTCTACTCGGGCGCCGTTGATTCTCTCCTGACGCTCATGGATTTTCCGGCTTCGGATGATCAAAAATATTACTCCATTTCAACCATCGATCCCAAACAGAAAAAAACGGCCAGACAAATTTGTGAAAATAATACAGAGGTCTTGTTTGCTAATGCATTGGCTTTGGCTACAAACCAAGGTCCAGCTCAGGTCGATCAATTGCTGCTAGTTGTTCATGATGCCATTTATTGGGCACGCCGCTCTGGCTATTCGGACGATTGGATAAAAACCAAACTTGCGGAAATTCAGAGTACGCTTGAACAAGGACTGAAACTACCCGAGGAAAAATCTGTCACCGAGCCTCCTAAAGTTATCACGCCTGCCCCAGCAGTGGCTTCTGTGGCTTTGAAAAAATTATCAAGCCCAGCTTTACAGTTATACTTCAGCTCTCAAGCAGGCCCTGCTGCTGTTAGAGAATTACCGGCTGTAACAACCTATAAAACAAATAATTATACGGCGCTCAATTTTCATATCGGTGCTCAATTCACGTTGGGGCGGACAAATCTTCCTCCACTCATGCAAACATCTGGTCCCACAATCGATGTGGGGACTTCTCTCATTTTTGGTTCGACGGAAAATCTTGCCTCAAGTCGCTACACCATTGACGGGCGGATTGGTTGGCAACAAAGTTTGTTTGCTCTTGAAGTCGGAGATATCAGCTTCGGTGGTGTCACCACAGCTCGTGCTGGCTTAGCACGGGATTATAACAAAATGAATTTTGGCGGAGGGGAACTCCCTGTGCCGGATACCGCTTGGATGTTTGGAGCCAGTGGCATGGCTGGGCTCAACATGTGCCTACCAAATAGTGTGTGTATCAATGTTTTGGGCGGCTACTCCTATGATCATAGCCTTGCAGGTGACACTCGCTATCAGACATCTTATCCGACAGCCGAATTGATGCTGAGTTTTGGTGCACCAAACCTGAATGGAAAAGATAATCAGCCATGAACTTATTACCAATCACATTTTTCAGTGCTTTTTTGCCTGGTTGTACAAGCCAAGATAAGATTGAACCCGATCGACCTTTAGATCTTCCCGAGCCAGACAGCGATACATCAACAACAGACTCAGATACAGCCACACCAGATGAATGCGGCGAGGATGCTTGCGAAGGCATTTTGGATGCCAATCGACTGAGCGAGACAACCACTTTATGCATCACCTTTGATGAGCAAGCCGCTGCTGCAAGTTTAACCAGTACCGCTCCTCATCTCGGCTTGTCTGTCGCTGACTATGATAGTGACGGTGCGCCTGATATTTACATCAATAATTATGGCACACCAAATCAACTCTTTCGCAACCTAGGCAGCGGACAATTTAGCGACGTTTCTCTAGCCGCCCGTCTCAATGTTGGCGGCGATACCAACGACGTCGCCTGGAACGATTACGATGGCGATGGTGATCTCGATGTTCTTCTAGCAAGCAACTCAGGAAGTATTCTCTACAATAATGACGACGGTGTTTTTACAGCACCCAGTGAGCCGCAAGGCATTCATGATGCTTTCTCTGGCACAGCCGCAGCCTGGATTGGCTCTGATATTGTTATCGGCACTGATTCTGGTCTGCGTTATTACCAACACACAAGTGGCTCATCATCATTTACCCTAGCCACAACCGCCTCTGGTTTAGTCGATGTCGGTGATGCCAATGCATTTGCGGCAACCGATTCCGATAACGATGGCGATGACGACCTGTATGTAGCCAATACGGCCGGTGAAAATCGTTTTTTTATCAATAATGGCAATGGTACCTTTGCGAGTGCTGAAGACACAATGGGTCTGACAGATAGCGATGGTCAAGCCTCAGCGGATGCTTCCTGGATCGATATTGATGCAACTCGTCCAAACACTTTATCTGTATGTGACCTCGATGGTGTCAATGAACTCTTTGTCAAAACCGGTGATACTTACACCGACCAAGCCCGCGAAATTGGAATTAGCGATGGGGGCAACTCCATGACTTGCCCTTGGGGCACATATGGCCCGGTTAACAGCCCTGCTCAATTCATCGGACGATGGGAACAATCCAACCTGCTTTTTCTGCCAACTTTGAGTGAAGACGGCTCGGTAGCCCGCTATCAAGATGCCGCTTACCTCCTCGGCATGGATCTTGCTGATCAGACAGTTGGTGCTAAATGGGCAGATGTTAATAGCGATGGGTTTGACGACCTCATCGCTGTGACCTTTACAGGTTCAGTGCTGCTTTACATGAATAAAAGCCATGAAGTGCAAGTTTGTAACGAGGAATGATACGGCTATGATATTTTTCTTTCACAAATCCAGAATCCTGCATTTGCTACTCGCCATCTTCCTTTTTAGTCCCACACTTGGGAAGGCCTATTCAGGAATAACTATCACCAGCGTTGGCACAGAAGAACTGGAAGGCCCCGCCCATTATGGACTCGTCATTCAAACCAGTGCCATTCAAGATCCCAATCTGAGTTTTTACGAAGTCCAAATCAAGGAAGACACAGGCAATCCTCTTTTTCCAGAATACAGCACCTACAATTCCGGGCTAAAACCCTATGATGGACAAGCCATCAACATTCCTTATCGCAACGATATTTTTTCCCTTGAAGCTGGCAAAACTTATTGCGTCCGTGTGCGCGGCATTTATGGCAACACCGTCACCGGTTGGAGCGAAAGTTGCGGTGTTATTATGACCGCGCCTGATTCTTTCGGCACAGACGCTGACGGCGATGGCCTTTCTGATACGGATGAATACGTTTACGGTACTGATCCCAACAATCCTGATTCCGATGGCGATGGTTACAGTGACAGCATCGAGCTGAGTGACGGACGCGATCCCAACCTACTTGCCTATCCTTACCTCATTGTCCGCACGCTCACGATCGACTTCGGCGATGGCGATGCCTATGGCAACCACCTGAATCAGCATCAGTATATAGAACTTGAAAATGCAGGCGATGACAATGCCATCATTGAAGGTGCCACAGTCATTGACGGCACAAGAGTGGGGTCGGCCAATTCGTTTAAGGTTGGTCAATTCCCGGCAGTCTTAACCAACATCCCACCCCAAAGTCTTATCCGTGTCCCTGTTTCGTTTATTCCCCAGACTTCGGGAAGCCTTAGTGCCACTGTGCAAATTAACAGCTCTAATAATCCGACAGCAATCTCTCCAGTTACTTTGACAGGCAATGGCAGCGAAGTTCCTGTTTGCAACGTTTCAACCACACTAGTGGATTTTGGCACAGTCAGTGCTGGCGCTGAGGCTTACTCGGTACAAGAAATTACCATTAGTAATCCGCGCGCCCTCATACTCAATTCCATGGCTGGATCGTCTGCTACAGGTATGACGCTTGGTTTCACTCTTTCGACTACCAGTACAGCCATGGCTCCTGGGACACGTGGCTTTAGTTTGCCATCAGGCAAATCCATCGCTATCCCAATTTTCTTTAGATACCCAACACCTGGCAACTATGACACGACTTTAGAAGTAAAATCATCAGCGTGCGCGACGCAAATCGTTGAGCTGAAAGGAACGGCACAATGATAAAATATTTTTTTATGGCACTGTTTATTTTGTTGCCTGGTCTCGCACAAGCGACTGATCGTTTTGTTTCTGATTATGATGACAACTACGATGAAGGCACTTTGCGAGTTGTCCTTCAAGTCGCCTGTGATGAACCCGGTGACGACAACATTTATTTCTTTGATGATGCAGGATCTACCAATCAAATTAGTCTCAAAAGTCTGCCATTGACCATCCCACAGGATTGCGATGGCACCATCACAATCATTGGCTCCTCTAACAAAGATACGATTATCAATGCGACGTCTTTGCCGGATACAGGTCACGAACCAGCAGAAACCTGCACAATCAATGTTTACACAGATGGGAATACCCTGGAGAATCTCAGCATCGTTAATAACGAAGCTGGCGCTGGTATCTGCCTGTTTGGGCGCAATAACAGCCTCACCAACAATCGAATTGGCACCAAAGAAGATGGCTCCACAGCCCCCAATCGTTACGGCATTATCGTGAGTGCTATTTTCCAAAATACTTATGACGACATGGATGGTTCGGGCAATACACTCAGTGGCAATGAAATTACTTTTAATCTCGACAGCGGCATTTTGATCGAAGCTGATGATGCCACTGTCAGCGCCAATATGATTACGACCAATGGCGGCGATGGAATTTATATCGGAGCGGGTTCCACTGATATCCTTATTGGTGGCACCAACTTTGAAACAAACCACAACACCATTGCTGACAATAACAGGAGCGGCGTCATCGTCGCTGGCGACAAAAAAACGAAAGACATTCAAATTACCCATAATTCCATTTCACAAAACGATGGCATGGGCATTGATTTAGGTGAAGATGGCCGGACAACAAATGATCACAACGACACCGACAAGGGCGCCAACGGCCTCCTCAACTATGCCGATGTCCTGCAAGCTTTTCCCTTAAGTGTTGAGGCCAACTCGTTTTGGGTTTGGGGTGCTGCGCAAAGTGGTAACCGTTTGGAAATTTATGGTGCCTCTGATGACGACCTTGCACGCGAGTCTTTAGATGCTGGCGGCAATACTTTTATTAAAGATGTTCAATATGCTTCAAACTTGGTTCAACTCTCTCTCTTCTCTTCACCGATTCACACTTTTACTGTAGAACCAGCAGAGCTAACAGAAGTGCCTCCAGGTCTGACCGTGTTAAGCTTCACCACTTCTGGGGCGACCTCAGAATATGCTGATGCCATTCGTATAGGCGCCGATGCCGACCTCGACGGCATCCTTGATGAACTCGAAACAGGTGTAAGTAACGACAGCTCTGATGCAAACAATGCCGATACTGATGGCGACGGCTTTGCTGATTCTCTTGAAGACAAGAACCGCAATGGGATTTGGAATGAAGCTGACGGAGAGACATCAACCTATCTTGCCGATAGTGATGGCGACGGCGTCGATGATTGGCACGAACTGCATGCCAATATGTCACGCGATTCCGATAAAGACACCGATCCCCTCGACCCCGACACCGACAACGACGGGTTGAGCGACGGCGCCGAAGACAATAATCACAATGGCCTTTACGAAATTTACTTAGGCGAAACCAATCCCCTCATTCAAGACACCGATGCCGATGGCCACCTCGATGGCAGCGACAACTGCCCATCTGTTTACAACCCAGGCCAGGAAGCTTGGTATTGCACGTTTTAATTTTTAACCAAAGGACTCACCATGAAAAACACACTTCAACAAATCATTTTAAGTTTAGTCGCAGCCATTCTGCTTACCGCTTGCAGCAGTGGGGGAACTGGCGATCCAAGTGCTGATGGCAGCGTGATCCCAACAGAGGCCACCTTCAGTGCCATCATCGACGGCGATGTTGAAGTCACACTCCCCATCAGCCAACTTGGTCTGACAGAAACTGACATAACCTGGTCCTCTATGATGGTTTATCGCAATGACGTTCTCTGGGATTTCGATCTGGATGCTAGCGTTTTGTATAATACTGATAGGCAATCTTTTTATTTTGTGCTGATCCAAATGGAAGTAGGCGATGACATTCGTGTTGTGCTCAACGCCAGCGATGGTCGCAGAATCACTTATAATGGCTTCATGAATGAAACAGAAGATTCTGTCGCCACAGTGTCTTCGGCAGATGCGCTGGTGGAAGAAGGGGATGGTGCAGATACGGGGGACGGAGAAATTGGTGAGACATATACCACCAACGCCAATGGCGCTGACACTCTCTACATTAATGTTTCTCCGATTGATGAAAACGGCACAGCGACCATCACCATCCCAATGGATGTTTTTGAGCATTCTAAATTTGTTTCTGAATACGATTCATCTGAGATTTATTATTATTCTGGGGTCAATATCATGCCAGTTAGTACGGAAAGCGGTGGATATAATGAAAGAGTCTCAGATGTTTACGATGGCGTTTCAGCCAGTCTGACCATTCCAATCACTAATTTACAAGATGGAGATGTTTTAGAAGTTGGACTTTTTTTCTATGACACTTTCGGCTGGAGCGAAAACATTACGGTATCCACTACGAATGAGTTGAACCTTCTAATGGATTACTACATTCAAGATAGAACCCCTCTGGATTAATGATTATGCGTTTAAAAATCACATTACTAATAACTCTGCTCCTTGGCTGCACATCAGCTTTTGCCCAGACATCGATTCTTAGTTCATCCCCACATTCACTTGTTAGCTCTGGTGGCAGTGAATCAAGCGGACAAGGGCCACAGCCAGATATTTTTACCGGAGCCGCTTCCCATTCGATTGCCTTGCCTGTCCCGACAGGAACTGGTGGCCTCAAGCCTAATCTTAGCCTCAATTACAATAGCAACCGTAAGAATGCCAATTCGTGGGTTGGCTATGGCTGGGAACTGGATATGGGCGCTATTGAGCGTGCCCCTGAAGCAGATGGCCGCATCGATTACGAAGAAGGCACGAGCTTTGTCTCTCATTTTGGTGGACAAAGTGAGACGCTCGTCATGACCGAGCAGCGCAGCTCTCCCAGTTTTTACGAATTAAATCTTGGCGACATTAGTAGTGCTTGTGATTTAGCTGACGTCTATCAGCCCGAAGTCGAGGCTTCCTTTACAAAATATTTTCATATTTATACGTATGCCATGGAAGGCTCCATGATTGATTGTGGCTGGATTGCTATCGATAAAGCAGGTACTTATTATTATTTCGGCACAGATCTATTGAACAATTCTACTATTTACTCAACAATTTCGGACTCCGTCACTCATGTTGAAAGGACATGGGCGAGTCAGTGGAATCTTAATCAGATCACCGATACCAATGCCAATATTTTACAAGTTAACTACGGCGACAATTTTTTACCTGAATCCATCACCTACAGCGATATCTTAATTTCTTTTGATGCCCATACCGATGATTTTTTTCCAATTTTTAAACAATATGAAAGTGATGCCACCACTGTCAGCTCTGTGCTAGATTCGGTTGAAGTGAGCGATGGGACCAGATTGCAAAAATACCAACTTGCCTACACAGATTCTGAGAATGCTGGGCACCGACTCTTAACATCAGTCACTCAATATGGCGTAACCGATGCTGATTCGTTGCCCCCCACTACATTTGATTACTACGATCTCGATGCATCGTCTTTTGCCTGGGCAACCTCCAGTAACGATTTTCTTGCCGCACAAACAAATGCCTGCGGAGCAGTCATCAGCGGCTACCTAGATTCTTACACGCAAATCATCGACATGAATGGCGATGCCTTGCCCGATTTGGTCACCGGGTGCGCAGGCAGTTCCACGATCAAAGTTTTTTTCAATGATGGCAATGATTTTGTCGATCGTGGCGCAGCTTCCAATTGGACCGACCCAGCTCATGGGGGAGCTTACGGCAAGCTTAACACAATCCTCACATGGGCATATTATGGGAACGACGTCTATGGTGCAGAAAATGAGATTTATTTGATGGACATAAACGGAGATACACTCCCTGATCGCATTTATACCCAAGACAGCTCAACCGGAGTCGACAATCAAAAAGATCTCTACATTTGGATTAACACAGGCTCCGGCTGGGACACGACGCCACAGATCTGGCGCGATCCTTTTATCGGAGACAATGGTGATAATCGCAAAGTCAGTTACGCATTTTATTTTGATATGAATGGTGATGGATTAATCGACCGCGTGCATGGCAAAAATGATCTTGAAGGATTTTATGTGTATTTTAACTATGGTGCGGGCTTTGATCCCACACCGGAGTTGTGGCTCGACCCAGTCGGTCTTTTTGGTGACACAACCGGCATGGCCGATGTTTACTCGCCTTGGGATCAAGATTACGCACAGGTATTTATTCGAGACTTTAATGGCGATGGCTATCCCGACAGATTTCATCAAGCCACGTGCTCAGATGGCGGTGTTTCGATCGGTCTTTGCCAAGTAGTCGATCTGAACCGAGAAGGCCATGAGTGGGCACAACCGCAGCCATCAGCAATATATGACAATACGGCACTGATTGATGGCATCGATAATTTAGGCATCAATGATCCTATTGCCGACATAACTGAGCGTGGTCTCGTCAACACTCGTTATGACTGGATTGATTTCAATGGCGACGGTGTTCTTGATCGCATTGAAGGCGACCCAACATCCGGAACTTTTAATATCTATTTTTATAGTGGTATGGATAGTACACAAGAGCTTAGCCCACTCAGTGATGCAATCGTTTTAGATGATCCCATTAACAATGGAACATACTCTTACGATGGTGAAGGCTTGGTCACTGGAAATTCTGACGACAAGACTCTTTTACACACGTTCATCATGGACATAAATGGCGACGGTTACCCTGATCGCATCTATAGTGACGGAACCAATTTCCATGTTTATGCGTTGCAGGTAAATCCGCTCAACTTTTCTGACGCCGCAACCACCGCCGATGATGCTAACATCAACCAGCCACAGCTGGCACTCAAGAGCGTTGATGATGGCAAGGGCGAACGAACGGTGATAGAATACCTGCCATCAACTATCAAGCGACGCAGCAGTGACCATCGTTTTCTGCCGTTTAATGTCAGCACAGTCCATAAAATTTATTTTGAAGATCATACCGTAGCAACAGGCGATGGCACTGTTGAATCCCTCCGCAATCCGGGTATGCGCTATTCGACTTACGATTATTACGGTGGAAATTTTTACGTACGCAATGCTGTCAAAACAACACCGGCAGATCCAGATGACCATGATTTGACGACAACTCATTATGTCACTTTTAATGGCTTTCAAGATGTGGAGATCACTTCAAGTCCTTCTACTGGTGAGACATGGCCAGCTTTCACAGAAGAATATACATTTATTCAAGCTCTCGGCGACATCCATACGGTCGATGCAGCCGATGAAACTCTCTACGATGCTTCCGCTTATTTAGACTTGCCGCGTTCTGGTAAATTGTACAAAAAAACCAAGACTTCAGCGGGCACGACACTCGTCTCACTCCAATTCGATTGGCAGACAACGGCCCTTTCGTCTGATCCGGAAGTTAACTTTGTCTCTCTAACCAGCAAAACAGAAACTCTCACCGAACCAGGGGAAACCACCACGCGGCGTTATGTAACGACTTATGGGTATGATGTTGATACCGGCAACCTGCTCACAGAAACTCTTTACGACAAAAATGATACTGTGCTCTTACAAAGTACTTCAACATACTTTGATGAAAGTTCATTTGACGCAGACCTCATGATTCGCAATCGGCTGGAAGCTCAAACCACGACTGATGGCGCCACTACACTCAGCAAAGCCGCCTATGCCTACGATACTTTGGGCAACCTCACTGATGAAACCCACTACGCCGATGCTACCACCACTTACTCATTGCACAAAACTCACGATAGCTTTGGTAATGTCGAAACCGTCACCGGCTACGACGGTGTGACGCATACGTTTACTTATGACACTGATGGTGTCTTTGTTGTTTCTGATTCTGCCCCGGTCGCCTCCGCGGGAACTTACACAAAAACATTCGAGCACGATCGCTTCAGTGGCAGCATCACCAATGCCACCGATAACTCAGGTATGCAGACGCAATCGACCTATGATGATTTTGGTCGCCCACTAACGACCTCGATTGTGTCGATTGCTGGCACCAGCAACATCGTCAGTGCTTTTGATTATGACTACGACACGTATTCTGTTGATAGCGTGAATGCCACGCTGCTCAAAACTTCGGTGTGGCAACCGCAATCGGGCTATGCCGACACGGATATCACCGGTTCCGCTGCGCAAATTAGTTACGCTAATACCTTTGGTCACGTTTTACAAAAGTGCGATAAGACCGAACGCGGCAATTACCGACTGGTGCAATATCGCACCTTTAATGGCCAGCGTGGCATTGAACAAACAGCCCCAACATTTGCCAGCACGTGTGATTTTGTGGCGACCTTCAATTCTTCTGCGGGTGTCATTGCCTCCGACTTGGATGAATTCAATCGTGTCACGAATATTGATTTTCCAGATGGAGATTCAGGCTCTCCTGTTGCCGATATCAGCATTGACTACACCACCAACTCGGATGGCTACCTAGTCAAAACTGTCACGGATACGTCTGGCAAAACCGTGAGTGAAATTTACGACGATTTTAATCGACTCATCAGCAAAACCGATCCCAACAGCTCCACGCTCACTTACGACTACGATGCTATCGGTAATCCGCTCGTTGTTTATGGCAACAGCACGGCCCTCCTCACCACCACTTACGATTGGCTGGGTCGCAAAAAAACGAGCACCGATAATAATATGGGTACGTGGAGCTATGCCTACAACAGCAGTGCCCAGCTAGAGCGCCAGAGCGACAACAAAGGCCAATACACCCAGCTCACCTACGACACCGCTGGCCGTTTGAGTCAAAAGTCTGTCTATAATTCTGCCTCCAGCCTCGAACACAGTGAAGTTTTTGCCTACGACTCCGGCGATGCCGATCACAACGTTGCGCTTGGCGAGCTTTTTAGCATTAGCGAATATGATAGCTCCAGTACGCTGCAACGCACCAGTCGTCATGGTTACGATTCTGCTTATCGCTACGTGAGCAAGCTGACGCGCTCGCTCGACGAAGGCGATTTTACGCAAACTATCGTCAAAGATTTTCGTGGTCTCGACCAGTCCATCACTTATCCTGGCGGAACATCATTATATTATAGCTATGATCGCATCGGGCGCTTAGCCACGGTGTGCTCAGTATCTGGCTGTTCTAGTGGCGACACTTACTATTCAACCGATGCGGCATCTGGCTACGATGAGTACGGCCGCTTGTTGCAAGAATCTTTTGGCAACGGGGTCAGCTCGACTTTTGCCTACTATGCCAACAGTCATCGCCTGCAAAGTTCTGTCATTGGCACAGCTACACTACCGCCCTATTCATCGCGTTCTTTCACATACGATTATGCGGCTAATATAACGGCCATTGCCGACGCTATCAGCTCACCCGGTGCCGCTGCATTTTCTAATGCCACATACGATAATCTTGATCGCCTAACCGCTTACACGCCAACAAGTTCTGCCGCGATTTCATTTTCTTATGATGCCTCAGGCAACATGCAAACCAATGGCGTGGGCTATGCAGGCAAGACCTACACTTACGGATCGAGCAAGCCCCATGCCGTCACACAGATCGACACCGAAACTTTTGCCTACGATGACAACGGCAACATGACGAGTGATGCCAGCCGCACCATGACGTATGATTCGCAAAATCACCTAACCAACGTCGCCATGACCAATGGCAGCTCTGTCGCCTACAATTACGATTTCTCCGGTGCCAGAGCCGAAAAGACCTCAACA